>Ga0207693_10002186_pt1 | contig 17054 bp, 11 predicted proteins | sample LARL81metaG_FD_184347 | JGI IMG/M metagenome (GOLD analysis project Ga0207693, IMG submission 184347) | Corn, switchgrass and miscanthus rhizosphere microbial communities from Kellogg Biological Station, Michigan, USA - LAR L8-1 metaG... | ecosystem: Host-associated > Plants > Roots >...
CCCGATCACACCGGATGCACGCGCTGGTGTGTGTCGCGCGCCCCCGTTCGTCCTGGACGAGATTTACCCCGATTGGTAGGTGGAACGGGTGCAGGCCCTGCTTTTCCAAGTCGTCGCTCAGCTGCTGAATCCGCGCCTCGTGTTGAACGGGCGGATACCGGTAGGCCGCGCTCACCGGGCCCTCGGTCGGATCCTCGCCGTGCTGGCCGTGCACTAGATACAGGTGCTCAGCTTGGGTGTAATACGGCTCGAGGTCCTGGTAGTCGATGGGCCAGGCCGGAGACTTGCCACCGAAATGCTGGATTTCGCCGAAATCCTGCGGTCGGAGTCGGAACAGGGCAGCCCCGTAGAACTTCGTGTTCCCGCCGACGTAGTAGTTGACCTCGGGTGGGAACTCCTCGCCATGGTTGTCCAGCCAGAATTCCGGAGCGCGGTACTTGCCATTGACGAATACCTCGGTCGAGTCCCAATTGGCCCGCTCGCGGGGGAGGTAGTCACCGCGCTCGAGCAGCAGGACGCGCTTTCCGGTCGGCGCGAGTCGATGGGTGAGTGTGCCTCCGCCTGCGCCGGAGCCAATGACGATGACGTCGTAATGCTGATCGTCGGACACGAGCACCCTCCAGGAATCTGGTGCTGCTTGTGCACACCCGGCAACGAGTCGTAGCGGCATCTGCTGATCCCGATCCACCCTGCACTGCGAAATACGGGTCGCGCGTCATCCCGGCTGGATGAGCATGCCTCCGCCTGGACTGCCAGAACCCCGGGCGAAGAGCCAGAGAGCTCGGGCACCGGACTGGGCCACCCGCTCGGTCGCGGCCCATCTACCATCCGTTACGAGTGATCCTGGCGACCCAGGCCGTGAGGCACGCTCGGCGGAAATTGCTGGAACTCGGCGCGCGTATGGCTCTGGGAGGAGCATGGGATGTGCCAGCTGGACGCGGCTCGTCTCCAGTTTGGGATGACATCGCCGACTCATCGAGCCGTGCCCGTTTCGATTGGTTTGGGCGGTAGCACCAGTCTGCCCCACTGGCTGGTTCGGGAATCGGCGGCGACGGGCGGGGCCGAGGCCCTCTTGGCTGCACGACCATGAAGGCTCTCGATTCGCGCTTGCTGCGCCGGGCCGCAGCGGTCCGGCGATATCTCGTTGTCTCATCCCTGATCGCGGTGACGTCTGGATTGCTGGTCATCGTCAGTGCCTTCGCCATCAGCGAGTTGGTCGTACTGGCCTTCCAGGATCGAGCGGGGCTCGGCGAGATGCGAGGAGCGCTGATCGTGCTTGGCCTCGCCGTCCTCGGCCGCGCCCTGCTGGCCTGGGGTGGGCAGGTCGCGGCCCACCGTGCGTCGGCCGACGTCAAGTCGCAGTTGCGACGGGAGTTTCTTTCCCACACCATCCGGCTCGGTCCCTCGTGGCTGGCCCGCCAGCAGGTCGGCGATCTGGCCACGCTCGCGACCCATGGCACGGATGCGATCGATGACTACTTCGCGCAGTACCTGCCGGCGTTGATTACGGCTTTCTTCCTGCCAGCCATGGTTGTTGTCGTTGTGCTCAGTCAGGACGTGCTGGCCGGCCTCATAATTCTCGGCACGCTGTCTCTCATCCCATTGTTCGGCGCGCTGATCGGGCGGGGCACTGCCCAGGCGACGCGACGTCAATGGCGAACCTTGGCGGTCCTTGGTGGGCACTTCCTGGACGTCGTCCAAGGCCTGCCCACGTTGCTCCTCTTCGGTCGAGCGAAGGGTCAGATCGAAGCGATTCGCCGAAGAGCGGACGAGCACCGGCGAGCGACCATGCGGACCCTGCGACTCACGTTCCTCTCTTCTTCCGCGCTGGAGTTCATCGCCACGATCTCGGTCGCCGTTGTCGCCGTGTCGATCGGCCTGCGGCTGCTGCACGGGACGATCGATCTCCGCACCGGCCTGGTCGTGTTGATCCTTGCGCCCGAGGCTTATGCGCCGCTCCGACAGGTTGCCGCGCAGTTTCATGCCAGCGCAGCGGGTGTCGCCGCGGCGGAGTCGATCTTCGCCGTGGTCGAGTCGTCTGCTCCGGTGGAGCCATCGCGCTCCGGGGCTACGCACGTCACCGATGTGACTCGCACCACGTTGCGCATCGAAGGATTGCGCGTGCAATACGACCGCGCGCGACCCGCGCTGGAGTGCTCCGACCTGGTTGTGCACCCGGGAGAATACGTGGGTGTGGCCGGCCCGAGCGGCTGCGGAAAGACGACTCTGCTGTGGGTGCTGCTCCGGTTCGTTGCGCCGACCACCGGGCGCGTGATCCTCGACGGACCAGAGGGTCGGCTCGATCTCGTCGATGTCGATCCGGACGCGTGGCGATCACAGCTGGCCTGGGTGCCGCAAGAACCCTGGCTCGCTCCTGCGAGCATCGCCGAAAATGTCCTGCTGGCTCGGCCGGACGCGGAGCCTGCGGCCGTGACCCGCGCGCTGTACCAAGCCAATGCCACCGACTTCGTGAACGATCTTCCAGAGGGATTAGCCACGATCGTCGGCGAAAACGGCTTTGGTCTGTCCGCTGGGCAACGGCAGCGGATCGCGCTCGCACGTGCGTTTCTGCGGGACGCCCCGCTGGTGCTCCTCGACGAGCCTACGGCGCATCTCGACGCCACTACCGAGGCCGCCGTGGCTGACGCCGTACGACGACTCGCTCGCAGTCGTACGGTCATTGCGGTGGCGCACCGGCCGGCTCTGCTGGCGGACTGCGATCGCATCGTCCGGCTGGGCTCACCGCTTGCGACGGCCCTGCCGTGATGACCCGGTCTGATCGCAACGACCGGCCTATTACCAGGCTGATCGGCGCCAGCCGTCCCGTGTCCGGCCGGCTAGGCCTTGGCATCCTGGCCAGTGCTGCGGCACTGGGCGCCGGCGTTGGGCTAACGGCTACCGCGGCCTGGCTTATTGCTCGCGCCTCTTCGATGCCGCCGGTGATCACACTGTGGATCGCCATAGCCGGAGTTCGTTTCTTCGGCATCGCTCGTCCGGTGTTCCGATACGTCGGTCGGCTCATCTCACACGACGCGGCGTTTCGCATCGTGGCCGAATTCCGAACCAAGGTCTATGAACGGCTCATCCCATTGACGCCGTCGCGTCTCGGCCGGCGACACCGCGGCCAGATCCTCGCCGGACTTGTGTCCGACGTCGATGCCGTTCAGGAGTTCGATCTGCGTGTGCTCGAGCCCGGGGCGGTTGCCGCATTGGTGTCCGCCGGTTGCGTTGCCTTAGCCGTCGCGATTCTTCCATCCGCCGGGGCGGTGCTGGCCGCGGGATTTGTCGTCGCGGGAATCGTGGCGCCTTTCATGGCCGCGGCCGCGCTGCGACGAGCCACGGTCAGCCTCGCACCGGTGCGGGCCGCATTGTCAGCCGCGGTTGTCGATTTGCTGCGCGGAGCACCGGATCTGATTGTTGTGGGGGCGACCGACCGAAAGCTTGCCGAGATCGATCAGCTCGACGCCGAGCTGACGCGGATGGCCCGCCGGGCCGCCTGGGCCACCGGCGTGGGCTCGGGCGTGGCGATGCTTGCGGCGGGCGCGTCCGTCTGGGGGGCAGCCGTGGTCGCGCCGCCCGCCGTGCACGACGGCCGGTTGGCCGGAGTCATGGTTGCGGTGATCGTGCTCCTACCGCTGGCCGCCTTCGAAGCCCTGGTGCCGTTGCCGCAGGCGGCCGTGCTCCTCACCCGGGTGCGGAGCGCTGCTCGGCGACTGTTCGGATTGCTCGACGAGGTGCCCGCGACAACCGAGCCGGTCAGCCCGCTCGCCTTGCCCGAACGGCCGTACACGATCGAGCTGCGCCGGGCGTCGGCCCGCTGGACCAGCGAGGGGCCGCGCGTTCTGGACGATCTGGATCTCACCGTGTCACCCGGTGAACACGTTGCCGTCACGGGCAGGTCAGGCGCCGGAAAGTCGACGCTAGCGGCAGTGTTGTTGCGGTTCCTCGATCCCGAGGACCGGGGCACGGTGCTGCTCAACGGCGTCGACGTGTGCCAGCTCGCCGCCGACGACATTCGTCATGTCATCGGCTACGTGGCCGGAGAGGCGCACATCTTCGCGTCCGACCTGCGAGAGAATCTCCGGTTGGCGAAGCCACGAGCACCGGACAGCGAACTCGTTGACGTCCTCTATCGGGTGCGGCTTGGCGAGTGGTACGAGACGCTCCCGGCTGGGCTCGCGACGCCCTTGGGCGAGAGCGGTGGCTTGATTTCCGGAGGCGAGCGTCGACGGATTGCGTTGGCCCGGGCCCTGCTCGCCGATCAGCCGATACTCGTCCTCGACGAACCGACCGAGGGCTTGGACGGGCCGACCGCCACCGTGCTCGTCGCCGATCTACTCGACTCGGCCTCCGGTCGCACCGTCCTGATGCTGACTCATCGCGATGAAGGGCTGGATCTCGTCGATCGCCGCTACTGTCTCGTCGACGGCCGCCTCGCCGCCGACCACGCCTCCCGGCCGACCCACCTCGATCTCGATTCGCCGCCGGTGCTAGCGACGGTCATCCAACGCGGGTGATGAGCTCCTTACCCAGCTACCGGCATTGTTAGCTATATCTTCGACTTCGTCGGCCGAATCGACCGGGGAGACCTCACACCGCAAGGACTGCACATGGACGATTACCCGCTCATTGCTGATCATGGCCTGATTGGTGACCTGCAGACCGCCGCGCTGGTGACGACGGACGGTTCGATCGACTGGTTCTGCGCTCCTCGTTTCGACTCGCCGAGCGTGTTCGCCGCGCTACTCGATCATCGACGTGGCGGCCGGTACCGGATACGGCCGAGTGTGGATGCCTTCAGCTCGCAGCAGATGTATCTGCCCGATACGGCCATTCTGATCACCCGATTTCTTACGCCGGAGGGCATCGGCGAGATCATCGACTTCATGCCCGTGAGCGGAAAGGTTGCTACCGACCAGCACCGCCTGGTGCGGCTCGTGCGCTGCGTACGGGGCCGAATGACCTTCGAGGTCGACGTAGCACCACGATTCGACTACGGGCGAAAGTCGCATGAGCTGCACCTCACGGACAGCGGTGCGATCTTCAAGTCCGACGATTTCTCAATGACCGTGCACGTCGTTAGAGAGCCTGACGACGCTCGACTCGCACACGTCACGACCGACGACGCGGGCGACGTGCATGCGTCCCTGACCCTCGAGGCCGGCCAACTGCGCGGGCTCGTGCTCGATACGGGTACCGATGAGCCGCCGCGTGAGGTTCGGGTCGCGGAGGCGCAGCAGCTCTATGACGACACGGAGCGGTTCTGGAAGTCCTGGCTCGCCCAGTCCACCTACACCGGTCGCTGGCGCGAGGCCCTGCAGCGCTCGGCGATCACGCTGAAGCTGATGACGTACGCACCTAGCGGTGCCCTCGTCGCGGCGCCGACGGCGGGCCTGCCCGAGCAGGTCGGCGGTGAGCGCAACTGGGACTATCGATTCACCTGGGTCCGGGATGCTTCGTTTTCGATCTACGCCTTGATGGGCATGGGATTCACGGACGAGGCGAGGGATTTCGCGCAATGGATGCTGGCTCGAGTGAAAGAGCGCCAGGGTGCGAAAACACCGCTGAACCTCATGTATCGCGTTGACGGGTCGAGTGACCTTACTGAGGAGATCCTCGAGCATTGGGAAGGCTACCGCGGTTCCTACCCAGTGCGAATCGGCAACGGCGCCGCCGAGCAGCTGCAGCTGGACATCTTCGGTGAAGCGATGGACAGCGTCTACTACGGCGACCGGCGTGGCTTGCAAGCCGGCCAGCCGGGCTGGCTCGCGATCAGGGATCTTCTCGGGTGGTTGTCCGACAATTGGGACCAGCCCGAGGCCGGCATCTGGGAGACCCGTGGTGGTCCCAAAGACTTCACGTACGGCCGGGTGATGTCCTGGGTGGCGTTCGATCGCGCGATCCGTCTCGCGACCGAACGCGGCCGACCGGCGCCGCTGGATCGCTGGATCAGCCAACGAGATGCCATCTACGAGCAGGTCATGCAACGCGGCTGGAATGCCGATCGGGACGCCTTCGTACAGCACTACGACGACACGGTGCTGGACTCCTCGCTTTTGCGCATGTCTCGCGTCGGTTTCATCGCGCCACAGGACCCGATGTGGCTGTCCACGCTGCGCGCCATGGATTCGGAGCTGGTATCCGACAGTCTCGTGTACCGCTATAACCCGAGTGCCTCGCCCGACGGGCTGCGCGGCTCGGAGGGCACGTTCTCGTTGTGCACCTTCATGTACGTCGACGCGCTGGCCGGCGCTGGACGTCTGGAGGACGCACGACTGACCTTCGAAAAGATGCTGACCTACTCCAACCATCTCGGGCTGTTCTCAGAAGAGATTGGCGACACTGGCGAGCAACTGGGTAACTTCCCGCAAGCGTTCACTCATCTGGCGCTGATCGACGGGGCGCTGAGGCTGGACGCAGAACTCGATAAGGCGGCTGGACGCTAGCGGCCGAATTCGGGGGGTCGGACGCTGCCCGGTCAGTGGTGGTACGAGACGCTGGTGCGCCCTTCGCGCGGCATCGGGCTTTTCAGGCTCTCCAAGTACTTGACCGCTGTGCGGATGTTGAGCAGGAGGTAGTCGGCCAGATCCATGGACACTCCGTTACGCACCACGATGCGCTGAACGGTGAGGTCGCTGAGGTTGTCGGGCATCGGGTAGGCCGGTACCTGCCAGCCGTTCTCCCGCAGCGCGTTGCTGAGATCGTGCAGGTCCCACATGCCGTTGCAGTTCGGGCCAAGTCGCCACGCGAAGACCGGCAGATCCGAGCCGTCGCTCAGCAGCTCGAACGGTCCCATCTCGGCGATGGAACGTGACAGGTGAAGCGCCACGTCCTGGCTGGCCTGTTGCACCCGTCGGTAGCCCTCGAACCCCAACCGGAGGAAGTTGTAGTACTGCAAGAGTACTTGGGCGCCGGGACGAGAGAAGTTGATCGCCAGCGTGGGCATTTCCCCGCCGAGGTATGACACGCGAAAGATCAGATCGTCGGGCAGCATGTCAGTGGTACGCCAGACCACCCACCCGATGCCGGGATAGACCAGACCGTACTTGTGGCCCGAGGTACTGATCGAATGCACCCGCGGCAGCTGGAAATCCCACATGAGATCGGGCCGGAGGAATGGTGCGACAAAGGCACCCGATGCGCCGTCGACGTGGATCGGGATATCCAGGCCGGTCCGAGCTTGCAGGTTGTCCAACGCGCCGGCTATGGCCTGCACCGGCTCGTACACCCCGGTGTAGGTCTGGCCGAGGATCGCGACGACCCCGATGGTGTTCTCGTCGACGTACTTCTCGATCTGGTGGCCATCGAGCGTCGGATGGTGGTCGGTGACCGGGACGTAGCGCGGCTCCACCTCCCAGTAGTTGGCGAACTTCTCCCACACGACCTGGACGGCACTGCTCATCACCAGGTTCGGTCGATCAGTGGACTTTCCGGCGCTACGTCGCGCCTGTTGCCACCGGCGCTTGAGAGCGAGGCCGCCCAGCATGCAGGCTTCCGAGGATCCGATGGCCGACGTGCCGATGGTGTTATCCGGATCGGGCACATGCCACAGGTTGGCGAGCATCCGCCAGCACCGCTGCTCGATGATGGCGGTCATCGGGTACTCGTCTTTGTCGATCATGTTCTTGTCGAATGCGTCGCTGTACAGCTGGGACGCCGCCGGCTCCATCCACGTGGTGACGAACGTCGCGAGGTTCTGACGCGCGTTGCCGTCCAGCATCGCCTCGTCGTGGACGATCTGATAAGCGGTTTCCGGCAGCATGCTCTCGGCCGGCAGGACGTAGCGCGGCACTGAGAGATCCTCCGCGCGCCGGGCGAAGAGCGGGTTGACAGTCATCGAGTCCGGAACCGAGGAAGCCAGCTGCTGGGGCTGCATACGAACCACGATGTCTCCCTGTTCGATACTTAGTTGTCGACGTGCGGAAGCGTTACACCATCGCTGAGGCTCCCGCCCGAAACGTACAAACCATCTCACGCGACCGTATCGTCCCTGGCGGATGAGCTGGCTTGGGCCGGTGTCTTCTCCCACCGGCCGGATCCCGATGCGACCGGTGATGAGCTGCGGCGGGTCGTTCGCTACCGAGGGAGCGCGGGACCGGGGATCACGGGTAGCTCGGTCAGTCCGATAAAGCGGTACGTACGGTGGACGCGCGACGACGGAACCGCCTTCGATCCGTGGATTCGGATCTACCTGCGGCTCGGGGCCGCTCCCAGGCCGGTTCTGCCGAAGTCCCTGCGAATCGCCGCGACCATTCGCGACTGGGAGATGTGGACCGGAATGCGTTTCCCGGAGTCAGTCTTTCCGGAGGGCCTGTCGACCTTGCCCATCGACACGAACCTCGACCGCGGCGAATATTGGGAACCCAACGTGTGGCTGGTGGATCGGGTGTCGGCGTAGCCGCCCGAGCGCGCGACACCAGGTCAGAGCCGGTCGGCCAATCTTGTCAGCATGGTCATGTTGCGGGCAGTGGTGGGATTATCCGGCAGCGCGTCTTTCCACCGCTTCGGCCCGAGTGTGGTCTCGGTTGACCGGGAACGGATGAGCCAGTGCACGTCGCGCCCATGGACGACAACCTCGTCGTGATCGTTGGACAGCCCTTCGACGGCGCGCTTCTCGGTGGCGGTCAGCCGGGTCAGCGGAAGAAGGCCGAAGTGAGTCTGCCCGGGCGCAATAGCGCCAAACGGTTTGAATCCGACCAGGTCCCGCACCTGGGCGGCCGTGCGAACGAACGTCGTGAGCTCGAACCCGAACACCGCTTCCAGCTGTGTGCGGATTGCTACCTCATGATCGGACGCCGGACCGGTCGCGCTGAATAACAGATTCCCGCTGTTCACATAACTGCTGACGTCCGCGAAGCCAAGGTCGGCCAAGGCCTGCCTTGCGGTGGCCATGGGCACAGTTCGTTTCCCGACGTTTACGGCGCGAAGAAATGCCACGAAGCGAGCCATCCAGGTATGACAGCACACCAGATTGCACACCGGTGGGAGCAACCGGCCGAGCTGGGCCGGCCGGCTTCGGACTCCCAGGGGGTGTCGTTGCGCTGATCCGTCGGCGAGAATCGATGCTCCGCCTCGTCGTGATGGATCGCCCACCGAACCTGGCAGGAGGTGTCTCATGGGCGACGCAGGACAACCCGACCTGGGTCGCCAGTCGCTGCGGGAGCTGCAGGAAAAGGGCAAGTCCTTGCGATCGTCGCTGCCCCGCAGCGGGCACGCCGAACTGTCGCTCCCAGATCGGGATCCGGTGGGGCTCATCGCCCGGCAGAACGAGAGCCGATTGGCCGATCTGGTCCCGGTACGCATTGGTCGGATGCTGCAGTCGCCATTCGCGTACTACCGCGGCACGGCCGCAGTCATGGCCCACGACCTGGCCGCGGCTGCGGTGACCGGGCAGCGGATTGTGTGTTGCGGCGACGCGCACATCTCCAATTTCGGGCTGTTTGCATCGCCAGAGCGTCGCCTGCTGTTCGACCTCAATGATTTTGACGAGGTGTCGACGGCGCCGTGGGAATGGGACGTCAAGCGATTGGCCGCGAGCGTTGTGATCGGCGGACGCGACATCGGGTTGAACGAGACCGCCTGCTTCGAGTCGGCCTCGAGCGCGGTGTCGGCCTACCGGACCGTAATTCGCGAGCTGTACTCCAGGACCGCGCTGGACCGATATTTCTTCCAAGTCGAGACCGACATGCTCGAGAAACTGGCATCGCCCGAGAGACGCAAGCTCCTCACCCAAACCGTCAAGAAGGCGCGTCGCCGCACCTCCGACCAGGTGCTCGACAAGCTCGTCATGGTCGACGACCATGGGCTGCAAGTGATCAAGGACGATCCACCGATCGCGCGGCACGTCGCCAACGTCGAACTTGACGCTTTCCAAGATCTGTTCGCGCAGTACTACCGCTCGATGCGGCCCGATACCGCGCTGCTGGTATCACAATTCCGGCTTGTCGACTTCATCCTGCGTGTCGTCGGGGTGGGATCCGTCGGCACTCGCTGCTTCGTCCTGCTATTGGTTGGACCTGCGGGCGAGCCATTGTTCCTCCAGGCCAAGGAGGCTCCGCCTTCCGTGCTCGAATCGCACGGTCGCGAGCCGCTTCTGATCGGCGGCCGCCAGTCACGGATGAACCAGGGCGAACGGGTTGTGACCGGGCAGCGAGTACTGCAGGCCCAATCCGATCCGTTCCTGGGGTGGATCGAATCATGGGGGGAAGCCGGTGGCGAGCCCACCGACTTCTACCTGCGTCAGTTTCGCGACATGAAGGGATCGATCGATCTCACCACGTTGACGGGAGCGGAGTTCCTGGACTACGGGCGGCTGTGCGCGGCGGTGCTGGCCCGAGCACATTCCCAGAGTCCGGATGCGGCGATCATAGAGGGGTACCTGGGACGTTCTGATCAATTCGAGCTGGCTGTCGCCAAGTGGGCAGTGCAATACGCCGATCAGGCCGAGAAGGACTACAACGACCTGAAATCATCCGTCGAGCACGGCAGGCTTCCGGTCGAGTACGGCGTGTGAGTACGACGTGCCCCGCGTTCTGCTCACCGGACGGACGCGTACGGGCCGTCAGGCGGCCACCGGTGCGCGCACCGACTCGGTCGGAATGAGTAGGTCTGTCAGCGGCCGTCGTTCGCGCGCGGCGTCTTCTCGCGAAGCAAACGGCTCGGGCAGCTGAGATGTCTGGCCGCGACGGCCGACCGCGACGACGACAACGAGCGGGGTCACGTGGGCCGGTAGCTCAAGCAGCGTGTCGAGGCGGTCGCGGTCGAACCCGCCCATCTGGTGAACGGCGAGATCCTCATGCTCGGCCTGCACAGTGAGGTGCGCTACCGCCTGCCCGGTGTCGTACGAGGCCCATCGGCTGGGGCAGCCGTCCGACTTGACCGTTTCGGCCGCTACGACGATCAGGGCTGAGGCAGCGTGGGCCCAGGCCTGATTTCTCGGCGTCAGTGAACTGAGAATCGCCTTGAACGCGTCGGTGCCGCGCTGCGCAACCGCGAATCGCCAGGGCTGGCTGTTGCTCGCGCTCGGTGCCCAGCGGGCCGCCTCCAGGAGGAGGGTGATCTGCTCCGTGGTCAGCTCGTGCCCGGCGTCGAAGCCGCGAGGGCTCCACCGCTCGGCGAGGATCGGGTGCAACGCAGCGGCGGTCGTGGCCGACTTCACGGTCAGACGGGCATTCATCCAAGCCTCCTCGTTTCGTATCGTCCAACATTGTTGAGTTCTCAACTATTCCGGATACGACAGACGTGTCGTGGGGGCGTCGATGAGCCGCGCCTTCGGTCCAGCCTGTGTGCGAACGGGCGGCGCAAAGGCACGGGCGGCGCACAGCAAAGCGAAGTACCGTGAGGGCATGTTGGTAGTGCTGTTGGTGGTAATCGCCGTCTTGCTGCTGGTGCCACTCGTGGGCGCCGCCCTGTGGGCCGTCATTACCGCTGCAATCCTCGGTCTGATCATTGGCGGGTTGGCTCGCCTCGTACTACCCGGCCAGCAGAGGATCGGCCTGGGGATGACCGTGCTGCTTGGCTGGGTTGGCTCACTCATCGGTGGCTTCGTGGGATACCACGTGATCCACACCGGGAGCCTGCTCACCATCCTCCTGGAGATCGCGGCGGCAGCACTCATCATCGCGGTGTACGCCAAGACGTCCCCTCGCACGCGCACCCCAATTGGGAGCGGCCGGAGCGCGCGCTGGCAGTAGCGCGGCTCCGCTGCGCTATGGCGTAGCCAGATCCAGCTCGCGCGCGGCGCGTGCGGCGTCGCGACGACTCGTCACCCCGAGCTTGCCGAGCACGCGCGAGACGTGATGCTCGACCGTTCGATCCGAGACGAAGAGTTGGGCGGCGATCTCACCGTTCGTCAGGCCGGTGGCCACCAACCGCAGAACCTCGACCTCTCGTGACGTCAGGCCGGCGGGGTTTGCCCGGGTGGAGGCGCGCGCACCACGGGGGACTCGCTCACCTAACGAACGCAACCGTTCGGCGGCGAGTGTGGCCGCCGGACGCGCGCCGAGGCGGTCGAGGATGTCGAACGCTTCCGACAGCGCGGCCGGTGAACCAACCTCGATCAACGCGAGGGCCTGCTCGTACGGCCGTCCTACGGTGCGCCAGGCGTCCGCGGCCTCCTGCCAACGACCACCTATCTGCAGGGCTAGTTCCGTCGGAGCGCCGGCCGGCACGCTCGGACCATCGCCGAGCCGCGCGGCCCACGACGCCAGGTGGCTCAGGTCCTGTCGAGTAATGGGTGCATCGACGCGGTCGAGGACCACCTGAATCGATTCGCGGACACCGTCACGATCGCCGCGCAGCCATGCTTCCTCCGCGAACGCGAACGCCACCGGAGCGATCCGCTGAATCTCCTCGGTGTCCTCCGCGAGCCGCAGGGCCTCTCGCAACATGGCACGGGCGTCAGCCTCGCCGCGCCGCATGTTGATAGTCCCGATGACCGTCAGCGCGGGGATGCGCCCCACGGTCATCGTCCCGGTTTGTTCGAGCACGCCCAGCGCGTCGGCGATCGCGTCGTCCCAACGACCGCGTTTCATTTCTGACTCGGCCAGCACGCCGCTCAGGCACACCGACCGCAACCGGAGATCGTGATCCTCGGTGTACTGGAGCCCCTCCGCAATGACGGCGTCTGAGCGCTCGAAGCGATGGTTGTCCGCGAGAAAAGTCGCAAGGTTCGCATACGCCCGCCCGGCCAGGTGTCCGAGGCCGTGCGCCAATGCGATCTCTAACGCTCGCTCGATGGACACGAGACCGTCGTCGACCTCGCCCTCGGTGACGAGCGAGCAGCCCAAGGTATTGAGCGCGTCGGACTCCGCATTGGCGTCACCGACGAGTTGGGCAATCTCGAGGGATCGCCGAAGCATCGCGAGAGCCTGACGCCGATCCGCTAGCTCCATGCCGGAGGCGCCGGCGCTAGCCAGTGCTCGACCTAACTCGATCGTCGGTCCGTGTCGTTCGAGAATTTCAACGCCTTGCAATGCGTGCTGGTAGGCCAGCTTGCCCTGCCCGAGATTCCAGGCGATGTGGTCGACCGCGATGTGCGCTGCGCCAATCCGTATCTGGTCATCGACCTCGTTCCACAGCCGTAGAGACTCCTCGGCTGCAGCCAACGCCTCGTCCATCTGGTCGATCACCATGCATTCCTCGGCGAGCGCCTCGAAAAGCGCGGCCCGCTCGTTGGCCGGGCGGGCCGATGCAAACCGCAACGCGGTTCGGTAGTGGTGGGTCGATTCGCGATGCGATCCGAGGTTGCTCGCCCGTCGACCTGCATCCACGCTGAACCGGAACGCCGACTCGCCCTCATTGGCCGCGGCCGCGTGGCTCGCAAGGCGTGCGACGTCGACATCCCGTCGGTGCTCGAGGGTTCGCAAGATCGCTCGGTTCACGGCCGCCCGCCGGATGGGGGGAATCTCGTTGGCGATCGTCGCCCGTGACAGCTCGTGCCGGAATCCGAGTTCCTCTCCGAATGTCATCAACATGCCGCTGCCGATGCAGTCGTCGATACCATCGGCATCGGTTCCGCTTGCCTCGACGAGTACGTCGGCGTCGAAACGGATGCCCAGCTGAGAAGCCACGTCGAGAACGCGGCGTCCACTCGACGACAGCCGGGCTGCCCGCGCCAGGACCACATCACGAACCGTGGCCGGCCGGCTGGACCCTGCGGCCAGCATCTCGGTGACGAAGAAGGCATTTCCTGATGTTTGCCGATATACCTCTTCGGCATCGAGGCCAGAACCAGCGACCAGGGTCGCCACGCCTGACTCGGTCAACGGGACCACCGGCACACGCCGCGTTGCGCTCAAGCGAGTGAGCTCGCCAATCAAGCGGGTTAGCGCCCCGTTCGAGCTGATCTCGTCGTCACGGTATGTCGCGATCACCATCGCCGGGATGCGATCGAGTCGGCGGCCGGCGTAGAACAAGAAGTCGGCTGTCGCATCGTCGGCCCAGTGCACGTCTTCAACGAGCACCACAGTCGATTGTTGTGCCAACGCGGCGAGAATTGCCGCGAAGAGCTCATCGCGCGGCAATGCGGAGTCGACCTCTAGCTGCGCTGCTATCTCGATGATCGGCCCAAGCGGTCGCGGCGTGGACAGTCCATCGCAGGAGCCGGCCGCAATGCGGACGGCGACCTCGTCCAGGAACGCAGAGACGAGCGCCGACTTGCCGGCGCCCGCCTCACCACCGACGAGCGCGAGCGTGCCTGCTCCCGTTCTGATGTTCTCGAGGTATGTCGACAGCGTCGAGAGCTCCGACTCGCGCTCGATCAACTGCATGACCGCGACGGTAAGAAGCGCTCAGTGCTGCGGTCAATGGCTTGCGCCCAATATGCGGGCTGCGGGTCGGCAAAGTGGGTGGAGCCTGCGGATCGGGCGCCGCGTGAGGAGCCCACGCCGTCGCGTCCCGCGCCTACGGTGCAGGTGGGGATTGCTGAGGCGCTCACGGGTCGCACTGGAGACCGCGCGCGGGAAGCGACGCGACGGTCAAGGCCACTCGCCGCGGCAGCGCCAGCTAGCGTGGCTCCGTGGCGAGCCCAGGTGCTGGTTAGATCAGCTGGGCGATGAGTTGCGCGGCTCGGGCGGCACCATCCGTCTCGACGTCGGCGTAGTCGACGCGCTTGCCGATCAGTTGAGCGATCCGGGTGGCGACGAGGTCCGGGTCGCTCGTCGAGTAGTCCATGCATTCGCCCGCCCGATAGCGATCCAGCCGGTGGCGTACATGAAAGTTCTGCTCGAAGTGATGGGCGAGCGGGAAGTAGAGGAACGGGCGCTTGGCCGCGGTCAACTCCATCGTCGTGGTCAGGCCACCTTGTACGACGGCCAGGTCGCATACGCATAGATGCGCATACAGACGATGGACGTAACCGTGCAGCTCCAGGCCGGCGTACTGCGGAAACTGGGCTGGGTCGATGCGCGGGCCCGTCACCACGACCATTCGTAGCTCGGGAACTGCTTTCTTGGCCAGCGGGTACGCAGCGATCAGCTTGCTGATCAAGGCTTGCCCTACGCCGCTGCCTCCGACGGCAACGACGCAGACGAGCTCGTCGTCCCGATAGCCCAACTGGGCGCGAATCGCCGGCAACTCGTCCGGATTCGGTGGCGTGAAGCCAGTGATGTAACCGGAATAGGAAAAGTGCTGCGTGGTCCAGTCCCGGATAGCCGGCAACGTCGCCCCGAACGTGTCTGGGACGATGTCGGGCTCGTGCCCGACGAAGATTGCCCGATCCCGAACCCAGGGGAACCGGTCGATGTGCTCGATCATCTCGGCGTTGTAGTCAGTGGTCAGGAACGCCTCCGGTGGGCCTGCGTCGGGCATGGGTAGGTAGCCGACGAAGTCGGTGAGCCACACGTTCCGGCCGCGCTTGAGCTCCGGGTTCTCATGCCAGTAGTAGTCGACATCCCAGGCCTCGTCGCCGATCACGAGGTCGTAGCAACCCTCCTCGACGACCTGCTGGAACACCATGAAGTTGGCAACGAGGATCTCGTCCATGCGGCGCAATGCCTGGAAGCAGTGCAGATCGTGGCCGCTGGCCTCAGAGGCGACATGGCCGGATTCGCTGGACAGCCATCGGCTCGCCGGATGGATGTGCTCTCCCTCGGCGTCGAGCACCGTCGTGACCGGATGCTGGGCGAGCCAGTCGATCTCGAGTTCCGGACGGATCGCCCGAAGCTCGTTCGCTACGGCGACGTCGCGACGAGCGTGACCAAGCCCGATCGGTGAGGAGAGGTACAGCGCCCGCTTCGCCCGGGAGGCGCCACGCGTCCACGTCGTGGTGCGCATCGGCGCGCCGGTGATCCGGTCTACGAACTCCGTTATGAGTCGAAATACCGTGACCGGATCTCGGCCGTGCGGAAGATGACCGGCGCCTTCGAGAACGACGATGTCCCCGCTGGTCAGTTCGGCGAGTCGGCGACCACGGGCGACTGGTTGGCACCGGTCGTCGGAGCCGTGAATCACCAGCACCGGGCAGCGCGCGCGACGGCACAATTCTTCAGCGGCACTACCGGACGGAGCGGCCCGCCCCTCTCGCTCGGCGATCATCGCCTCGGTATTGGTCTCCAGCGCCCAGCCCACGGTGTCCTCGTACTGCTTCGTGGAATGTAGCTCAGGCAGTTGCTGGTCGAAGAAGAACTCGATCCAGGAACGATAGCCATCCTCCTGGCGCCAAAAGTGCCGGTTGCGCATCGCCCAGCCGGAGGGAGCGTCCAACGGCTCGGCCCAATCCCGCTCCGGCCCGACCGCATAGGCATGAGGTGGCGCCAGCCCCACATTTGGCGCGATAGCCACGATGCCGACGACTCGCTCCGGGCGTTCGGATGCAAGCCGCAAGACCCACGGCACAGCATGACAGTGGGCTACCAGAACCGCACGGTCGACACCGGTGGCGTCCAGCACGGCCGTCAGGTCAGCGACGACTTCGGCGGGTGCGTACGACTGTGTCGTCTCCGGGCGGTCAGATCGACCGGTACCTCGCCCGTCGATGACCGCAACAGTGAAACGACCGGCGAGCGATGGAGCGATCATCTTCCACGACCGTCCATGCGAGATGGGTGCTGCCGGGACGAGCAGCAGCGCCGGCTGGCCACCGTCGTACACCTCGAACCCGACCTTGATGCCGTTACGCTCGACGAAGTCCTGCCGGTCAGGCTGGCGCGCTCTCATCGCCCGATCTGACCACGAACCGCGTCCGGGTCAAGCGCGGAGGGCCGACGGCAAGTCCCAAGTGCTTGGATAGCCGATGCAGTCCTACGGAGGAGGAAACCGTGGAGATCCTGATCGTCGGCACTATCACGGTCGATCCTGAACGCCGGAGCGCTCTGCTCGCGGCCATTCGCCCGCTCGTGCAAAAGACGCGCCGAGAAGAGCCGGGTTGCCTCGAGTACGCCTTCACCGCCGACACCGTCGACGACGACCGCGTCATCGTGGTCGAGCGTTGGCAGGACGAGAGCACATTAGCGGCGCACTTCATGCATCCCAACTTTCTTGCGACGAAGGACACGCTGCATGATCTCGGGTCCGGGAAGTCGGTAATTCGTAAGTACCGCGTCGATATCAGCGAA
>Ga0207693_10002187_pt1 | contig 17046 bp, 12 predicted proteins | sample LARL81metaG_FD_184347 | JGI IMG/M metagenome (GOLD analysis project Ga0207693, IMG submission 184347) | Corn, switchgrass and miscanthus rhizosphere microbial communities from Kellogg Biological Station, Michigan, USA - LAR L8-1 metaG... | ecosystem: Host-associated > Plants > Roots >...
AACACCGAGGCGTCGACAACGCGCAAACCTTCGGTGCCGTGCACCCGGAAGTTGCCGTCGAGCACGCCGCCGTCGTCGCGCGGCCCGATCGGGCAGGTGCAAGACGCGTGGTGGCCCCAGGCCGTCGTGCGCACATAGTCCCTCAGTTCGTCGTCGCTCTGGCGCGCCTCGCCGGGCTGTTCCTCTTCGGCGATTGCACCCTCGGCTTTGAGCCCTGCCGTCAGCTTTCGCACAAAGCGTATGCCGGCAACGACCGAGTCGAGGTCTTTTCCCGCCGTGCCGCTTCCCTCCTCGAAATAGCGGAAATTGATCAGCGGCGTGTCGCGCGGGTCTGCACTGCGCAGCACGACTTCGCCGGCGCGGTTTTCGGTATGCGCCTTCAGGATCGCCCAGGTCAGATAATTGGGCTTGGTGACGGCGAGCGAGGAATAGCCGGGGAAATACCCGCCGAACAGCCCGACCAGCGCAAAGCAGAAGAGATCCGGCAGCGCCCGCTCGGCACTTGATTTGAGCATCGCCGCCAGCACCGCGCCATTGCTGGTGTAGAGACCTTCCCGCCGATCGGCCCAGTCGCGATAAGCTTGGTCGCCGCGGCTGAAGGTGACACCTTCCAGAACATTCCAGCGATCGAAATTCATGCGGTTGACGACGCCGACCTCGTAGCGGTCCTGCAGATTCTTGCCAACCCCGGGCAGCTCCACCTTGAGCGGAATGCCGAACGGTTCCAATACGTCGCGTGGTCCGATCCCCGACAGCATCAGGATCTGCGGCGTGTTGAACGCGCCGCCGCAGAGAATGACCTCGCGGGTAGCCTGTGCCTGACGGAGTTCCCCCTCCGCGGTCGCGGGCTGGCCGTGGGCGCGGTAGAGCCGCTCGCCCTTCAGGTATTCGACACCGGTTGCGCGGTTGTTTCGGTCGAGCAGCACCCGGGTAACGAGCGCGTCGAGCTCGACCCGGAGGCGGTCCGGATATTTCTGCGCCGTCTCCAACACCCGCTCGCGCGCGCCCATCCGCGCGTGGTTGCGCGTCGCCAGAGGTGTGTAGCGCACGCCGACGGCATTTTCGGTCACCAGCCGCCAGTCGTTCGGATCGGCCTTTGCCTCGACAAGGTCTAGAAGACGTTCGATCGGCTGCCCGATATCGTCGAATGCCTCGTGCGCCGAATGGAGCAATACCTGCACCAGCCCGAAGTCGCGTACTGCGGCGTTTGGGATCGCGGTTTCAGCCTGCAGCCAGCCGTGCCAACCGTGGCGCGATGGGTTCGGGCCCGCTGCCGCCAGAACACGCTCGAGCGGCCGGTAATGGCAGTTCTCCAATCGCATGAAATACCGCCGCATCGCGTCGGCATTCCAGGACGGATCTTCGGTGAGACGGGCGATCCCGTCCCAATCCACGTTGTGCGGATAGACCAGGATCATCGCGTTGTGTGCAGTGCAACCGCCCAGCGTTCCGGCACGCGGGTAGAGCACCCCGTCGACCGGAACGCCGCGATAGTATTGGCGGTATTTCGGGTCCTTTCGCTGAATCTCGTCCGATGCATAGTGCCGAACAAAGAAGTCCCACCGCATCGCGTCGTTCTCGCTGGCAAAGCCGTGGAACGACGGTACATCGTAGTCGTCGGGCAAACGGTTGATTCCGGGTTGATCGTCATTGGTGCCCGATAGCTGTCGCGGATCCCCGCCGGCCTCCAGCAGAAGCACCGTGCGTCCCGCCTCTGCCAGCCGTGCGGCGAGCGTTCCACCCCCGGCACCGGAGCCGACTACGATGTAATCGAACGTGCCCCCGTTGTTCATTGGACCTCTCTGGGCGCTGTGGACATCAGCGGGACCGAGCGCCTGGTGATGTCGGCTGATCGCCGGATTCCGCCAAGCAGTGGCGAGTGCCGGGTCCGGCGGTGTTACCTACTCTGCACGGTGTCCATTGCGCGTCCGGCAACGAATTTGTCAGAACGTCTTCAGGAAGGCGATCAGCGCCCTCTTGTCGGCGTCACCGAGGTTGGAGCCGAAGTAATGGCCGCGGTTGACGACGTAATCCGGGCATTTGCTCAGTGCGAAGAGCCGTTCTCCCACATTTGCGAAGACCCGGCGTGCCTGGTCGTCCGTGGCGTCCGGCGGCAACGCCTTCAAGTCGCGCACCAACTGCACGACTACTTCGACCACCGCCTTATCGTGCAACAACCGCTCGCGCAGGCTTGGAGACTGGGGCAGAGGGTCGAAATTGGCCAGCAGATCGATTGGCGTTCCAGCGGGGATGGGACCGATCTCGAGGCCGCCCTCCTTGAAGAGCTTCGGAGCGAGCAGCTGCAGCACATCCTGCGTGTCCTTGAGCAGGTCGGGCAGGTACCCGGTCGGAATGCGCAGCCAACTCGTGACATTGGTCCGGTCGATTACGCCCGGAATCTTGTCACCCAGCACGGCATCCTTCTCGCGCTTCTCGGGCCACAACATTTTCGTTATCGAGTCGTCGAACGAAGCCATGCGGGCTTCGACCGAGGGGCTGGGGTTGAAGCGGCCGACGCTGTTGTTGAGCAGGAAGGGCGCGGTCGACCAGACGCTGACCAGAGACGGCACACGGGTGTAGCCGCGCCCGCCGGACGCCATTTGGAACTGCTGGGGCGCTCCGGTGAACGGGTTGTACACCGTGATCGCGCCGACCGAGGGCAGCTCCTTGTATGAGGCCGAGGAGAAATTATCCCAGATGTTGCCGGCTATTGCATTTGTCGCCAGTGGGCTGCAGGCGTTGGTCTGCAACAACGTCACCGGGACGCGCATGTCGTTCGACATAAAATTGTTGTCGAGGAAATCGTCAGCATTGACGATCTGCCGCATTTGCTGCTTGAAATCGCTGCTCCTGGTCCATTCCCAATAGCGGTTCCAGCAATCGAGATACCCTGAGCCGATACACGCGGCCGGGTTGGTCGCCGCCGGCGGCTGTGGCGCCTTGCTGGAATGGCAGCTAGCGCAATTATCGGCAAAGACGAGCTTTCCTTGGTTGACCGTCTCCAGCGGATCGTTCAGATAGGCGGCGCCGCCGGGTGCATTCTTCAGTTTGTGCGGATACGACGCCTTTAACAAGAACAGAGCCATGGCCGGGGTTTGCAATTCGGTCGCGTCCCAATAGGGCGAGTTGGCGCGCGCCGTCGTGATCTCTATCGGAGTGACCGGCTTGCCGCCGAGTATCGGATTGAAATGACGCAGCCATTCCTCGCTGAACAGGCCGATATTCAAGTAAACCCGGTTCAAGGCGCCGAGGGCACCGACAGAATCGGCTCCGTCTTTCAGGACATGCGGAGTCCATACAGCGTTTGGTGGCTGGAAAAACTGCGTCAGAGGCCCCTGGTTGAAAAAGTCGTTGAACTGCTTATTGGCGAGATTGTCCGGCCCCAACGTCTCGTGCCCCCAGCGTTTGGCCGCTTGCAGCCGCGCCGAGAGGTTGTAGACCGCATTCATTGTGCGCGGATTGTTGATGTTGTCGCTCGACACCAGCGACGTATCCAGCGAGCCGGGCCGCGCAGTGTGCAGGAACTGGAAGAAAAACGTCGACTGATCCGCATTCCACGCGAAAATGCGATCGACCCAGAAATATTGCGCGCCGACAGCCGAGCTCAAATTCTCCCACTGCGGCGCTTCGGGGTTTGAAGGCGGTTTTTCGGGGTTCGGACCGACGTGACAGAAGCCGCAGGCAATTCCGACGCGGTACGGACGCACCAGCTCCTTCGACAGATAATAGTCGGGATCGTTGTAAAACCTCTCGGCATTCCATTCTTTTGCTGCGGCTTCGTCGAAATCTGGATTGGGGAAGAGACGCATTCCAACTATCCCGGTCGGATATCCGTAATAGGACCCCGCGGGGATGTTCTTGCCGCGCGCGCCGATCGCGACACCCGGGTATTTCTCCGCGTTCTCAAAGGGGTCGGCCGGGCAATTGGGATCGCGAATATCGAGCCACAGCCCGTAGCGCTGCGGGTTCGGTCCGGTAGCCTTGCTGAGACACGGCTCGTTGACCAGGCCGAAATAATTCCACCGGTTGTCGCGGCTATATTTCAACCCTGGGTAGGAGGACAAGATTTTCAGCAGATCGAAATTCCCGAAGGTCAGGTTGGTCAGCTCGTCCCAGAAGCGGTCGTTGCCGCCGGTCCAGACGATCCACATGTTGCGGCCCTTGACCTCGTCGGTGCTGAGCGCAATGCCGCCGTCCATCGCCCGGAAATAATTCTCGTCGGCCGCCGGAAACGACTGCGCCGACCGCGCCGCCTGCCGCGCCTCGTCGATCACCGCCTGCGCCCGAGCCGCGCCCGCGAGACAGGCGCTCGCGGACAAAAGACAGGTTGCCAGAAGCAGCCGCGATCCCATCGGAAGGCGATTTGCCATTCGGTTCCCCCGGTGTAGCCGGCGTTCCTACGTTCCCGGCTTCATTCGAGTCTTAACCATAGTTGATGCCCTCGCAAGCACCAATTTTGCGACTAAAGGGGCCATGCTGGACCCGAAAATAGCCGTAATGCGTGGTAACCACGGGCGGCGTTTGGGACAGCTGCTCCCGCGGCGGCCGTGCCGATGGGAATTGTCATGGATTGCGACCTCGGACGGCAGCGCGGGATGCTTGGCTGTTTTTTCGCTGGATTTAACAGCGAGATCAGCCAAACGCTCTCAATAAAGAAGCTCGCTGACGAAACGCAACCGCGATATCGTGCGCTGCCGGGATGCCGGTGAATGACGAGGGGAACGATCATGTCCTTTGCGATCCAGCATGTGCACGTAAAGACCAAGGATCCCAAACAGACCATGCAGTTCTATATCGATAATCTCGGTGCGACCTATGTGGCCGAGATCCCGGGCCGCGGCCATCGGGTGAATCTGCATGGGCTGACGCTCAACATCACGACCCTGATCTCGACGCAAAATCACGAGCAGCATTACGGTATCGAGCACATTGCGCTCGATACCGACGATTATTCCGGGACAATGGCCAAGTTGCGGGATAACGGGGTCCGCGTCCTCGAAGAATTGCCGCCCAACAACAACGGCCGCCGCGTCTGCTTCCTCGAAGCCCCCGACGGGGCCCAGATCGAACTGATCGAAAAGGTTCAGCCCGCATAGCGGCGAAGAGGCGCGCTGCATGGCCTTGAAAGACAAGATCGCGTTGGGCGCGGCGCTGCCGCATCGCTCGCCCGAGCCGATCGACATGGAGGTGGTGCGCCAGGTCGCGCAGCGCGCCGAGGCGCTCGGGTTCCGCGATTTGTGGGTGACCGAAAATACCCTCGACCACGTGTTTTGCTTCGATCCCGTGGTTGTGCTCACATATGCGGCCGCGGTCACGACGACGATCCGCCTCGGCGCGTCGGTCGTCGTGCTGCCGGTGCATAATCCGATCCATGTCGCGCACCAATGGGCCACCCTGGACTACGTCAGCGGCGGACGCGCCATCCTCGGCGTTGGGCTCGGGCGGGACCATCATTACGAGCAATTCCAAGCGCCACACGAGGGCCGGGTGCGGCGCTTTCGTGAGGAGGTCCAACTGATCAAGGCGCTGTGGACCGAGCCGCGGGTTCACTATCGAGGCCGCATCTTCCGGCTCGAAGAGGGCACTATGGCGCCAAAGCCGGTGCAGAAACCGCACCCACCGATCTGGATGGGTGTCGGACACCCGGATGCGCTGCGCCGCACCGCAGCGATTGCCGACGGCTGGATGGGCTCGGGCGGCTCAAGCAACGCCGCCTTTGTCCGATCCGTCCCGATGTTGCGCGAGGCGTTGGAGACAGCAGGGCGCGATCCGGAAAATTTTCCGATCTCGAAACGAGTGTTTCTGTCGGTCGACGAGCGGCCGGAGACCGCTCGCGCCGAGCTGGACCGTTGGTTCACGGTAGTGTACCGCAACCCCGAAGGGACTGACGCCTCGGGCATCCACGGCACGCCGGAGCAGGTTCGGGAACGATTGGAGGAGCTGGTTGCCGCCGGCGCCAATCACCTCCTCCTCAACCCGGTCGCCCGCCATGCCGAACAGTTGGAGGCGCTGGCTGCGTTGGCGGGACTCTCGTGATGTCCCGGACCTTCACCCCTCTCCGCCCGCACGGGCGGAGAGGGAGAATCCCGGGCAGTCAAGAAGGCAAAACGTATGACGTCAGTTCAAACAGACCCGGTCAAGCAACAGGTCGCCGCCCATTGGGGCCGGCGGGCGGCACATTTCGACGAGGATTTCGGGCACAGCATCCGCACCGCCGCGGAACGCGCCGCTTGGGACCGCATTTTCGACCTCGTGCTGAGCGGGCGAAGCGGCCTCGACGTGCTCGATGCGGGCTGCGGCACGGGATTTTTGAGCCTCGAGCTTGCGTCCCGCGGACACCGAGTCACCGGCGTCGACTTCGCGCCCGCGATGCTGGCCGAGGCGCGCCGCAAGGCGTCCGAGCAGCGCGCTGCGATTCGCTTCGAGGAGGCTGATGCCGAGCAGCTGCCGTTTGCATCCGGTAGCTTCGACCTCGTTGTCAGCCGGCACGTGTTGTGGACCTTGCCCCACCCGGAGGAGGCGATAGACGAGTGGATTCGCGTTCTGCGGCCGGGCGGTCGACTCGCCGTTATCGACGGGCAGTTCGACCCCGGGTTCCTGACCCATCAGAGAGAGAATGCCCGCGCGAGCGCGGAGTACACCGAGATCGGCGATCGGCTGCCGTTTCTCGGCGGCCGGCCACGGGAGGAGATCGAAACCCTGTTCAAAGCGCACGGTCTCGTCAATGTCGGTAGCGATCCGGTGCGCGCCTTAGTCGAGGCGCAGGCGCAGCGCATGGTCGAGGAGGGGAGGGAGCGGCAGACGCGCCGGCGCTATGTGGCCTGGGGCGAGGTCGCGCGCTGAGCTGTCGCAGCATGTTGCTTCGCGTTCGGTCGATCGCCTATCTCGCCCAGCGGATCAACGGGTACGAGCTGGTGGACCCGGAAGAGGGCTATCTGCCCGAGTTCACGGCCGGGGCGCATGTCTCGGTACGGGTGGGCAACGGCCCGGCGCGCGACTTCTCGCTGTGGAACGACCCGGCAGAGCGGACGCGCTATTGCATTGCGGTGCTGCGCGAGCCGGAAGGGCGAGGCTCTCGCGAATGGCATGAGCGGGTCCGTGTCGGCGAGATCGTGGAGGCTTCGGCGCCGCGCAACAATTTCCCGCTGGCCGCAGAAGCCGAGCATCATCTGCTGATCGCCGGCGGCATCGGCATCACCCCAATCATGGCCATGATCGCGGAATTGAGGCGCAATCGCGCCGATTTTCGGCTGCATTACTGCACCCGCTCGCCCGAGGAGACGGCATTTCTCGACGACCTGGCGATCCTCGCTGCACAGGGGCGGGTGCATTTCCATCACGACGGCGGCGACCCGGCCAAGGGGCTCGACGTCGTCGGGACGCTGCGCGAGTACCGGCCCGGGACCCACCTTTATTACTGCGGCCCGGCGGGCATGATGAGGGCAGCCGATGCGGCGTCCAAACATTGGCTGCCAGGAACGGTGCACTGCGAATATTTCGCCGGGCCGAAAGCCGTGCCGCCAATGATAGCTGGCTGACGCCAGGCGGCAGTCAGGCCAACGCCTTCTCGGGCGCGTCGGCTTCAGCATCGCTGGTGTGCGCGAGGTACCGTTGCAGCCGCGCCATATCGAGGGCGTCCTCCCATTTGGCGATTACCACTGTCGCCACACCGTTGCCGACCAGATTGGTCAGGGCCCGCGCTTCGGACATGAAGCGGTCGATGCCGAGGATCAACGCGATGCTGGCGACAGGTATCGTGCCGACGGTCGACAGTGTCGCGGCGAGGACGATAAAACCGCTGCCGGTAACTCCGGCTGCGCCCTTGGAGGTCAGCAACAATACTGCCAGAATGCCGAGCTGCTGTGCCAATGACAGATCGGTGTTTGTCGCCTGTGCGAGGAACAGGGTCGCCATCGTCAGATAAATGCAGGTGCCGTCGAGATTGAACGAGTAGCCGGTCGGGATCACCAAGCCGACGACGGACTCGTCACACCCGAGAATTTCCATTTTGGCAATCATGCGCGGCAACACTGCCTCCGAGGAGGAAGTGCCGAGCACGATCAAGAGCTCCTCCTTGATATAGCGTATGAAGCGCAGAATGCTGAAGCCGGTCAGTCGGGCGATTGTTCCCAGCACGACAAAAACAAAGATCAAGCAGGTCGTGTAGAAAGCCGCCATCAGCTCGGCGAGCGAGGCCAGCGAGCCGATGCCGTATTTTCCAATCGTGAAAGCCATTGCGCCAAAAGCGCCGAGCGGCGCCGCCCGCATGACGATCGCCACGATGCCAAAGAAGACCTGGGCGGCGCCCTCGATCACCGAAAGAACCGGCTTGCCCAGATCGCCGGCCATATGAAGCGCGAAAGCGAACAGCACCGAGATGAACAATACCTGGAGGATCTCGCCTTCGGAAAAGGCACCGACGACAGTCGCAGGAATGATGTGTAGCAGGTAGTCGACGGTGTTTTGCGATTTGGCTTGCGTCGCGTAGCTTTGGATCGATTTGGTGTCGATGGCGCTTGGGTCGACGTTCATCCCGGCGCCGGGCTGCCAGAGATTGACGATGATGAGCCCGACGATGAGCGCCAAGGTCGTGACCACCTCGAAATATAGGATTGCCTTCAGGCCGACCCGGCCGACTTTCTTCATGTCGTTCATGCTGGCGATGCCATGCACGACGGTGCAGAAGATGATCGGCGCTATCAGCATTTTGATGGTCTTGATGAAGGCCTCACCCAGAGGCTGCATCTTGACGGCCAGCGCCGGGTAGAAGTGCCCAAGCACAATCCCGATCAGGATCGCGCAGACCACCTGGAAATAAAGGTGATGGTAGAGCGGCTTGCGCCCCGTGCTTCTCACGGGTCAGGGCCGCCGGTGCAGAAACTTGACCCGGCGATCGGTGATCCAGCCTTGCGTGGCGTCCCCAGTGAACGGGCAATGAAGTCGTCCAGCCGCTCCGGCTGGACCGTCAACTCTGCGACGATCACACAGGCGTCCATATTGGCCCTCACCGAGCGGAAGCGTCAGGCCTTTCTACGCCGAGATGCGGCAGGGGTGGCAGGCTCCGCCACAGGCTCCTCTTTCTTTTTGCGTCCGCCCGATACCGGCAGCAGCAGCGCTCTCTGACGCCGGTCCGAGGCAGCCGGCGCGCGCGTCGACTTGGCCGCGGCTTCCTTCGCCGGCGCCGGTTCCTTTTCTTCCTGCGCCAGGCTGCGCTTCAGCGCATCCATAAGATTTATGACCTTGGGCGGCTCGGCGACTTCGCGCGGCGTCACGACCTGCCCCTTCGTTTTTTCGGCGACGAGTTCGCGCAGCGCATCCTGGTAGCGGTCGCGGAAATCGGCCGGATCGAAGGCGCCGGACCGGCGCTCGATGATGGATTCGGCGATCGCCACCATGTCGGCGTCGATCTCGCCCTTAGCCTGCGGTCCGAACTCGGCTGGGCGGACTTCATCGGAGCTGCGGATCGTCGACATCAGCAGCCCGTTGTCCCGTGGCTCGACGAGCACCGGCCTTTCACGGCTCGATATCGTCACCCGACCCAACCCGACTTTGTTCTTGCGCACCATCGCCTCGCCGATCACGCGGAAAGTCTGCGCGGCGAGCTCACCATCCGGGTACACGTAATAAGGTGTATCGAGGTAGACCGGATCGACCTCCTCCCGATCGACAAAGCGGTCGAGATCGATGATCTTCGAGGACTCGATCTGCAATGCCTTCAGTTCATCGTCGTCGATTGTGACGTATCGGCCACGGTCGTATTCGTATCCTTTGACGATCTCGTCCCGATCGACGATCTCGCCGGTTTTCGAATCGATCAGCTGCTGTTGGACACGATTTCCGGTCTTGCTGTTGAGCTGATTGAACCGGACGCGTTTCGCTTCGGTCGTCGCAGGAACCAGGGAGACAGGGCAGCTGACCAGGGATAAGCGGAGAAACCCGCTCCAGCTCGCTCGTGGCATGTCGCTCTCCTCAAACGAATTTCAACGAAGCCATATCGGTCAAACCATAGCAATCATTAAGATCAGATCCCGATGCGCCGCCGCACTGCGGCGGTGATCGACTGCCGGATTTTCCCTATCTCCGCCCACGGATCGGCCTTGAGCGTGGCCAGCCGGTTGGGCACGGTCTCGACCGTAAAGTGTTCGGGGCGGACGCCTTGCTCGACCTCCTTCCAGGACAACGGCGTCGAAACCGGGGCGCCGCTCCGGGCCCGCGGCGAATAGGCGGCGACCGCTGTGGCGCCGCGGCCGTTGCGCAGGTAGTCGATATAGATGCGGCCCTGGCGCGCCTTCTTGGCCATGTTTGCGGTGAAATGCTCCGGCCGTTGGGCGACGAAACTGTCCGCCACCCATTTGGCAAAGGCCTTGACATCGTCCCATCCGAGTTTGGGTGTCAGCGGGATGACCACATGCAACCCTTTGCCGCCGGTCGTCTTGGCAAAGCTTTTGAGACCGATCCCGAGCAGCGCCTCGCGCACATCGATGGCTGCCTCGGTTACGCGCTCCCATGGCAGACCCTCGTCGGGGTCGAGATCGATGGTCACCCGGTCGGGCGTCTCCAGCTTTTCGATACGCGACCCCCAGGGATGGATCTCGAGCACGCCCATCTGTACGAGCCCGATGAGGCCGGGCAAATCCTCGATGTAGGGATAGATCTCCGGTTCCGCACCGTCCTTGAGTTCGAATCGCTTTAACGCGGCCGGAGCCTCGTCACCGATGTGTTTCTGGTAGAATGTCTTCTGCCCAACCGCGGGAGAGCGCACCAGGGTCAGCAGCCGCCGCGATAAATGGGGCAGAGCCCAGTCGTTTACCGCCGCGTAGTAACGCGCGACATCGAGCTTAGTGAGGGTCGTGCCGGGATACAGGACGCGGTCGGGATGGGTCAGCCGGACGCCCTCGAACGGCACACTGCCGTCACGGGCGCGCTGCGGTTCGACAGGCTCCTCCTTCGTTGGCGCGGCTTGCTTGGGCCGCGCCGGGGTTTTCTCGGGTTTCGCGGCAGGCTCCACAGCGGTTCGTGATTTCGGATCATAAACCACTTCTCTGGCGTCCTTATCCTCGCGCAGGCCCTGGAAGGAGGCTTGGCGCAGAATTGCATCCGCGGTCCAGTCGGCGAATTCCACTTCCGCAACGAGCTGCGGCTCGACCCAATGCACCCCTTTGTGCGAGACGCCCTTTGGTAATGGTGCGGGAGGATCAGCGCGTGCCAGAGATTCCAGCCGCTTGCGCAGTTCGATCAATTGCGCCGTATTGAACCCGGTGCCGACGCGGCCGGCATAGAGCAGATTTTCTTGCGGATCGTTATAGCCGACAAGGAGCGCGCCAAAACCTTCCCGGCTGCCGTCGGGATCGGTGAAGCCGATGATAACGAACTCTTCGCGATTGCGGCATTTGGACTTGAGCCAGCTGCGGCTGCGCCCCGGCCGGTAAGGATCCGTCCGGCGCTTCGAGACGATGCCCTCGAGCTTGAAGCTGCAGGCTTGGCGCAGGAAGGCCGGGCCGCGATCGATCTGGTGATCGCTGTAACGCAACATTCCTTGTGCCTGCGGCGGGATGATCTCGGCGAGCGCGGACTTGCGATCCTCAAGGGCCGCACCAGTCAAATCCCAACCGTCCCGATAGAGCAGATCGAAGGCGAAAAAGGTCAGCGTATCCGTCTTCCCGCTGGAGATCGCGTCCTGCAGTCCTGCAAAGCTCGTCGTGCCTTCCGGCTCCAAATGAACGAGTTCGCCGTCGATCAGCGCCGTGTCGAGCGGCAGCTCAGTGAGGCGATGCGGGAGCGCCGAAAATTTGCGCGTCCAATCGAGACCGCCGCGCGTGATCAGCCGGACGGCGCGGTGCTCGACACGGGCGAACAGGCGGTAGCCATCGTACTTGATCTCGTGCAGCCATTCGGGTCCCTCGGGCGCGTGGTCTGCCGGGGTGGCGAGCTGCGGCTTCAAATCCTTGGGCATGGGGGCCTTACGGGCGCCGGGGATGGTTTGAGGCGACCGTCTCTTCGACGGTGGCGGTAAAGCATCGGTTTCGCTGCCGCCCCGGTTCGAATGCCAGACCCAGTCGCGATCGGCGGCGATTGCGTCGAGCGAGCGCCCCGTCGCGACGCTGAGCGGATTGTCCTTTACGACGGCATCCAGGCTCTGCGGCAGCGCCTGTTCGTCACGCTCCTTGATCAGCAGCCAATTCTCGCGCCGCTCATTGGCGGCTTTCCCTCCCATCCGCACCAATGCCCATTTGCCGTGCAGCTTGTCGCCATTGAGGATAAATTTGAGAGATCCCTTGTGGTAGGCTGCCTCCGGATCGCGATCGAGCGGGATCCAAGTTCCGCGATCCCACAACAGCACCGTCCCGCCGCCATATTCGCCCTCGGGAATGACGCCCTCGAACTCTCCGTAATCGAGCGGATGGTCCTCGACATGGACCGCCAGCCGTTTCTCCCCGGGATCGAGGCTCGGCCCCTTCGGCACTGCCCAGCTCTTCAGGACGCCGTCGAGCTCGAGCCGGAAATCGTAATGCAGCCGACGCGCCGCGTGCTTCTGGATGACAAAGGAGAGCCCGGCGTCGGCCTGCTGTTGTGGCGCCGCCGCGCCCGCCGGTTCCGGAGTCTTCCGGAAATCCCGTTTCCGTCTGTATTCCTCGAGCGCCATTTTCGGGAGCCGACAACCAATTAGCAGATTAAACACATATTGTTCGATAAACGACGGCATCAACGAGAGGTTCTGCCGCCGGCTGATTGTGGCGTTCGGTGGAGCTTCCTGCAAATCCGGGATGCGCCTAATCTCAATGAATGGCACGAGAGGAAAGCGGTTATGAAGATTCGATCGGTCGCGGCTTATTGGGCTCACATCCCGATCCCGCCTGAGAAACAGCACACGAGCGATTTCGGGCGGACCACCTCCTTCGACGCGACGTTGGTTCGCATCGACACCGAATGCGGGATTACCGGATGGGGCGAGGCCAAGTCGCAAGTCGGCAGCATGGCGGCAAACCAGGGGCTGACCGCGATGATCAACGAGGAATTCGCGCCGTTGCTGGTCGGCGAAGATCCCCGCGACATCACCCGCCTTTGGGAGACGCTTTACAATGGCAGCCGTGCTCATTACGCGCTCAGGGAAGGGCGTGTCTTCCCAATATTAGGGAGGCGCGGCATCACAATTTCGGCCTTGAGCGGCATTGATTGCGCGCTGTGGGACATTCTCGGCAAATCGCTTGGGGTGCCGGTGTGGCGCCTGCTCGGCGGCCGACGGTCGCCGACGATGCCCGCTTACGCCTCCGGGGGCTGGGCGGGACCCGACAAGATCGGCGAGCAGCTGTTGGGATATGTCGAGGCTGGCGGGTTCCGCGCGGTCAAGATGCGGGTCGGCATCATCGACGGCGACCCGCGCCACTCGGCCCGCCGGGTCGCCGCGGCCCGTGCGGCGCTCGGCCCCGATTGCGGGCTGATGTGCGATGCCCACGGTACCCTCTCGGTGGCCGAGGCCAAGCGCTTCTGCCGCCTCGTCGAGGATTGCAACCTCGCCTGGTTCGAGGAGCCGGTGACCGCCGACGACAAGGCCGGGTGCGCGCAGGTACGCGCCGCGACCGACATCCCGATCGCCGTCGGCGAGAGCGAATTCACTCGGCACGACTTTCGTGATCTGGCAATGCTGGGAGCGGTCGACATTTTCCAGCCGGACTTGGCGATCTGCGGCGGCATCACCGAGGCGATGCGGATCTCCGCACTTGCCAGCGCCCACAATCTTAAGCTGGCGCCGCATCTTTGGGCCGGCGCCCCGGCCTTCGCCGCCGGGCTCCATGTCGCCGCCGCGTCGCCCGCCGGATTTATCGTCGAGTATTCGCTCGGCGCCAACCCGCTGTTGCACGACCTCGTCCAGGAGTCGTTCCCGGTCCGGGACGGCGAGATCGAAATCCCCGACCGACCCGGTCTAGGCATAACGGTACGCGAGGATTTCCTCGCCGCGCACACCGTCAGATGAAGGCGCTGTTCCTCGGCAACGTCGCGGCCGACACCGCGAACGGGATCATGGACCGACTGCCGCCCGGTCTGAGTGTCGAGGTCGTTGCCGACCCGCAGCTGCTGATGCGATCGCCCGAGACTGCGGTGGATGTCGACATCCTTGTCACCAATCACTGGAGCGCCGACTATCCGCCGGCGCCAGGCGTCAAGCTGGTGCAGTCGGTCGCTACCGGCATCGAGCTGATCGACCTCGCAGCCTTGCCTCGCCGGGTCACGGTCTGCAACGCCTTTGGCCACGAGACAGCGATTGCCGAATACATCCTGATGGTCATGCTGGTCTGGAGCCATCGCTTCAGGGAAATCGAGGGCGACTTTCGCGCCCGTTCCTCATGGCAACCCAGCTGGGTGCAGAGCGGTGCACCGCATGGCGAGATCCTTGGCAGCACGGTCGGCATCGTCGGGCTCGGCCGAGTCGGCCACGAGGTCGCGCGCCGTGCCGCCGCGTTCGGCTGCCGCGTCATCGCCGCGAACCGCGGCGTGCGGGAGCCCGAAAACGGAGTCGAGCGCATCTTCCCGCTGAACGAACTAGACCAGATGCTCCCGCAATGCGATTACGTCGTATTGTGCACCGCCCTCAGCCCGGAGACCGAGGGGCTAATCGACGCGCGCCGGCTCGCCCGGATGAAGTCTTCGGCCTTTCTGGTCAACATCGCTCGCGGCGCGGTCATCGACGAGGACGCCAGCTACGCGGCTCTGCGTGACCGCACCATCGGCGGAGCGGCGCTCGATGTATGGTGGCGGTACCCGAATGCTGCCGAACCAGAGCGCCGCCCCTCGCGCCATCCGTTTCACGAACTTCCGAACGTCATCATGACGCCGCATTGCTCTGGCTGGACCGAAGGCATGGTGGCGCGGCGCTTGGCCGAGGTCGCGGGCAATATCAACCGCTTTTCCCGCGGCGAACCGCTCCAAAATGTCGTGGTCACGACCTGAGAGGGGCACTGCGTGGCCGATGACATCGCATTTATGCCGGCGACGCGCCTGCTCGCCCTTTATCGCGACGAAGAGTTATCGCCCGTCGAAGTCATAGAGCACACACTGCGCCGGCTCGAGACTTATGAAAGCGCGATCAACGCCTTCGTTCTCTATGATCCCGAAACGGCACTGGCGATGGCGCGAGCGTCCGAGGCACGCTGGCAAAAGGGCGAGCCGCAGGGCCTCCTGGATGGAGTGCCGGTCGCGCTGAAGGACACGCTGCTGACCCGGGGCTGGCCCCGTCTGTTGGGCTCGCGCACCATCGATCCCAACCAGGCTTGGGACGAGGACGCCCCGGTGACCGGCCGGCTGCGTGACGAGGGTGCGGTGTTCTTCGGCAAGACGACGACCCCCGAATTCGGCTGGAAAGGAGTGACCGATTCGCCGCTCAGCGGGGTCACCCGCAGCCCGTGGAACCTGGAGCGAACCCCCGGCGGGAGCAGCGGGGGCAGTGCCGCCGCGGTGCTGGCCGGCATCTGTCCCCTGGCGGCCGGCACCGACTCGGGCGGCTCGATCCGCATCCCCGCTTCGTTCTGCGGCATCGTCGGGCACAAGCCGACATTCGGTCGAGTAGCGGTATACCCAGCATCGGCTTTCGGCGATGTAGGGCATGCCGGTCCTATGACCCGAACCGTCGAAGACGCAGCGCTAATGTTGGATGCGATGAAAGGGCCGGATTCCCGCGACTGGCACAGCTTGCCAGACGACGGGATCGCCTATCGTGAGCGCATCCGGGACCATCCTCTAAGGGGCAAGCGCATCGCGCTGTCGCCGACCCTGGGCTACGCCGAGCCGACGCCGGCGGTCCGCAACGCGGTAGAGCGTGCTGCCCAGGTCTTTGCCGAGTTGGGCGCCGTCGTCGAACAGACCGACCCGTTTGGGGAATCGGCGATGCCGCTTTTTATGACGCTCGTGCTAGGCGGCCTGTGGGCGTTGCTGCGCGCCCAAAGGCCGGGGGCGGTCCCACTTATGGACCCTGGGCTCGTCGAGATGTGCCGTCGGGGAGAGGCCGTGACGCAGGAGCAGTACGTCGACGCGGTTGTGGAGCGTGCTGCACTAGGCCAAAGGCTCCGCCTGTTCTTTGACAAGTTCGACTTACTCTTGTCACCAACGATGCCGATAACGGCGGCCTACGCCGATCCGCGCACCAACGATATGCCAAATCCGGACAACGCCTGGAGTTGGCTCAGCTATACGTACGTGTTCAACTTGACCAAAAACCCGTCTTGCTCGATTCCGTGCGGGTTCGCCGACGGATTGCCGATCGGTTTGATGGTCACCGGCCCGTTATACGATGATCTGGGAGTGCTGCAGGCCTGCCGCGCCTACGAAGAGGCGACCGGACCCGTTTGGCCGAGCCCGGAACTGAGCGGGTGCCTTGACAAGATCGCCCGCCCGGCCGACACCGCCGTCAAGGCCAAGATACCGGCGAGCCGGAACTTATGAAGGAGGAAGCGATGGCGAACAAGGAGCAGAAGCGGAAGACCCGTGAGGCCAAAAAGCCCAAACAGAAAAAGAAGGAATCGCCAAAAGAGGCGGCCAGCAAGGTGCAACAAGTTACCAGGACTTGAAAACTCAGCCCTCGATCGGCGGGCCGTAACCGGAGCGTGCTTCGATCGCGTGCACATCGGTAGGGCGCTCGAAGGGCTCGGGCGCCGGCTCGCCGGGCCGACGCGGCCGGCCGATTGCAGCAAAGAAATCATCCAAGCCGGGCGGCAGATAGGTCCAGGTCATCTTTAGGTCGTCCCGCCCGTCATTGATGATCTTGTGTCTCACTCCTGGTCCCGCATAGACGGTCGTACCGGGGACGAACGGGTGCGCTACCCCGTCGACGAGAATGGTTCCCTTTCCGGCAAAGCAGAACAGGATTTCCTGGTTTGGGTCATGCGAATGCTCGCGCACATACCCCCCAGGCGCGATGACCTGCACGCCCATCGCGACGTTCTCGGGGCCTCCTTCCTTGGGGCTCAGCTTGACGATCGAATAGCCGTTGGCCCAGATCGGCTGCCAATACGATTGCCCCTCTTCCGGCTGCAGCACAATGCCCGGTGCGTTTGC
>Ga0207693_10002189_pt1 | contig 17038 bp, 14 predicted proteins | sample LARL81metaG_FD_184347 | JGI IMG/M metagenome (GOLD analysis project Ga0207693, IMG submission 184347) | Corn, switchgrass and miscanthus rhizosphere microbial communities from Kellogg Biological Station, Michigan, USA - LAR L8-1 metaG... | ecosystem: Host-associated > Plants > Roots >...
CGGTAGCCGGACTCGTGCAGCGGGTTGTACGGAATCTCGTTCACCTGGATGTAGGCCCAGACGCGCTTCTCGTCCCAGTCGGCGAGCGGATGGAACTTCCAGACGTCGTAGCGGTCCGACCACTGCAGCTTCGGCGTCGTCGCGCGGCTCGGCGACTGGTCGCGGCGGATGCCGGAGATCCAGGCGTCGTAGGGCCCAAGCGCCTCGAGCAGCGGCTCGACCTTGCGGATGTGGCAGCAACGATCGGGGTCGGTCTCCCACAGGTTCGGGCCCTCGCGCTTGTGTTGCTCGGCGACCGTGATCACCTGCGGCTGCTGCAGCGTCAGCCCGTACCGCTCGACAAGCCGGTCGCGCGTCTCGTAGCTCTCGCGGAAGAAGAGCTGCGTGTCGAGCTCGATCACCGGGATGTCGAGGCCGAGCTCGCTGACCATGTGCACCAGCACGGACGACTGCTTTTGCCACGAGCAGGTCAGGCAGAGCTTGTTGCCAAACTCCTCGAAGCCCCAGCGGAGCAAGTCCTCGGCGGACATCGCCTCGAAGTCGAACTCAGGTAGTAGGGGCGCGCTCGCCACCGAGCAGGACCTCCTTCAGGGTGTCGCCGCGCAGGCCGTAGCGAAGAGTCGCGAGCGGGATGATCTCCTCCGGCGGGATATTTCCGAGGTTGACCGAAGGCCCGAACTGCTTGACGAACCATGATTGCGCCGCCTTCGTCGGCGCCTCGAAGATGACGTTCGCCGGGCCGACGTCCATCGCGATCTCGTTGATCAGTTCCGTGCGCATTCCGCCCGAGGAGTCGAAGATTCCGGCCGTGCCGCTTTCGCGCGCCTCGGTGATCACCTTCCACGCGCCCGCGGAGAGCTCCTCGCGAAGCATGCGGATCCATTCCTCTGCCGTGAACTCGACGGACGAGTCCTTGGAGCCGACTTCGGAGAGGACCGTGAAATCTCGGCCGAAGTCCGCGATGAGCTCGAGCTTCCGCTCGCGTGGGATCTCGATCGTCCCGTCCGAGATCTCGACGTGCGTGAGGCCGAGGCTCGTGAGCCAGCGTTTGTAGTCCGCAAGCCGGTCTTTCACGTAGACGACCTCGAAGAACGTCCCCCCAATCACGACCGGCTTCTCGCGGAGGACTGCGAGTTTGCGATCGAGGTTCTGTGTGAGCGCCGCGGTGCCCCAGCCGAGCTTGACAATCGAGATGTGTGGCCCCGCGACCTCGAGCACGTCTTCCCAGGCGCGCGGGCCGAGGCCCTTGTCGATGACGTGCGTCAGTCCGTGGTGCTGCTCAAAGTCGAGCATAGAGCTCCTTCAGCTTCTCCTGGGCGGCGGACTGCACGTCGTGGTAGAGGGAGTTGCCGTGGGCGTCGATCCCGACCGTCAGCGGCCCGAAGTCCTTGACCCGGAACTTCCAGAGGCACTCCGGCATCAACTCTTCCCAGGCGACCTCCTCGATCTCTTCGATCTGCGTCGTCTCGAGCGCAGCTGCGCCGCCGACGATCGCGAAGTAGACCATCCCGAGCTTGCGCATCGGCTCGATGGCGTCGTCCGGGAAGCCGCCCTTGCCGCAGATCGCGCGGACGCCGTACTGAGCGCCCAGCGGCTCGGTGAAGCGGACCATGCGCGCCGAGGTGGTCGTGCCGATGCAGACCTTCTCGTAGCGGCCGTCCTCGAGCTTGCGGACGCCGGGCGCGGTGTGGAGCAGGAAGGCGCCGCGCAGGTCCATGGGCGGCTCGACCCCCTGGTCGAAGATCCGGATCTGCGTACGGTCCCGGATGCCGATTATGTGCCCCTGGACGGTGACCTCGTCACCGGCGCGCAGCTTGAGGATCTCCTGCTCGTCGGTGATCGGGAACGTGACTTCGTGTTGCGCCATCAGAACTCGCGGTCGAAATCGATGTCCCCGGCGGCCGAGATGTGCGCGCTGGCGCGTCGGGCAGCCCAGCACTGGTAGTTGACAGCAACCGGGTTCAGGGTCATGTGCGTGTCCGCGTGCTCGATGTGGCACTGGAGAACGGTGACGTCGCCGCCCAGGCCCATCGGCCCGATTCCGGTCTCGTTCAGGAGGCCGTAGAGCTCGTCCTCGAGCTGAGCGACGATCGGGTCCGGATTCCGTGTGCCGACCGGGCGGGCGATCGCCTCCTTCGCGAGGTACATCGCGTAGTCGGCCGAGCCGCCGATCCCGACACCGACGATCCCCGGCGGGCAAGGCTTGCCACCGGCGCCGACGATCGACTCGAGCACGAACTGCTTGATCCCCTTCACGCCGTCGGCGGGGACGCACATCTTCAGGAACGACATGTTCTCCGAGCCCGATCCCTTCGGCACGCACTTGACGTCGAGGCCGTCCCAGTCGGCGATGAACTCCCAGTGGACGATCGGGAGCCGGTAACCCGTGTTCGGGCCTGTGTTCTCGCGAGTGATCGTGTGGACGGCGTTCGAGCGCAGCGGATGCTCGACGGTCGCGCGCTCGGTGCCGTGCTTGAGCGCCTCGTAGATTCGCGTCGGATGTAGAGGGAAGTGCTCGCCGACCCGGCACGTGTACACGGCAATGCCCGTGTCCTGACAGACGAGGTTGTGCTCGTCGTCCGCGATCTCGACGTTCTTCATGATCGTCGATAGCACCCGCTGGCCCGGGATCGAGGTCTCACGCTTCTGCGCCTCCGCCAGAGCGTCGCGCAGGTCCTGAGGGATGTCGCTCAGCGCCCAGACATAGAGGTGCGCGGCGGCGTCCTCGACTGCGTGCTGCAGATCGGTCGCGACAGCGCTCAAGCCCGTGCCTTCTCGGCCGCAGCCGCCCCGGCACGCCGGCCGAACACCGTGCATTCGAGCAGCGAATTGCCCATCATCCGGTTGCGCCCGTGTGTCCCGCCGGCGATCTCGCCGCACGCGAACACACCCTCGAGCGTCGTCTCGCCTTGCTCGTCGATCACTAGTCCCCCGTTCTGATAGTGCAAGACCGGATACGTCAGGATCGCCTCCTCCAGCGGGTCGACCCCGGCCGCACGGTAGCGGCGCAGCATGTACGGCAGCGACACGTCCGCATCGGCTTCCGGAACCCGGGTCGTGTCGAGATAGACCGCCGGCCGTCCGTCCGGGGTCTCGACGCCTCGTCCGGCCGCGACCTCGTCGAAGATCGCCTGCGAGACCTCGTCGCGGGGGCCGAGCGGATCCGTGAACTCCTCGCGCTCGGCATTCAGCAGGGTCGCCCCGTAGGCGCGCGTCGTCTCCGGAATCGAGTAGCCCTGCATGTTCGCGGGCCAGGCGCCGCCGTTCGGGTGGTACTGGAGAGCGTCGAGGTCGCGTGACTCCGCGCCGAGATCGAGCGCGATCTGGGTGACCTCGCCCGTCGCTCCCGGGTGGTTGGTCGACAGCTCGCCTCGTTCCTCGGCCTCGCGATAGCAGCGGCCCCCGGCGGCCAGCACGACTGCGCCGGCGTCGATCACGTGCTCGCCGCAGATCGCTCGCCAGCCGTTCTCGGCCGGCTCGAGCGAGCTCAGCGGCGCCTTCGTGAAAGCCTTGACCGTCGAGGCCGCGACCGCCTCTCGCAGCGCCAAGGTGATCGCGTGGCCGGTGCGGTCGCCGACCTGCAGCAGCCGCTTGCGAGAGGCGCCGCCGCACTTCGCAAGCCGGTAGCCACCATTCTCGCGCGTGAACTGGACCCCGAGCTCCTCGAGCCAGTGAATCGCGCCCGGCGCCTCTCCGGTCAACACTTCGGCGAGCCGCCGGTCGGCGGTCTCGTGCGAGCTTTTCCAGACGTCCTCGGCGTGCTGCTCCGGCGAGTCGTCGTCTCCGAAGGCTGCCTGGATCCCGCCCTGGGCCTTCGCCGAGTTGCAGGACTGCAGCGATCCCTTCGCGGCGAGCGCGACGCGGGCGCCGGCGCGATGCGCCGAGACGGCCGCGGCGAGCCCGGAGGCGCCGCTTCCGACCACGAGCACGTCAACAGTCACGGGCGTAGCCACGGGCCCGGAGTCTACCACCCTTCGATTAATCCCAGACATTAGTCGGGCTTATTAAGCGATCAAGACTGAGGAGCGACCGGCCGATAACCTTGGAGATGACCCGCGGCCTCGGACTCGTCTCGATCGTCGTCACTCTCGTCGTCTCCGCGATGCTGTTCTCCTCGCAGCTGTCGAACGGCGGCGCCAAGCCCGCGAGCCCGAAGCAGAATCCGGTCGTCCAGCGGGCGAATACGGTCGCCGCGGACGCGGCGGCGATGCAGGCCGAGCATGAGCTCGCCGCCTACCAGGCCGATCAGGGCACGTTCGTCGGCGCCACCGTCACCGGCATCCCGGGCGTCACCCTCGTCCACTCGGACTCGACAACCTTCTGCCTCCAGATCGCCTCCGGCGGGGGCGTCCTCTACGACGCCGGCCCGGGCGGCACGCCGAGCCCAAACCGCTGCTAGCCAACGACCGGCTGGCCGGTGGTCGCCAGCTCGATCGCTTCGTCGAGCGAGAGGCTTGCCCCTCGCTGGCGTTCCTCTTCGAATCGGCCGGGCTCGAGCTTCAGGCGTGCAGCTTCCTGATAGACGTCGATCCAAGGCTGACGCTCGGGCGTCGGCGCCGTCCCGATCGACTCGAGCACTGCATTGGCGGCCCCGAACAGCGCCGCCGCCCTGGCGCCGTCGCCGTCGGCGGCCGCGATCCCCGCAGCGGTCTCGAGGCACTCTGCGACGGCCCGCGGCTCGTTCAGGCGCCGGACGATCGAGAGGCTCTCCTCGACCAGTTTCTGCGCGCGGACTAGGTCACCGCGGATCACAATCGCCGAGGCAAGCGAGCGGAGACAAGCCGCGACGAGCTGGGGCGTCCCGCCCACGCGCGCCAGCGCAAGCGCTTCTTCGCAGCGCTCGATCGCGGCATCGACGTCGCCGAGCGCAAGCTCGATCAGGCCCAGGTCGTGGGCGGCAGTCGCGGCGTTGAAGGTCGAACCGAGCTTGATCGCCAGCCGCCCGCCCTCGTCGTAGAGGTCCCGCGCCCGGTCGAAGTCCTGCCGGAAGAAGGCGATGTTGCCGAGGTTCGTCAGCACCGCCATGCGGCGCTCGTCGTCGTCGAGCTCGCGGGCGACCTCGAGGCTCTCTTCGAAGGCCTGCTCCGCCGCTTCGATGTCGCCGTCCTCTGCCGCGAGCACGCCGAGGCCGTTGAGCGCCTTTGCCCGAGAGACGAGTGGCGCATCGGGAGCCGCGGCGAGCGCCGCCTCGAGACCCGCGCGGCCCTCGCTCAGGTCGGCGTGGAGCTGCCACAGCCGCCTCAGCGCTCCGGCAAGCCGCAGCGCGGTCAGGCCGTCGCCGCTCTCGAGCGTGAACGCGAGCGCCGCGCGGAAGTTGTCGCGCTCGGCGTCCAGGCGCGCGGCCCAGACATCCTGGCCCGGGCCGTTCAACTCCGGCTCACCCTCCTCCGCAACGCCGGCGAAGTACGCCGCGTGGCGGACTCGAAGGTCGTCCTCTTCGCCTGCGCCCGCTAGGCGCTCGAAGGCGTACTCGCGAACGATCTGGAGCATCGTGAACCGGCGCTCGTGGGACCGCATGTCGACGACGAGGCTCTTGTCGGCCAGCGAGCCGAGAAGTGGCAGCACGTCGTCGGCTCCGTCGCCGCCACAGACAGCCTCGGCGGCCGCAAGCGTCCAGCCGCCAACGAAGACGGCGAGCCGGCCGAACAGGCGGCGCTCGCCGTCGTCGAGCAGGTCATAACTGGAATCGATCGCCGCCCTGAGCGTGCGGTGCCGCTCGGGCGCATCCTGGACCGCCGCTGGGAGCTCGAGCCTCTTGCCGAACCGCGCAAGCAGCTCGCCAGGGCTGAGGATCTTCACGCGGGCGGCCGCGAGCTCGATCGCGAGCGGCAGCGCATCGAGCGCAGTGCAGAGGGCGACGACGTCTGCGACGTTCGCCGCCGTCAGCTCGAAGTCCCGCTTCGCGGCCTGCGCGCGGGAGACGAAGAGCGCGACTGCCGGTGCTGCGCGGGCCGCCTCCTCGTCATCTGGTTCGCCCGGCAGCGCGAGGGGGCCGACCAGGAACTCATGCTCGCCGCTCAGGTGCAGGACTGCCCGGCTTGTCACCAGCAGTTGCAAGTCGGTAGACGCCGACAACAGGCGGCTGAGCAGCGGCGCGGCCGCGGTGAGCTGCTCGAAGTTGTCGAGTACGAGTACAAGCGGCTCCTGAGCCAGATGATCGGCGAGAGCCTCCTCGATGGGCCGACCACCCCCGCTGACGCGGAGGGCGCTCGCGGTCGTGGAAGCGACAAGGCCGGCGTCGGAGAGATGGGAGAGATCGACGAAGACAGCACCGTGGCCGTCCTCGGATGCGAGGCGACGCGCGATCTCTGTCGCGAGCCTCGTCTTGCCGACCCCGCCCGGCCCCGTCAGCGTCAGCAGCCTAGCGTCCCCGGACCGCAGCATCTCCACGGCTTCGTCGAGTTCGCGCTCGCGCCCGAGTAGCGGCGTCGGGGAGGCGGGGAGCTCGAGCCGGCGCTCCACCGCGCGCGCCGGCGGCGCGACGAGGCTCTCGTCCTGCACGAGGATCGCCCGCTCGAGCGCCTGCAGCGCGGGGCCCGGCTCGATCCCGATCTCCTCGATCAGCGTCTCCCGCGCGGCGCGGTACTCCGCCAGTGCGTCCGACTGCCGCCCGTCACGGTAGAGAGCGAGCATCAGCTGCGCCCGGGCTCGCTCACGGAGCGGCTGGGCGGCGGCGAACGCCTGCAGGCGGGGAATCATCTGCTCGTGACGCCCGAGTGCGAGCTCGGCGTCTGCGAGGTCTTCGAAGGTGCTCAGGCGCAGTTCCTCGAGACGAGCAGCCTCATGCGCCGCGAACTCTGAATAGACGACGTCGACCAGCGCGGGTCCCCGCCAAAGCGCCTCAGCCTCTGACAGAAGCCGCGCGGCCAACTCCGCGTCGCCGGCGAACAGGGCGGCGCGGCCCTCGGCCGCAAGCCGTTCGAACCGCCTGCTGTCGATCGTCTCTTCCGGCGCGTTCAGCTGGTAGCCCGTCGGCGTCGTCGCGAGCACGGCGCCGCGCTCGACGCCGGCCTCGAGGGCATCGCGGAGCCCGGAAACGTGCACCTGCAGCGCGTTCTTTGCGCGCGCGGGGGGACGCTCGCCCCAGAGCGCGTCGATCAACTTTTCGCTGGAAACCGAGCGGTTCGGCTCGAGCGCCAGCGCGAGCAGTACTTTGCGCTGACTGCCGCCGGGAATTGGGATCTCCCCGCCTCCGCGCCGAACTTCGAGCGGGCCGAGAAGCTTGTACTCGAGCCGAACTTCGATGGTTCCGCCTCCTTCGACCGACCTTAAGCGGAGCTTAAGCGGGCGGTGGCAACATCGCTGCGCCGTCAGTCAAGGAAAGAGCCGCAGGAGACCGTGAGAGGAGCCGCAAGTGCCGACCGCAGGCACAACCAGCCTGAATCGCCCGGATCGGACACGGACCTTCTGCGGTGGAGAGGGGCGCGCGCGAGCGGCCGGGAGCCGTCACCCGGCCGCCACCGCGTCATGCGCCTCGCCCCACACCCTGACCGACCAAATCTGCGGAAGGAGGCACGATGATCGCCTCGAGCATGTTTGACGGCCACTAATCCGGTCTCACCAGACGGAGCGCAAAAGTTTGGCGACCTCGGCAGGCTCAGCCGGCCGGGGATTCGCCAATGCTCCGCCGCGCTGCGAGGCGGCATAGCCCAACTCGTCGAGATCTTCCTCCGGCACGCCGAGATCTCGTAGTCGCTCGAAGCCGCCCAGCCGCGCCAGTTCCTGTACCCGCGCGATCGCATCGGCCGTCCCGAGGGCTTCCGCGAAGCGGGCAATCTCCGCACCCGCGACTGGCTCGTTGAACCGAAGCGCCGGCGGTAGACAGATCGCGTTCAGCGCGCCGTGCGGCAACCCGTAGCGGCCGCCGACCGCCTGCGCCATCGCGTGACCCAGCCCCAGGCCCGCGATCCCGAGCGCATGCCCGGCAACGTCGGCGCCGGCGAGCAGCTTCGTCCGGGCCTGGCGATCGTCGGGGAAGGCGACCACCCTCGGCAGCGCCTCGTTGATCGTCCGGGCACCCTCGAGTGCGAGGACGTCGGCCTCCGGCGTCCGGCCCCTGACGTAGAGCGCCTCGGCGCAGTGGGCAAGGGCGTTCATGGCTGTGCCGACCGTCACCTCGAGGGGAAGCCCGAGGCTCAGGTCCGGGTCGTACACAATGCCGGCAAGGTTCGCTCCGGTGCCGCCGCCCTGCATTCGGCGATCGTTGTCCCGGATTCCGAAGTTGCTCGCCCACTCCGCGCCCGCGTAGGTCGTCGGCACCGAGACGACCGGGAGGCCCGTCGCGGCCGAGACGGCCTTCGCCAGGTCGATCGTGCTGCCGCCGCCGATAGCCAGCAATCCGTCCGCGTCGTGCGCGGCCGCGGCGATCTCGTCGATGCGGTGACTCGGCACCTCGCCCCAGCGGCCGGACGCAGGGAGCGCGAGGTCAGACCAGCGCTCGCTCGCGATCAGGAACGGGCGTTCGATCCCAAGATCGTCCAACAGGCGGGGTAGCTCTCGCAGCCCCCAACGGACAATCACGCCGCGAGCTTTGCTCGCGCGAAGGCGACGAACGCCTCGGCGGCGCGTGTGGGCGACCGTCCGGCCGGGCGGACAAGCGAGATCTCCCGTACGGGCTCGTGCCCCTTGACGCGGGCCGCGGCAAGCGTGCCGGTCGCGAGCTCAGCCTCGACGCCCGAGCGCGAGATGAAGGTGACCCCGTAGCCGGCCGCGACGGCGCTCTTGACGGATTCCTGCAAGCCCAGCTCGAGCTTCACGTCCAGGTCGCGAAGGCGGACCGGGCCGCCGCGCAATTCGTCCTCGATCACCTGGCGGACACCGGCACCGTCCTGCATCAGGATCAGCTGCTCGCCGCGGAGCTGATCGAGCGTCACCTCCTTCCCGGCAAAGGCGTGGCGCGGCGGGACTACGAGGATCACCTCATCTCGGAAGAACGGCTCGAAGACGACCCCGCGGTGGCGCGGCGAGGCCCCGACAATCCCGAGCTCGAGCTCGCGTTCGGCCACCTGCTCGATGACGCGATTCGTGTCTGAGATCGAGAGGGCGATGCTCAGCTCTGGGTGCAGCCGCTGGAACTCGCCGAGCAGGACCGGGACGACCGTGCCACCCGGCCCGGTCGAAGCGCCCAGCTCGAGCTCACCGCGGAGCGCCCCCACGTCGCCCTCGAGCTCGTCGAACAGCTGTCCCTCGAGCGCGAGCATTCGCTGCGCCGCTCGGTAGAGGCGCTGCCCAGCCTCAGTCGGCTCGACCCTCCGACCGGAGCGGTCGAGCAGCTTCGTGCCAAGCCGCTTCTCGAGCGAGCGAATCTGAAGACTGACCGCCGGCTGGGTGACTCCCAGCCGCTCCGCTGCCTGCGAGAAGCTCTTGCGGTCGACAACCTCGCAGAAGGCGGCTAGCTGGCGCGTGTCCATAAGAAATCATCATGGCATACCCGTTACGACTGATATCGCCTGCTATCGGGAAGTGCGCGTTTTGCTGCGCTTTCGAGGTCTCTAGCAGCTTCGTGGTGACGGCCTGTATCGGCGGGTTCTAACGCGTTCGTTTACCGGCAGTGTGCGCTGATGCCGCTGTGCATCCTCTTGTGCGTCGGGAAAGTGGAGAAGAGCAGCCACTCCGATCAAGCGGTGCAGCGCCTGTGAGTTGGCTCAGGGATCATTGTGGGTGTTTGTTTTTTCGCGTGAGTGGCTCTGGGGAGCAGTAGAAAACAACGCCGCGAAGTCGTAAGTTCCGTCAGTCGAGATGAATCGTCGTGCACGAGGTCTCATACGCGACGGTGCTGCCGCTCATGACGACCCACATGCCGCCCACCGTAAGGCCGTGAAGCCCGTTTGCGTCAGCGGGCGTGAACACATGAAAGGCATTGCCGTTGCCTGCAGCGCCGGTCGTGATCGTCGCTGTCGGAATGTCGACAGACGTGCTCGAGCTCGCGCACGTGGTGTCCGTCGGGAAGACCATGAGCACGACCTGATAGCTCGAGTTCGGTGCAGCGCCGTTCAGAACGTATTGTTCGTGCGCGTAGACATTCGGGCCGTCGGCGTGGATGTTCTCGACGAAGCCCGAGCGCAGCGGCGCGTTCCCGACCGGCGAAAGCGCAAGGTGCTCCGAGTGGTACACGGCGTCGGCCGAGGCAGAAATGGCCCAAGCCATCGCTCCCAGACCGACCAGGGTCAATATCACGAAGAGCCGTCGCATCGTCCCTCCTCCGCTCGTGCCGAACGCGGCAAGTATAAGGCGGGTGTCCGTAACGGGGGCCGAGCGCCGATCTGGCCTGGTTAAGCCAAAAGCGTCGTCTCGGCATGGGGAGTCGGGATCTTGCTCAGAAGTCATAAGCGCGACGCCCGCGACGCTGACCTAGCGAGCACCCTCGGCGGCTCGAGGTCGTCCTCCGGCCGGGAAAGTCGTCGAGGCTCTGGGCAGGTCTCGCGCCGGGCCGGCGTCCCACATTGGCGGCTCGCCCGTTGTCCTGAAGCACGCCACAGACCGGCAGCTCACCCGCCGAGACAAGGCAGCTGCCGAATTGCCCGGACTTTGCGGCCCTCTCGGCACGACGCCCGGACTCGAAGATCGTAACGATCGGTACTCGGTGTTACGGTCGAAAGGGTGGCGTCCGGGGCGAACGCGCGGACGCGCAGACAAAGGCCGCCGCCGATCTTCTCTCTCCCCTCGCACAGGAGGTCGCGCCTCGGACGTTCACTTCTGGGCACTAGAGCCGAGCGACCCCAAGGACGCGCCCTTGTCGCCCAGGGTGAAGCATCGTTCTGAACGCAAAATGCGCCTTTTTAAAGTTTCAAACCCTAGTCAGCGGCTACAGGTCCCGGAGAGAGCCGGCAGGGACCTTCCGCGATGGGGTCGAACTGGGCGATACCCCTGAACGAGCGCGGCATCTTGGCATCCCCGCCGGCTTTCTCTCGGATGGATAGCGCCGCGCTCTCTGTGCGAATGCGCGAAGCTACGAGCCTAGCGCGGGACGACGGAAAGCCCGGGTGGCTATCGAACGCCGAGCGCTTCCGCGGTTCCCGGTCCTCTCGAATCTACGCCCCGACTGGAGCACTGCCTAGTGGCCGTTTTGGACGAGCACCGCTTGAAGTCCGAAGAGTGCCTTACGGCATCTAGTGGTCGATGGCTCCGGTGAATGTGCCGGTACTAACGCCGGTCGTCTGCTCCACCGTGCTTTCCAGCGTGAAGCTGCCAGTTGCGTCGGCGAAGCGGCCCGTTCCGCCGGTGATGGTGTAGACCTCGACGATCATTATTGGCGAAGCGCGGCAAGCCGTTACGGTCAGGCCGCCGCGAGAGCGGCCAGAACCTCCTCGCCGTAGCGCTCGAGTTTGGCCGGGCCGACCCCCGGCACCGTCGCCAGCTCCGAAAGCGTGCGCGGCCCGCGCTCGGCGATCTGCTCGAGCGTCGAGTTGTGAAAGACGACGTAGGCCGGCACTTCGTCGGCTTTCGAGCGCTCGAGGCGCCACTGCTTCAGCGTCCGGAACGCCGGCGGCAGCTCTTCCTCGGACCGCCCTGGTGCAGCCTTACGGCCAGTCTCGACGCCGAGCTCCGTCAGGAAGCGGCTCGGACGGCGCGTCCACGTCACCGCCAGGTGCCTGCGCGCCCGCGTGATGCCGACGTAGAGCAGACGGCGCTCCTCAGCGATCGCATCGACGTCGCCGAGCGCCTGCTTGCACGGCAGCTCGCGCTCCTCGATTCGGGGTAGGAAGACGGCGTCCCACTCGAGCCCTTTCGCGCGGTGCAAGGTCAGCAGATGGACACCGCCCTGTGCGCCGTGGTCGAACCGCTCCCGGAGCCAGGCGATCCACGCCCCGACGTCGCGGGTACCGTCGTCGAACTCCTCGGCGAGCTTGATCAGGCGCGCGAGATCGCTTTGCCGGGTCAGCTCGCGCTCTCCCAGATCAGGAGGCGGCCTTTCCTCCCATCCGTGCTCGAGGGCGAGCCGTCGGACTTCGTAGGCAATGGAACGCGAGGTCGAGCCCCCGAGCCCCTTCAGCAGCTGCCGGGCCGCGTCACGGGTCAGCAGCGCCGCACCCTGGAAGGGAATCTCGGCATCGCTGAAGGCTTCCTCGAAGTCGACCGAGCGTGCGTTCAGGCGGATCAGCACAGCCATCTCCTCGAGCGGCGTCCCGGCGGCGTGCAGCTCCCGGACGCGCTCGACGACGTAGGCGGCTTCGGCGTCGCCGTTGTCGAAACCGCGCAGCTCGGGCTCCGGCCCCGAACCGTGTGTCTCACGTAGCCGCTTCTCGGCCCCGCCGAGCCGCGGGACGAGCCGGTTCGCCAGGGCGAGCACCTGCGGCGTCGAGCGGTAGTTCGCCTCGAGCCGTACGACCGTCGCATTCGGGAAATGCTCAGGCAGCGCCAAGAGGTGCTCAGGCGTCGCGCCGGTGAACGCGTAGATCGACTGGTAGTCGTCGCCGACCGCGCAGAGCTCGTCGCGCTCGCCGAGCCAAAGCTTGAGAAGCGTCTGCTGCAGCAGGTTGACGTCCTGGTACTCGTCGACCGTGAAGGCGCGATAGCGGTCCTGTACCTGTCCGAGAGCGTCGGGCTCGTCCTCGAGCAGCTTGATCGCAAGCGCAAGCAGATCTTCGAAGTCGAGCGCGCGGGAGGCCTCCTTTCGCCGCTCGTATTCGCGCAAGACGCGCACCATCAGGTCGTCCGGGATCGGCGGCTCGTGCCCGTTCAGCCCTAGCCGGTAGGTCTCAGGCGTCAGGCGCCGATTCTTCGCCCACTCGACCTCGGTCGCAAGATCGACGGCGGGCCGAAACCTGTACGGCTTCGGCAGGGTGTTGCCAATCTGCCGCAGCATCATCGCCTTCGACGCCAGGATCCGACCGGGCGGCTCGCCGCGGAACCAGCGCAGCTGTGCGAACGCAGCCGAGTGGAACGTCCTTGCACGAACGCCGCCCGCCCCGAGCTCTTCCAGCCGGCTGCGCATCTCGCGCGCGGCCTTGTCTGTGAAGGTGACCGCGAGGATCTGATCGGCGGAGAAAGCGTCGAGCGCGACCTGGTTGGCGATCCGCCGGGTGATCGTGGTCGTCTTCCCCGAGCCGGCGCCGGCCAGGATGCAGACAGGCCCGCGCACGGTCTCGACGGCACGCCGCTGCTCCGGGTTCAGCCCGTCGAAGATCGCCGTCGCGTCCACCGGGCCACCCTAGCCCCGCGGTGTGACGGCGCTGTGACAACTCTGGCTCAGGAGGGGGCTATTTCTTGGCCGCGGGCGATTCCAAGATGTCCTGCTGCTCGACGATCGCGCGCGCTACGTCAACGAGGCGCAGGTTCCGCTCTCGGGCCGCCAGCTGAAGCCGGCGGAAAGCATCAGGCTCCGGAAGCCCAAGGGCTTTCATCAGCAGGCCCTTCGCGCGCTCGATGACTTTTCGCTCCTCGAGCGTCTGCTTCGTCTGCGCCACCTCGGCCTGCAACGCCTGGAGCTCCGCGTGACGAGCCGTCGCGAGCGAAATAGCGGCCTCGAGCTCCCGCGTGTCGATGGGCTTCGTCAAGTACGCGCCGGCCCCGGTCGCGACCGATCGCTCGATCAGCCCGCGATCATCGACGCCGGTGATCACGACGACAGGGCGGCCGAGGCCGCGCGCGGCGAGCTCTGCCGCGGCGGAGAGGCCGTCGAGCTCCGGCATCTCGATGTCGAAGAGATAGAGATCAGGCCGAGTTGCCGTCGCCTCGGCAACCGCCTGCGCGCCGTCGCCGACCGGGCCGAGCGGGTCGTGCCCGAGCGAGCGAACTCGCTCGACGAGCGCGAGGGCGATGACAGGATCGTCCTCGGCGATCAGGACGCGCATCAGAAGACCAGCTCCGCACGGGTCCCGCCTCCGGTTCGCTCTCCGAGCTCGAACGATCCGCCAAGGCCTTCCTCGGCCATCCGCCGAACAAGCTGCAGGCCAAGCCCCGAGCTGATGTCGGACCGCGCCGCGCCCGCGTCCTCGACGCGCAAACGAGTTCGCGAACCGCCTTCGAGCTTGACGAACAGGGGCGGAGAGCCATGCTGAACCGCGTTCGTCACGAGCTCGTTGGCCACGAGCCCCAGTCTCTGGGCGGAGGCAGCATCGAGGGTGACCGGCTCGGCGTCGAGGACGAGGGGCACGTCGACGTCCTCCACGAGCTGGGAAAGAAGTTGGTCGGCGCGAACGTGTTCCTCAGGTGTCTCGCTCAGTAGGCGATGGACTGCCGCGAGCGAGCGAATCCTCGACGCGGTCAGATCGAACGGCCGGCCGGCGCTGCCGTCGGGTCGTCCGAGCAAAAGCAAGTCGGCGGCGGTCTGGAGGCTGTTCTTGACCCGGTGCTCTGCTTCGGTGAGGAGCGTTCGCTCCAGCTCGGCGCGCGCCGCGGCCTCGGCACCCGCCGCGGCTTCGCGGCGGAGGGCCCGCGCGGCAACGAGCGTGCCGCCGACAACGGCCGCGAGAATCGCCAGCCGCATCGCGGTTGCCCCTGCAGGCAGTGAGACGACGACCGTAACGAGCACGCAGGCGACGACGGCCGTAGCGAGCCACACAACGCGGCGGCGGCCCACCTGTACGACCGCGACGAAGGGAACCGCCAGAAAAAGGAGCAGCGAGAAGGACGATCCACCGACGCCTACCAGGAGCGCCACGAATCCGATCAGGGCGCCGGACCACAAATCAAGCAAGGCATCTCCCCGTCCATTGCCGAGCCACTCCCGCCAAGGGATGAGCATCGCGGCGAGATTCCCGGCTGCGGCCGCGCCCGCAAACGCGAGCAAGAGCCACCGGTGGCCGGCGTCGGCGCCGACGGCGATGCCGACGACGACGGAAACGAGCGCCGCCCAGCCGAGCCACCAACCAACTCGAAGGGCGGAGACGCGAAAGTCGAGCTCGAGACTAGCGGGCAGATTGTCCGCCACTACCAAACTCGGGAGGTCTCTCCGCACAAGCGGGTCAACGACGACGGACGGCATGGTGTTCCCCCTGAAGCAGGCTTAACCCAAAGGCAATAAAACGAGCCGCCGTAGGCTCGGCCGCTGCTGCTAGGGTCGACAGGCGGCACCCACGAAAGGTGTCGGCGAGGCCAAGACCGCCTCTTTCCCACGCGGAGCCTCGAGGGCTCACGCGGAGTCCTACGGGAGAGGCGAGATGGCCCGAAACACCAAGCTCAAGGAACAACAGGCTGGCCCGGCGCTGGCGCCGATCGTCTTCGCGATCGGCGTCGCCGTCACCCTGACCGGCCTGATCGTCAACCTCGACGTCGTCGCGCCGGCCGGCGCAGCCATTGCCGTGCTTGCGGCGGCCGTCTGGATTCGGGGCAGCGGGAGCCGGTCACCCGCGCCCGCCGAGCCGAAGCGAGAAGAGCCTGCGGCCGGCGATGGGGAGAGGTTCCCGCGCAGCCGTCTCCTCGAACGCGCGACGCTTGGCCTCGGCGGTCTGGTCGCCGCCGGGGTGGCGCTGCCCGCGATCGGCGCGGCGATCCTGCCGGCGTTCAGCCACACCAAGGCGCGGGCGATCGACCTCGGCCCGATCGGCGCTTTTCCTGAAGGCCAGTTCGTGATCGCCACCTTCCTGTCGAACCCTCAGGCGGGCGAGATCTCTCGTCGCGCCGCATACGTCCGAAACAACGGCTTCGTCGGCAAGTCGCCGAGCTTCACGATCATGTCCAGCCGTTGCACACACGTCGGCTGTCCGACGCAGCCGAACGGGCCGATCTTCGTCCAGAGAGAGGAGTTCCGCCGGACAAACGTCGGCGAGATCAAGGTCGTCCCCGCCCTGCCGGCGGGAGGATTCGGTTGCCCCTGCCACGGCAGCGAATTCGACACCGAGGGCAATCGCACTGCCGGGCCTGCGCCACGGGCGCTCGATCGCTACCAGTTCTCGGTTCGCAACGGGCGCCTCGTGCTCGGCCCGATCTACAGCGTCAGCCACGTCGATGGAGCGGGTGGGTCGGCACGGATCCACAGCTTCAAGCGCCTTGGCGACGGCGAGCCGGCGTCGGGCCCCGAGTCCCTCCTCTACCCGGTCGACCCGATCTCGTGAGCGTCTTCGAGCTCGACATCAGCTGGGCTACGACGGCGCGCGAGCGGCGGTTGGTGCAGTGGGAGCTGAGCGCATGTGACCAGGTCCGCGGTGTCTTCGTCACGGCGCGCGACGACGTGCTCGCCGTGCTCTTCGACGGTGACCGGTGGACCTTCGACTCCTTCATCCGAACGCTGCAACCAGACCTGAACACCTACAGAAAAGGAGCCCTCCAGTGAAACGTTTCTCTTTCCGGCTGTTCGCTTTCGGAATGGCCCTCGGCGCTGTCGGGGCGGCCGTCGTCCTCGCCGCCAATGCTTATGCGCGCGTCGCACGGCCGACTCGTTCGACGAATGCACCACCCGCCACTGCCGCGCCGGCGACCTCAACCGACCAGGTGATCCAGTGGAACCGAATCCTGCTCGGAATCCTCAGGACCCCCGGCGCCCAGCCGGCGACGATCCATCCGACCCGCAGCATGGCGATCCTGCACGCGGCGGTCTACGACGCCGTCAACGCAATCGCGAAGACGAACGCGCCCTACCTCGTCGACCTTGGTGCGCCGCGGCACGCCTCTGAACCGGCGGCCGCCGCCGCCGCGGCGCACGCGGTGCTCGTGCGGCTCTATCCCGCCCAAGCAGCCATCCTCGACGCCGACCTAGCCGGGTCGCTGTCTCAGGTTCCGGATGGTAAGGCGAAGGATCAGGGCGTCAGGGTCGGCGAAGAAGCCGCCGCCGCAATCCTCACACTGCGCGCCGGCGACGGCTCCGCAGCCACGCCGATCCCGTTCGTGCCGGGGTCGAATCCCGGGGACTACCAGCTCACGCCGCCCGCATTCGCGCAGCCCGTGTTCACGCACTGGCCCTTCGTGCAGCCGTTCGCGCTGCGGAGAGCGAACCAGTTCCGGCCCCCGCCGCCACCGGCGCTGACGAGCCCCTCCTATACCGATTCATTCGACGAGGTGAAGTCGTTGGGCGCTGTAGGCAGCACCACGCGCACGGCGGATCAGACCCAGATCGCCCGCTTCTGGGGAGCTCCGATCCAGAACTACTGGAACGAGATCG
>Ga0207693_10002193_pt1 | contig 17023 bp, 11 predicted proteins | sample LARL81metaG_FD_184347 | JGI IMG/M metagenome (GOLD analysis project Ga0207693, IMG submission 184347) | Corn, switchgrass and miscanthus rhizosphere microbial communities from Kellogg Biological Station, Michigan, USA - LAR L8-1 metaG... | ecosystem: Host-associated > Plants > Roots >...
AACGGCGGCGGAAGTCCAGGAGGAGGCGGCGACAATCATAACGGCGGCGGAAGTCCAGGAGGAGGCGGCGACAATCATAAAGGAGGCGACAATCATAACGGCGGCGGAAGTCCAGGAGGAGGCGGTGACAATCAAAAGGGAAATAATAATCAAAATAACAGTCCCGATGGTGGTGGAAAGTCTAGTACTTGTACTCCGGTAACTCTTAGTGACTTGCCTGGCCAAATCAAACCGCTAGCAATCTGCTTAATCAGTGGACAAGATACAAACATCGCAACAGAGATCGGATTGGGAACTTTTACTCTCGTCCCATTAAATGGAGACGAATATCAACTAACGATTACTAACTTAAATGGTCAAACTCAACCGGCCATAGTAACAGTTGCATTAGGAGCGACAAGTCCAATCACTATTCCAGGCTTGGGCACAGGAAATGTACTGATTGGGAGTGCATATTCAGTTATCCTAGATGTACCCAGAACGGTCCCCTAGGTGCAAGAATCTCTCCTGGTATCAACTGAGTAGCTACTTGAGACTGACCTCTGGTTAATAGTTAATCTCTACGAGAACCAACGGGTGCGTTATGATATCATTTTATTAAATTTATCAATACTTTTATGCAAATCCGCATATTTAAGAACACTAGATTAAGCTATAGTTCATAACTCAAATTCTATAGTTAAATTTATGAGAAACCTAAAAATATGTTCAATCTGGATGAGCTAAGTGAGGAGAAGAAGGGAAAATCAATCTTGTCTATTCATAAGTGTCAATTTGTGTTATCTCTATTTACGTGCATGTTTTTTGCTGCCATTATGATTCTAAACTATGTACCTGGCAGTACCTATCTTGCCAACGCCGCATACGTGAAATCTACGCCTGCTGCAAATGGACCTACGGTAAACGACCCATCTCTGAGGGTTGAACGCGTTGTTTCCGGGGAACTAAGGATCCCAACGAGTATGGCCTTTCTGGGACCTAATGACATCTTAGTTCTAGAAAAGAATAAAGGTACTGTTGATAGGATCGTAAATGGAAAGTTACTGCCCCAACCACTATTACAAATTCCCAGTATCGCTAATGCAGAAGTCGAGTGGGGGCTACTTGGGATAGCGATAGATAAGAGAGGAAACGATGCTGGAAGTCCTACCTATGTCTTCCTTTACTATACTGAAAAAGGACCAGGTGGCGAAAGGCCTGCTAATCATGTTTATAGATATAAGTTATCGTCAGATAGTACCAAACTTGAGGATCCTTTATTATTGTTAAATCTTCCGGCGAATTCTCCCGACCCCCAGGGGGAAAGCAATCATGATGGGGGTAAAATAGTGATAGGCCCTGATCACAATATATATATGGTAATTGGGGATGTCGGAGGTCATGATGGTCAAGCACAGAATAATAAGGACAGAGCTAGACTTGATGGAACGAGTGGGATACTAAGAGTAACTGAAGATGGACAGCCTGTATTTCCAATTCTCTTGGGAGACGAGGATCCAACGAAAGTATATTATGCATATGGAATACGCAATAGCTTTGGAATTGATTTTGATCCTCTAACAGGGAATCTGTGGGATACGGAAAACGGTGCTGATGCCAATGATGAGATAAATATTGTTCAGCCAGGATTTAACAGTGGATGGATCAAAGTTATGGGCTTTTCACCAGCAGGTTTTGAACCTAATGAGCAATTAGTATCATATAATGGAAAGGGCAAGTATCACGACCCCCAATTTGTATGGAGACAAACTATTGGACCCACAGCTTTGAAGTTCTTAAATTCTGATAGATTAGGAAAACAATATGAAAATACAATCTTTAGCGGAGATGTTAACACAGGTAATTTGTATAACTTTAAGTTGAATTCCGATAGAACCAGCCTGGCATTAAGTGGCGGTCTATCTGATAAAGTTGCGGATACTAGAGATGAACTCCAGCCGGTAATATTCGGACAAGGATTCGGTGTTATTACGGATATTAAGGTGGGAGCAGGGGACGGCTACTTATACATTCTCACCTATGATGGTAGTATATATCGAATTGTTCCAAATTGAATATTGTTCGCGTCCTCCCGGAGTGCAACCAACGGACTATCCAGATTATGACAAACGCATACTCAATTTGATTAGATCTCTCAAAACCGAAAATTAATATAATAAAGTAGAGTACAGAACTACGTTTGTAAGCAAAATTAACTTTCCAAGCTATTAAAACTACAAAATAGGCGGAGTTGACAATTCTAGAATGTTGGAACTGATACCGTAGTCCCATTGTGCTTATGCTTGCTTTAACCATCTAGCACGTCCCAGATTGAAAAGCTTAATGTAACAAGAAAGCGCAATCTCGATCGATTATATCAGGATAAACTTAGGTAAAAATTATAGATACAAATCTACAGCATAAATTTCCTTAATTTAAATATAGTATTAAATAACGATTACTACTGAATTACTACGTTACGAATCAATAACAATCCTCCTACAGGTAATATTCAATGTTATATACTATTTAGTTTCTCAATATTACTGTTATTTTTCTCTACGACTTATTACCTGCTAGGAAGTTCGTATTATGCAAATGCTAAAATGTGTAATGATAATAATAATGACGGGAACAGCCCTTCGTCTTCATGTGGTTCCCTACGACAGCTTTACAGTAATAATGGTAAAGCTTCAGCTTCAGCTTCAGCTTCAGCGAGTACCGGTGATGGGACGGACGACGATAATCTAGACAGACCTGACAATCATGATAGACCAAATCATGATGTTGTTATGAACCATCAGAATAAAGACAATCATAGAAACGGTGGGGGCGGGCACCAATCCAAGGACGATACTCCATTCAGTTTACCCTTTCCATAATAATCTCAATTAATTATCTCGACCCGCCTAATTATTATATTCTTTCCCGCCTGTTAGCACGATGAATCATGCATCAAGCCATTGATATCATACTAATAACTGAGAGATTTTTAACCTTGATATCCTGCTGCCTCTTGATTTACCAGTAAAAATCGAAAGGTTACTGTACTAATATTTATGAAAATAGGCCAATCGCAACGAATCGAATAATAGAATAATCATAATCAAGAGCAAAATTCCTTCTTATAGTATTAACATCGAAAAATGAGATTGTTATTGATAATAACATAATAAATTAAGGATATATGGGCAGAATACCGATCTCATACTATATGACTAGTTCTATCTTTTTCGGAGGAACGATATTTCGCATTACCCGCCAAGAGTTTTAATATGTTCTATCTAGGGTATTGAGCGATTTCAACACTACACACATTTTCCTCATAGTGCCAAGTAAAATGCATCTATCTTATACTGGAGCATAGACTATCTCAAAGTATCTAGTAAACTCTAAAATTGGTTGTGCAACGTGCATATCGATTTGGATTTCTGATGATGCTGAATAGCACAGGATTTGAATTCTAATTATAATGTGCTATATTTCTGTTATCGTTGAGGTGTATGCCTATATGCATTAATTGGATCAGTCCTTTCTCAGCTCATTAACAGAATTAATATCAATTTATATTAAGAGAGGTCCGACTACCGGCACTAAAAAGAGGCTGGAAAAAAAAATATATAGTAAAGTTGTCGCCAAGAAAAAGTACAAGCATATTTGATTCGAAGTTGATTCGTAAACTTAATGAGATTAAACTGTGACTACTTTATCTATCAAAGATATGGTCGATAGAAATGAAGTCCCTAAACCAGATCTCAAATCATATGATCCTGCCATCTTTTTGAGAGTTTAATCCAAATATGTTTATAAAAATAGACTGACTGTAAATGGTTCCTGTCCTGTTTGATTAGATTGGTCATTGCTCGATACAGATGCGGTCGAGACAGGAGCAGTGATTATTCCTTTTTGACATGAATAAGTATCTCCCAAATCGTCCGAGTGGACTAGAATTTTTATGCAAGCAGTGTATTCGTCTCCTGGTTTAACTACTCCATGCGGAAATGTTACTGGAACATGAATGATCCCGTCACCATCATCTTGAGGATCGAGCAATGCTATGGGATTGATATTATATGCTGAGGTATGGTTATTCACAGTTACCCAAACTTGTGCCAATTTATCAGAGTAGTCTATGCCCCTAATTTTCAGATTAATTGTGAATGAATCTTTGTCGTTGTTTGCTGACGATGAACGAATGTCGCTCGAAAAGGGTGCGACTGGAGTTACTGGTGTGATCGCTTTTGATGTATCCTCCTTCTCAAATAGTTGAGCAAATGCGGACGGATGTGACGTAAACAGGACAGAGTTACTTGTGATTGTCGTTACCGCGAGAGCTACTAGAAGAACTATCAAAGGGGATAGTGCCAGGCTTCGTTTGTATCTAGAAAAGTGTGACATTAGGATATAATCAAGTGATTTTCATTTTTATACAAGCTGCTAAATTATTCTAGATGATATTATCTGATTTATCTACTACTGAATTTGCTTAGGATTACTACTTATTGATTTAGATCTACATTTTAACCTAATGTTTTTAGTTTAACATATGAATTGATGAAAAAGCCAACTCTATCTCAATGCACAAACGTTAAATGACTAGATATCCTTAAAAAATTGCCGGGGTACCCAAGCTAGGCAAGTCAATGACCCTAAAAGGGGTCAGCCTCGAGATCTGTAGTGTAAGGGCAAGCTGATGTCCTCCGGGACCCGTGGGTTCGAGTCCCACTCCCGGCGCTAGAATTCAACAAGTTGTGGAAATATATTAAGTAGAAATTTTATAACACATTACGCTGAACTTCAGAAACAGGCAGCTGATCACGGAGCCTTTACCGATCCCATAGCATGTCGATTGTTCATATAATGTAGCGCAAAACATTCCTATAGGTGATAATTTCCAAAACCAGTACAGAATTCGATTCTGAAATTTAATAAATCGCAGATTAGCATTAGCAACTTTATTCTCCCATATTGTACAACACTGATAGCAGATGTGTGGTCTGGTATTACAATCTATCTCCAGACAACAATATGCCCCATAGAATAGTATCACAACATAGCTGCAGTTGGGATCAATGAGCTTTTGTGGGAATCCCACGAATCTATGAAATCCAATATTCATCTAATAAATCATCGATATTGCTAACTCTAATATGCAAATGAATTGATTAGTGTAGTGCTTAAGGTAGTATTTGCTGTTGCGTTCCTATTGAGTCTAACCTTTGCATACCTGTATATCTTTGGGCATTTGCTAATTTCAAGAGTCGCTATTCAAATCGGATTTGTCTCTTGAGTCCAACAATAGGGAGTCTGAATTTTTGTGCTCTCAAATTACGCAATAGTGAATATAATTAATGAGCTACGAATCGTATTTCTTTCTAGATCACCAATTGGAACTGGTCTTCCGGATTAATAAAAATAATCGCGAATTTCAATCGTCTACTAATGATCGTAAAATGGTAGACTAACGAGTATCGAACCCTTTACTCCATGTTGTGACAAATGTCTAAGAATGCTTTTTCAGTTGAAGTCTTCATCACCCTATCCATAATATGCGATGAACTGCGGCTAGCACATATTTTCAAAGCCTTGGCATACACCAGTCACACAGAAATTGATATCTAACAATAGTCAAATTAAAGAAGTGTCGAATACTTGCTAGATGATCGTACGAGGATAATAGCTGGAGTAGTATGGCCAGAATAGAAAAAATTCATTGATAGAATAAAGCAAGTAATCGAGATTGCAATACTTCTTTGAACAATAGTAGTATGTAATAAGCGTCTGTCATCACAATGCCATCGAGATATGAATTAGATTGATTTAGCATCTACAAAGATACACAAATAATACTTCTAATTTAAGTTTTGAATCAAAATCTAAAAAAATAGGAAAAGTTGAGAATGCACTCCACGTATTTTTACTTTTTACCTTTCGAGGTTTTCTTTACAGATTTTTTCTTTGCTGCCATCAATTATTCATTGTTACATGTTTGGTATATAAGCCTTCTTGAATCAACTATGGTTTCTCTAGTTTCTTTTTTAGAGAACAATAATTTATTTGTTGTTGCAATCTGATGGTTGCCAATGACTGCATTTTTACGATAGTATAATTGATTATAGATTTATCCAGTATTCAAGACTTGTCAAATGTTGAAACCAACCAATTTATAATATTCATGTGTTGGTGTAAGAGATAAAAACAGTTAAGAAGAGATGCAATTTTATATATTGTTAGATAAAAATAATGCATCTTTGCATTTAAGATCATGCAATAAAGAATGCTAACCAAACTATAGATAAGGCTAGCAATCAAATCGTATGAAAAATCACTATGATGTTTTTGACAGGCTAACGAGCCTTTTATCAGTATTTGTTAGTAAGTATTAGTAGTACGTTTGTTAATTCACCCGTTGTTAAGTGGGAGTCAGATCCATATGTTTTTTTGTGCAAAATCAATATCTAGTCTGTTGATACATATCAGATTTGTTTTTGTATTTCAGAACAGTAAATATTTATCTAGTAGTATCATTTCCCAAGGTTCTGAATGCATTATATCAGAAAATATTAACTCAAAGTAATTTAGCCCTAGATATTTCATTTCAGTGGTGGTAGGAAGGAAGACTGATGGCAGCAAAGAAAGCCTCATTGACGGCAGTACACTAAAACCGCCAGAGACAAACTTTTAATCCCCTTCTACCACTACCTGTTCGTTATATGGAAAGGTCTAGAATAAAAATGGATGCGATCCATAATTTGTACGGCTTACACGATTTTATATGAAAAATTGCTCTAATTTTTATTGATCAATGATATTCATAACCTAGTAGTTTATAGAAAATAGACATTTATATTTTCAAGATATTGATAGATATCATATAAGAAATTCAATTATATATTTATATTGTATGGTATTCTAGAAAGAACTATCAAATCCAATAAAAACCAGAAACCTGTTTTCGCAAGTTGGACTACACCTCTCAGATTGCCTATCATCGTACTTATATATGATTGAATTACCTTCTAAATTATATTTTCATCGCGACTAGATTACTGTGAGAATAAGCAGAATAGACTATTTAGTGCAATCTAAAAAAATCTAAATACGCTAGGCTTTATGTATTCCAAACTAAAGCATAGATGATCTTGTAAAAATCAACAAAATGAAGAAAGATCGGATAGCGTAGATACGCCGAAAGTATTTATTTATAGTAGAAGTTGGATGCCGGTACTGAGGCTTTTAGATAATAGACATTAGCTCCCATTATGAACAAAAGCGTATATTCCCACCACAATTTTGAAATCTTAGCAGACTGAATGATCACAGTATCTCTTCTTTCAAACTTTTCTAAAGGATCCCGATATCTGCAGGCATTGTTTCGATGTCTCTTGAAGGCTGATGAGTCGTATACATCATCTTTTCAAGGTCTATCCGGTAATAGTCTAGCTTATCTGGATCATACTTTTGCACAAGTTCTATCGATTCGCCTCTATTCTTTCGGCTTAGTATCACGATCCTATGGACATAGCCGGTTACAAAGATATATCCTCTGTTTCTCGCTTCCTTTAGAAACTCTGATCTTAGAACATGGCCACCAGCTTCCCCCCAGTAACCAGATTTGATACCAATCCATTCCATATATGCTGTATTCCTTTTTCCTAGGTTAGAATCATATGTACCTCGTCTTAGTTCGTAGATCTCCAGAGGTCCGCCTTTTACATACCCAACGATTTTACCATTTTCGTCATTAACCCTTAACGTGATTAGAATCGTCTTAGGATCAGATAGTGATTTATTGAATTTCTTATCACGAATTGTTGGTACTGGAAGTGGTAACTCCCTATAAATTTTCAAAATGGATCTTCTTACGTCCGAACTCATACTGTCACAGTTCTCTATCAAAATGGGCACTAGTTCAGTTTGATTTCTTCTAATGGATGCTCTTATCCTATTTTCTTCTTCCCAAGCCTCCCTAAAACCTTCCATATTATCAAAGAAATTTCTCTTGTAGATTTGAGGGACGTATTCTAAAACACATTTGACCATGTCTTTCTCATCCTTTAAAATACTGAAGTAGCGTACTGATTCTTCATTTATTCGCGATGGATGCCATCCCAATGCGTGAGCATTGCGACGTGCAAGATCCCGTGCATGTTCAAAGTCGCCCAACGCGTATCCTGCTATACGTTCTGACACAGACAGGAACCATCCAAGATATTTATAATGTTCTCTAATCCTAGAATTGTTTACTTGAACACCTGCGGCTGTGAACAATTCTTCAATCCTGGTAGAGGCATGTTCGGAAATCTTATCTCTGAATGGATACGCCGTCCGATGAATCAACACCATTAAGATATCAATATTTATTCCTACATCGTCGACAAATTTTTTTATGCTCTTATCATTTCTTAAGAATCTTTCGACTGAATCCTCATGAGGCTTATCAAACTGCTTCATTGGATCGTAGTCATGAAATAGAGCGGCTACAAATAAATAAATTAAATCCTGCTGGTCAAAGTTATGCTCTTGTTTATACTGGTCGTTGGCCGCTAATAGAGTAAAATAGGCGGCCTCGAGCTCATGCTGAATGTTGTGATACCCATAATAATTAGCACCAAGTCCCTTCTTTGAAAACTCTGATACTGCATGTCTTATCAGAGCTGCTGTCCACCTATCTTGAAAGCCGATTTCTGAAGCCAATCTTATGATTCTTTTCTTCAGGACAGCGGCCTCGGCTACACCAATATTATATTTAACCCACCAGGGCAGTAGCCTTATTCGTCTATAAAGTTCGCTATGCCATTTTAATGGTTTTATCAAAGGATTGGCTATAATAGATATATCTTCATCAGCAGTAGTGTTGTTGTCATCTGCGTCTACCTGACTAAAATTAGAGTCTATCTTTTCGGGCATGCCCTCCGGGTGACCTCCGTGCCGCTTTGAAAGCCTTCAAATAGTCTTAACGTTATCTTAGAGATAGGATTACAAGTGTAGTCTATTTTGAAAACAACAGATGAAATCATTGCAGATACAGAGATGAGATTGTTTGTTGTAGAGTAAAAAAGAGCCTTCAAAGCAGGTGACAATAAAAGCTGTGCACCTGCTATCATAAAATTTCTTGATAATGGAACATTGGTAATGCCTAGAATTCTGACACATTGTTGTGGATTGTAGAGAAAAATGACTAATTTAGGGCCTTTTAGCAATTTCATCTGACCAATATACTATTTCCACTGTTGTTATTATCTTTATATCCAATTACAACCCCAAGCCGTACAGAATAATTATAACCTCGCAAGACCATCACTATTCATACGGGCTTGAACAATCATCAAGTGTATATTTTTTATGAAACAATTTCAGGCAATGTATCTTCACAATGTCGTTAAACGCTATCTCCTCATTCCTGGCAATTTATAGCTTCTCTAATGTACATGCATTCGGAATGTATTAAGTGAATTATTCAACCTCCTTGTAAGATGATGAAGGCATATGATGACTAGCATTATCACTCTCTATAAATTTATTAATAAAAGACTGCAAGCTGGATTAATCAACCTGGTGATCAAATGACAAACAAAAAAGTACAATATTATGATGGCTGGTTCTGTGTTCTCCCTAGTGCATTAGCTATCCAAGCCTTTATTCTCTTGCTAATAAATGGCAGCAGTGCTACTGAATGATTTGTTTATCCTTTCATTAGTGTAAATAGTTCTATCAAAATATTACAAACTGAGCCTAATTTGGAAATAAATCCAGCACATGTCCTTATTTTCAAGGACTAGACAAGCCCTGTTTTAAAATCTTGAGGCAGTTAAAAGCTAATATTGCTGGTCATCATATTAAAATCAAAAATAGTGGAAGAACGAACATAGTCCCCGATATCATTATAGTCTTATATTACATTACTGCTTATGATCCATAGTGCACTCTGAACCGACTGGCAAGCAAGCCGAGCTATACGTTAGACTTCAAAATGGAAGAATAAGATGTACTGCCTGTGCTAGGCTTTGTGAAATACCCAACGGTAAAATTGGTTTATGTGGTGTTAGAGGCGTCACAGACGACAAATTATATTTATATGTATATGGCAAAGTCATTGCAGGGCACATAGACCCGATTGAGAAAAAACCTGTAACTCATTATATGCCAGGAACGGCAATCTATTCGATCGCCACTACTGGCTGTAATTGGCTATGTAAATATTGCCAGAATTATGATATTTCGCAGCGACGAAAAGTGGAAGGCAGTGAAATGACACCTCCACAAGTAATTAGTAGCGCTCAACGTTTAGGTGCTAATGGAATAGCCTATACGTATAACGAACCTTCTATTTTCATAGAATTTGCTAGAGACTGTGGCCTTGAAGCTCACAGGAGAGGTCTCTTTAACATTTTTGTTTCAAATGGTTATGATACACCTGAGTCAGTTGCAATGATGAGTAAATTTTTGGATTGCATGACAGTTGACTTTAAGGGAAGTGGCAAACAAGATTTTGTAAGACGATATGTGGGCATTCCTTCTGCAGAACCAATATTTCAGACATTAACCGAATTAAAAAGTAAGACATCCGTTCATACCGAAATCACTGATCTCGTAGTTCCTGAAGTTGGAGATGATTTGGGTGCTGCTAGGGATCTAAGCAGATTCGTATATGATCATTTAGGCCCAGATGTCCCAATTCACTTTTTGAGATTTCACCCGGACTACAAAATGATGGAATTTGGCACGACACCTATCGAAACTTTGGAGAAACATTACGCGATTGCAAAGGCAGAAGGTCTGAAATTTGTATACCTGGGCAATGTACCTGGCCACCCACTAGAACATACGTATTGTCCAGAATGTAATAATATAGCAATAGAGCGTTATGGATTCAATATAATTTCATGGAATCTTGATGATAATAACTGTTGCAGTGTATGCGGAAATTCTCTTCCAATTATAGGAAGACCCATGAAAAATAGAAGAAACATTTTTCGTATTATCCAATAAAACATACCAAACTAAACCTTTTTCCAGACTTGAGTAGATCGAGCTAAACATAAATTCTGAATATTCTCAGTAATAAGTTTTGTTGAAAAACTAATTCTTATGTTAGGTAGGGATAAATTATACTAAGCGGCCTGACTGCTCAACTAGCACGCCGATTCTATTCTAACCTTTTTTTCGTTAGAAGTTGAAACATATTGATGTCTACATAAACCGGATTGTCTAAACGAACATTTTGCTCAAACATATCACCAGCAAATTCTCATGTCATTCAAAACAAAGTTGATAACGTAGTTCTACATCCGCAATGAGTTCAGGATCAGATCTTCCTTAGTCATCAGTTTTTAATAAGCCGTATGAGGTCAATCATAAACATGATGTCTGCAATCCTAATTGTTGCTAGTCGAGTAAGTGCATGAACTATTCAACTTTACCGCTAACAAGCATATCATCTGTGATATAGCCTTTAACTCCTACATTTCTTGCAAGTTACGAAATTGTGTGCCGCATTCTCATTTCTATTTAATTTTTGATTAAACTGCCACTTACAACAAAGTTTACAAATACCAGTTACTATTTTCATTCCGAAATCTCTAGTATCAGAAAGTATTTCAAATATTATATGGATTTCGCGACACCAAGATTATTGCCTAAAGAGCGTACCAAATTTCTGAATCTAGTTTTATAATGAGCCAACAATGGATGTTGACAATACTTGGCACAAATGACGACTAGATAACTCAGATCTTTGAATAGCAAACATTACTTCGATAGGTACAACCAATACTGTAGTATGCTTAGTACTATCGTAGAATACCACTCAGAAGCAGTCCTGACTGAAGCATTTCTTATTTAACAAGTCCTAGGTCGATATGCGCAGTTACGACAAGTAGGCCGGTATAATTATCTAATGCCAATGCTCTTGGGGCCCGAATATATTTCCCTAGAAATTTGAACAGTGGATCAAATCAATTCCGGTTTCTCAATCTCAGTCTGTTACTCTAGCATTTAACGAATGATACAGTCTCAAATCGCAGCTAAATTTCACTTGTCTTCTACGATGTTGTTATGTATGAGTTTATATTTAGATCTCTGAGTCGGTTTGGCTTATTAGTCTTGCAGGAGACATATGTTGACCTAACGACAAGGTATCTAGATATTTTGTTCTTGACCATTGAAATCAACACAACTGATGCAGCAAATGATAGACTAGAAGTGCTATTTACCATCTTTTGTAATATTGTCGTTCTTATTCGTACCTCTTATATAATGAACTTGGATTTATATTTCATATACTGCCCCATGTAAGATGATTAGATGTCAATTTCGTACTAAACATGCAAAATTAGTTTAGTAGACATGTCTTGGCTAGAAATAGATTCTGACCGAAGCAATTTAAGAGTGCGACTTTCGTCAGGTAAACGTATTTCCAAAGTAAGCTTATAAAAGGTATTGACTCTCGTTACCAGAGATATATGATGACAATAACCTATAAAACATTCCTCTTCTTGGATGTTATCTCAGGAACTATAAAAGTGTGATAGAATTAGCCTTGGATGAAAATCACCTATCTGGTAATCATGATGAACTAAATACCAATACACACCTCACGATAAGAAATACGAGACCGGACGACATTTCTAACATAATCCTACTTCAGGAGATATCTTTCCCCTACTTAGCCAAATATGGTAATATATGGCATCGTGAAGAATTGGAAAGCCACATTCGTATCTTTCCACAAGGGCAATTTGTTGCCGTTGAGCATGATGGAACGGTTGTTGGATCTGCCAGTACTCTTATTATTTCTCTTACGCCAGAATATGCTGAACACACTTGGTGTAAGGTTACTGCTGATGGTCTGTTTACAAATCATAATCCTAATGGAGACAGCCTCTATGGAGCGGATATATCCAGTCATCCAAAATATAGACACGAGGGAATTGGAACTATGTTATACGGAGCTAGAAAGGAACTAACCATCAAATACGCATTGAAGAGAATGATCGCCGGAGGAAGACTCTATAATTATTGTGAGCATGCTGGAATAATGTCTCCTTTGGAATATGCTCATGAAGTAGTAGAAGGTAGAATACATGACCCAGTATTGTCATTTGAATTGGATAATGGCTTTAAATTTATAAAAATTTTGCCCAACTACTTAACTGATGTTAGATCCTTAAACTATGCCAGTTTTATTGAGTGGAAAAATCCTCATATAACGGCCGTGGCATCTATGCTAAAATGAGCTTTATATTCACAAGAAATATTGTATCGTGTTTTTCGTAATCACGGCACGATTACCTAACAGTTATACTTGCACAATTAGGTTACAATATTAATTACCTACATGGGTTAGACTTTCTGCTTCGTTTTCTTATATATGTACTGGATGTAATTAATCTTTATAAGACCATCTCTGACGGTGTAAGACCGTTTATGCCGCCATGTTCTCTGGTTTCGTTATATGCTTTAACAAACATGTCGTATCTTTGTTCACCATCATCTATGTTTCGTATATCTTCTAATGCTATGAATTCACTCTTTACTACCTCGTTATATGCTTCTACCCTTCCTTGTAACTGCGGACAGGAATTTGGTATTTGTTTGTCATTTAGCTGATTGTGTACAAGAAAATGTCTGAATATTCTAGATGTAAACTGTTTGCCGTTATCATGCATTATCTTCTTAGGCTTACCATTAATCATTATCCAGTGCTCTAATAAAGAACATCGACTGACCTCTTTCTTTAGGACCACTTGCTAGCTACCTTTCTGAAGCAGTCGCCTAAACAACTAATGATGTAATTCCTTTTACTAGAATTACTGAGATAGAATGGTCCAAGAGTATCCAACTGTACCTTATCATTTGGATCTTTCATAGCAAACCGTTTATATCTTCTTATTTTAGCTTGACACTTGAGGATATTAAGGCAATGTCTAATTAGTATCTTGTATATAGTTCCCGTGCTTAATGAGATTCCAATGATTCTCTTTAATCTAAAACTTGATCCTGTTACATCCAAAACTTTTGGTTAGACATAGATCACGTATTATCTTCTCTACTTCTGGTGTTACCTTCTTCTTGTACTTGGTATTATGAGTTTTTTAGATACGTCTAAAAGTCCTTCAATTCCTTTCTGTTTGTATCTGTTAATCCACTTGTAGTAAGTCTTTCTTGATGTACCGTATCGCTTACAAATGTCAGATACTGTCTCACCAGTCCATTCCCTTTCGTGTACTAGATTAAACCTTATGTTGATTTCTATATGGATATACTTCCTAACAGAAGTGTAACTTTGTTTTTAAGCTATAATGTCACCTATGTCTGGAAGTACAACGCCTAACTATACTAGTTATTCAGGACAACATTTCGCTACGTGCGAGTCATGTGCAGAATATCCTACTACAATATTAAATCTGCTGATATAGCAAAATAGGATACTTATATTTATAATATTTCTTGAAATATCCTAGAGAATCTACATATTTATGTAGCAGTTAAAAAGAAATCAACATTTATAAGATCATTACATAATACTGCCGATAGATGAGTAATAAAGAGATATCATCACAAGACCCGCCACTGACGTCAAATAAAAAGGGCGTTTCAAAGGACAAGATGAGAATTGTGATGAATCTATACGAATCTGGCATCGCTGAGGAATTTATTGCCATGCAACTTGATCTAGAAATCCCAGAAGTAATTAGAATTCTAAAGGAAGAAAATCTTTACAAGGACTAAATGATCTCCTTAGATAAATTTTAGAATTAACATGTCACAGGAATCACTAATAGTCGTAGTTAGCTTTTGAAGCCTTTCTAATCCATACTGTAGTTTAGTCAGTATTCCTAATTTTTTAGCTAGTAACTAAACATTTATCGCATATTCTTCGATCATTTGTGGATTTAAATGATATTGATATAACTGGATTACAGACCCAGTAACGTCATTAGTAACTCAGAATTAAAATATGTCTTAATGCCATTTACTTGTAATCGCAATCGAATACGACACGTTATCAAAATTAGCATTTATCTTGTCTTTGATTAGAAAGTCATACATATTGGATAAGAGTCAATAACTCGCGACATGAGCCGCATTACACTTCCTTCTGAATTGCTTCAATTCATGAACGAGTTCTCTCTATCCAATTAAGGGGTAAGTACCGAGAATACTCCTAAATCAGTCTTTAGTTTCAAGATTTCTTTCGACTTGACATCTTCAAGTAATGCCTGCAATAGCAACGAGGTAAAAACTGATTTTGAATGGTTTACTATATCTTAGTATCCGCCTAACGACCAGTGATACCATTTATGATCAAAAGTGAGCCAGGTGGCCCATAGTCGGAAATATAGCAGGTGTTGTCTATATTTTACCTTCCACTAAACAATCTAGCTCAAATAAGTCATATAGGAGACTCTCGTATACCTGGAACTAATATCTGAAATACTTTTTATACATTCGGGTATCCCAATAGTATGCTGCGCATCCATACACCAGTTCAACTCATTCTCACCGCTATCTTCAGTCGACAATCTGAAAGTAATTACCACTCGTCAAATAGATTTTATGACTCTAGTTTTATTGGATATCAGTACTGGTTGACCTTATCAAAGTGAAAACATGGCTATAGATCCGTTTTATATGAAGGTGTCAATATCTGGTTCTTACACAGTTGATTCTATTTAGAGCTGGCTTCTTAGGTAGATGGGGTACAACAGACGGCAACCACTGAATTAAACTGCATAATTCACCTAACAAACTGGAATTACCAATCATCAGCTCATCCGATATCAAGTACGTTGCTATGGTAGCAGATCCTTTTAACCTAGGGATTATATAATCTGCTATGCATGAAAATAAAGAAGATGTATTTTCTAAGATCCTCGTAGGCGTAGACGGTTCGGAGGCATCAATAGAAGCGGCTAAATATGCTACACGAATAGCTACTGTATACGATTCAGAGCTAATTGCACTGTACGTAATTCTTTCAGACATAACCATATTCGGTCCTGAGACTCCACCTCATGTAAACATGCTAAAACAACAAGGGCAAGAAGTTCTAGACAAACTAAAAGAAATATCCATAAATGACAGAAAAGTTGGTATAAGATCAGAGTTAATTGGATCTCCGTCCGCGGTTGGTGGGATCGTAGGATTTGCCGAAAAGGAAAAGGTTGACTTAATTGTTATAGGCACGCGAGGTAGATCTGGATTTAAAAAATTACTATTGGGAAGCGTTGCATCAGGAGTTGTTAACTATGCGCATTGCCCTGTGCTTATAGTCAAATGAAGTGAATACCATAGCTCTAACATGAAGGAATCTTTCTACTTCAATGACTCGCTTGGAAATTCGTCATTTTGTTTATTCAGATCTCCTGTATTTTCGCCCAGGTTTTCTACTGTTTGACACTTGGAAGTCCAACCTCTACGAGGAATATATCTAAGTTTGTTCATTGACCTTCCACTATGAACATTTTCAGCTCGAAACAAATGTCTATTTACTTGGGTAGTAAAGTCAGGTAAGGTCAAAATGCCCTGCTTATTGGCGATCGTGTAAATGGCTTACGAGAGTTAACAATAGCAAAGTATTAAAAAGTATTTTGCATGTGATTTGCTATGGAAAATAAGCTACTAATGACAGTTGTACTAGCGCTGTCTTTGGGACTCGTTCTTGCATCCGCAAGTTCTGCCCAGCCCAGAGTTATGGCACAGAGTAACAGTACAAGTTCATCTAATAATACCAAAACGAGCCCCAGTGGATCGAATCAGTCGAGTCCGTCGAAGCCTGCAAAGCCCGCGGCAACTGCAAATCAATTGGAGCAGATGGGAAATAATACTGCATTCTTACAGGGTGGTGCAACAGTAGGTAAAAAACCTAATCTGTCCCTGGGATTATCTAAAGAACAGAATACTACAGCGGGCCCCAGTAAAGCCAATATGACAGCTCAGAAATCAAGCAAACCTAACGCGACAGCACAACAATCAAGCAAACCTAACGCGACAGCACAACAATCAAGCAAACCTAACGCGACAGCACAACAATCAAGCA
>Ga0207693_10002194_pt1 | contig 17022 bp, 15 predicted proteins | sample LARL81metaG_FD_184347 | JGI IMG/M metagenome (GOLD analysis project Ga0207693, IMG submission 184347) | Corn, switchgrass and miscanthus rhizosphere microbial communities from Kellogg Biological Station, Michigan, USA - LAR L8-1 metaG... | ecosystem: Host-associated > Plants > Roots >...
CCCATGAATCCACCCTCAAAGAGGTTGGAGCCGTTGGCGTCTTCGCGATTCACCCACCAGGTGAAGTTCACCAGCAGCTTGTCGAAGATGCGGCTGAGGAAGTCGAAGTCGCGGCCGCCGTCGATGGCGAACACTTCCAGCGCAGCCCATGCCTGTACGGGCGGGTTGACATCATTGAAGTCCCACTCGTAAGCGGGCAGGGCGCCGTTGGGGTTCTGGAACCACTCGCGGCACAACAGCGACAGCTGATACTTAGCAAACGCGGGATCGACGTGCACAAGCGCGATGCAATGAAATGCCAAGTCCCAGGCCGCGAACCACGGATACTCCCACGTGTCGGGCATCGACATGACGTCGAACGCCTCAAAGCTGCGCCACCGGGCGTTGCGGCCGTCTCGCCGCTGCGCCGGGGGCGGCGGCTGGCTGGGGTCACCGTCCAGCCAGCGGGCCACGTGGTAGTTGTAGAACTGCTTGTTCCACAACATGCCGGCAAATGCCTGTCGCATGACCGCTGCTTCATCGGCCGATGCTGCGGGAGGCGTGAGTTCGGCGTAGAACTCGTCGGCCTCGGCCCGTCGTTGCGCTTCTACCCGGGTGAAGTCCGCGCCGAGCGCGGTCGCCGCCTCTGGGCCGCTGCCTTCCGGTCGCAGGCGCAGCCGCACTTGTTCAGTCGCGCCGGGAGCCACCGTCAGCCGGTACCAAGCTGCAAACTTGGTGCCGCGTCGCTCCGGATTGACGGTAGCCACACCCGAGACGACGCGGTCGTTGATTCCGTCCTTCGGCCATGGTGAGGATGACGGAACTCCATAGAGCCGTTCAAGATTCGTGTCGTTGTCACAGAAGAGTAGCTCCGGGAAGGCACCCTGTGGGTCCGGTCCGGTTAACAGCTCGAGCTGACCGAGGAACGGATGGTCCGCAGTCACGGTGCCGGTCGATGTGGCAGCCATCGTCGGTCGGGATCCATCGTCGTCCCAGGACCACGTGTTGCGGTACCACATGGTCGGAAGCAGGTGCAGCAGTTCCGTGTCGGGCCCGGCGTTGGTCACGCTGATCGTCATCAGTATGTCGGTCGGATCCGCCTTGGTGTACTGGACGTCGACGACCCAGTAGCGGTCGTCGTCGAAGATCCCGGTGTCGAGCAACTCGTACTCGGGATCCAGCTTCCCACTGCGCCGGTTCTCATCCAGAAGTTGTTGGTAGGGATAAGCGCGCTGCGGGTAGTGGTAGCGCCAGCTGTTCCAGGCGTGACTGGGCACCGCATCGAGATACCACCAGTACTCCTTGACGTCCTCGCCATGATTGGCCTCCGCGCCGGTCAACCCGAACGGCCGCTCCTTGAGGATCGGGTCACGTCCGTTCCAAAAGGCCAGCGCCACGCATAACCGCTGCTCGATGTCACAAAAGCCGGCGAGCCCGTCCTCGCCCCATCGGTACGCTCGCGAGCGCGCGTGGTCGTGCGGCAGATAGTTCCAGGCATCCCCGTCGGGGCTGTAATCCTCGCGAACTGTGCCCCATTGCCTTTCGCTGAGGTACGGGCCCCACAGATACCAGTCGCTGGCCTGGTGCAGACCAAGGTCGAGGCGACCGAAACCACTTACGCGCTGCCGCTCCGCCCCTGCGGTCGTTGTCATATCGCTCGCCGTCCTCCTGACGCCTTTGAGGCATACTTGCACCTGCAGTGGTCGGCGTCACTATCCAAGCGAATAACTCGAGAACCGTGATGCTGTAGTGGCGAACACAGGCTAGCCTCGACCTGCATCTGTCCCCAGGGTGACAGTGGCGGTCCTGGCATCACCCGATGGATCGAAGAATGCCATCGTCACATCTGCGCCTGGCGCCTTTGATTGCACAATCGCGACGAACGACTCTGCATTTGGAATCGGTTGGTCATCGATCCTCGTCACCAACGCGCCATTGGATAGTCCCGCCGCCGCGGCGGGACTATCCGCGGCGACACCGACAACCGTGGCGCCCTCGGTATCTGCCCCGTTGCTGACCTGTGCGCCAAGCCAACCATGTGATGCGGTGCCCGTGGCGACGAGTTCCGATGCGATGCGCTTCGCGTGATCGATGGGAATGGCGAAGCCAAGCCCGATCGACCCTTTCTGGGGGTCCCCGGAGTCGCCGCCGGTGCCCAGCGCCGCCATCGCCGAGTTCATCCCGATGAGCTCACCGTTCAGGTCGAACAGCGGCCCGCCGGAACTACCCGGATTGAGTGCGGCATCGGTCTGGATTGCGTCGAACGCCGCGAACTCGCCATCCGCTGCGTCGGCGGTGAACACCGGTCGGTTCAGCGCGCTGATGATGCCCGTTGTGACGGTGTCCTCCAGGTCGAGCGGTGAGCCCACGGCCACCACCGGCTGACCGACGCGGAGGCCGGCCGAAGTGCCGAAGGTAATTGGGGTGAGCCCTGAAATCCCTTGCACTCTAATAACGGCGACGTCGCTTCTGCGGTCGGTAGCGACAACGCTGAACGGAGCCTTCCGACCGTCGCTGAACGTGACCATGGTGTTTGTCGAGTCGTGCCGTCCGCCGGGGTCGGCGGCGGCTACAACATGGCGATTGGTCATGATCAGCCCATCCTGGGTGAGGATGATGCCGGAGCCTTGTTCGAACTCGTCACCCAGACTCGATTCCAGTGTCACCACACTGGGCAACACCTTGGCGACGACCTGCTCGACCGAGGAAGCGCCCACATCCGCCCCCGACCGGGGGCTCACGTAATCAGGAATCAGGGATTGGCTGGCGACTGCGGGCGGATGAAGAAGCAAGGCGCCAGCCGCACCAACCGCCACAGAAACCATTGCCAGCAAAAGAACCCGCAAGAGCAGTCCGCCGCCACTACCAAGACGGTGCCGCTTTGCCTTCGTCGCACGGTGAGTGGGGGGACGTGCCTGCCGGGCACCTGGCCTCGAGTCCGACATCACGTCAGCCGCCGTCAGCAGTGAGCGCTACCCGGAGCCGCTTCCGACCGCGGTGAAGCCGCGACATCACGGTTCCCCGCGGAGTCTTCATCATCGCTGCGATCTCTTGGTAACGGAAGCCCTCGACATCGACGTAGTAGACAACCTCGCGAAACTGCGGCGGCAGCGTCTGCATCGCCGCCTCGATGTCTTTGTCCGGCAACGAATCCAGAACATGATCCTCGGCCGACCGCTGTCCAGGCGTGGAACGGGCATAGGCCGCTGCCAACGACTGCTCGGTGACCTGATCCGTGGAGCACTGCACCGGTTGACGACGTTCCCTTCGGTAGCCGTTGATGTACGTGTTGGTGAGAATCCGGAACACCCATGCCTTCACGTTGCTGCCGGAACGGAACGATTCGAAACCGGCGTACGCCCTCATCATGGTCTCCTGCAGCAGGTCTTCTGCATCCGCATGGTTCCGGCTCATGCGCCGCGCTTGGCGATACAGGGAGTCGTGAAGGGGAACAACCTCACGTTCGAACCGTGCACTCAACTCGGAGTCCACCATCATCACCTGGCCGTGAACCGCTTAGACACGGAATCAATGGCTTCGCGTACCGTCCTCGCGTCCTTGCGGATCTGGAACGATTGGATGATCTGGACCACACCGAGCACGACGAGCCACACGCCGGCAACCAACACAAGCACGACGATCGAATCGAAAGGCCAAGCAAGAACAACGAGGCCGGCGATCACGGAGATGACGCCAAGGACGACAGACCAACCACGCCCTGGCAGATTCGAATCGCCGATCGCTGCGGCGATGGCCGAAACACCCTGAAAGATAAACCCGATTCCTATCCACAGCGACAGCAGAAGAATCGCGTACCCATCGCCGAAGTGGCGGAAAGACAGGATTGCCAGTACCACTGACAGCGCTCCGCTGATGAACAGCAGAATGCGCATGGCAGCCGAACTGGGCAGCGTGAAAGCCATGAACAGCCCGATGAACCCGGTCAACAGTAGGTACACCCCGAACAATGTCGAGGCGACGAGGATCGTCGGGCCGGGCCAGGCAAGCACGATGCCGCCTAAGACAGTCGTTAGCACGCCCGCCACGAGGGCCCATTTCCACAGCTGTTGCCCGAGAACAGGTTTCGTGACTCCATTTGTCTCGTCTACGCTTGCGTTTAGCAACTCAACCACTCCTTGTCGTCCAATCCGGACGACTACCGTCGATAGGTGGGGTCTTCCGCCCACCAGGCAATCCTTTGACGAGGCGCGGCCAATGTCGATGTGCCCGCCGACAACCCTGCCCGGCTGTTGATGTCGCCATCGACATCCCGTCGACGTACGTGAGGTAACTGCCTACATGTTCAGCGCTTGCCGGCCTTGCGGTGGTGTCGGAGCGACCGAGACACCCCTCGGGGTCGGCTGAGCGCTACCAACTGTCTTGGTAGATCTCGAATGCCAGGCAGAGTTCGGCGAGTTCACGCGGCGCAGACAGCGACCGCCCGGTACGTTCCTCGATGCGGTGCAGCCGGTAGCGCACCGTATTGGGATGGCAGTAAAGCTGCGTGGCCGTGTTCGGGATCGACCCGTCGTTGTCCACCCACGCCCGGAACGTGTCGAACAGAACGTCCTGTTCGTCACTTGTCATGTCGCCGAAGGCGCCGAGAACGAGGTCGGCCACCTTCGCCGCCACCTCCGGAGCGCTCACTGCCGCAACTGCGATAACCGAGTCGTCGAAGACTGTCACCGCGCCTGGTCCCCTGCCCCGAGCGTTTACCGCCACGCGTGCGTACCGCAGGGCCTCGGCGGTATCGGCGAGATCCTCGAACTCGGGACTGACTCCGACGGAAGTGGTCGCTACTCGGCCGAGTAGTTCCAGCAGGGCACCGCGTTCGGTGTCGCCCGGGATGTGCGCAATGCCGGTCTGCAGATCGGGCAGCAACCGCCAGGAGGAGAAGATGTCGATGCTGCGCAGCATGTCATGGATTCCCGGAAGTGCCTGCTTGCCAACGGACGGGCACTGGGCCGCGATCACCACATATGGACCTTTCTGGGGTAGTCGCAGGAGCTGTGCAACTTCCCACAGGCTGCGGTCGTCGGTGACCCGAGCCTGGAGCAACGCCTCGGTCAGCGCGGAACGTTCGGCTTCATCCGCCAGCGCCTGATGCATTGCCTGGCGGCGGTACGCTGCCGTCATCGCGTCGGTGTAAACGTCCTGTGCCTGCCAGAGCAGGGCGGTCGCTCGCAAGAGCGCGTCGCGGCCGATGTTTGCCTGTCCCCCCGCCACCCCGATCATGGCATCCCACAGGTGATGCAAGGCAACGCGGAACGCGTCCATGACGACGGGAAGAGGCACCCCAGCGGCTGCGCGATTGGTTCCGGTGACAACGGCAGGTGACGTGTCAAAGGTGGCACCGTCGCGAAGTCCATTGAACAGAAACCGGATGTTTTCTGTACTGCTGGACAACAGCTCATCAGCACTCACGACGTTGGTGTCCTTGTAGAACTCGACGTTGGCTCTCACCGAGGATGCAACCTGTTCGGCCATCTCGTCGAGGTGACGCCCGACGACTGAGCCGATTTCCATCACCTGTGCGTCGATATCCGGGACCGCCATGGTCATTGAGCGTAGATCGGCGCGAAGGACGTCACGTTGTTCCGGTGCAGATCGGCGATGGCCATTATCGCCGCCACTAATCTTCGGCCGCCGATGGTGTCCCACAAAACAATGACGGGTCAATCGGCAGCACCGACGATTCACTGTGGGCGGAGAGCCCGCTTTCACTCACATAGGAGCTTTGATGGCTGACGGGGATCTGAGCACACAATTCGAGAAGATCTCGGACAAGGCGAAAGCCGCAACCGACCAACTGAGGGCGGCCAATGAGCGGACCAGGGACCAGCTCGAAGCCGACGTCGCCAGCGCGCGTAAACGCGCGGACGCCGCGGCCGATCGGTTGAAGGACAAGGCGGATGACGCCAGGGACAACGCGTCGTCGCACTGGCAACAGCTCCGCGACAAGTGGCAAGCCCACGTGGCCGAGGTGCGGGCACGCGCCGACCGGGTCAAGGCAAAGATCGATGCCAAAGACGCCGCGACGGATGCCGAAATGGCCGAGGCGTACGCCTACGATGCGATCGATTTCGCGCTGGACGCGGTCGAAGAGGCCGAATACGCTGTGCTTGACGCCATATATGCACAAAAGGCGGCCGCGGCACTCGGGGTCTAATTGACGGCATCCATCCAAGAGCGACACGACCTGGGCAGAGGCCGGCGATCGGTGCTGCCCAGGTCGGCGCTTGCAGATTTCGTTGCAGCACAGGACCGCCCGGACCCGGTCGATTTGCTTGAGTCACAAGCCCGCTCGCGGATCTCCGACCTGGTGCCGGTGCGATACGGACGGATGCTGCAATCGCGGTTCGCATTCTTCCGCGGCGCGGCTCTGCTCATGGCCTGCGACTTGGCGTCAGCCCCGCATAGCGGCCTTACCGCGCAGTTATGCGGCGACGCGCATGTGTCGAACTTCGGCCTGTTCGCATCGCCCGAGAGAAGCCTGGTCTTCGACGTCAACGACTTCGACGAGACACTGCCGGGGCCCTGGGAGTGGGACGTCAAGCGGCTTGCGGCAAGCGTCGCGATCGTCGCACAGGAGAACGGCTTTGATCGAGAAGAGCGTGAGCGCGTCTTGCGCGCCTGCGCACAGGCTTACCGCGATCGGATGCGAACGCTTGCCACGATGGGCGAGCTCGACGTGTGGTATGACCACATAGTCGTCGACGATACGCTCGAGGCCGATGTCGATCACACATACGGCCAAGCGATCCGGCGCACGGCGGCCAAGGCCCACACCCGCGACAACCTCCAGGCACTGTCGAAGCTGACCCGGGTTGTCGACGGGCGGCGCCGGCTGGCCAGCGATCCGCCACTGCTCATTCCGATCGAGGAGCTCGTCGGCGAGGCGCAGGCCCGACTGTACGAACAACAGATGAGTGACCTCGTCGACCAGTATCGGCAGAGCCTTGACGCCAGCCGTCGCGCGCTTGTCAGCCGATTCCGCTTCGCCGGAGGAGCCCGGAAGGTTGTCGGCGTGGGCAGCGTCGGCACCCGAGCGTGGCTGGTACTGCTGTTGGGGCGTGATGACAGCGATCCCTTGCTGATGCAGGTCAAGGAGGCCGAACCGTCAGTGCTGGAGCGCTATCTCGGCGCTTGCCGCTACGCCAACGCCGCCGAGCGAGTGGTGCAGGGTGAACGGCTGATGCAGGCCAGCAGCGACATCCTGCTGGGCTGGCTGCGGGGCGTCGGCCCAGACGGCCACGAAGGCGACTACTACGTGCGTCAGCTGCGCGATTGGAAGGAATCGGTAAGCGTGGAATCGATGAGCCCACAGCTACTTGCCGATTACGGTCGATCGTGCGCCCATGTCCTCGCGCGCGCACATGCCCGCAGTGGTGATCGCATCGCGATCGCAGGCTATCTCGGCAGCGGTGAGGCCGCCGACATCGCGTTCACCCAGTTCGCCGAGGCGTACGCCGAACAGAACGAGCGCGACTACACGGCCCTGAGCGAGGCCGTCGCCAGTGGTCGCATTGCCGCCAAGCCTGGCCTCTGAGGACAGTCATTCCGCACCTTCGAGATTCGTCAGCTCGTTGTCGAACCACGCACTGACATACCGCATCTTGTCTTCGACGTTCTCCCGGCGTAGTTTCAGCTGCTCGACGATGTCCTCCGCTACATGACGGGCATGGCCGGACTCGCCGTATGGGTGGTGACGCTCGAGGATCTCCCGAATCCGCTCGGTCGGGTCGGTCATTTCGGTATTGTCCTCCATCTACACGAACGCACTGAGGCCGGTGATGGAGCGCCCGACGATCAACGTGTTCATCTCCCGGGTGCCTTCGTAGGAGTAGATGGCTTCGGCGTCGGCGACGAAACGTCCGACGTTGTGCTCCAACAGAATTCCGTTACCACCTAGCAGTTCCCGGGCGTATCCAACGGTTTCACGCATCCTGACCGTGCACCAAGCCTTGGCCAGGGAAGAATGCCGATCCTCGGCGCGGCCCTCGTCCTGCAACTGCGACAGTCGCGCGCACAATGCCCACGACGAGGTGATGTTGCCCAGCATCCGCACCAGGAGGTCCTGCACCAGTTGGAAGCCGGCGATCGGTCGGCCGAACTGTTCGCGGGAAAGCGCGTACGTCAGCGCGTTCTCGTAGGCACCGCGCGCACAGCCGACCGCCATCCACGCCACCCCGGCCCGGGTCATCCGCAGCACCTCAGCGGTGTCGCGGAACGAGTTCGCGTTCTGCAACCGGTCATCCTCGGAGACCCTGACATCGTCGAGGGTGATGACGGCGTTCTGCACGATGCGCAGGGCAATCTTGTCTACCAGTTTGGTGGTCGAGAACCCCGGGGTGTCGTTGGCGACGATGAATCCCTTGACCCGGCCGTCGGCGACGTCTTTGGCCCAGATAATCGTGAGGTCGCCGAAGGTGGCGTTGCCGATCCATTTCTTCTGCCCGTTGAGAATCCACGAATCCCCGTCCTTGCGAGCCGTCGTCGTCAGGCCGCCGGAGGCGCCGGAACCGACGTCGGGCTCCGTCAGACCGAACGCCCCGATCTTGTCGAAGCGGGCCATGTCCGGCAGATATTGTTGCTTCTGTTCCTCGCTGCCGCACAGATAGATCGAGCCCATCGACAATCCGCCGTGCACCCCCGCGAATGTGGCGATCGAAGGGTCCGTGCGGGCGAGTTCCATCGCTACCATGCCGTCGAGAAGGAACGACCTTCCGGGACAACCGAATCCCTGGTACGGCAGTCCTGCCAACCCGAGTTGCCGGAAGCCGGGCACGATCTCGAATGGAAAGCTTCCCCGCTGCCAATGCTGATTGACACTCGACTCGACCTCAGATTTCATGAAGTCCCGTACACGATGGAGGAAGTTTTGCTCGTCGTCGTCGAGCAGCGCCTCAAGTGCGTAAAAGTCAGCGCTGTCGGTAGTGGTCGCGGTGCTCATCGGCGCTCCCTCAGTCCGGTTGATCTCTGAAACTCTCGATCACCGGCGCCAATTCGGCGGCGTTGGTGATCAGGTCGACGTGGCCCCCGGTATGCATGTACACCGTCGCGTGGGGCAGCAACCGCGCCATGATCTTGGCGTTGGCCACTGGTACGACAGGATCGTCGTGTCCGGCAATGATCAAAGTCCGTTGGCGGACCAGCGGTAAGCCGAAGAGGCTGGTCCACACCGCCCCCGCTAGAAGCTGATGCAGGTAGCCCACCCGCGAACCGGCCATCAGCTGGCGGTCGAACAACTGCTTGATCAGAGACGCGTCATTGCGCACGGTTCCACCATAGAGATCACCAGCGATCGTGGCGGCGTAGTTGTGATCCAAGAACCGCCGCGGGGTCAGCATCTTCGCCAGCACCAACGGGTTTCCAGGCACCATGATTGCACCCGTGCCGGTGGACACCAGGATCAGCCGCCGGCAGCGACGCGGGTTCTGAAACGCGAACTGCTGGGCCAGCGCGCCGCCCCACGACAAGCCCAGAACATCCACCTCGCCGTTGAGCCCAACCTTCTTGAGCAGCCGACCAAGAACGGCCGCTAGATACGGAAACCCATACGGCAGCGGCGAATTCGGTGAACCACCACTGCCAGGAACATCAAACCGCACCACGGTCGTGTCGGGATCCAGATGCGCCACGAGCGGATCGAGCACCTCGAGGCTGGCTCCGATGCCGTTACACAACACCAGCGGAATGCCTGTGCCCTCGCGTACGTTTACCCGGATCTGCTGGCCGAGGACCGGGATCAGGTGTTCAACGGTCAAGCTCTCTGAAGCCGCGGCCGTCATGGGTACAACACGATGACATCGGCGACGCAGGCGGGGCGGTCTTCGCCGTCGATCTCATACGTCACGGTGAACACCGATTCGACCCCCGAGGTCTTCTGCTGGGCACTCATCACGGTGACCGCAGCGCGGATCTGGGCACCAACCCGGACCGGAGTCGGGAAGCGCACCTTGTTCAGCCCGTAGTTCAACGCCGCCGTCAGCTCGCGGATCTCCAATACCTGCGAGATCACGGCGGGGGCAAGCGAGAGCGTCAGGTAGCCATGCGCGATGGTGCCCCTGAACGGACCCTTCGCCGCGCGATCCGGGTCGGTGTGGATCCACTGGCGATCGCCGGTGGCCTCGGCGAACTGGTCGACTTGCTGCTGCGTCACCTTCATCCAGTCGGTGGTGCCAAGTCGCTGTCCGACCAGTTTGAGCAGGTCAGTCGGCGCTTCGAGAATCGTTGTCATACAAAGCCTCTCGCGATCGTCAGTGGTCCAGTACGTAGGTGCCGGGGGCGGGTTCCGACGGCACCATGCCCGCGCCGCCGAGCGACTGGGGTGCGTCCTTCTTTTCGCCGCTGCGCTCGCCAAGCCAAGCGACGAAGTCGGGCCACCACGAATCGGTGTGCTGCTCGGCCGATTCCACCCAGAACTCCGGATCGGGCTCGTCCACGCTGCCCAGCCGATAGCTGGCCCTCGGGTTACCCGGCGGGTTCACCAGGGAGGCGATGTGACCGCTGGACGACAGCACAAAGCGCAGGTTCCTGATACCAAGCAGCCGGGCGCTGCGATAGCAGGCCTGCCACGGCGATATGTGGTCGGCGATCCCCGCCACCACATAGGCATCGGTGGTCAACTGGTTGAGGTCCACCGGGGTGCCCAGCATGCTGACGGCACCGGGCGTGGCCAGCGAATTGTGCAGACCCATCGTCACCATGTCGCGGTGTAACGCCGCGGCCATCCTTGTGGTGTCGGCGTTCCAGTACAGGACGTCGAAGGCCGCGGGCGATTTGCCCTCGACGTAGTTGTTCACCCAGTAACGCCACACGAGGTCCGTCGGCCGCAACCAGGCGAACACCTCCGCCAGTGATCGGCCGTCCAAATAACCCTTGCGCTCCGACAATGCGATGGCGATGTTCGCGGCTTCCTCGTCGATGGCTGCGGCAGCGAAACCGGCCTTCGTCTGGTCGAGAACCGTCACCATCAACGTAAGCCCGGCGAGCCGCCGGCCCTCCCCCGTCGCGTTGAGATGCGCGGCGGTCATTGCGGCGAGAATCCCTCCGGAGCAGGATGCCTGCAGATGCGTGCGATCAGACTGCGTGATCTTCTCGACGGCGTCCAGTGCGTTCAGGATCGCCTGGCCGTAAGTGTCGAAACCCCAATTCCTGTGTTCCGCAGTGGGATTGCGCCACGATATCGCGAAGACCTGGATGCCTTGTCGCAGAAAGTACTCGATCATGCTGCGGCCGGGTGAGATGTCCATGATGTAGAACTTGTTGATCACCGGTGGCACCATGAGCAGCGGGGCCGAGAAGACCTTCTCGGTTTGCGGGGCGTACTGGATCAGCTCGAATTCCTCACAGCGAAAGACCACCGATCCCGGGGTGACCGCGATGGTCTTGCCCAGCGTGAACGCGTCGGGCTCCACCATCGACGGCACCCGGGGCGCCGATGCCATGTCACTGACGAAGTGGCGCAGCCCACGCAGCGCGCTGCGCCCGCCGGTGTCGATGAGCGCCTTCCAACCCAGCGGGTTCAGCACAGGATTGTTGCTCGGCGAAAGCCCTTCGGAGACGAAGTCCAACACAAACCGAATTCGCTCGGCATCCCGCCAGTCGAGGTTGGCGTCCGAAAACAGTTGATCCACCGTGCTGTTGGTCGCAAGGTAAGCCTGCATCGTGCGGTGCAGCAACGGATTGCCCCGCCATGCCGGATCGGCGAACCTCTTGTCGCCCTTCGCCGGCGCCACCTCCGAACGACCCTCGGCGATCGACAACAATTCCCGACCGAGCGATGCTGCCCGTGAAGCCACGATGCGGGGTTGCTTGGCGAGATTGAGCGCGAACCTGCTCCACGCCACGTTGGGCATCAAACGGTCCGCCATGCCGATCGCCGAGCTGGTCAACAGCAGATCCAGTGGTGCCGCTAGTTCGTCGGCGCTCGGGCTGGTGGTCGTTACCACAGTGTCATACCTCCTCGGACGGTGGTGGTTTCACTTCACGACGCAGCAGCTTCCCCGTCGGACCGGTGGGCAGGCTGTCCACGAACCAGATCCGGCGCGGGTACTTGTAAGCGGCAACCCGCCCCTTGACGAATTGCCGTAGCTCCTCCGGCTCGGCCGATGCGCCGGCCTTCAGAACAACCGCCGCGCCGACTTCCTCGCCCAGTGATTCGTGCGGAATGCCGACGACCGCAACCGCGGCAACGGCGGGATGCTCGTACAGCGCCTCTTCCACCTCTCGCGGGTAAACGTTGTATCCGCCACGAATGATCAGGTCTTTCTTGCGGTCGACGACGTAGTAGTACCCGTCGGCGTCGACGACGGCGATGTCGCCGGTGGAGAACCAACCGTCCCTGATTGACTCGCTGGTCGCGTCGGGCAGGTTCCAGTAGCCCTTCATGACGTTCGGGCCCTTGACCTGAATCTCCCCCGGCGTTCCCGTCGGCACCTGGTTCCCGTCCTCATCGACGAGGCGGACCTGGACGCCCTCGATCGGCGTGCCGATCGAGCCCGGACGGCGTTCCGCGTCAGGGTGATTGAACGTCACGGCGGGCGACGTTTCGGAGAGGCCGTACCCCTCCAGGATCATCGCGTCGAAGGCCTTCTCGAAATCGTTGAGCACCGCGAGGGGAAGGGCGGCGCCGCCGGAGACACACGTGCGCAGTGTCGCCGTCGCCTCCGGCGGGAACTGATCGGCAACCGACAGCAGCGCGCTGTACATGGTGGGCACGGCCTCCAGCACTGTGACGCGATCGCGCCGGATCCGCTCGATCGCCTTGGCCGGGTCGAAGCGCGCCAATAGCGAAAGTCCGGCGCCGGCGGCGATCGCGACGTTCATCGCGCAGGTCATCCCGAACACATGGAACAGCGGCAAGCACGCCAGCACGACGTCCTCATCGGTCAGCTTCACAAGGCGTCGGAGGATGACCTCCTGGTTCGAGCCAAGGCTTCCGTGGGTCAGCTCTGCACCCTTCGGCGTACCGGTGGTTCCCGAGGTGTGCAGTACGACGGCGGTGTCGGTGTCGGCACGCTCGACGGGGCTGCCGAACGCGGGTAGGTCGGCAGTCAACCGCGACAGTTCGAGGTCATCGACGAGCCACAGCTTAGCGCCGGCGCTCTCGGCGCCGTCGGTCGCCGCGCCGGCGAACCCCGGGGTTCCTATCAGCGCCTTGGCGTCGGTGTTTGACAGGTAGAACTGCACCTCGCGGCCCTGCATCAGCGGGTTCATCGGCACCGCGATGGCACCTAACCGCCAGATGCCATAGTACGCGATCGGTGCTGCGGCGATGTTCGGAAGCATCACGCCGACCCGATCCCCCGCGACGATGCCCTCGCGCTCGAGCAGCGTGGCCAATCGGGCTGACGCGACATCCAATTCCGCGTATGTCATCGCGTGCTCGTCGGTGATGGCCGCGATCCGACCGGGGATACGCGTGGCGCTAGCAACAAGATTGAGCGCGAGATTCGACATGGCGGCTCCATCTGCTCCGCTTCCTGGCCAGTCAATCGTCTCGGCTGCAGGGCGACCCGTCTTTGTTGCACCGAACAACGTCGCAGTGCCGATGGTGTGTCCACAAACAACGGTGCGGATACCGCGCGGCGCAACAATGAATCTCGCCGACTTGGCCAGAACGTCGCGCGAAGCGTTGACACCGGAATCACTGGGAGTGGAAATGACCGAGACTCGTCAGGCCCCGATGACGCCATCAGGCATATTTCATCCCATCCTCGACGACGTCGTGTCCACGACGAAGAACTGGTGGTTGCTGCTTGTCGCCGGCGTGGCGTGGATCGTGATCGCGGTGGTGATCCTGCGGTTCGACTACGCGACGGTGGCGACGATCGCCACGCTTTTCGGATTCTTCAGCTTCCTGGCGGCCGCGAATGAGGTGATGGTCGGCGCCGTATCCACAAAGGGCTGGCGCATCCTGCACTGGCTGCTGGCGGCGCTGTTCGTCGTGGTCGGCGTGTTCGCGTTCATCCGGCCAGACGACACGTTCGTCGGTCTGGCGGCCGTGATGAGCTTCTATTTCATCTTCCGTGGATCGTTCGACATCGCAATGGCATTCGCGGCCAGCCGAGCACCCGGATGGTGGGTACTGCTGTTAGTCGGTCTCGCGGAATTGGCGATCGGGTTCTGGGCCGCCGGCTCGTGGAACGTGTCGGTCGCCGTCCTGGTGTCATGGGTCGCGGCAGGCGCGCTTATCCATGGCGTGGGCCAGATCGCGTCCGCCTTCGCCGTGCGCAAGGTTGGCCATGGTGTTGGCGCCCTCGACGGACAGCACGCGTCGTGAATCGCCTGGTGCGATGACTTCGCTACGTGCCGAAATCAGCCGGCTCGTGCCGCGTCGGCTCCTCAAGGGCACCGAAATACACCACCCGGCGGTGATCGACGAGGCGCGCAAACGCAACGCGAGTTTCCAGCTGCGGGTGGCCGACCAGATCACGGCATTCGCCGGATCGATGAGCTTTGTCTTCATTCATGCGGCGTTGTTCGCGGTGTGGATGTTGTTCTTCGAGCGCAGTCCGTGGCCGACGTTGACCCTGGTGGTGTCGCTCGAGGCGATCTTCTTGTCGACCTTCGTGATGATCGGTCAGAATCGGCAGGCGGCTTTCCAACAGGCGAAGGCCGATCACGACTTCGAGGCACAGGAACTGGAGCTCAAGACCAACACCGAGCTGACTCGGGAAATCCACAGGCTCACAGCCGAATTGCACAGGCGTCTTATGGGACCGGCGTCTGGTGATCACGCTCCCGCGTCTGCCACATAAGACGGCGATGGACTTCAAATGCCAGGCAGAGTTCGGCGACATCGCGCGGACGCGACAATGAGCGACCAGTACGTTGCTCAATCCGATGTAACCGATACCGCACTGTGTTGGGGTGACAGAACAGCAATTTGCCCACCACGCGAAGTGATCCGTCGTTCTCGACCCAGACCCTGAACGTGTCGAAGAGAATGTCACGCTCATTGTGAGCAAGCTCTGCGAAGCACTCCAGCGTTGGCGTCACGAGTTTGACCATCAACTCTGGCGCACTGACCGCTGCAGTGGCGAGTATCGAGCCGTCAAACTGTGTCACACGCAGTCCCGGGTCCGGCCTGCCGCGCAGGGTGATCCTGGCGTATCGAAGCGCCTGGGCGGTTTCGCGCAGGTCGTTGAAGCGCGCGCTCACCCCGACCCGCGTCGTCGCTATGCGGGACACGAGCGCCAACACACTCGCGAGATGTTTGTCAGTCTTGACGTGCACGATCCCAACCTGCAGATCGGGAAGCATCCGCCACGCGGAGAACACATCCAGGCTCCGCAGCTTCGATTCGACTTCCGGCAGGGCCTCCATGCCGATCTCGGCGATTTCGGCGGCGATGACGATATACGGTCCCTCGGTGGGCAGCCGGAGGTAGTCGGCCGCTTCCCAAACGCTCCACTGTTCGAACAGCCGTCCACGCAGGACCGAGTCGATGAGAACCGAGCGCTCGGACTCCTCGCTGAGTACCCGGCGTGCCTTCTCCTCCCGATATGCGCCAGCCATCGCATCCGTGTAAATATCTTGGGCAGCAGACACTTTCGCGGTCAGTACGCGCATTGCGTCGCCGTTGATGTGGTTGTGCATCGCAGATTCCGTCATCACCGCGTCCCACACACAACGGAATCCGACGCGGTATGCCTCCATCAACGATGTGAGCGGCACGCCGTCCCCGGCGCGCTGAATTCCCAGCTCCGCCGCGGCGGTTGGATCGAACGCCGAATCGTCGGCAATCGCGCTGAAGATCGGCCGCATGTTCCCGGCGCACCCACTGACGATCACCTCGAACGGCACTGGTGTCGTCGCCCGGTACAGCCTCACTTCCCGGGTGATTGCACGGGCAAGCACCGGCGCAAGCTCATCGGTTCGCCGGTAGAGAGCTTCCGCGATCTCCGCGATCTGCTGGTGCACCATGTCGCTATGCATGCGCGGAACGTTAAGCACAACCGCCACCTGGGGATTGTTCCCGGAGGACAAAGTATGCCATCGTCGTTGTCCCTCGCGATCGTGCTACGCCGAGTCCCGCCTGAGAACTGCGGCGCCATACCAATGGCACACCAGCAAGGCGAGTTCTACAGCGAGCCGATCCTCTGCGATCGGGCGACCACGCCGGGCTTCCGCACGCCCGACGCGGTATTTCACCGTGTTGAAGTGCATGGCGAGTTGTTCGGCCGCCAACTTGTAACTGCTGCCGCAGCCCAGGAATACCCGCAGCGTCTCACGCAATCGCTCGTCGTTGTCGCTATCGGCCGCCAGGTCACCGAGCACATCGTCAACCCATTCGCGTACGTAGCCGACATCATCGCCGAGGAGCGCTGCGATGGACAGGCCGGGGTCGCTGGCGGAAATCACCAAGCGCTCGTGCCGACCGCTCGCCATCGCGACGGCGCGCGCCCCCTGTGCTGCGCGGTGCGACCGGCGGAACCCCTCGACGCCGGACGTCATCGTCCCGATCGCCAGACTCGGGCCGTCCCCTTGCTTCTGGGCGTAGGCGCACACTCTGGCCGTGGCGTCGGACGGTTCCGCACGGAACGGCAGCCATCCGTATCCGCACATCCGGTCGGCCGCGACGAACAATGGGTTTGCGTCGGCCCCTGCGGCCTCGGCGAGTTCCCGGACAAACCGCTGCAACGAGGCGAGTTCGTCGCCTTCGGTGCTCTCGTCGGGGCACCAAGTGATCACCGCCAGGTGGTGCCATCGCAGCGGGTAGCGGATCGATGTGCTCGATGCGTCCGCATCGACGGCCTTGTTCGCGGCCAGTACTTCTTGAACCCGCACGGCTCGAAGGCTGTTCTGATTCTCCAGCCAGCGTTCCCGCTCGTCTTCATACACCGCGACGACCTGCTGCGAGATCCAGTCGATGTATTCGAACAGGGTGCGGGTGATCGCCTCGACGACGGTGAACCTGACCGATTCGGGGATATCGATCGCGCGCACCTCGGCGAAAACGATCTCGTTCATCTGGCGCTGACCGAGACGATAGGCGCGGACCAGCGCGTTCACCGGGACGCCGTGTTGGGCGAG
>Ga0207693_10002195_pt1 | contig 17014 bp, 15 predicted proteins | sample LARL81metaG_FD_184347 | JGI IMG/M metagenome (GOLD analysis project Ga0207693, IMG submission 184347) | Corn, switchgrass and miscanthus rhizosphere microbial communities from Kellogg Biological Station, Michigan, USA - LAR L8-1 metaG... | ecosystem: Host-associated > Plants > Roots >...
AGACCGTTCTCATCGGCCAGCTGGCGCAGCGAAGCCTCGGGGCGGGCGCCGAGATGCTGGATGACTTCCGCCGCCGCCAGCGCGCCAAGCCGGCCGCAGCTGCGATCGTCGGCGCCGCGCGCCAGCCCGCACAAAAAACCTGCGGCAAACAAATCGCCCGCTCCTGTCGTATCGACGACCCGCTCGATCGGGAATGCCGGTACCGCCTCGATTCCTTCCGGACTGACAACGAGGCAGCCCTTTTCGCTCCGCGTCACCACGGCGGCGCCGATATCGGCGCCCAGCGCGGCGACGGCGCCGTCGAAATCCGACGTTTGATACAGGCTGTGCAGCTCCGCCTCGTTGGCGAAGACGAGATCGAGCGTGCCCGAGCGCATAAGCTGCAGGAATTCGTCGCGCCAGCGATCGACGCAAAATGCATCCGACAGCGACAGCGCCACTTTACGGCCGCTGCCGTGCGCAATCTCCGCCGCTTTAACAAAGGCTTGCTTGGCGTGTTTGGGATCCCACAGATAGCCTTCGAGATAAGTGATGGCGCTTGCCGCCACCATCTCCTCGTCGACATCCCGTGGATGCAGGTCCTGCGCCGCGCCCAAATAGGTGTTCATCGTGCGCTCGCCGTCCGGCGTCACCAGCACATAGCAACGACCGGTGGATGGGCCGTCCGATGCCGGCGGGGTGGTAAAGCTCACGCCGGCCGCGCGGATATCGTGACTGAACGCACGGCCGAGCTCGTCGGCTTTGAGCTTGCCGATGAACGCCGCCCGTCCCCCGAACCCGGAGATGCCGACCATCGTATTCGCCGCCGATCCGCCGGAGATCTCGACCGCCGGACCCATGGCGTCGTAGATCGCCTGCGCCCGCGCCTCATCGATGAGCGCCATGCCGCCTTTGCGCATGTCGTGCGCCAGCAGAAAGTCGTCATCGGCCCGGGCCAGGACATCGACAATGGCGTTGCCGATGCCGAGGACGTCGAAACGAGCGGAGATCATGGCTGGCATTGCGTTTCGGTCGGCTGCCGCGGGTCGCGCACTATAGCGGGCGCCTCTTGCACGGCAAGCTGACGGATGGCATGGGGACGCCAGCGAGCGGCATGAACACCATCAAGCCGGATCGGCCGCGCTCGGGCGAGGGCCCTAAGGATGAAGTTTAAAGAACTGGTCTTTTCCGGCGTGCAGCCGACCGGCAACCTCCATCTCGGCAATTATCTCGGCGCGATTAAGCGGTTCGTCGAGCTGCAGAACCGTTTCGACTGCATTTATTGCGTCGTCGATCTGCACGCCATTACCGTGTGGCAGGAGCCCAGTGAATTGCCGCGTGCCATCCGCGAGGTTACCGCCGCCTTTCTCGCCTGCGGAATCGATCCAAAAAAAAATATCGTATTCAACCAGAGCCAGGTCGCCGAGCACGCCGAGCTCGCCTGGATATTCAATTGCGTGGCGCGGCTGGGTTGGCTTAACCGCATGACGCAGTTCAAGGAGAAGGCCGGCAAGGATCGCGAGAATGCTTCGGTCGGCCTCTACGCCTATCCGACGCTGATGGCTGCCGATATTCTGGTTTATCGCGCCACCCATGTGCCGGTCGGCGAAGACCAGAAGCAGCATCTGGAATTGTCGCGCGACATCGCGCAAAAATTCAACAACGACTTCGGCCAATCGATCAGGGAAAAAGGCTATGGCGACGCTTTTTTCCCATTGCCGGAGCCGCTAATCACCGGCGAGGCAACGCGGGTGATGTCGCTGCGCGATGGCTCAAAAAAGATGTCGAAGTCGGACGCGTCCGATTTTTCCCGCATCAACCTGGCCGATGACGCTGACGCGATTGCGCTGAAAATCCGCCGCGCCAAGACCGATCCGGAACCGCTGCCGAGCGACGAAAAGGGGCTGGCGACGCGACCTGAGGCCGACAACCTCGTCGGCATCTATGCGGCGCTTGCCGACACCGACCGCGCCGGCGTGCTCGAGCAATTCGGCAACGCCCAGTTCTCGACCTTCAAAGCGGCGCTGACCGATCTTGCGGTCGCCAAGCTTGCGCCGATCGGCGCGGAAATGAAACGGCTTCTTGCCGATCCGGCGGCGATCGACGCGGTTCTAGCCGATGGCGCCGCGCGCGCGCGAAAGATGGCGCGCCAGACCATGGATGCAGTCAAAGATGTGGTCGGCTTCGTGCGGAGCTAGAATGCCGCCGCCCTTGAACTTGCGGGCAAATTCGCCACCTAATAGGGTAGTTTGACGCGAGTTACGGCGCCGCTTCGATCGAAGAAAGCGTGCGTGCCGTGATGGAGGGCATGATGTTCATTCAGACCGAAGCCACGCCGAATCCAGCGACGATGAAATTCCTGCCCGGACGTCCGGTGCTGGAAACTGGCACCCTCGATCTACGTGACGCGGACCAAGCTGAACGATCGCCGCTCGCAGAACGGCTGTTCGGCATCCCGGGCGTGAGCGGGGTATTCTTCGGTTCCGATTTCATTACCGTGACAAAGAGCGTGGGCGAATGGCATCAGCTCAAGCCGATGATCTTGGGCGCGATCATGGAGCACTTCATGTCCGGCGCGCCGCTCATCACCGCCGGCAGCGCCGAGGTCAAAGACGGCGAAGAATTCTTCGACGAGGCGGACGCCGCCACCGTCGCCACCATCAAGGAGCTGATCGAGACCCGGGTTCGCCCCGCGGTCGCCAACGATGGCGGCGACATCACGTTCCGCGGCTTCAAGGATGGCGTCGTCTATCTCAACATGAAAGGCGCTTGTTCCGGCTGCCCGTCGTCGACCGCGACGCTGCGCCACGGCATTCAGAATTTGCTGCGCCATTTCATTCCCGACGTTACCGAAGTCCGTCCGATGTGATCCGGCGCAGTTGACGCCGGCAACCACTTTATCTTTGTGACGCTCCATGCGTGTGCTTGCCATTGATACGGCGCTCGCGGCTTGCGCGGCTGCCGTTCTGGACACCGACCATGGGATCGTCGCCAGCGAGACCCTGCCGATGGTCCGCGGCCATGCCGAGTCGCTGATCCCGCTGATAGCGCGGGTCATGAAGCGGTCCGACATGACTTTTCGCAATCTCGGCCGCATTGCCGTAACCACCGGACCGGGAAGTTTCACCGGCGTGCGGGTCGGTCTTGCCGCCGCGCGCGGTTTTGGCGTCGCAACCGGCGTGCCGGTCGTCGGTGTCTCAACGCTATCGGTCTATGCCGCGCCTTACCTTGCCGGCAACGGCAAGTCTTCAGTGGTCGCCGCGATCGATGCCCGGCACGGGCATGTGTTTCTACAGGTGTTCGGACCCGGCGGGCAGACCATCGTTAGCCCGCGATTGGCGCGTCTAAGCGAGGCGATAGCCGCGGCATCCAGCGCGCCGGCCTGTCTCGTCGGCTCGGCGGCGCGAGCGATCGCCGACGGATTGGCGAAGAACGCGGCGCCGCCCCGCGCCGTCGATCCCCGCGAAGCGCCCGATATTGTCTGGGTAGCGCAGATCGGCGCCGTTACGCCGCAAGCGCAATCGCTGCCTCATCCGCAATATCTGCGCGCGCCGGACGCGCAGCCGCAAAATGCCGCGCAGCTGCCGCGCCGATGATTCGGCTCGTATCGCGCCTCTTTGCCCGCAAAAGGCCGACCATCGCCGACGCGCGGCCGGCCGACGCCGCGGCGATTGCGGCGCTGCACGCTATTTCATTTCGGCGCGGCTGGGGCGAAGACGAGATTCTGCGGTTGTTGCTCGAACGCAATGTGGTAACGCAACGCATGACAGCGGGCGGCAAATTGATCGCATTCATTATGTCGCGTCTTGCCGCGGGCGAAGCGGAGATCCTTTCGGTCGCGATTGCGCCGGCGTGGCGCGGGCGCGGCCTGTCCCGGCAACTCCTTGATCTGCACCTGCGGCGGCTCGCCGGTCTTGGCATCCGCGCCGTCTATCTCGAAGTCGGTGAGCACAATGCGCCGGCTTGCCGGCTCTATCGTCGCGCCGGATTCAACGAAGTCGGCCGCCGGCAGGGCTATTACGAAGACGGCGCGACCGCGCTGGTGCTGCGCCGCGATTTTGGCTGACGATGCGTCGGTCGCGATTTGGGGCGACCGTCACAATGATAGCCGCGAGGCGCCGGATGCCTATATGACATCCGCCGCCGCCAACAGGCCGAAGCATTGGATTAGGCGTGTATATTGCGCCAATATCGATAAACCGGCTAAGCCGTCTCGTCGCCGCCGTGGATTACCGGAATTGGAGCTTATTTCGTCATCTGCAACAGAGGGTTAAGTTAGCGATCGCCGCATGACGAAAGCCCGTAAGCTCTACGTCAAATCGTTCGGCTGCCAAATGAACGTCTACGACTCGCGTCGGATGGCGGACACCCTGGCGCCCCACGGCTATGTCGAGACCGGCACGGCCGAAAATGCCGATCTCGTCATTCTCAACACCTGCCACATCCGGGAAAAAGCCGCCGAAAAAGTCTATTCCGAGCTCGGCCGCATGCGCCGGTTGAAAGAAGCCGCAGCCGCGGAAAACCGCCGTGTGCTGATCGCAGTCGCGGGCTGTGTGGCGCAGGCCGAGGGCGAAGAGATTATCCGCCGCGCCCCTGCGGTTGATTTGGTGTTCGGGCCGCAGAGCTATCATCGGCTGCCCGGCTTGTTGGCGCGCGCGGTAGACGGAGCGCGCGCGATCGACACCGAATTTTCAACCGACGACAAATTCACGGCGCTAGCCGCGCCAACAGCAGCGGCAACCCGCGCGCGCGGCGCTTGCGCCTTCGTTACCGTGCAAGAAGGCTGCGATAAGTTTTGCACGTTTTGTGTCGTGCCCTATACGCGCGGTGCCGAACTGTCGCGTCCGGTCGATGGCATTATTGCCGAAATCGAATCGCTGGCGATGGCCGGCGTGCGCGAGGTGACGCTGATCGGACAGAACGTCAACGCCTACCACGGCATCGGTCCGGACGGCCACGTCTGGTCGCTGGCAAGCCTGCTTCAACGCGCCGGGCAAGTGCCGGGCGTCGAGCGCCTGCGCTACACGACCAGTCATCCGCATGACATGGATGATGACTTAATAGCCGCGCATCGCGATTTGCCGAAACTGATGCCGCAACTGCATTTGCCGGTGCAATCCGGTTCGGACCGAATTCTCACCGCCATGAACCGCCGGCACACGCGCGCCGAGTATCTGCACATCGTCGAGCGTCTGCGCCGTGCCTGCCCGGCGCTTGCACTGAGCTCCGACTTCATTGTCGGCTTTCCCGGCGAGACGGAGGAAGACTTCACCGCAACACTGAATCTGGTGAGCGAGGTCGGTTTTTCAGGAGCCTTCTCGTTCAAATACTCGCCACGACCCGGCACCCCTGGCGCCGAAATGGCGGGGCAGATCGACGAAACGATAAAATCGGAACGGCTGGGCCGCCTGCAGCAGACGATCGATGCGAGCCAAGCAAAGTTCAATCGCAGCTGTCTGGGTCGTACCTACGACGTGTTGTTTGAACGGGAAGGCCGCCATGCCGGCCAGCTGGTCGGCCGCTCGCCCTATCTTCAGCCGGTGCAGGCCATCGCGCCGAAATCGCTGATCGGCGAGATAGCGGCGGTGACGATCAGCGAGATCGGCAGCAACAGTCTGTTCGGCGCGCTCGCCGACCGCGTTGCCGCAACCGCAGCGCCCGCCGAGATGACGTTGGTCGCAACAGGAGCCTGAATGCGCATGCCAGAAACGGAAGAATCGGTTTTCATCGCGCCAGTCAATACGGCACAGATCGTTCTTACGTTTGACGACAATCGGCTCGCTTCGACACTGTTCGGCCAATACGGTCAGAATCTGGCGCTGATCGAGCGACGGCTCGGCGTCGTGGTCAATTCGCGCGGCAACCAGGTGACGGTCGAGGGCGCTCGTGAAGCCTGCGATCAGGCGCGTCGCGTCCTCGAAAGTCTCTATGAACGGCTTAAGCGCGGCGACGATCTGGTGCCTGGCGATGTCGAAGGCGCGATCCGGCTGGCGCTGTCGCAAGGCTCGCTGTTCGACTTCGACCCGGCGGCGGCCCGCCAGAGCTTTGAGGAAATCAACCTGCGCAAGCGGCGCGTGCGCGCGCGAACCGCCGCGCAGGACGCCTATGTCCGCGCACTCAAACGACACACGCTGGTGTTTTCCACCGGGCCCGCCGGCACCGGCAAGACCTGGCTGGCAGTCGCCTATGCCGTGCAATTATTTGAGCGCAAAGAAGTCGATCGCATCGTTCTGTCGCGCCCGGCGGTGGAAGCGGGCGAACGGCTCGGCTTTCTGCCCGGCGACATGCGCGAAAAGGTCGATCCTTATCTGCGGCCGATCTATGACGCACTTTACGACTTGATGGATGCGCGCATCGTCGAACGAGCTTTGCAGTCAGGAGAAATCGAGATCGCGCCGCTCGCCTTCATGCGCGGGCGGACCCTGTCGAACGCCGCCGTTATCCTGGACGAAGCCCAGAACACGACAGCGATGCAGATGAAAATGCTGCTGACGCGGCTCGGCGAAAACAGTCGCATGGTGGTGACCGGCGACCCCAGCCAGGTCGATTTGCCGCCCGGCCAGACTTCCGGACTTGCCGACGCGGTGCGCCTGTTGACGGGAATCGAAGGCATCGGACATGTGAGCTTCACGGCGGCGGATGTCGTTCGTCACGAACTGGTGGCGCGCATTGTTGCGGCTTATGACGATGAGGCCGAGCGCAAGCGCGAGCGCCGGGAATGAAGCGGACGGCAGGCGTCGGATTGAAAATCGACGTTCTGGTCGATTCGGAAAATTGGAAAAATGCCGCTGCGGCAAAAGGCGTGGTCCGGCGCGCGCTCAGGCGAGCCGCCACGGCATTGTCAACAAGAACTGCCGAGCTCGCCATTGTTTTGACCGACGATGCTGCGATGCGGGGGCTCAACCGCAATTGGCGCGGGGTCGATGCGCCGACCAATGTACTGTCCTTTGCGACCAAAACTCCCGGCGACGAGCTGGACGAACAGCCCGGCCGTCACCTGGGCGACATCGTGCTCGCCTACGAGACCATCAGGCGCGAGGCCCACGGCGAGGGAAAACCGTTCGATCACCACCTCGCCCATCTCGTGGTGCACGGGTTTTTGCATCTTCTCGGCTATGATCATGGCAGCGATGCCCAGGCGCGCCGCATGGAGACGATCGAGCGCGCGATCTTGCGCGATCTCGCGATGCCGGACCCCTATAGTGCAACTCACACGACTGCCGGGCGCGCCGGCCGGCGACCAGCAAAGCGCGCTGGCAGAGATCGAGCGCGCGCCGGGCAGAATGCGTAAAATAGCCTCTCCGATCCTGCTCTCGAAGATGCCCAATGGCTGAGCTTTCACCGCGCACAGAACCGACCGAGGGCGAGCGTCATTCGCTCCCCGTCGCGGTGTCGGCGCAAGCCGATCAGCCGGAAAGCTGGTTCACGCGGGTCATGTGCGTGCTGTTCGGTTGGCGAGCGCCGTCACCACGCGCGGATCTCGAACTCGTTCTGACCGCTGAACCGGCGCAATCGGATTTTTCGCCCGAAGAAGCGGCGATGCTCAAGAACATTCTCGGTCTGCGAGAAACCCGAATTGAAAGGATCATGGTAACGCGCGCCGATATCGTCGCGGTCCAGCTAGACATTACGCTCGGCGAGCTCGTCAAAGTATTTGAAGTCGCCGGGCATTCGCGCCTGGTGGTCTACAACGACACCCTCGATGATCCGGCGGGCATGGTTCATATCCGCGACTTGATTGCGTTCATGGCGGCCCGCGCCGCCCATGACGAGGCCGCCGCGGATGGATCCGCCAAAGCCGAAACCGCAGCGCTTAATTTCGCGAATATCGACCTTTCTACGCCATTGACCGCGGCGAACATCGTCCGCGAAATCCTTTACGCGCCGCCATCGATGCCGGCGCTTGACCTCTTGGCAAAGATGCAGGCGACCCGGATTCATCTTGCACTGGTGATCGACGAATACGGCGGCAGCGACGGGCTGGTCTCGATCGAAGACCTGGTGGAGCTCATCGTGGGCGATATTGCCGATGAACACGATGAACAAGAGAGCCCGGCGATCACCAGGCAAAGCGACGGCTCTTTTCTGGCCAACGGCCGCGCCAGCCTCGATGACGTACGCGCCGCGATCGGCAGCCAATTTGACGTCGGCGACGTCGCGGAGGAAGTCGATACGCTCGGTGGTTACCTCGTGACCAAAGCCGGCCATGTGCCCGTTCGCGGCGAATTGGTGCCAGGCCCGGAGCCGTTTGAGGCTGAAGTCCTCGATGCCGATCCGCGCCGGGTCAAACGCGTCAAGATTTATCTACGCAAGGATCGCCGGCCGAGTGGCTCACGTGAGGCGGTACCGCTGCGAGCGGTAGCGCCTCGCCCGACGGCGCAACGCGACGAGACCGCCCGGTCCAATCCCAACCCCTCGCGTGGACCGTGACGCCAAACAACCTGGTCGACAGTATCGTTCTGGCCTGGGGGTGGCGGCGCCGATCGATCGCGTTCACTGCGGGCGCCGTATCGGCTCTGGCGATCGCGCCGTTTAACGCCTGGCCCGTCTTGTTTTTGACCTTCCCTGTCCTCGTCTTGCTCATTGATGGTATTGCGAGCCGCGGCTGGAATGGCTTGATCGCGGCGGCCGATATCGGGTGGTGGTTCGGATTCGGTTATTTTCTGGCCGGTCTGTATTGGCTCGGCTACGCGTTTCTTGTCGACGCGGCGACCTTTGGCTGGCTCTTACCGTTCGCCGTTCTGGGCCTTCCCGCGATTCTCGCGATCTACACTGCGCTAGGGGTCGTGCTGGCCCGCTTACTGTGGCAGCGCGGCGCGATGCGCATCTTGGCCTTGGCCGTCTGCCTCACCGCAATGGAGTGGCTGCGCGGCCGTGCCTTCACGGGCTTTCCGTGGAACGCCCTCGGCTATGCCCTCACCGAGCCCTTGGCGCTGGCGCAAGCGGCTTCCGTGTTCGGGCTGTGGGGATTGACCTTCGTGGCCGTCGCCGTCTGTGCCAGCCCGGCGACGCTGATCGATGCGGATGCGAAAAAACGGCGGCCGTTGCTGCCGATCGCATTGGCCGCGCTCACGCTCGCCGCGCTGGCCGGCTTTGGCGCCATCCGATTGATGCTCACCCCAACCCGGCTCGTTGACGGCGTTCATTTGCGCATCATGCAGCCCAATCTGCAGCAGGACGTTCGCTTTAATTACGCCGCCAAACAGGAAGTGGTGGAGCGTTATCTCGCGCTATCGGCGCGGCCAGGTCTTGATCAGGTCACGCATCTGATCTGGCCGGAATCGCCTTTTCCGTTCTTTTTGACACGCGAGGCGGATGCGTTCGCACAGATCGCGCAGGGCTTGCCGCAGAATACTTTGCTGCTTACCGGGGCGATGCGGCTTGCCGATCCGGACAATCCGGCGCAATCCGGTGTGTACAACTCCATCTATGTGATCGATCACCAAGCATCTATTCGCGCCGTCTACGATAAGGTGCACCTGGTTCCATTCGGAGAATATTTGCCTTTCGAAGATCTCCTGGAGCGCATCGGCCTGCAGACGCTGACCGAGCAGCGCGGCGGGTTTCTTGCCGGCGACCGACATCGCCTTATCACCGTACCTGGCGCGCCGAGTGCGTTGCCGCTGATCTGTTATGAGATAATCTTCCCTGGCGAATTGAGGTCCAGCGAGGAGCGGCCAGGCTGGATCGTCAATGTCACCAACGACGGCTGGTTCGGCAATTCAAGCGGACCGTACCAGCATTTACAGCAGGCCCGCGTGACCGCGATCGAGCAAGGTTTGCCGCTCGTCCGCGCCGCAAATACCGGGATTTCGGCCGTGGTCGATCCAGTCGGACGCATCGTCGGCTCTTTGCCTCTCGCCAGCGACGGCCTGTTGGACGCGCCGTTGCCGCGTTCGATCGGCGCGCCGATCTATGCGCGCTTTGGCGACGCACCCGCTGCCGCCCTTTTTTTTTTCGCGTTCATTCTTGCCATTCGCGGCCGGCTGCACGCCGGCATCGCGAAGACCTGAACCGAGCGAGGAAACAAACAAATTTGGGATCACCGCGGCGATACCTTACACTGCAACCAACGCGAGCAAATTGTGCGCTTTCTCATTCCATGAGAATTGGCGCGTTACGCAGGAGACCCGCCGGCTGCGGCTTTCGCCAACGAGAAAGCAGTTTCAAGTGTGACAGATTTGCTATCTATCGGCATTGAGCTAAAAGGGGGAGAAGCTCCATGGCTACGCTAGCAAAAAAGGCGCCCAACCCGACCGACAAGCATGTCGGAAGCCGGGTTCGCATGCGCCGGATGATGCTGGGAATGAGCCAAGAGAAGCTCGGCGACTCGCTCGGCCTGACTTTCCAGCAGATCCAGAAATACGAGAAAGGCACCAACCGGATCGGCGCCAGTCGCCTTCAGCAGATTTCTCACATTCTCCAAGTCCCGGTCGCTTTTTTCTTTGAAGGCGCGCCCAGCGCTCAGACCGCGGGCCGCCATGAAGGCCTGGCCGAAGCGCCCTCGCCCGCTTACGTTTCCGACTTCCTGGCGACCGCCGATGGCCTTGCTTTGACCAAAGCCTTCATGCGGATCGAGGATTCAAAGTTGCGGCGCCGCATCGTCGATCTCGTCGAGCAAATTGCCAGCCGCGACAAACGTTGAAGAAGAATCCGCCGCAACAGCGCGGGCCAAAACCAAGGCAGCCGCCCACCTTTTCGCCCACATCTTGACCGCGCACGGCGACGCTGCAACAACCCTGTCAACCAACCGACCGCGCGTGTGTTGCCACCGCGCCTACTGGCAGAGACCGGCACATCACATCAGTTTTGAGGGGAGAATTTCGCTTTGCGCCGCGCCAATTATCTGTTCACCAGCGAATCCGTCTCGGAGGGGCATCCCGACAAGGTTTGTGACCAAATATCGGACGCCATTCTCGACGCGTTCATCGAGAACGATCTCAAGCTCGGTATAGCCGACCAAAGCGCCGTAAATACCCGCCTCGGCTGCGAGACGTTGTGCACCACCAATAAGATTGTCATCGCCGGCGAGGGGCGAGGCCAAGCCCCACTGTTTCACAAACACGGCGCCAAGGCCGTCGTGAACCGGGAAATGATCACCGAAATTGCGCGCGGCGTCGTCAAGGACATTGGCTACGACCAGGATGGCTTTTCGTATTACGGCGCCGATGTCGAGGTCCTGCTGCATGGCCAGTCGCCGGATATCGCGATGGGTGTGGATGCAAAAAAGAAGAAAGATGGCGAGCAAGAGGGGGCCGGCGACCAGGGCATGATGTTCGGCTTCGCCTGCACCGAAAGCGAGGTCTATGAAAAGGGCTCCTTCATGCCGGCCCCGATCTATTTCGCACACAAGATTCTCAAAGTGCTTTCGGAAAAACGCCGCTCTGGCGCGCTGTTTGACTTACAGCCGGACGCCAAAAGCCAGGTCACTATCAGGTATGTCGACGGCAAGCCGGTCGGCTGCACCAAGGTCGTGGTCTCGACCCAGCACAACGCGCAGAATCGCAACGGCAAGAAATATTCGCCCGGAATGATCCGCGATATGATCGAGGATACAGTGGTTTCGGCGCTGCCGGGCGGCTGGATGCCGAAGCGTCCAAGCGATTTTCTGGTCAACCCCACCGGAAATTTCGTCGTTGGCGGACCGGATGGGGATTGCGGTCTCACCGGCCGGAAAATCATTGTCGACACCTATGGCGGCTATGCCCCGCATGGCGGGGGCGCCTTCTCCGGCAAGGATCCAACCAAGGTCGATCGCTCGGCAGCTTATGCGGCGCGCTATTTGGCGAAAAATGTCGTCGCGGCCGGTCTAGCCGAACGCTGCACGATTCAGATCGCTTATGCGATCGGCGTGGCCGATCCGATGTCGCTCTATGTCGACACTCACGGCACCGGCAATATCGAAGAAGCAAAGTTGCAGAAGCTTTTGCCTGAATTGTTTCCGCTGCGGCCGACCAATATCCGCCGCGCCTTGAAGCTCAGCCGGCCGATCTACCGCCGCACGGCCGCTTACGGCCATTTCGGCCGCGCGCCGGAAAAGGACGGCGGATTCTCGTGGGAACGAACGGATCTTGCCGATTCGCTTAAGCGCGCTTTGCGCTAAGCCGCCACAGGACGCGGAGGCATAGTGGGCGTCGTGCCCGCTGGCGGCGCCTTTGCTATATCAGCGCACAGAGAAAGACGTCGATCATCGCGGTGAACCGCGATCAGGACGGCTATGGATCCCGCACCCCACAATGTCCGCGCGTTCTTCGGGCGCCGTAAAGGGCATAAACTGCGGCCGCGGCAGGCTCGGTTGTTCGAAACGCTGCTGCCGCGCTTGGCCCTCGATCTCAATGGACCGGCGCCGGCCGAGCTCGCCTCGCTGTTTGTCGAGCCGATTACCGCGCTTTGTCTCGAAATCGGTTTTGGCGGCGGCGAGGCGATGCTTGCCGAAGCCAAAACCTATCCGCACGTCGGCTTTATTGGCGTCGAGCCGTTCGTCAACGGCATGGCCAAGGCGCTCGCGGGCATCCAAGCCGAAGGCCTTGAGAATATTCGGCTGCACTTCGATGATGCGCTTGGCTTGATCGCGTGGCTCCCCGATGCGTCGCTCACCCGCATCGATCTCATTCATCCCGATCCCTGGCCGAAGCGGCGGCATTGGAAGCGCCGGTTCGTGCAGGATGAAACGGTCGGACAGCTGGCGCGCATTCTGCGCCCCCGCGGCGAATTTCGTTTTGTCACCGATATCGCGGATTACGCGGCTTGGACGCTGCAGCGGCTGATGCGCAATCCCAATTTCCAGTGGGCGGCGCAGTGCGCCGATGATTGGCGCAATCCTTGGCCTGGCTTTATCGGCACTCGTTACCACGCCAAGGCTGCGCGCGAGCAACGTTCATCATGTTTTTTGATTTTCCGCAGGATTTGAAGGCGGCCGAGACGATGGCCAGCTGACGATAAAGTTGCTCGCCTGGGCGCTTTTACTTGCTGGCGTCTGCGGGCTTTACCCTTGCAACGGACTGCCAAAGCGCTATATTTGTGTCGTCCGTCAATGGATACCTCATAACGGTCGGTTTATCCGAACGGTTTTGAGAGTGGGCCCCCCGGGACCCGCTCTTTTTTATTACCTGAGGCCAGGCGGCTTTGCGAAGAACATGGAAGCTGGATCGAGCAACGTTGAAGATGCGGCTTTTGCCGAGGAGCCCCGGCTGATAACCGAGCCTGGGCGCGCGGCGCGTGTCGCTGTGCTGGCCGAGCCCGTGCTCGCCAGCCTCGGTTATCGTCTCGTCCGTGTTCGGATTTCCGGCTTTGCCGGTTGCACCGTGCAAATCATGGCCGAACGCCCCGACGGAACGATGAGCATCGATGATTGTGAAACCGCCTCGCGCGCGCTATCGCCGGTTTTCGACCTTGCCGATCTGATCGAAGGCTCGTATCGGCTGGAAATCTCGTCGCCCGGCATCGATCGGCCATTGGTGCGCCGTTCCGACTTCAACCGCTACGCCGGCCATTTCGCTCAGATCGAAATGCAGGTCCCGATCGACGGCCGCAAACGGTTTCGCGGCGAACTACACGGCACCGACGGCGAATGTGCCCGCATCCGTTGTGACGAAATAAACGACATTTTGCTGCGCATCGACAATATGGCGGAGGCCAGGCTCGTTCTTACCGACGCGCTGGTTGCCGAATCGTTGCGTAAGAGCAAACAGAGAGATCTAACCAGGGAGACTGACAATGGCGACCGTTAGCGCCAACAAACTCGAATTGCTGCAGATCGCCGAGGCGGTCGCCCGTGAAAAGGCGATCGATCGCAAGATCGTGCTCGGCGCCATGGAGGATGCGATCGCCAAGGCCGCGCGCTCGCGATACGGCAGCGAGACTGAAGTGCGCGCGGAAATCGATTCGAAAAGCGGCGAGCTGCATCTGTCTCGCCATATGCTCGTCGTCGACACGGTCGAAAATCCCGCGACTCAGATCAGCCTCGAGGATGCACGGCGCCGGCATCCGGCGGCGCAAATCGGCGACACCATCGCCGATCCGCTGCCGCCGCTCGAATATGGGCGGATTGCCGCGCAGTCGGCAAAGCAAGTGATCGTGCAGAAGGTCCGTGAAGCCGAGCGTGACCGCCAATACGACGAGTACAAGGATCGCGTTGGCGACATCGTCAACGGTATCGTCAAACGTGTTGAATACGGCAATGTCGTCGTCGACCTCGGCCGCGGCGAAGCCATCCTGCGGCGCGATGAAATGTTGCCACGCGAAGTGTTCCGCAACGGCGATCGCATCCGCGCCTACATTTACGACGTTCGGCGCGAACCGCGCGGTCCGCAGATTTTCCTGTCGCGCACCCACCCGCAATTCATGGCCAAACTGTTCGCGCAGGAAGTGCCGGAAATCTACGATGGCATCGTGGAGGTTAAGGCGGTGGCCCGCGATCCGGGCTCGCGGGCGAAAATCGCCGTCGTGTCCCGCGATTCTTCGGTCGATCCGGTCGGCGCCTGCGTCGGCATGCGCGGCTCGCGCGTGCAGGCGGTCGTCAATGAGTTGCAGGGAGAAAAAATCGACATCATTCCCTGGTCGCACGATATCGCCACCTTCGTTGTCAATGCGCTCGCGCCCGCGGAGGTTGCCAAAGTGGTTCTCGACGAAGAGCGCGAGCGCATCGAAGTGGTCGTCCCCGATCAGCAGCTCTCGCTCGCCATCGGCCGGCGCGGCCAAAACGTGCGGCTTGCGTCGCAACTGACCGGCTGGGACATCGACATCCTGACCGAACAGGAAGAATCCGAACGCCGTCAGGCCGAGTTCGAGAATCGGACCCGAATGTTCATCGACACGCTCAATGTCGACGAGGTGATTGGGCAATTACTGGCTTCGGAAGGCTTTAACTCGGTCGAAGAACTGGCGATGGTCGACGCCAAGGAAATCGCCGGCATCGAAGGCTTTGACGGGGACACCGCGGGTGAACTGCAGACTCGCGCACGCGAATATCTCGCCCGGATCGAGGCCGAGCTTGACGCCAAGCGCCGTGAGCTTGGCGTCGAAGACGCCCTCAAAGAAATCGAGGGCGTCACAACTGCAATGCTGGTGCGTTTCGGCGAGAACGGCATCAAGACCGTCGAGGATCTCGCCGGCTGCGCAACCGACGACCTCGCCGGCTGGACTGAACGCAAGGACGGCGAGGCCGTGCGCCAAGCCGGCATTCTCGACGGCATGGAGTTAAGCCGCGATGAAGCAGAGGCGCTGATCATGCGCGCGCGCATCAAGGCTGGCTGGATCAGCGAAGCGGATCTTGCCGCGCCTGCCGCCGCCGAGGAGCCGGCCGCGGAGGCGGCGGAGCCGGCGCAACCTTAAAAGCGGACGGATCAAAGCTCACGGATGCTGGCACAGTCGGACGCCACCGAACTTGATGATGGACCGCGATCGCGCGGCGCTGAGCGGTTTTGCGTGGCGACCCGCGCTGTGCGGCCCGTCGAAAACATGATCCGCTTCGTCCTCGCGCCGAATGGCGAAGCCGTTGCGGACCTCAAACAGAACCTGCCCGGGCGCGGCGTGTGGGTGACGGCGACGCGGAATGCGCTGAATCAAGCCCTCAAGGCCAATGCTTTCACCCGCGGATTCCGGCGCGATGTGCGGCTTGCCGGCGATCTCGTCGCTCGCACCGAGCGATTGCTCGAAAGCGCCGCACTCGATGCCCTGGCGGTGGCGCGCAAAGCCGGATTGGTTGCCATGGGTTTTGCCCAGGTCGAGACCGCTCTCAAGCGCGACGCCGTCATTGCGCTTCTGCACGCGGCCGAAGCGGGGCCGGATGGAGTTAAAAAGCTCGATTCCGCGCTAAAGCAAAGCCGGCAGAGCGAATTGGCGAGGATTGTCCGCATATTGACGACCAGCCAATTGGATTTGGCACTGGGCCGCCCAAATGTGGTACATGCAGCCCTGCTTGCCGGCCGGGCAAGCGAGACGTTTATGGCGCGTTTACGGCGTTTGGAACGATTTCGGAGCGTCGACCGCGGCCAAGATGCGGAACTTGATGAGGCCGGCCCGGCCAAGGCCAATGTTCGACGCTCTAATGTGTACGGAACTGGATCGGAATGAGTGAGACGACGAAAAATACCGGCGAAAAGCTGAGCGTAACCCCTACCAAGACGCTGACGTTAAAGCGCGGCAGCGTTGAGCAGGGCGTGGTGCGCCAGAGTTTCAGTCACGGCCGCAGCAAGGCTGTTGTGGTCGAGAAGGTTAAACGCCGCATCCCCGGACCGGGCGAGGCCAAGCCTGAGGCGCCGGCGGCCGATCGCGGCGCCGCGCCGAAACGTGCTGGGGCACCGGCTAAGGCAGCCTCGGCGCCAGCCGCGGCTCCGGCAGTATCGCCGAAAGCGTCTGGCGTGGTGCTACGCACGCTGACCGATGACGAACGCAACGCCCGCGCTCATGCGCTCGCGGATGCGCGTTTACGCGAAAACGAAGAGCGCGAGCGGGCCGAAGGAGAGGCCCGGGCCCGGCGCACGCGCGAAGAGACGGAGCGCGCCGAGCGCGCCGCTGCCGATACCCGCAAGCGTGAAGAAGAAGAGCGCCGCAAGCACGACGAAGAAACCCGGCGCAAAGCCGACGAAGTCGCCAAAAAACGGTTTGGCACCGATGTTCTGACGGCAAAGCCCGGGGCGCGTCCGGCCCTGGAGGCTGATGACGACGAGGCTCCACGCACGGCCAGACGCGGCGCCGCCGTTCGGCCCGCCGCGGCACCCAAGCCGGCGCGCGGCGGCGCCGAAAAACGGCGCGGCCGACTGACCGTCGTCACCGCTTTTTCCGCCGGTGAGGAGCGCGAGCGATCCGAGGCCGCGTTCCGGCGCCGTGTTCTGCGCAAGACCGGCCATCGCGACACGGAGCCCAAGGAAAAAATTGCGCGCGAAGTGACGATCCCCGAGACGATCACCATCCAGGAGCTCGCTAACCGCATGGCCGAGCGGTCGGTGGATGTCGTGCGCATCCTCATGCAGCAAGGCCATATGGCGAACATCACCGACACGATCGACGCCGACACCGCGCAACTGATCGCTGA
>Ga0207693_10002197_pt1 | contig 17005 bp, 17 predicted proteins | sample LARL81metaG_FD_184347 | JGI IMG/M metagenome (GOLD analysis project Ga0207693, IMG submission 184347) | Corn, switchgrass and miscanthus rhizosphere microbial communities from Kellogg Biological Station, Michigan, USA - LAR L8-1 metaG... | ecosystem: Host-associated > Plants > Roots >...
GTAGCCCCTGCGGCTGGCGATGATGAGCACTTCAGTTTCGTACTCGAACCGGTTTCCGCCGCTAAGTAACTCTGGAACCAATTGTCGATCTACCATGCGAAAACCGCACTGCGTATCGGGGATGCCTTGTCCACAGAGACGACTAATCTGGCTGCTCATATAACGATTCACGACGCGCCGGATGAATGGCATTCCGGTGAGGTCGTTCATACGGTTGCCGATTAAGAACGTCGGTTGTGTCGCGCACGCTGCCGCTCCCAGGAACCGATCAATCTCTTCGGGAAGATGTTGACCGTCGGAATCGAGAAGGCTCACCCAAGTAACTTCTCGACCCAGCCAGTGTCCCAGTCCTGTCTTGATCGCTTCGCCTTTGCCGCGGTTTTGATTGTGAATAATGACTTCTGCGCCGGCTTCGCGCGCGCGTTGCGCGGTCTGATCGCTCGAGCCATCATCAACGACAAGGACGCAGTCGAGGCGCTGGCGGGTTCGGCGAACAATGTCCCCGATATGTTTTTCGTCCTGATACGCAGGAATGACCGCGGCGGTTTGCGACCGAATCTGAGCAAGGGGATCCCGCTCCGTCATCGAATTCGCAACCATTGTCGGGCTTTCATTCGGCGCGCCCCCGTTCGACTTCGCTCAAGGCAGGCTAGGTCGCGCCGTACCTCTGTCATTTCCGTACGACCGGATGAAAGTCGGCCGCGTGATACGAGCTGCGGACCAGCGGACCGGAGGCGACATGGAGAAAGCCCTTTCTGCGCGCAATGTCGCCGTAATAGTTGAATTGCTCCGGAGTGATGTATTCGACAACAGGCAAGTGTTTCGGAGTTGGGCGCAAATACTGGCCCATGGTGAGCACTTCACAGCCGACCTCGCGCAAATCGTCCATGGTCTGAAAAAGTTCCGTCTCCTTTTCCCCAAGGCCGAGCATGACACCACTCTTGGTCACAACCCCGCCACTACGGGAGGACAACTCCTTTGTGCGCCGTAAAACTTGCAGCGACGTGCGATATTTTGCGCGCGAACGCACCAGCGGTGTCAGGCGTTCCACCGTTTCCATGTTGTGATTGTAAATGTCAGGGCCAGCGTTGAGGACGATCTGGATGCACCAATCCTGCGCGTGAAAATCGGGAACAAGCACTTCGACAATCACAGAAGGATCCATTTCTCGGATTGCTTTGATCGTATGTGCGAAATGATCGGCGCCGCCATCCTTGAGATCGTCGCGCGCGACGGCCGTAATGACGACATGTTTTAGTTTCATTCGGCGCACTGCCTCAGCTACGCGCTGCGGTTCGTCTGCTTCCAGCGCGAAAGGCTTAGCGGTTGTCACGGCGCAAAATCCGCAGGCGCGCGTGCAACGGTCGCCAGCGATCATGAAAGTCGCAGTGCCCTGGCTCCAGCATTCCCATCGGTTTGGGCATTGCGCGCTCTCGCAAACTGTGTGCAATCGCAGATCAGAAATGAGCGCCTTGGTTGAAAAGAAAACTGGATTGGATGGCAAACGCACTTTGATCCATGACGGTTTGTGCGCCTGATGCAAGGCTGGATCCATCTTTGCGCAGGACATGGAACGAAGTTACAACGGTAAAAAAGTTAACAAAAGTTAAAACGTTCCGAGCAACAGCGTTGCTGCGCTGGGGGGATTGTCATTCTGCGCGAAACGAAGAATCTCTAATTGTTCCTTCCGCAATGTACGAAATGATAGATCAGAGATGTTTCACTTCGCTCAAGATGACAGGCATGATGCTTCAAACCATCGACGCTTTAACCTCACAGTTTTGTCCGGCCTGACAGCGCGGCGGAAAGCGTCAATTCATCCGCCGATTCCAGGCCGCCGCCCGCTGGAATACCGCGGGCAATACGCGTAAGATCTAGAGGTTTGTCCTTCAAAAGATCGACAATGAAATTTGTGGTGGATTCGCCTTCCACATCGGCAGGCAGCGCGAAAATGATTTCGGTAATCTTTTCCTGATCGACGCGTTCCAGTAATTCTTTAATGCGCAAATCGTCGGGACCAATATGATCGAGGGGAGAAATCTTCCCTCCAAGAGAATGGTATCTTCCCCGAAAGGCATTGGTTTTTTCCAGAGGAAGAATATCGGTGGGTTGCTCTACGACGCAGAGCAGGTCTGTCGAGCGTGACGAATCCGCGCATATCTCGCATATTTCTCCGGCGGAAAAAAATCCGCACAGCTTGCAGGAACAAATCCCCTGGCGGGTTTCCGCGATAGCCTGTGAGATTTGTTCCGGCTGATCGTTCCGTGCTCGCACCATCCAGAGCGCAATCCGCTCCGCCGAGCGAGGGCCTACTCCAGGCATTTGTCGTAGTTGCGCAATTAAATTCCGGATTGCGAGCGGATATTCCGTCCTTCTCAAAGCGCGCTCAGCTTTCTTCCAACGGCGATTCCGTTAGCTCCAGGACAAGCGGCTCCAACCGTCGCAAATAAAATTGAAGTGCAGGATCGTCTTCCCCCTCGGCCCCGCGTGCCTTCTGAAATTCAGAATAAGCTTCCGCCCAACGCTTTTCTCGATAGAGAACCACGCCGCTCCAGAAAGAATCTCTACGCGCGACATGCTCGGGTTTGGCTTCCGTGGCAAGGCAGAGCGGCTCGTAGATTTCAAGTCGATCGTGCGAATTTGTTCCGCTCACAAAATCAATTGGACGCGCGACGATTGTCTCGCTCACGCTATCGAAAGTGGGTGTATCAATCAGGATCTTCGATCCATACCGGTGATTCAAAGCGCAAAACCGGCGCGCGAATTCAATCGGTTCGCCGCTCGCCAGGAGCGCGGGATGTACGCTCTCCTTTAGCGCGCCGGCAATTATCGCACCCGAGCTGATGCCGGCGTGCATTTCCCAGTCGCCAAAAATCTCTTCGTTGTCCTGGCCGCCCTCGCGAAATTTCTTTGTTAAGTCGAGCACAGCACGCACTGCGTCCTCGGCATGCTGACCACTCGCATTCGGAAATCCAAAAATGGCAACCACCCCTTCCCCGTCGGCAGCTTGTAGATAAGCTCCTCTTTCGATAAGGCCATCGGCGGTCTCACGAATAAATTTCGCCATTGTTTCAGCGAAACCGGCGGGGTCAGATGAACTCGCGAATCCATGTCGATTGGCAATGTCGCAGACCACGACGCTCGCTTCGTACGCTTGCGCCCGGCCATCAAACGCCCCGTTGCTGACACGATGAAATTCTTTTTTCGAGAGGCGATTCGCAAAGAGCGTTCGTACTAAATGCGAGCGGTCTCTCCGCAAAAAAGCGGTCCAACATTCCGCGGCAGCCACCGCAAGTGCGACCGAAAAAATACAGGGAACGGGCTGGAAAAAAACTCGATAAAGCGAGCAGACCCACGAAAGCACAAGGAGCTCAACCAACAAAAAGCCGAACAACAGATAGTTTCGCAACCGTCCCGCAGCCAAGGGATTTCTCAGGCTGAGCCAAGCAACACCAGCAGCGAGCAGCAGCACAAAAAAGTACTGCCATTTTTCGCCCACAACCCTTGTCGCTCTGGCATAATCGGAAACAAGCTGCGCAACACCAACCTCAAAACCCGCTATCGCCTTGGTTGCGTGCAAGGCGCCCACGACGATGGCGACCGCAACTCCAATTACGAGCGTTGTAATCAACAAGCGCTTCATGAACGATCAGGACTTTTGTGCAACTGCAGCCGGGTAATAGGATTGCACCACCAGTTCACTTAGGAACTTGTCCGGCACATCGACGGCTTCGGCATTGATCACAAACCTTGTCTGACCAGTGTTCTTTTTGATCAGGCTTAATCCGAACTGATAATCCTTAAACAGGTGTGCGCAAAGATCACTCATGGTCATCCGCTCAACTTGCGCGCGCTCGACAAGGCGCCGCACTGCATCTTCATCAAAAACAATTTCCAACCCATGCTGACTGCTGAATTTCTCCGCAAACTGACGGGCGCCAGCTTCGAGCATTTGCGCCTCCAGCTTGTGTCCCTCCGCCATCAGCCGGTCAAGCACACGCCGTGGCTCGCGCACGAGCGCAGCAGTCACGCGTAGCTGGCTCAGGCCTGATCCTGCCAGGTAGTATTTATAATCGCGGAATAATTTTTCGAATACCGTCAGCAATCCACGCGCACCGGTCTTTTCGTTGGCAGCCGCTTCGGCCAGCAAACGCAGCGCTTCGTCCTCGAAACTGATTTCAATCCCGTAGGCGCGAAACGCGCGCTCGTATTGCCGGAGCAAACTCCCTTCGGAATACTTCATGATGTTGAAAAGGTCATCGGCATCAAGGTCTTCACACACCACGCGCACTGGCAGTCGGCCGATGAATTCTGGCTCGAATCCATACTCGATGAAATCCTGAGTCGTCACGTGCCCGAACAATTCGTTGTCCATCACCTGGATCGGTTCAGCACTGAAGCCGATCTGACCGTGCCGAACACGGCGGGCAACCTGTTCTTTTAACTTCTCAAATGCGCCGCTGACCACGAAGAGAATGTGCCGCGTATTGATCGTTTCCCGTTTCGCCTTCCCGCGTCGTTGAAATTCGAACGCCGCCTGCAATTGCGCCTGCAAATCGTTCATGCTGCGAACCGGCACTTCTGTTTCCTCCATTAACTTCAGCAGCGTGGTCTGCACACCGCGTCCGCTGACGTCCCGGCCGATTAAATTTCCGGCCGCAGCGATCTTGTCGATCTCATCGATGTAAATAATCCCAAATTGCGCCAGGTTCACGTCGCCGTCGGCCTTGTGCACGAGCTCGCGCACCAAATCTTCCACATCGCCGCCGACGTAACCCGTCTCGCTAAACTTTGTAGCGTCCGCTTTCACAAACGGCACTTTAATCAGGTCGGCGATGTGTTTGATGAGATAAGTTTTGCCGACGCCAGTCGGCCCCACCAAAATTACGTTTTGCTTGATGTATTCGATCTCCTGCGCACGCGTGGCATCTTCTTTCTCAAGACGCCGGAGATAATTGGCATGGTTGTAATGATCGCAAACCGCGATCGCCAGCACCTTCTTCGCTTCATCCTGTTTGATGACGAAGCGGTCGAGATGTGCCTTAATGTCCCGCGGCAGAAGGTTGAATTCGAATTCCTGGTGATCGGTCTTCTCCGGCTTTCCTTCCTCTTCTGCTGCCGCAGGCTCCGGCTCGGCAAAAGTCGCCACTGAGACCCGGTCGCCGAAGTTCTGTTTCATGAACTCCGTGATCTTGGCCTTCAATTCTTCCGGCGAGGGAAACTGCGGTGGTGGTGGGTTTTGCTCCATATCGCGATCCAGAAAACGTCGCGTCAAAAACCAATTATGGCAATGATTCGTCTAAAATCTGACTCTCAGGGCTGGGATTCGTTCATCCGGTATTTTGCGCGTTCGGCGATTGATTGCCATCGTCTTCGGAGAAGTCGATCCACCTTGTGCTAGGCGTGAAAGTGGAACGCGTTGTCCTCAACGCGTTGCCTGAGGCCCCTGGGCAATATCGTGAAATAGCTGGTGGATCTGCTCCCTGTATTCAGGCTTGGCTCTCGCAGCGGCTTCAGCTAATTCTCGGCTCGCTTCGGTTTGTCCAGTTTCACTGGCAAAGACAGCGCAACGCCATTGTCGATCTGCTGCGTCGCGCGCTGCCGGGTCGATGAACGATCTGGAAACCATTAACAACGTCTGTGGCGAGAGTTTCTCCCAGGTGATCCATGCAATTCCATACGGAAGTTTCATCGTGAGGCCTTCATCCGTGGCGCTCACTATGCCTGGATATTGCGCGCCGTTGCTATCCGTGAGTGCACCCGAGAAATGCGCACGATTAAGATCGTCAATGAGAGTGTTCTTCCAATCGAACATGAGTTGCGCTCTCTTTTCCGTGGCTTCTTTCGCAGGCTTATAGTATGCGCCGATCAGTTTCACATTCCTGATCCCCTCGGCGGCTTGTGCAAAGTGATACAACGCGACTTGCCCTCGATAATTGGCAAGTGCTTTGTTCCACGGACTACGATCCAACCAGCCTTTGCTGCGCGCGATAACGAACAGAAGCCCAACGGCCAATATAGCCGGTAAAGCCACGCGAACGAAAACTGGCAGGCGGCGATGCCAGCGTAAAACCCAGCTTAGCGCTTCAAAGCTGCGTCGAGTGAAGCGAGACAGGGCCGAGGGCCAGCGCCGACGGCGCGTCCCACCGTCACTGGTTGCATCCTCCAACGCCAGCGCGCGCCACGCTCGCTCAAGTTCCGCCACCAGATCGTCATAGGAGGAAAAACGTTGCGCCGGATCAGATGCAATCATTCGCTGCAGAACCTCCGCAGTCGCCGCAGAAATGTCCGGCGCGGTCGCCTGCAAATCGAGTGGTCGTTGTTTTGATTCGAGCAATGCGGTCGCGGAATTTGTGCTGGCTTCGATTGGCGGTTTGCCCGCAATCGCATGAAAAAGCGTTGCGCCCAAACTGTAAATGTCGCTGCGGAAGTCCTCCGGGTCGTTGTTTAGTCGTTCCGGCGCGACATATTCCGGGGTTCCCCAAACGATACCGCCGATTCCCCAACGTTGGGTTGCACTGCTGGCAAGACCGAAGTCGCCGATTTTTGCTGAGTGTTCATCGACAAACAAAATATTAGCCGGCTTCACATCACGGTGAATCAGACCTCGCCGGTGCGCAGCACGCAGTCCCTTTGCAACCTGAATGCCAATCTCAAGCACGCGCTTCTCCGGTAACCGCGGTTGCAGCGCCATGAGATCGTCGAGGCTTCCTTGATCGACCAACTCCATTACCACATAGAACTGGCCGTGATCGGTTCCCGAATCGAATACCTGTATCACAAAGGGATGATTCACGGCGGCGGCAATGCGCGCCTCTTCTTGCAATCGAGCTTTATGATCCTCTTCGCCGCCAAGATCTCTGCGCAACAGCTTCAGCGCCACGAACCGATCCAACTGCTTGTCGCGTGCCTTATAAACGGTGCCCATCCCGCCAACACCAAGCGTTTCGACTACGACGAAATGATCGAAGGTTCTCTCCACGCGTATTTTTTTGCCACACGTTGGACAGGCGATACGCGCCAATGGCTCTGCTTCTGTCGTATCGACAGTCGTCCCGCAAGCGGGGCATGTTTGGGCGGTTGGCTCACTCGCCATTGCGCGCCAATTGTAACATTCGCTGCTGAGAGAGCAAAACGTAGTGCTGACTGCTGGGCTTGCGGGCGTCTCGCCTGCCGATTTACAAACTGCTATTGTTCGTTCGAGGGTTTGCCCCGCGAGCTAAAAAGTCGCGGCACGCATTCATCTATCCATGAAGCAGCTTCCCGCCGAAAATTCGACTCGGACCGAGCTTGTCGTATCAGCAAACGAAGCAAAACTTCGACTTGACCAATTTCTGGCGAAGCAACTTCCAGAATTCTCCCGCTCACGACTTCAGCAGTTGATCCGCGACGGGTTCGTTCGACTCAACAACTCAACCAGCCGGCCACGCCAGATCGTTCGAGGTGGCGATAGGATTGAGCTCACTGAGCCGCCCCTGGAAAAGATCGAGACGCTGCCAGAGCCGATCCCGCTTGAAATACTCTTTGAAGACGACGACCTCATCGCCATTAATAAGCCGGCGGGGCTTGTTGTTCATCCGGGTGCTGGTCATCGCGAACACACTCTGGTTAACGCGCTCCTCAACCACTGTGCGACATTGTCGGGAATCGGCGGGAAAGAGCGCCCCGGCATCGTTCATCGTCTCGACAAAGAGACGAGTGGTTGTGTCGTCGTCGCCAAGAATGATGCGACCCATCGGGATCTATCCAAGCAGTTCGCTGCGCGGACGGTGGAAAAGATTTATCTTGCGCTGGTTGCAGGAAAATTGCGCAAGCCAGCTGGTGTAATCGAAGAAAGAATTAGACGACACCCGATCGATCGAAAACGAATGAGCGCGACTACGCTGCGCGGACGCGCGGCCAGAACCGAGTATAGCGTCGTTCGCTCAAGCGATCAGGCGAGCCTGATCGAATGCCGGCTGCACAGTGGACGGACTCACCAGATTCGCGTGCATCTTCATCATCTCGGTCACCCGGTGCTTGGCGATAAAGTTTATGCGCCGCGGCTCGCAAAGGATTTTCCGCGACAAATGTTGCATGCATGGAAGCTTGGACTTCGTCATCCTCGCAGTGAGGAATGGAAAAATTTCGAGGCTCCGTTGCCTGACGATTTCGCGGCCGCGATAAAACTGACAATCGAATCTCAACAAGTATGAAGCAGCGAAAACTTGGACGCGGTGGACCGGTTGTCTCGGCGATTGGTCTTGGTTGCATGGGAATGTCGGAGTTTTATGGTCAACGCGATGACGAGGAGTCCATCGCTACGATTCATCGTGCGCTGGATCTCGGGATCACGTTCTTCGACACGGCCGATGTGTACGGGCCGCACACAAACGAGCAACTACTCGGCCGCGCCTTACGCGGACATCGCGAACACGTCGTCATCGCGACAAAATTTGGGATCCTGCGTGATCCGGCCCGGCCGGACTACCGTGGGATTAGCGGAAAGCCAGATTACGTCCACGAAGCCTGCGAAGGAAGTTTGCGCAGATTGGGCGTTGATGTGATCGACCTTTATTATCAGCATCGTGTCGATCCAGATACTCCGATCGAAGAGACCGTTGGCGCCATGGCAGAGCTTGTGCACAAGGGCAAAGTGCGCTTTCTAGGTCTGTCCGAAGCAGGCGCGGAGACGATCCGCCGAGCGCATGCCGTTCATCCGATCACGGCATTACAATCGGAATACTCACTCTGGACACGCGATCCCGAAAAGGAGGCTCTTGGCGTCTGCCGCGAGCTCGGTATCGGTTTGGTACCCTACAGTCCGCTGGGCCGCGGATTTTTGACCGGGCAAATCAAGCGCTTCGAAGATCTGCCGGAAGACGATTACCGGCGAACCTCGCCTCGATTCCAGGGAGAAAATTTCCAGCACAATCTTGCACTTGTGAAAAGAGTCGAAGAAATCGCCCGCGAGAAAAAATGCACCCCAACGCAATTAGCTCTAGCCTGGGTGCTCGCGCAGGGAGACGACATTGTGCCCATTCCCGGAACCAAACATCGCAAATATTTGCAGGAAAATGTCGGCGCACTTGAAGTTGCTCTTAGCAACAAAGGACTGGCGCGTATCGATGAAGTCGCTCCTCACGAAGCCGTCGCCGGTGCGCGTTATCCGGATTGGGCGATGGCCACGGTGAATCGCTGAAGGGACTACGAGACAACGGACAACTGACCACCTGAACAGTGCATTAATCCTATCACTATCAGGCTCGTGACGGTTGCGACCACTTTGCTGAGTTTTCCCGCTTCTTTTTCAAATACCCGAATAAGCCCGTGCAAACAGGCAAACGTTGCCTTCGTTTGTTGCTGTAGCGCATCAGCCTCCTCTGACGATAAGTAATCGAGTCTCCGGGCAAGGTGAATGAAATACTGAGTCTCTGACGGCGAACCGCGCGCAATATAAAGAAAGTGAAGGTAATCTTTCTTGCTCTCTCGCGATGCTCCTTCGACGATATTCGCAGGAACCGAATAAGCAGCACGGCGTAATTGGCTGGTTAGTCCGTAAATTTCCTCTCTGGGAAATGACCGTGTGCGTTCATAAACTGCGACGGTCAAATCATCCGCCAGTCTCCAAGCTTCAATTTTTGTATAATCTCTCATGATGTTTTGGTCTGGTAGTCAGTTGTCAGTGGTCTTGTGGTCCCCGCCATCGACTCGCCGCGGCACCATCGCGCTTGCCAGCATCGTCTGGACGATTTCACCGCCCTGGTTCGTGGTCACGTTGCGCAATCGAATGATGCCGTAACCCGGCTTGGAACGCGATGGCCTTAGATCGAGAATCTCCGTTTCAACAGTGAGCACATCACCAGGTCGCACGGCGTTAGGCCACCGCAATTCGTCAACACCAAGCCCGATGGCGCCCTCGGCGAAGTTTAACGTTTGCACAAACAGCCGCATCGTGATGGCGGCCGTGTGCCAGCCGCTCGCGATCAATCCTTTGAAAAGTGTTCGCTCTGCAGCTTTCCGGTTCAGATGAAACATCTGCGGGTCGAACTTGTGGGCGAATTCGATGACCTGCTTCTCGGTGACGTTTAGCGGCTCGGATTTGAACCGGTCGCCCACTTTCATATCGTCGAAGTAATGCTCTTTCATTCTGCTCTCTTTCGCCATTCTAAAAAGGCGAGCCCAATTGATGCGCCATCCTGCGGGATTGAGCAATGCCTAATGTGCGCGGTGACTCCCGCGACCATGGAGTATTGACGATGGCGAAGCAGTCCGCGCTCTCGTTATTCCGTATCGCCACAACGACACAGCTCCGTGGCTTACAACGCTGCGCTGCGCAGTTATAGGACGGGTTCTCCGCTCACTGCGGGCGAGGTAAAAGTGGACTGTGGCAAAGACACGAACTGGCTCTTGTTGGGTTCAGATCAGCGGCAGAAATTCGGCCAGTAGAACATGCATTAACAATCAACACAAAAGAGGAGGCATTATGAAAAGAACAATTGTTACGCTCGGCTGCTTGCTACTTGCTCCGTTGGCATTCGCGCAGCCGAACTCGACGAATAAGAAACAAACAACCACAGAACCAGTAACAGTAACGGGGGCGGTCATCAAAATGACGACCGAGGAAGGAGCGGCTGCCAGTTATCAGCCAATTAGAACGCTCGTTATTCGACAGGACAACTCCACCAGCGCGGAGCGGTATGTCCTCAACGGACCTGGCCGCGTTTTGAACAAAGCCGGCCAAGCCATCCAAACTGCGATCAAACCCGGTGCACGCGTGCTTGTTTATTACGCAAACACCAGCGATCTGCGTACGATTGACCACGTGGTCGTTGTCGACTGAGTCTGCGCGGAGCTTCGCTAATAAAAGCCGCAGGGTTCTAAGCCCTGCGGCGCTTTTTTTGATAGGGATCGCGGCGTGACATCCAGGCTTCGTTCGAATTCTCGTGAGCCAGAGTATCGTTCTATTCGCTTAACAATCGCTCACACATAGCCAGAGACATCCGGATACCGAAATAAATTCGATCCAGTTGTGTCTCGAATAGGAAAGGCGGCGAACGATGAGAACCCTGTTGTCGCACTTCTTATTTGAATAATTGGAGAACAAATAATGAATGGAAAGTTTCCGTTATTCGGTCAGGATCAGATTGAGAACAGCTTTATGCATCTTGTCGATCGCAGCATTCGCGAACAACGCAGAGAGGAACGGCGCGTGGCGGAGCAGCGCGCTACAAAGCATCGATTCCAGGCAAGAAAGTCGTGCGTCGCCGACGCACGTAGTTATCGCGTTGCTCGGCGATTGCCGCTGCTAGCTGTCGCGCAATTCGACGGTGGAACAGTCAATTTACTTGAAACGGCGTGATAGGCGTTGACGCCTTAACAGACTGAACAAACAGGGTTAGACTTTCGCTCACGCGTACAGTGGCGCACACGGCGCGCTAGTTCTTGTGTGCCTGAGTTGCGGGCAACATTACCGCGTCGTCGGCCGATTTTGATTCGGCGTGAATTTGTAGATCGATCCGTCGTCGTTGCCCCCCCCATGAACGGTGGCGCCGTAGAAATTTCCGAATTGATCGACGACCATGCCGTTATAGGGGAACGCGCCATCTGGAGGGCCTTGGAAGGCATGAACTACAGTCTCGGTCCACTGACCGCCACCAGCTGGGCTTAGCTTAAAGATCGTACCGTTGCCTAAACCGCCCTCACTCGTAGTCCCATAGAGATTGCCGGTGTTATCAAAAACGAGATTGCTGATGGGGCTATTCCCGTCGGTTCCGCTTTGAAAGCTATAGAGCACTTTCTCTACGCATTCGCCGACGCGGCGAGAACACAGCTCGTAAACAGCACCAATGTTATTGGTCCCGCCATAATAAGTGGTTCCGTAGATATCACCGGAACGACCGAACAGCAGCGCGCCATAAGGAAAACTTCCGTCTGGTTGACCCGCGAAGGAATGAACCGTTCTGAAATGCCATTCTCTAATTCCGTTCGGCATGAACCTAAAAACAACTCCACTTCCAGAAGCGCCGCCGGTGGTAGCAGCGCCATACAGTTGGCCGTCGTGCAGAATCATCCTTCCAGCCGAGCCCGAGCCTCCGTCCACGCCACCCGTAAAGGTGTGGATGACCGTGAAGGTCCAATTCCCACCCTGTGTCGGACTGATTTTGAAAATCGTGCCCACGCCATCTGCGCCGCCGATCGGCGTCATCCCATAGATATTGCCGTTCCCATCCACTGTTACTCTTGCCCCGGGTCCAGAGCCATCGTCACCGCCGCTGAAAGCATGAATTACGGTCTGAGTCCAAGTTCCTCCAGAGTTTGTCAGCTTGTAAACCACGCCGCAGCCCCCTTCACAGTTACCTGACCCGCCTGTTACAGCCGTTCCGTACAAGCTACCGTCGCGACCAAGTGTTACGCCTTTGTACGGCTCACCTCCATCAGTGCCACCTGTGAAGCTATAGAGGACGGTGTGCACCCACCCGTTAGGTGAGGGGCTCAGCTGAAAGACTGTGCCACTTCCAAAATTCCCCCCGAGCACAGTCGTGCCATAAATGTTACCAGCGCTGTCTGTTTCTAAATCAGTGTCGGCGTATTCGCCATCTGCGTCGCCGGCAAAGCTATAGATCACGTTAACAGTCTCTGTCGGGACCGCGCGAATTGCTTTCGAAGCCGGTCCAAGACAAAGGCAGGTCAGCGCCAACACGACGCGAAACACTAGAGGTGTCTGTTTTAGCTCAGTCATTGGGTTCATGGTTCTTCCTCTCCATCCCCGCTGGATTCGATTGCAAAATTGCGAGGGTCCGGAAAAGGCGAAGAACCCAGCGGAGAAAGATCCTCCGCCTGATTCAGATCCGCGTAGCGACGCCGAGTTTTGAAGAAATCTGGCCTGCCAGTCAAGCAAAATCGATGCAAGCAAGAAGTGTTGCGGGCGACACGCTTGCCACTACAATCCATAGACTGCGGGCGGTTAGCTCAGTGGTAGAGCAACTCGTTTACACCGAATTTCGGATTCTCGGCGAACGCGAAGTTTCGCAGTCGATCGTATTGGGGCCGTGATTCGCGTTTTTGATGACGCTGGCAACGTAATGGAAACGCACGAGCAAGAGGGGCGAACTCCAAGAGTGGCCGCCCCTCAACCGATGAGCACGATGGCATCCCAAGTTCCGTTTAATGACCTGGCAAGTGATGGGAAAAGCTGTTGCGGCTTGTTCGTTGCAGTTCTTCACCGCTGACCCGTACGACGTTCAAGGTGTTAGCCTCCGCCGCCCAGCTTCCACTGTCATTAAGTTCGACCCAGCGCCCAGGCAGCCGACTTCCAGTAAACGCGGGTACCCAAACCCAATGGCGCCCTTTCTTCGCGGTTACAGATGCCCGCGACGCTGGCGCTGCCCTCAGATCAAAATTCAGCTTTGTCGGCTCGCCCGATTCGATCGTTGTATTATTGATAGAAGTTTTGACAGCGCCGTGCACAAGCAACGCGATTCGGTAATTGCCTGCCGGGAGAGCATCTAAAGTGTAACGGCCGTTTACATCCGTCTTTACGGTTGTGAGCAATCTCCCACCATTTTTCGTTTCGATTCGAATATCCGCGCCTTCTATCGGATGTCCTCTAGCATCCTTGACGATCCCTTCCAGCGCCGAGCTCGCAGCCCGTGCGCTTGTGACAAGAAGAACCAACCCAATGAAACCAACAATTATTTTCTTCATCATAATGCCTCCCATGTTTTACTGAGGAAATTTCTGAAGCTGATTTGGATTGAACAAGAGCCACTTGGTGTTTTTGGCATAGACCGGTTTTGCCTATGGCCAGCGTGTCGAGCTTTGCGTTGCCAACGAATTTGTTGGATTTTATCCCGAGTGTATTGAGGTTCCGGATTGACGTCTCTGCTCGACAAGGCTAAATTTTTTCAGACTGCTTCGGGCAATGATTCTGTTTGCCGTACCTGAACCGATCTCTAACGAAGAACTCACTCGATTAAGGGATCTGCCCGTGGAAGACTCGCGTGCGCGCGCACGTAAAGTGTTTCAGGACCACAAGCCGAACCAAAAAAAACCGGCTGCAGATCAGAAAAATTCTTAAAAAATTAAATTGACAAGATTAACGCTTGTCCGCTATCACGCCTATTGTTATGAAAAAATTCCCTATTTTAGCGTCTCTGCTGCTGGGGTTCGTAACCGGCTCGGTGCAAGCCGGGGAGGAGGTCTACAAGCAGGTCGCCCCGCCGCCGCCACCACTTTATGGGGTTGGCTTTTACGGGGCCATCGACGGGGGAGCGAATGTCTATCAAAACTTCGATCTTTTAAACGGGACTTTTAGGGACCGTGTTTTTGGATCCGGAAGCACTCTCGAGCTGCACCAACAACATGACGTCGGTGGTTTCGGCGGCATTAAACTCGGTTACGTTTTTGGCACGGGCGTTGTTCGTCCTACCGTTGAGGGAGACTTCTTTTACAACGGTTTCAATTTCGGCACCGACGCCACCCTGAGGGTCCCACCTTTAGACTTTGAGCGACAGGCCGACGCGAGCACATGGGTTAACAGTGGCGCGTTCATGGCGAACTTCATTTTGCGATTCGCACCTGGAAACCAAAGATTCCAGCCATACGTTGGCGCCGGCGTTGGAGCTTGGTATGCCCACACCGATGGCGTCACGTTCCGGTTCCGAAACCTCCCCCTTGGTTTTGGTACAGTCACCGCCACCACCAGTGGGTTTAGTCACGGGGATTTGGCGTGGCAGGCCATCGGGGGCGCAGACTACTATTGGACCCCGAAGTTCAGCACGTTCATCGAATACCACTACCTCGATTACACGACGACTTTTACGAGCGCGCACGCGCGCACGCTCGCCACGCGCCATTTTGGTGTCGATTTGGGTAATGCGAGCTTCGGTGATCTGGGCCAGCATTTGGTCGGGGCCGGTATCCGGTTCCACTTCTAAAGGCCGCGCCCCGGCGCAACAAAAGAGCCTTCACGTTAACCGTGTGGCGGCTTTTCGTTTTGCTTCGCTCCACCACGCTTTGAAATCGCCCGTGGCTCGTGCGTTTCGATGACGTTGCCAGCATCATCATGAACGCCAATCACAGCATCATATGAACGGCTGTAGAATTTGGCGTAATCGACTGCATCGCTGACCTGGGTGTACCACAGCTGGCCGAATGGCAGCACCAGACTCGGTGTAAACGAGATGCTCTACCACTGAGCTAACCGCCCAATCTTACAATGGCATGAATGCAGCGCTTGATCCCTGCGGCCCGCGCGGCGCGCGGAGAAGCACTGCACACCATTCAAGACTCGTTTGAGTCATGCCCTGATTGGCCTCCCTGCAATATTACACGCTTTACACTTAGCCGGCAGTACACGTTTAATTACGCAATCAACAGGAGGTAATCTTATGAAGCTCACAAGTGTTCGTTCCTTGTCCTGCGTGCTTGTTACTGCCTGCCTTCTGTTCGGATTTTCGTTTAGCATGCGCGCCTTCTTCCCGTGGAATTCCCTTACCCTTGGAGGAGCGCTCGGCACATCACACGAAACGATGACTCACGCGGCAATCAAGGAACTCGATCAGCGATTTTTCGGTGTCTCCCTACAAACATCTGCAATGAGGGTGGCAGCCGAGGAGATCGTGGATGCGAACGCGGCAGTTGATGAAGATCAAAAGACCGCTGCCAAACACTTCGACGGAGAGAGTCTCCCCGAGGGCCAGCAGCGCATCATTAACCTGCGGAACGGCATCATCACGGCGCTTCAAAATAACGATGCGAATGGTGCGCGGACAGCGCTCGGATCAGCTCTGCATACTATTCAGGACTTCTATTCGCACACCAACTGGGTCGAGCTCGGGCATCGTCTGCCCAACCCAGACCTGGGTCGGCCTGGTAAAGCTCTCCATCGCCTACCAAGAACGGCTGAGACGTGTCGGGATTGCAGGGACACCCCTGTTTTTCAGTATCCCGATTGTAGAGATAACCTCACAGGCCGTCACCTAACAAGCGGCTATTACGGAGGCGAGGATCCGCCGTTTAACGTTAAGCCGGCGGGCAAATGCAGCCACGGGGGCCCGACGGACACATCGGCGAGGAGAATCTCCGGCGAAGGTATTAACAAAGATTCGAGCAGCCGCGCGATCTCCCCGCACGATTTCTTGCACACGGTAGCAGCCGGCGTCGCTCAAAATGCAACGAAACAGTTCATCCGCGATATCCAAGCCGCAGCCACGGAGAGTCAGGTTAAACTCCTGCTCGGCGCCGGGCCGACCTTCGGCTATGCCATTGGAAAGAAACAAGGCATGAGCATGGGTTCCGTCATTGATGGGGTTAAGGAGCAGCTCATACAGATCGTCAACGAACGCCTCGGCACAAAAGATGAACCGTCATTATACGTGCTTGCTCCTTTCGACGATACCAGCGTCGGGCCAGTAACGAAAACGACAGACGCAAATGTCTTTATTGACGCCCTGAACAGGCTTTTCGCATCCGATGGAGGCGACTGTTCAGATCCAGAGTTGTCGGAAGCCGGTATGCTCGCAGCACTAGCTGCTTCAGATGGAGACGCTGACCTGTTTGTGTTTACCGACGCAAGTTCGAAAGACCGTGTACTTACTGACCAAGTTAACGCCCTGGCGAGAGATAAGGGTATCAGGATTTACCCCATTCTCTTGGGCAGTTGCTCATCCGTCGACCCATCGTATATCAAAGAGGCTGACTACACCGGTGGGCAACTCTTCTCCCTTTTGCCGAGCGAGGCGGGCAGCATCACCCGATTGGGCGATCTCATCGTCCGCTCCAACGAGGTTAATCTTCTTCTGATCGACGACACGTTCGCCGGAACCGCCCGGACCTATACTGTCCCAGTTGATTCGACAATGACCCGCGTCACCTTTTCCATCAGTGGCACCACGTCGGTTGTCGTGACGCGGCCTTCGGGCACTATAGTGCAACCATCGGACCCTGGCGTTACCGTCCTGTCGCTTAGCGGTGGTACAATCTACTCGATTATCAGCCCGGTTGCAGGAGAATGGAGCGTTAG
>Ga0207693_10002199_pt1 | contig 17000 bp, 17 predicted proteins | sample LARL81metaG_FD_184347 | JGI IMG/M metagenome (GOLD analysis project Ga0207693, IMG submission 184347) | Corn, switchgrass and miscanthus rhizosphere microbial communities from Kellogg Biological Station, Michigan, USA - LAR L8-1 metaG... | ecosystem: Host-associated > Plants > Roots >...
GGAATCGCGCCGCTTACGAGGAGATGAAGGAAATTTCCGAGCAGAGTTATGTGCCGACGCTGGTGGCCGGAGAGCAAGTGCTGGCAAATTTCGACGTCGAACAGTTGGAGAAATTCTTGGACGAGCATCGGATCGAACCGTAATGCTGTTCGGACTTTTCCTCACCCTGGGCGTTGCTGTCCTCAGCGTCGCGTTGCGGAGTTTTCAGACGTCGTTCGCGCAAAAGCTGGGCGCGCTGGGGGTCTTGATCGCGACGTTTCTGGCATTTTATTTCATTACCGGAAATATGGGGTGGGGTATTGCGGGGGGAGCAAGTTGGCTGTTCCTGCCGTGGCTGGAGATTCTCACCCGTATTCGCACATTGCGCCTGCCGAAAGAGAAGCGGTTGCGACCCAAGACTCCGCCTTCGGCCAGTCTGTTTCCCGCGCTCGACGAGATCAGCCGTGAAATCGAAAACGAAGGTTTCGCCCACATTAATGACGCCGGCTGGGACTGGGAGGACTACCGGCAGTTTTTCCGGCTCTTTTACCGGACCGACGATCGTGCGCAGGCCACGATTTGCCTGAACGAGCAACACGATCTGTCGTTTTATTATTTGCGCATTTCGTCGCGCGCGAAAAATGGTCTGATTTGGACGACTTGGAATTACCCGTTGTCTTACGGATTGAAGTTAACCCCGCAGTTTCGGATCAACCGCCAGCGGCCGGACCAGAGCTTTTGGCAGCTTTATCAAAGCCACCGTGAATTTCTGAAAAGCCATTCAGTGGAAACAGCTTCGCTCGATTCTCTCGACGATGAACGCATCCAGACTGACATCGAAAATGATTTGCGCGATCAAATTGCACATAACGTCCGTGCTGGCGTGCTTAAAGCGGCGGCGAATGATGAAGTCAAATACTCCTGGCGCGGGATGATTTATCTCTGGTGCCAGTTCCTGCTCGATTTGGTGCGTTTATAACTCTTCCTCTTCCGTTAACTCTTAACCTTTATCTACAGCAAGCAGCGGAAGCGGAAGAGTCGTTACACTTTCATGATCTCGGCTTCCTTGCGTCCGAGATGCTCGTCGATCGATTTCACAAAGCGATCGGTCAATTTTTGGACCTCGTCTTCGGTGTCGCGCATCCCATCTTCCGTTAGCGTACCAGACGCTTTCAGCTTTTTCGCTTCATCCAGCGCAGTTCGCCGATTCCCGCGCACTCGCACACGGGCTTCTTCGGCCATTTTGCCAAGCGAACGAACCAGATCTTTGCGGCGCTCCTCCGACAATTCCGGGATTGGCAGCCGGATGATTTTCCCATCCACCGACGGTGTTATACCAATGCGCGATTCGTTAAGTGCCTTCTCGATATCGCGGACTGTTCCGGCGTCGAATGGTTGTACCACCAGTAACCGTGGCTCAGGCGTGGTAATGAGGGCAAGCTGTTTCAGTTTCATGGTCGAGCCGTAAGCATGCACATCGACGTTCTCGACCAGGGCGGGCGAAGCTTTCCCGGTGCGCACCGCGGCGAATTCGTGCACCATGAAATCGACATTTTTTTCCATCGCCATTTCTGTCTCGAGAAGAATGTCGTCCTTGGTCATAAAAAGATTCTGGCGCGAGCAAATCCTAATCGCAAACCAACGTCCCGATTTTTCGCCCCAGCACTACGTCACGAATGTTCTCAGGCTGGTTCATGTTAAAAATGACAATCGGGATTTTGTTATCCATGCATAGACTGAAAGCAGTCGAATCCATCACTTGCAAACGCTTGCTCAGCGCCTCGGTGTAGCTCACTTGGTCATAGCGCTTCGCGTTCGGGTTTTTTTGGGGGTCGGAATCATAAACGCCATCTACCTTGGTCGCTTTCAAAATTACCTGCGCGCCAATCTCGCTGGCGCGGAGCGCGGCGGTGGTATCGGTAGAAAAATAGGGGTTGCCAGTGCCGGCGACGAAAATGACAACGCGGCCAAGCTCGAGATGACGAACGGCGCGACCACGGATGAATGGCTCCGCCACATTTTTCATTTCAATCGCGGTCTGCACCCTCGTCTCTACCCCAATCCGGGCGCAGGCGCTTTGCAACGCCAGACCATTGATCACTGTCGCGAGCATTCCCATGTAATCAGCCGTGGTGCGATCCATCCCGCGATGAGCGGCCGAAGTTCCCCGCCAGATGTTTCCTCCGCCGATGACAACGCCGATTTGCACGCCCAAGTCGCGCACCTCCTTGATCCGCTCGGCAATAGCGAGGACGACCTGCGGCGAAATATTCTCTCGCGCGCCAGCGGCTTGAAGCGCCTCGCCGCTTAATTTAAGCACGATGCGTTCGTAAACGGCGGCTTCCGTCTGCATCGGGCGTCAAACATGGCGCATCACGGCCGTAATGAAAACAAAAATGCATCTGTCGCAGCGGTCGGTGACCGCGACCTTGCGCTGGTGGCGTAGAACGGGCCGGGGCTACAATGGGGCAACCCGCGAACGGCCACGCAGAAATTCCGCGATGCTCATTCGCCGTTTTCCCTCGAGCTGGACTTCATTTAACAACAAGGCGCCCTTCCCGGTAGCGACGATCAGTTCATTTTCCTTTTGTAAAATTTCTCCGGGCTTGCCGTTCTGATCGACAATTGATGCGGCGAAGATCTTCAACTTGCGTTGGTGGAGTTCCGTGAACGCGCCTGGCCAGGGATTGAATGCGCGGATTTTTCTCTCGATGACGTCGGCCGACTCGGTCCAATTGATGCGGCCGTGTTCGCGTTCGAGTTTCGGTGCGTAGGTTGCAAGTTCGCTCTCTTGCGAAGTGCGAGGTGCGTCTCCTTTCGCGAGGAGCGAAATGGCCTCTCTCAAAGCCTCGGGCGCAATTTCCGCCAACCTGTCATGCAGAGAACCGCCGGTCTCAGTCCGCGCGATTCCGATTTTTTTCTCGAGCAAAATATCACCGGTATCAAGACCTTCATCCATATACATGACGGTGACCCCGGTTTCGCGATCACCCGCCGCGATCGCCGCCTGAATTGGCGCCGCACCGCGCCAACGCGGCAAGATCGAGGCGTGCAAATTGAGGCATGCAATCTTTGGAATTTCGAGGACCTCGCGCGGAAGAATTTGTCCGTAGGCCATTACGACAATCACATCCGGATTCAGACGGCGAATTGCCTCAATCGTCTCTGGCATCTTGATCCGGGCCGGCTGCAAAACGGGCAGCTCGAGTTCACATCCAGATGTCGCATATGCGACACCTAATTGTTGAGTCGCTGCTTTGATCGGAGGTGGCGTGATTTTCTGGTCGCGACCGACGGGTTTGTCCGGTTGGGTGACGATACCGACCAACTGATGCTCGCGCCATTCGCGCAGCAGTCGCAGTGTCGGCACGCCGATCTCGCCCGTGCCGATAAAAACGATCCGCATTCTCGTTAGGAATGCAGGGAAATCGGAACCCGCTTTCCTCGGCGCGCCTGTTGCGCCGCAATCGTTTGCGCCATCATTTTTTCACCGGCTGTGACTTCGCGCGATCCAACCGAGGAAGCGCAACCAGTGCAGAGATAATCGTAGAGTTCTTTGTCGGGCAAAACTAACAGCAGCCGTTCGCGCACCGGCATGGTCGCTTTGCACTTGTCGCAATAAAGAGTGGAAGCGGTGAAATTCTCAAACTGACTCATTGTTGATGCCCGTCCACGCCGTTCACGCTAGCGAGGATGTCGAACAAAACCTTTGCTGGTGGCTGCATCGCGTCAACCACGGTGATGCATTCCTTCGGGTAGTAGGTCAGCACTGGGCGCGATTCTTTTTCATAAGTGTCGAGCCGTCTTTGGATCACCTGCTCATTGGCGTCATCGAGCCGGTTATCTTTCAGGGCCCGCTTTTTCAGGCGTACGAAAAGCGTTTCGCGATTCGGGCAGGCGAGATGGAAGACTTTTCGGACGTCGATCATGTCCTCCATGATTTTCGCCTGACTGATATTTCGGGGAATGCCGTCAAGCACGAGAGTATCGATATCGGGCTTGAATTTGTGAGCCTCGACCGCGGCGTCGATGGCTTCTTTCCAAAGCTCGACCGTGATCTCGTCAGGCACGAGCTGACCTTTGCTGGAGTATTCGAGAAAGGCCATGCCTACTTCTGTCCGCGTATCGATGGAACGGAAAACATCGCCACAGGGGCAGTGAAAAAAACGCGGGATACTGCCGAGGGTTTTGCCCTGTGTGCCTTTGCCGCTTCCGGGCGCGCCAAAGAGGATGAACGTCTTATATCTCATAACGACTGGAACCTTCTTTTATAAAACATAAAACAAATGAAAAATCTCAGCAATGGTTGCAGCTGATGCCGAGCCAAAAGTCAGGTCGGTTCGGCCAAAACCCGTGTCTTAAAGTCTCCCCGATTCTGCCAATCGACAGCTACTTCGCCGGCAGGGGATCGACATTCACCCGTCGTCCCGCTCGGTCGAAGCGCACATTCCCATCGACCAGCGCAAAAATCGTGTAGTCGCGGCCGAGCCCGACATTCTTGCCCGGTAAAAATTTCGTTCCGCGCTGCCGGACAATGATATTGCCGGCGACGACCAGCTCGCTTCCAAATTTTTTAACGCCCAGTCGCTTGCTGACGCTATCGCGCCCGTTCTTTACGCTACCCTGTCCTTTTTTGTGCGCCATGACTAATCCGTCTCCTTTTTCGTGCTCTTCTTTGCGCCCACGCTGATCGATTTAATCTTGAGTCGCGTCAGTTTTCGCCGATGGCCGACAGTACGGTGATAACCTTTTCGCCGTTTAAATTTGTAGGCGACGACCTTTTTGTCTTTGCGTTGCTCGACTACTTCCGCCGTCACTTTTGCCCCATCGATCGGCGCGCCATGCGTCAGCTTGTCGCCGTCGGCATGCATCAAAACCTCGCCAATCACGACCTGCTTGCCTGGCTCGGTCTCGAGCAAATCGACGTCAATCGTGTCGCCTTCCGCGACGCGATACTGCCGACCACCGGTCTTTATGATTGCAAATGCCATAAGGGAATTACTTGCCGCCGATTAGGTAGTGATGCTTCTGAGGGAAAAGCCGCGCACGATCCCACACATGTGCGGATTTGGCAAACGGAAAGCATTTAGGGCTCTCCCCGGCCACGGCGGGCTCGCAGCGCCTCAAGGAACGGCAGTCTGGAGACAGCCGCTCCTTGGACCAGTAGCACAATTTCGCCTTTTGCTGGATGCGCTTCGTAATGCGCGAACAACTCGGCCGCACTCCCGCGGCGGTATTCTTCGAATTTCTTGGTCAACTCGCGTGCAACACAGAGTTGGCGATGTAGCAAAATCTCGACCGCAGCGGCGAGCGTCTTCGTCAATCGGTGTGGTGACTCGAAGAAAACTGTCGTCTCATCGCGCGCGGCGGCCGCGCGTAACTCGCGCTCGCGTCCACCGCTTTTTGAGGGCAAAAAGCCGCCGAAGAAGAATTTTTCCGTGGAAAATCCGGAACCGACGAGCGCAGTTAGAATCGAGGAGGGACCGGGAACAACAGTAAACGGCAGATTACGTCGAATGCACGCGCCGATCAGACGTGCGCCGGGATCGGACAATCCTGGCGTTCCTGCATCGCTCACTAGCGCGAGATTTTCACCGGCGACAATGCGCTCGATCAGCTGTGCGGTGCGCATGGCTTCATTGTGCTCATGAAAACTGACCAGTGGCTTCTTGATTCCAAAGTGTTTTAGCAACATGCCGGAGTGCCGAGTATCTTCCGCCGCGATTGCGTCGACCAATTTTAAGACCTCGAGCGCACGCAAAGTAATGTCGCCGAGATTTCCAATTGGCGTGGCGACCACGTAAAGCATGCCACGATCATCGGATAAGATTTGGTTTTGTGCCATTCGACGTGGCTGACGCGTCGAGAATTTTCACAAGCTACGGATCTATGCATCGACCAGCGCCGCGACCAATTCGGCTGACGCGCGCGGTTGTTCGCGCACTGGTTGCGATTGGTCTCGGCTTTCTTGGATTGGTCGCGCTGATCTACTTCAAGCAACACTCGATGATTTATCACCCGCGGCCTTACGACCCGAGCTACGCCCAGGTGTTACCGGCCAACGGCGAAGAAATTTCCTATACCCTGCCTTTTGGAAAGCAGACCGCGTTTTATATTCCTGCACGCGATAACGGGCGACTGCCGGCGCGGCTGTGGATTGCGTTTTGCGGAAATGGCTCGCTTGCCTTGGATTGGACGACGATTCTTGCCGAGTATCTGAATTCTGACGACGCGTTCCTGCTCGTCGACTATCCAGGTTATGGAAAGTGCTAGGGCTATGCCACCATCGTAAACATGCGCGCGTCGAGTGATGCCGCGCTGGACATGCTGGCGAAACGGCTCGGTCTTTCCGGGGAAGACTTGGACCCGCGCCTGTGCACGATTGGCCACTCGCTTGGCTCGGCAGTGGCGCTTGACTTTGCGGCGCGCCATCGCATCCAACGAGTGGTCGCGATTTCGCCATTCACGACTTTGCGCGAGGAAGCGGCGTGTATCATCGGCGGTCTGCTGTCACATTTACTGATCGAAAGCTATGATCGCTCCAGCATCACTGAAATTCGAAAACGAAATCCGGAGGCGAAAATTGCCATCTTTCACGGCACGAACGATAAGGTGATCCCGGTGCGGATGGGGCGCCAGCTAGCGCGGGAATTTCCGTTCATCGAGTTTTTCGCGGTCGACGGTGCCAAACACGTTGGCGTTTTATCTGAGGCGCACGATAAAATCATCCATTGGATGAACAATTGAGGGCAATCCGCGGCTCGGTTCCTTTTAAAGCTGCCCCGTATGTGATAGTTTGGAACGATTCAAGCTAGGGAGCACAGGCGATGAAACCGAGGAGTCCGTGCGAAACCGAAAACCGGCGGGTTCCGCAGACCGATTATTGCTTCCGCTCCGATATGGGAGAATGGCGCGGGCATTGGTGGACTCCGGGCGACGAGGGAGAATCTGCTCGGCGCCGGTTTTACGATTTCACGCGCCAGTTCATGCTGGAGTCGGCGCGAGAACGTGCAAAAGAGATGTATGTCTTCGCGTTAGTAATGCTGACCGCCGCCTGGCCGGTCGGCTACATGATCTATAGCGTCATAAAACTGCTGCTCAAAGGCCAACCGCTGGATTAGGCTCGCCTGCTCAAGACTCGAATTTATCCAGGAAGAATTCGAGTCGCCGACTCGAGAACTCTTCAGACAAAGTTTGGGCGCCGACGAAGCGGCGCCCTCCAATCAGTTCGAATCCAAAGCTGGCGGGACGCGCTCTGTCGTGTCCCAAACTTCAGGCGCGACGCGCCGTTCCGAATCCCGCGTTTAATTGCGGTGGCCAGAGAAATTCGGCGCGACGTTCGGGGGTGGTTTCGGGGGCGAAACCGTGGCGCATGATGTTTTCCGTGACAACACGCGGGACGAGAAAGTTGAGGAGGTAATCGTTACCACCGGCTTTGGTGCCGCCGCCACTCATTTTGAATCCGCCAAAGGGATGACGGCCGACCACGGCGCCGGTGCAGGAGCGATTGACGTAAACGTTCCCCGCAACGAGTTCGGCTTTGACCCGCTCGATGTTGGCCGGACTGCGTGAGAAGAACCCGGCCGTTAGCGCGTAATCGGTATCGTTGGCAATTCTGATCGCGTCGTCGAGATCGCGCGCTTTCAATACACTCAACACCGGGCCGAAGATTTCACATTGGCTGAGCGTCATCTCCGGTTTCACGTCAGTGAAAATTGTCGGCGGAATGAAATAACCTTTGTCTGGAATGTTGGTGGCTTGGAAAGCCAGCGTCGCTTCGGTCTTGCCCTTCTCGATGATTTCCTGAATTCGATGATATGCGGTCTCGTCGATCACAGGGCCGACCGTGATCCCCGGTTGTTCGGGATTACCGACGCGCAGGCTGGCGGCAGCCGCGAGTAATCGATGCATCACGCGCTCGTAATTTTCCTCGAGCGCGATGAGACGCGAACAGGCGGAACATTTCTGCCCCTGATAACCGAAAGCCGAGTAGATCGTGTCGACGATGGTTTCATCGAGATCGGCGTCGGAATCGACAATGACCGCGTTCTTCCCGCCCATCTCGCAGACGACGCGCTTGAGCTCGCGCTGGTCCGGGCGGGTTTTGCCAGCCGACTCCCAAATTCGCAGACCGACTTCGCGTGAGCCGGTAAATGCGATCATTTCTACGTCGGGATGATCGACCAGGTATGCGCCGATGACAGAACCGCGACCGTGTAGACAATTCAAAACTCCCGGTGGAACGCCTGCTTCCTGGAAAACTTCCATTAAGAGTGAGCCAAGGATCGCCGACGGCTCGGCTGGTTTCATAATTACCGCGTTTCCTGTAACCAGGGCGGCGGTGACCATTCCGCAGAGAATCGCGACCGGGAAATTCCAAGGCGCGATGACCAGCGCGACGCCTCGCGGCCAGTAATGCTGATAGCTTTCCTCGCCGGGCACATTTTGCGTCAGGCGAGGATATCCGATGAGGCGCATTTGATGCGCGTAGAAAAGACAAAAATCCATCGCCTCGCGAATGTCGCCGTCAGCTTCAGCCCACGCTTTGCCGACTTCGAAAACTTCGACCGCGGAAAGTTCGAAACGGCGCCGGTCGAGAATTACGGCCGCGCGCTCAAGTAACCGGCAGCGCTCTTCCACCGGTGTGCGCGCCCATGTTTCAAAAGCGCGCCGCGCCGCTTTCACTGCACGTTCGGTTTCGGGAATCCCGGCCTCGGCAACGTAACCAATGATTTCGTCTGGCGCGCTCGGATTCACCGACTTCAGGAGCTTGTCGGTCCAAATTTCTTTCCCATCAATCACCAAGGGGTGTTTCTGACCGAAACGTGCTCGCACTTCGCGTAACGCGGTGCGCATTTTTTCCTGACACTCTGGATAGACGAAATTGACGAGCGAAGCGTTTTTGTAAGTGTCGCCCGGAGGCGTCTCTAGGGTGGCGCCATTGCGCGAGAAATCGGAGGCACCTGTAGAGGCCGGCGTGTCGCCCGCAAGACCTCCCCTTCCCGCAGCCGGCACTACACCATTCACGAGCTCGCCCGGGTCGCGCAGTAATTGCGTCGCCGAAACATGCTCGGAAAATTTTGCCCGCAGAAATCCTTCGTTCGACGTGTTTTCAAGGAGCCGTCGCACCAAATACGACATTCCCGGCAGCAGTTCGCCGACCGGCGAGTATTCGCGGACGCGATAACCCATATCGACGAGTGCGCGTTTGATCGGCCCTGCCATTCCATAGAGCAATTGAAATTCGAAACGGGTGCGATCGATCCGGAGCTCTTCCGCCAGCGCCTGCGCGTAGGCGATGCTGCGAACATTGTGTGAACCGAACGCCGAGGTTACGATCGACTCGTTCTCGAGCAAGATGCGGGTGAGTCTTTCGAAATTTGCGTCGCTCTCTGGCTTTTGCAGCCAGACCGGAATGAGCCAGCCGTTCTGCGTCGATTTTATTTTTTCGTAATCCCAATAGGCGCCTTTGACGAGCCGAACAGTAAACGGTGTTCCGCGCGCCCGTCCCCATGCAATCAAATCGCGCAGATCCGTTTCGGCATCGCGCAGGTAAGCCTGAATCACAATGCCGGCGTGCGGCCAGTCGCGAAACTCCGGCTCGGTGAAAAGCGTGCGAAAGAGTTCGAGCGTCGCGTTTTTGTGCGCGTAGCTTTCCATGTCGAAATTGATGAAAGCGCCAAGCTCTTTGGCGCGGCGCAGGATCGGGCGCAGCCTCGGAGCGAGATGCGCGATGGCGTCGGCCGGATCGGCCGGATTCATTTGGGAATAGAGCGCGGAAATTTTTACGGAGACATTTACGACGGGAAACAGTTCGGAATTCTTGCCGAGCGGATCGGTCCAGCCGCGAGTTTCGCGAGCGAGATGCTCGAGTAATTCCTGGCAACGCCCCATGTATTCAGCGGCTTCCTCTTCGCTGACGACAGCTTCGCCGAGGAGGTCGACGGTAAATCCGATTCCCTGCCGCCGCTTCTTGCGCAACGTCTTCATCACATCCTCGGGACTGCGTCCGGCGATGAACTGCCGCGCCATGCCCGAGACGTTCCAGCGCAGAAATTTCCCACTAATGATTGGTACGATGCGCGCCAAGGAGACGCCTGTGCGGATTAGCGGCGCATAGCCGTTGCGCACGTCGGCGAAATATTCGTCGAGATGCTGCACGATATCAGAGCCGCGGCGCAGCGAAGCGAGAACGTCGACGAACCGGAACATTTGCACTTTGAAATGTTCGTCACGCATCGAGAACTCCATCATGCGTTGATAAAAACCGGCCTTGCTGAAAATCGATTCCGGGTGGCGATCGACCAGATCAAAGATTTGCATGCCGCGGCGCTCGACCTCGGCCTGGATGGGACTCATGCTCGACTGTAAACCGCGCCTCGCCGTTGGCAAAGCCGCGACTGATCAAACGCCGGTCGCTGATTACGCGATTGCCCGAAGTATAAAACTCGGGTAGCGACTCCATAAATGATTCCACCGCGCCAGGAATTCGCTAGTGACAACACGGCCGGCATTTGTCCGGAAGCGGGGGGAGCGCTGGCTAGGGCCAATGCCGGTTCAGCGCCCTCCTATGGCGACGATAAGTGGACCTGGCAGCTATGCGATCGGGTGCGCGAGCTTTTCGAAATTGATTGCGACGTTTTTCTTGTCTTCAACGGAACAGCGGCGAATGCGCTCGCCCTGGCACAACTTTGCCAGCCCTTTCACAGCATCATCTGTCATGAGAACGCGCACATCGAAAATGATGAATGCGGCGCGTGCGAGTTTTATACTGGCGGATCGAAGCTGATTCCCACCCGCGGCGCGAACGGCAAGATCGATTTGTGCGAAGTGGAGGCGGCGCTGCTGCGCCAACATGAACTACATTCGCACAAGCCGCGCGTGATCAGTCTTACACAGCCGACAGAACTTGGAACGGTTTATACGGCGGATGAAATTCGCAAAATTTCAGCATTCGCGAAGAAGCGTAGGATGCTTTTGCACATGGACGGTGCGCGTTTTGCGAATGCCGTTGCCGCGCTTCGGTGTGCGCCAAGAGAGATCACGTGGCAGGCAGGCGTGGATGCTCTTTCCTTTGGCGGGACAAAAAACGGTCTGGCCGCGGGCGAGCTGGTGATTTTCTTTAAGAAACACGACGGCGCTGACTTCGATTATCGGGCGAAACAGGGCGGCCATCTCGCTTCCAAGATGCGCTTTCTGGCGGTCCCCTGGCTCGCTTTGTTGGAGAACGATGTCTGGTTGAAAAATGCGCAGCGCGCGAATGATGCAGCGCTGAGATTAGCCGACGGACTGCGTGATTGCGGAGCTGAGATCGTTTTTCCAGTTGAGTCCAACGCTGTGTTTGTTCGGCTCGATGCAATGATCGCCCGGACGTTGCGTGAACTTGGATGGGATTTTTACAAGTTCATCGAGCCGGACGTTTACCGCCTGATGTGCGCATGGTCGGCCAACGACGAGGCGATTACGGCGCTCCTTTCCGACTACGGAAGTTGCGTGTCTTCGGCGGGCTGATAACATCGCACAATGACTCGCGCTGGGGCGATCGCTTTCCTGCTGTCAGTGGCTGTTTGTGGTTGCCGCACCGCGGAAACTGTGGTAACCGCGCCCGCGCATTTTGTCAGCAAGACGTTTAGAGGCGAGCAGACGACCACTGAGACCACGGACACGACAGTTTACGAGAATCAGCCAGTGGTGACAACGCCTCCACCGCCGCAACCGACTCCTGCGCGGTCGCCTGGCACTATCACATCGACGACGACTGCCGCGTCGTCGCCGCCTCAGCAGAACGAAACTCATCCGTCAACGTCTGCAACGTCCCATGCGGGTGCGACACCGCAGAGTTCGTCGACAAATTCAGCGGCGCAGTTTCCGGTGGCAAAGCCGGTCCCCGGGAAACCTGGCTATGTTTTCAGTCCTTACGATCCCAACGGCGGTTACGTCGACGTCAGTGGCTATCCCTCTGGAAGTAAGGTAAAAGATCCTTACTCGCAGAAGATTTTTCTGGTTCCATAAGGTTCCCTGGGCGTCCGTCTGCGCGTCGCCGTCGGTCCAGGAATCGATGTTGGCGGTGCCCGATTTCGTTCAGGGTGCGGAAGCAACGCAGAATTGCGAAAGAGCCCAAACGGGCCGTGTAGTTTACCTAGATTACATATTAAGTCTGAGGCTTTCGCGGTTCTGCAATGAGTTGGAAGGGACATTGGGATCGTTTTTTAACGGGCATGCATACTTCGTGCTTTTATTGCATTTATGGGATTTACCCTGTTTCGCATACCCCGCGGCTGCTCCCCCCGGCAGGGATCCGTCGCATCTCTGCAAATCCTCTCAATCCTGATCGTTTTGACCATCGGTATCCTTCTTTCTCACCGCGCAGAGGGCTACGTCCTGGAAGGCGTCAGCTGGCCGAACGGGAGCGTCGTTACCTTCAAAATGGGGCTCGGTTCGGCTGGCCGCACCCTGATTGACGGCAATACATCCTGGGATACCGCGGCAGCCCCGGCGCTCACTGCTTGGGACAATGTCGTAGCCAGGCTCGACTACACGAGCAACGTCGCCAGCACTTCGGCTTCGTCTGGTGACCACGTCAACTCAGTGGTGTTTTCAACCACAGTTTTCGGACAGAAATTTGGATCGGGAACCCTTGCAGTCACTTACTACAAGTATATGGGCAACAATATGGGCGGCACGATTGTTGAGGCCGACATTCTGTTTAACAAAAATCAGCAGTTCGATTCCTATCGGGGGCCGCTGCGTTATGGTACCAGCGGCTGGGCCATAGGGGATATTCGACGTGTCTTTATCCATGAACTTGGTCATGCGCTCGGTTTGGATCATCCTGACCAGCACGGCCAGCATGTCGATGCCATTATGAACTCGGTGACGAGCAACCGCGAGACGCTCTCTGCCGACGATACCGCCGGCGCGCAATCGATGTATGGCGCGCCAACGCCGACGCCAACACCTACGCCGAAACCGACACCAAATCCGTCAGGGAGCCATTTTGGCAATATTTCGACACGAATGGACGTTGGCAGCGGAAGCAATGTGATGATCGCCGGCTTTATGGTTTGGGGCTCGCAATCCAAAACAATACTTGTCCGTGCCCTTGGGCCGACTCTCGGCAACTATGGGATCGCTAACGTATTGAGCGATCCAATGCTTGAGTTGCACGATTCTTCGGGTGCTACGATCGCGACGAACGACGACTGGCAGACCGGATCGCAAGCTTCACAAATCAGCAGCAGTGGGTACGCGCCCAACAACAGCAACGAACCTGCCCTGATTGCAACTCTGGCAGCCGGCTCCTACACCGTGGTCGTGCGCGGTTACAACAATTCGACGGGCATTGGATTGGTCGAGGTGTATGAATTGGACACTTTATCAAGTCGTTTATCTAATATTTCTACCCGTGGACAAGTTGGTACGGACCAAAGTGTTCTCATTGCCGGGCTCATAATCGAAGGTTCGACATCAAAGAAACTGATTATTCGTGCACTAGGTCCGTCCCTGGCCGCGCCGCCATTCTCGCTCTCGGGAACGTTATCTAATCCGGCCTTGGAGCTGCATGACAGCTCCGGTAACCTACTCGCAAGCAATGACGATTGGGGCACTGGGACGCAGGCAGCTGCGATTTCATCCAGTGGTTACTCGCCGCCGAATGCCAAGGAGTCGGCGATTATCGCGACCCTCCCAACTGGCAACTACACTGCGATTATCCGCGGCGTGAATAACAGTACTGGTATCGCGCTGGTGGAGGCATATGACCTTGATCCATAGATTGAACGAAAACCGCGTACGCGCGATCAAATGCTCTCCTTTTGAATCATTCGTAAATCCAACTAGGTTTAGGTTCCTCCAATGAAAAAATTCTCCCAGTTACTGATTTCCGGGGCGTGTCTGATTTTTGCCGGTAGCGCGCTGGCGACAACGGTTATTCCACCTTCATTCGATGAGCTCGTTTCCCGGGCTGAATTGATCTTTCAAGGCAGCGTGACTGATGTGCGCTCCGAATGGACGGGTGAGGGGGCGCAACGTCACATCATGAGTTATGTGACGCTGAAGGTAGAAGACGCCATCAAGGGCACTCCTGGTCCGACGGTCACTCTGCGTATGCTGGGCGGTACTGTCGGTGGTGAGACAATGGAAGTAGCTGATGCTCCCAAGTTCAAAGTTGGCGACCGCGACATTTTGTTTGTGGAAAACAACGGCACTCAGTTCGTCCCCCTCGTCGGCATCATGCATGGTCGCTTCCATGTGAAGAAAGATACTACAGGACAAGACACCGTTTTTACCGATGAAGGCTCTCCGTTAAGCGATGTCACCCAGCTTGGTAAGAATCCAAAAGCGGCCTCCGCTGGGCGTGCCATTTCCAAGCAGGAATTCAAGAACGCGATCCAGGCCAAAGCGCAGGCGCAAGCCACGCATTAGCGATAAGGTCGTTTGGCGGGTCGGGTTTTAGGCGTCGACTTTCGGTCTAATCAAGGCACTTCGTTCGAAGCGCGTTCGCGTTTTACCTGCTGCCTCACTTCGTTAGTCCGATCAATCGCAGCCTTTGCCCAATCGTGTTCGCTTGCTGGCCGCGGCGTTAACGTCGGCTGAGCTGCCACTTGGGCTGTTTTTTTCGGGGCCTCCGCCTTCTGTGTTGTCTGCTGACGCAAGAAAATCACGCCCCCCACAATCAATGCTACGATGACGAAGTAGCGCATACTGCTTCATCAGCACAATATGAGCCAGTTCCTACCATTGCCCGAAGCGATGCCGAGTGATAAATAGTTGTATGAACGCAATTCGGCGTTCCGTATTCCTACTCTGGTTGCCGACGTGGCTTGCCTTGACGGCGCATGCCCAACTTTATCAGGGCCGGCAGCTGGTACACGCTGACGCCCTGGCCAATGTCAGTGCCATCGTTCCCGGCGAACCGTTCCTTGTCGGTCTGCGCTTAAAAATGGAGCCGCGCTGGCACACCTATTGGAAATATCCGGGCGACGCGGGAATCCCGACCGAGATCAAGTGGCAATTGCCCGAAGGCTGGCGTGTCGGCGATATTCAGTGGCCCATCCCGCTGAAGCTCGAGGAACCCGGTGACATTCTGATTTATGGTTATCACGATGAAGTCCTTTTGATTCAACAGGTCACGCCCCCGAAAGACCTAACCGGCGCCAGTGCGAATCTGTCGGCCAAAGTCAGCTGGCTTGTGTGCGAGAAAATCTGCATTCCCGGCGATGGAACCGTAACCTTGTCGCTTCCGATTGCACCGGCCAATTCGCCCGCCAACACCGACCTGTTTGCACGGTTTCAAAAGCAGTTGCCAACCTCGCCGGCTGCCGATTCTTCCGCCTCGTGGAAAAGCGACGCTGGGGGGCTGGTCTTGCGCGTGAGCCATCCCGACCTGGGGAAATTTTCTTCCGTCGAATTCTTCCCGTCGCCACCGGAAAATGTGGCTGTCGGTCATCCGCGTTTGGCGTCGCGTGATGGCAATGTCTCCACCTTTAATGTTCCGCTGGACAATCCGAACGGGAAATTCAAATCGCTCCCGGGTCTGCTTGTGTTCGGAAGCTCCAACGACGCGCCCGATCGCAGCGCCTGGGATATTTCACTTGGACATGAAACGGCAGCGGCTAACGAGAAGCCGACGTTGAGTGAAATCATTCGTTTCCTTATTTTCGGGTTTATCGGCGGTTTCATTCTTAACTTGATGCCGTGTGTTTTGCCGGTGATCTCGCTTAAGATTTTTGGTTTTGTTCAGCAGGCGGGGCAAAGTCGGGCCCGCATTTTTCGCAGTGGTCTCGCCTTCATAGCGGGAATTTTCGTCTGGTTTCTCGGTCTGGCGCTTGTCCTTGTCATCATCAAGTCGGCCGGAGGTCAGCCAGTTTGGGCAGCACAATTTACCAACCCCTATTTCGTCCTCACTATGAGCGCGGTTGTGCTGGTCTTTGCGCTGAACCTCTTCGGCGTTTTCGAGATTAACCTGCCACAATGGCTTAGTCGCCGTGCCGTCGCCGCGGAATCGGCCCATGGGGACGCGGGTTCGTTTTTCCAGGGAGTTTTTGCGACCGTGCTCGCGACGCCGTGCACGGCGCCGTTTCTCGGCACCGCGCTTGGCTTTGCCTTCACTCAATCGGCCATCGTTATTCTGGCGATGTTTGCCTCGATCGCCTTCGGAATGAGTCTGCCCTATTTCTTGTTAAGCGCACAGCCCGCCTGGCTCAAATTCCTGCCGAAACCGGGCCCATGGATGTTACGGGTGAAACAGCTGATGGGTTTTCTGCTGATCGCAACGTTGCTCTTTTTACTCTCCGTGCTCGGTGCGCAACGCGGCCTCGGCGCCGTCATCTGGACGTGCGCATTTCTGCTTGTGCTCAGCGTGGTGTGTTGGTTGAAAGGCGCGTTCGTCACGCCAATTGCCTCCGCGCGAACCCGCGCCTCCGTGCTCCTGCTCATGCTCCTGCTCGTAATCGGGAGCGGTTACTATTTCATTGGGGAGAAATTCCAAAGCGCATCAGTGGCCGCGAGCGCCACCGCCTCCGCCGGCAGCGGCTGGGAAAAATTTACCCCGGAACGCCTCGCCTCCGAACTTCAGCAGGGGCATCCCGTTTTTATCGACTTCACCGCTGAATGGTGCATCACCTGCAAGTTCAACGAATCGACCGTCCTCGAGACCGCCGCGGTGCGCGGCGCCTTTTCCGAGCACCAAGTCGTGAAATTAAAAGCCGATTGGACGAACGGCGATCCGGCGATTACGAAATTATTAAAACAATTCGGCCGACCAGGTGTCCCATTGTATGTGCTTTATCCGGGAGGCAGAGCGCAACCGTACGTTTTCCCGGAATTGCTCACAAAAAATATCGTGCTAGAAAAATTGGAAACCGTTAACCGCAACATCGCGTCACAATAGATATGAAAACAGTTCTTCTTGCCTTGGTTTCACTCACAGCCACCACGCTTATCGCCGCCGATTCACCGCCGGTCGGAGCGGCCGCGCCGGATTTCAGCCTTCCCGATACTGCGGGAAAACCGCACAGCCT
>Ga0207693_10002201_pt1 | contig 16997 bp, 9 predicted proteins | sample LARL81metaG_FD_184347 | JGI IMG/M metagenome (GOLD analysis project Ga0207693, IMG submission 184347) | Corn, switchgrass and miscanthus rhizosphere microbial communities from Kellogg Biological Station, Michigan, USA - LAR L8-1 metaG... | ecosystem: Host-associated > Plants > Roots >...
GCGATGATGCCCTGGATCGCCGAGAACCGGCTCGTCGACAAAGCCCGGAATTAGGCTGCTCCGCGTTCTTCACGTCACCGCGGAGCTCTATCCCTGGGTCAAGTCGGGTGGGCTCGGTGATGTCGCCGCCGCGCTGCCGCCGGCGCTGACCGCGTTCGGAATCGAAGCGCGCCTATTGCTGCCCGGCTTTCCGGGCTTTCTCGATGCGTTTCCGGGGATCACTGATGCCGCCCGGCTGCACACGCCATTTGCCACTGAGCGGGTTCGGGTGGGTCTTGCCCGCGTTCCGGGATCGGATCTCCTAGCTTATCTAGTAGACCAACCGGCGTTCTATGACAGGCCCGGGAATCCGTATGCGGATGCGGACGGGCGTGACTGGCCCGACAATCATCACCGGTTCGGCCTCTTTGGCTGGATCGCCGCGGAGCTGGCGCGCGGTGCTGACCCGGGATGGAGCCCCGACATTCTCCACCCCCATGATTGGCACGGCGGTCTAGCCCCGGCTTATCTGGCAGCGCGCCCACCGTCCGCTCACGTTCCGACTGTCTTCACCGTCCATAACCTCGCCTATCAGGGCCTGTTTCCCCCCGCTGTGTTTCCCGAGTTGGAATTGCCGCCGGGTTTTTTTTCGGTCGATGGGGTCGAATTCAATGGTCTGGTTTCGTTCATCAAGGCCGGACTGTTCTACGCAGACCGCCTCACCACGGTGAGCCCGACCTATGCTCGCGAAATCCAGACCCCGGCGTTCGGTTGCGGTCTCGACGGGCTGTTGCGTACCCGCGCCGACGCGTTGACGGGGATCCTGAATGGCGTCGACCCCCGCGTCTGGGATCCTCGGCATGACACAAAATTACCGCGCTTCTATGGAACGGACGATGTCGCGTCCGGCAAGCGGGTTGCCAGGACGGCGCTGCAGCGCCGGCTCGGGCTTCACGATCGCCAAGATACACCATTGCTGGGTGTGGTTAGCCGGCTGACGCCACAGAAGGGCCTCGATCTCCTTCTTGCGTGTTTGCCCGAAATCATCGCCGAAGGCAGCCTGATCGCCATCCTCGGTTCGGGGGACAGCGATTTGGAACAAGGCTTTACTATGACGGCCGCAGCCCACAAGGGAGAGGTCGCTGTCGAAATCGGCTATGACGAAGCACTGTCCCACCTGATCATCGCCGGCGCCGACGTGGTTCTCGTCCCGTCGCGTTTCGAGCCTTGCGGCCTGACCCAACTCTATGCCCTGCGCTATGGGACCTTACCGCTGGTTCGCCGAGTCGGTGGCCTCGCCGATACCGTAGTCGATGCGACCGCTGTTAACCTGGCGAACGGCACCGCTACCGGCTTCGCGTTTGACGGTGCCAGCGCGCCGGAGCTGATGTCGGCTATCCAGCGCGCCAATGCATTATTCCGCAAACCGGCGATTTGGCTGCGCATCGTGCAACGAGCAATGACTCGCGATTTCAGCTGGGCCGCGGCCGCGCGCCGATATGTCGCAGTCTACCGCGAGTTGCAGCCGGACCGGGTGCCTTTAACCAGTGTCGCGGAGGACTGACAGATCGCGCTATTGCCGTCCTCGTTAGTCCTTGGCTCGCTCGAGATAGCTCCCGTCGGCGGTGCTGACGACGATGCGGGTTCCCGGGCCGATATGCGGCGGGATCATCACGCGGCGGCCGTTCTCGAGCTTACCCGGCTTGTAGGAGGACGACGCCGTCTGACCCCGCACGACAGGATCGGCCTCGACGACCTCCATCACCACGTTCGGCGGCAGCTCGACCGAGAGTGCAGAGCCCTCATGCAGCATCACTTGGCAGACCATCCCTTCGCTCAGAAAATCGGCCGGGTCGCCGATCGTCTCGCGCGGGATCGCAATCTGCTCGAAGGTGTCGTTGTCCATGAACGTCGCTTGACCGTCGTCCATGAACAGAAACTGCATCTCCTTCTCATCAAGGCGGACCCGCTCGACGGTCTCCTGGGTGCGGAAACGCTCGTTCAGCTTTGTCCCCCCGCGTAGATCACGCAGTTCCACCTGGGCGAAGGCGCCGCCCTTGCCGGGCTGAACCAGCTCGCGCTTCAGCACGATCCAAAGCTTGTTCTGGTGTTCGAGAACATTGCCCGGCTTGATATCGATGGCATTAATTTTCATTGGCAGGATCTCAGGAGGGGCCTGGGTGCGTCGCAGACCCTAACATAGGGCGGCGGACGGGCAAGAACGAGGCCAGAGGATGCTGGAATGGTGGCGACCCGATCGCTTCGCACTACGCCGCGGGATGCTGGAGAGGCGAGGGCGAATCCTCGCAGCCGTTCGCAACTTCTTCACCGATCGCGGGTTCGTCGAAGTCGACACGCCGGCATTGCAGGTGAGCCCAGGTCTCGAACCGCATCTCCAGGCCTTCGCAACCAAACTTCACGATCCAGAGCGACCGCGTGTCGGCCTGCGCTATCTCCACACCTCGCCCGAATTCGCAATGAAGAAGCTGCTGGTCGCGGGGATGCCGCGCATCTGGCAGCTGGCTCATGCTTTCCGTGACGGCGAGCGCAGTGCGACGCATCACCCGGAATTCTCGATGCTCGAATGGTATCGCGCCGGCGCCTCCTATCGCGACCTGATGGAGGAATGTACCGCCCTGGTCCGAGCCTGCCAGGAAGCCGCGGGCGCTGGGGTCCTGACCTGGCGCGGCCGCACCGCCGACGCAATGCGCGAATGGCAACGCATTAGTGTGGTCGAAGCCTTCGACCGGCATTGCGGTGTCGATCTATTGGCAACAGCTCCCGATCCCTTGCATCCAGATACCTGTCGCCTAGCCACCGCGGCTGGCGGCATCGGCATCGCGCCCCATCCCGGCGACGATTGGGAGACACTGTTCTTCCGTATATTCCTCGACCGCGTCGAGCCCAAGCTCGGCCTCGGAGTGCCGACAATTCTTTACGATTATCCTCTCACAATGGGAGCATTGGCACGCCGCCATCCAGGCGACCCTCGTCTCGCCGAGCGCTTCGAGGTGTACATATGCGGACTGGAACTCGCCAATGCCTTTGGCGAACTGACCGATGCCGCAGAACAGCGCGCCCGGTTTCTCGCCGACCAAGCCCGCAAGCAGGCCCTCTACGGCCAGACTTATCCGATCGACGAGGATTTCATTGCCGCTCTCGAGCACGGGCTCCCCGCTTGCGCCGGGATCGCGCTTGGTTTCGACCGGCTCGTCGTGCTCGCTGTAGGGGCCGCCGATATCGAAGAGGTGCTGTGGGCGCCGGTGCGCTGATCACTACGGGAAAATGACGGTCTCGGTGCGGCTGACGACAAAAGCCTCGTGTCGTTCGAGGAAATCGAGCGTCACCTCGGCGAAGGCCTCGGGCCGTTCGGCGCCGATCATGTGGCCGGCGTCGTAGACGAACACAAGATGGCAGTTCGGCATCAGCGCCTTGTAATGGCGGCCCATCTCCGGCGGGATCACCCGGTCGAGCGTGCCGAACACGACCAACGTCGGGATCGCGAGATTGCGCATCCGGTCCTCCAGTTCGAGATCGCGAGCCGAGCCGCGCAGCCGGCCGACCAGTGCCTCCGTCTGCACCGCCACGGCGGGATCGGGCGGCAGCAATGGCGGCATTCGCTCCGGATGGGCGTAGATCAGTTGGGCCAGCTCTTCGGGCGAGCCTGCGGTCGGCCGGGGGACTTCGGGCCGAACGGCAGCTGGCGATTCCAGTACCAGTCCCAGCACTCGCTCCGGATGCTGCGAGGCCAGCCAGAGCGCGGTCTTGGCGCCAAACGAGGTGCCCATCAGGTTGAAGCGGTCGAGGCCGAGTGCGTCGGCAGCTTTCGCCACCGTTTCGGCCAGCTCGGCCATACTGCGGGTGCGGGTGTTCTCCGCCGACCGGCCGAAGCCCGGCATCTCGAACATGATCACTCGGAAGTGACGGCTCAACAGATCGTGCTCCCGACTCGGGTGCATACCACCGGCGCCGTGCAGATACACGAGCGGCAGCCCCTCTCCTGCCTCCACGAAGCGGATGCGGAACCCGTCCGCCTCGACAAAGCTCTCACGAAACGCCGCGCCGGGGGGCTCTATCAGTGCCAAGATCGAGCTCCTCTCATATCTCGCGGATCCGCGGAAGGACCTTCGTTCCGAAGAGCTCGAGCGCCCGCATCATCACGCCGACATCGCCGGTGCCGGGGTCTTGCAACGACAGATCGACCACCCCGGCGCCGACTTCCTCGCGGCAGCGGCGGAGCTGCTCGACAATCCGGTCCGGTCCGCCGCAGAAGCTGATCGGCAACACGCCGCCGACATTTGCAGGACGCTTCTCGCCGGCGATGTTGCGCGTAATGTCCGACTGAAGCAGCGCATCGCGCAACCCGGCGCGCACCGGAAACGGTGCTTGCTTGTCGCGCCGGCGCAACGCCTCCTCGGCTGCGTCGTCGGTTTCGCCGAGGATCATGTTGGCGCGGTAGATGATGTCGTCCGGACCGGGCTCCCAACCGTAGCGAGAGCATTGCTCGCGGTAATAGCGCGCCGATTTTGCCATCAGCTCGAACGTCCCGTAGGAGAGGCCGATGCCGAGCCGGTGGCGCGCGGCAAATTCGCCGGCTTCCGAGCTGGTGCCGAGCGCATAGGTCGGCGGGTGCGGCTGACATTGCGGACGCGGCCAGATCGATACCGTGCGGTACTGAAAATAGCGGCCTTGCCAGCCGAAGGGTTGCGGCTCCGTCCACGCTTTCAGGATCAGCTCCATCCCCTCGTCGGTGCGTTCGCGCGATTCCCTCGGATTGAGGTCGTAGCTCAGATATTCGTTGGTCGTGCCGCGCAACAGCCCGACGACGATGCGCCCCGGCGCCATGGTGTCGAGCATCGCCAGCTCCTCGGCGACCCGGATGGGGTTGCTGACCGGGACTATCGGGCCGAGCAGGGCGATCTTTATCTTTTCGACCCGTGCCGCGAGGTAGGCGGCCGAAACGACTGGCGACGGCGTCAGGATGCGCGGCGAGTAATGGTGCTCGGACACGCTGACCCAGTCGAACCCGAGCTCCTCGACAAAGCGCACCCGCTCGACCATGCCGCGATAGGCCTCGGCTCCAATGTCGGGATCGTAGGACCCCGCCGGCACCGGCCATTCGCGCGGAAGGTCCGGCGGCGAGACATAGCGGCCTGTTTCGAAATATGAGACTTTCATGGCGCGCCCTGTGCAGCCATAGCGAGGTCGGCGAGCCCCCGCTGGTCCGCCGCTCGGCATAACGCTCGGCACACGGGGGGACCAGACCAACCGTAAATGTCAAATTACTCGGAGGGCTCGTTGCCGTCCACGTGCTCGGAGTGGCGGCTCACGCGGTAGCCCGTTATCGGGCTATCTGCGAAAGTATCGCGACAAAGCCGGTGCGGAAGCCAAACCAATTTGCGGACGGTTTTCCTCGCCAAGGTTGACAAGGGCGGCATCTTAGACGACTAAAATCGATTGGTTCCGATCAACGGCCGCCACCGGATGTTCAGGGGAAGGCTCCGATGGTTGGGGGACAGAGGTGTCTAACTGCGCGCCTACCGCAGTCTTTCAGTTGGTCTGCGGTTCTGCGACATCGGGGATCAATGGCACATCCAACATTTGACTCTTCCGCGCAGGTAAAAAAGGCTAGGCTGGTAAGGGTCACCGAAGTTCTTCCTGGGATTGCGGATTTTGTTCTTACGCTATGACTGACGACTCCATTGCGATCGTCGGAGCGTCCTGTCGATTTCCAGGGGCCGAAAACCTCGAGGCATTCTGGCAGCTGCTGGTGTCGGCGGGCGATGCGGTCTCCGAGGTCGACGACCGGCGATGGTCGACTCGCTTTTATTATCACCCCGACCGAAGCGAGCCGGGCAAGAGCTATACTTGGTTTGCCGGGCTCATCACGGGCGTCGACCTTTTCGAGCCCTCGTTCTTCGGAATCTCGCCGCGCGAAGCCGCGCAGATGGATCCTCAGCAGCGGTTGCTTCTGGAGCTCGCCTGGCACGCATTCGAAGACGCCGGCATCCCGCCCAGCAAGATGGCGGGAAGCTCCACCGGTGTCTATATCGGCGCCTCTGCGACCGATTACTCCGATTTGAGATTAGGAGACCCGGCGGGTGCCGACTCCTATTTCATGACCGGCAGTACGCTCAGCATCCTCGCAAACCGTATTTCCTACATTTTCGATCTGCGTGGGCCGAGCCTTGCCATTGACACGGCATGCTCGTCTTCACTCGTCGCCCTTCACCATGCCTGCGAGGCGATTCGCGATAAGAAAATCAGCAGCGCCGTCGTCGGTGGGGTCAACCTTCTGCTCGCGCCGTATCCCTTTATCGGGTTCTCGCGCGCATCGATGCTTTCCAGGCGCGGCCGCTGCTTTGCATTTGACGAGAGGGCAGACGGCTACGTTCGCGGGGAGGGCGGTGCCGTCATAATCCTCAAACCGCTCGCCGATGCAGTCGCCGATAAGGATCCGATCCGGGCAGTGATCCGGGCTTCCGGGGTCAATTCGGACGGCCGCACGATCGGGTTGTCGCTGCCGAGTGAGTCCGCGCAGGCTTCACTGTTGAATACGGTGTATCGCAGCGCCGGGGTTGCTGCGGACGAACTGGCATTTTTCGAGATGCACGGTACCGGCACGGCCGCGGGAGACCCGATCGAGGCCACCGCCGTCGGGCATGCGCTGGGACAGAGCCGGTCTGTTCCGTTGCCCATCGGATCGGTCAAAACCAATATCGGCCACCTGGAGCCCGCATCGGGCATGGCTGGCTTGCTGAAGGCGGCGCTCGCCCTCGATCGAAAAATCATCCCACCCACAATTCATTGCGAGAAGCCCAACCCGAAGATCCCGTTCGAGACGCTAAAGCTCCGGTTAGTTCGCGACACCGAGCTTACGGACACTCCCGAGCGACCCTACGCCGGCGTCAACTCTTTCGGGTTTGGCGGGACGAATGCTCATGTCGTGCTGGCGCGACCGCCACGGAGCGAGCAAGCGCCGGCAGCGGATACACTACCGCCGCTGATCATCTCAGCGCAGACCGAGGCGTCCCTGCGCTCTCTCGTTCAAAGCTGGTGCACGATACTTACCGAGACCCCGGCCGAGCGGGCGCCCATGCTGTTGCGGGCCGCTGGTCGCAAGCGCGACCATCACTCGCACCGGCTGGTCGCGCCCTTCCAGGGTCCGGCGGAGACGGCTCAGATGCTCGCCGGGTTTCTTGGCGACGAGCCGTCGCCTCTTCTTATCGCCGGCACCGGCATTCGCGAAGGGAAGCTTGCTTTCGTCTTTTCGGGCAACGGCGCGCAATTCACCGGTATGGGGCGCGATGCACTGCGCAGCAATGCGGTCTTTCGTGGTGCGATCGAAAATCTTGATCGGCTCCTCCGGCCCGAGCTCGGCTGGTCGCTGGTCGCGCTTCTCGAAAGCGGCGCGGATGCCGAAGCGATGGCTCGGGCCGATATCGCGCAGCCGCTCCTCTTCGCAGTACAGGTCGGTATCGTCGAGGCTCTACGCGAGATCGGTGTCAGCGCCTCAGGATACCTCGGGCATAGTGTGGGCGAGATTGCGGCCGCTTGGGCCGCCGATGCGCTAACGCTCGGCGAGGCCGCTCGGGTCGTGATCGCGCGCAGCCGGTGCCAGCAGCGCACACAAGGAATGGGCCGGATGGCGGCGCTGGCGCTGGCTCCGGACGCGGCACGCGATTTTCTCGACGAACTTGACAGTTCGGCAGAGATCGCGGCGCTCAATGCTACGCACTCGGTGACCATTTCGGGACTCGAAGCGGAGATCGAGCGCTTGGAAGCCGAAGCGAAACGCCGCGGCTTTTGGTTCCGCCGGCTCGATTTGGATTTCGCCTTTCACTCGAGGCAAATGGATCCGATCCGTGAGGATCTCATCGAGAGTTTGCGCGGCCTGTCATCAAGACGACCAGCGGTAAGGCTGATTTCGACGGTCACCGGAAAGGCGGTTGAGCAAGATCCGCTCGACGCGAGTTATTGGTGGCGCAATATACGCAGCCCTGTGCGCTTCGCCGAGGCCGCCGCACGCCTGCTGGGCGAAGGCTACCGCATTTTCCTCGAGATTGGCCCGACGGCAATCCTCCAGGCCTATCTGACCGATGCCCTGCGCGCGGCGGAGGTGGATGGGCGCGTGCTTGCCAGCCTCTCACGCAAGGCGCTTGCCGACGACCCATTTCCCCCAATCGCCACCCATTGTTTTGTCGCCGGGTACGACGTTACCCAATCCCCCTGTTTCGATGGGATGGCTGATCCGCATAGGGTTCCGCTCTACCCTTGGGACCGTCAGAGCTACTGGTTTGGCCCTACGGCAGAAGCCGCCGATCTGGTCAATCTGCCATTCGAGCACCCGCTCCTCGGCTTTCGTCAGCGTGGTCCGCTACCCTGCTGGATAAACCATCTCGATGAGCAGGTGCTGCCGTGGATCGGCGACCATGCGATCGAAGGCGTGCCGGTCCTTCCGGCGGCCGGAATTTTGGAAATGGCTTGCGCGGCCGCGAAAGGGCAGTGGCCGGAAGCGCCTGTAATCGAACTACGCGACTTCGAAGTGCGCCGTCCGCTGCCGTTCGACAAGGGTCGTATGCGCGAGGTGCGCGCCTTGATCAGCTCCGAGGAAGGTGATTGGGAGCTGGCGAGTCGCCCACGGCTGTCGAACGAGCCCTTGACGGTCCATGCGGTTGGACGTCTCGGCGCCGAAACCGACACTCGTCGGATACTGCACTTCACCGAGAGCGAACCGACGCGCAGTCAAATCGACAAGCAGACTGTTTATGACTTGGCGCGGCTCGCGGGTCTTGATTACGGCGCTCGGTTTCGAACGGTCAGCTCAATCGAAATCGCCGGATCGGACACGGCGCTGGCGCATCTCGACCCATCACCGATCGCCGAGGATGTCGAACCTTATCTCATTCACCCTGCCTTGCTCGACGGCGCTTTGCAGGCGCTGATCGGGCTCCTCGCCGATGGCCGGGATCAGGTTCGTGGGACGAGCTTCCTCCCCTGGCGTTTCGGCCGCGTGCGGTTTTTGGCGCCGTTTGGACGGCTACCCAGGCGCGCCCGGCTGCGCCTCACCCGGGTGGGTGTCCGGTCGGCATGTGCCGATATTGCGCTGTCCGACGACGACGGCGATCTCGTAGCTGAGCTCGCAGAATGCTGGTTCCGTCGCATAGAGCTGGCACGCGGCGGATCGGTGGACGAGCGCGCACTGCGCGTCGATCTCGTTCCGGCACCGCTGACCGAACATGCTGCTCCATTGTCATTGGAGCGCATCGGCGCTGCGTTTTTGCGACTCGCTGATGCTCGCGAGCCTGACCCGGCGCGGCGTGATCAGGCTCTGCTGCTCGATGCGCTTATAGGCTCGATTGCTCTTCGATCGATGACGCGCATCGTCGATGCTGGCCGCTCTTTCACGATCGGGGAACTTGTCCAGACGGGCGTGGTCGCACCGGCTTCGGGCGAGATTGCCGAATGGGCGCTGCGTCGGCTCGAACGGTTCGGTGCTGCCGACGAGGCCGGATCGGTATGGCAGATAGGAACGACGGCCGACCTGCCCGAAGCCGAGGAAATCTGGCGTCTGCTGCTTGCCGATGCACCGGATCTGGTTACCGAGCTTGCCTTGGCAGCCGCTGCTGTCGACAGCCTCCCGAAAATTCTCGCGGATGGCCTGCGAGCGCCGGACCCGTCGCTCGTTCCGATGACGGAGCAGCTGCTTCATGCATCGCCCGCGAGTGCGGCCAGTGTAGGTCTGTTGTGTGATGCGCTGCAGGAGATCGCGGCGACCTGGCCCCATGGCCAATGTCTGCGCATTCTCGAACTCGGCGCGATCGGCGGTGGTGCGACCCGTCGCGTCCTCGATCGCTTGTTGCAATCCGGGGTTGCTCTCAGCTATCTCGCAACCAATGGCGATGCCGAACAAGCTGGCCGGCTCTCGTTTCTGGCGGAGTCGTTTACCGGGGTTTCTGCCCGCCAATGGTCGCTGCGGGATGGCGCGGAATCGCTGGACCAGAGCCCGTTTGACATAATCTTGGCGGTAAACGCTTGTGCGCGCCTACAGCTCGACGCCGCCGGTTTCGCGGATCTGCGGAAGCTTCTCGCTCCCAACGGAGTTTTCGTCGCAGTAGAGCCGGAGCCGAACCCGCTCTGGGACATGGTGTTCGGCCAGAGCACCGGATGGTGGCGGACTGGTGAGCGAAGCGGCGATGGATCGCCGCTCCGGTCTGCCGAAGAGTGGTGTGCCGAACTCTCCTTAGCGGGTTTCCGGGCGACCGGCGCGGCACCCACCGCCTCGACGCCTTGGCCGTGCGCTGTTTTCTGGGGAGCCGCTCCGCCCCGCCAAGAGACCTTCCGCTCAAATCCGAGAGAACCGCACTCCGCCGTGATCGTCTTCGGCGATGCGGCGCTCGCGACCGCGGTTCAGGATTGCTTCGGGGAGGCTGGCCCCCGTGTCACGCTCGCCGGTCGCGCGGCTTCTTTTGCAGACGAATTGCCGGATCAGGTGGTCGGGGTTGCGCTGCCGACGACTATTCTTTTCCTGGCCGAGGAATCCCGGCTTGGCGACCCGGTCGAACTTGCCGCACAGCAAATCTCTGCATTGGCGCGCCTCGCGACCCGGGCTGCGGAGCGTCGGTGCGAGCTTTGGATTATCACCTGTGATGCCCAGCAGTGCTTGCAGATGGGCGAAACGGCAGGTCTCGTTGGTGGCGCATTATGGAGTTTTGCGCGTGTCCTCGCTAACGAGATGCCACGGCTCTCGCTGCGTGTGCTCGATCTACCGAGTGCCCTGACGATAAACGATCGTGCCCGGCATATCGCGGCCGAATTGTCGGGGTCCCAATCGGCGGACGAGATTGTCTGGACACCCGAGGGACGGCACGTGCTGCGGATGCGCCGGGGTCTTCCACCGCGTTTTGCCGATCCCTTTGACGTGTTGACGCTGGAGAGCCGCCATCCCGGAGGTCTCGACTCTCTCGGATGGGAGGCCGCGGCGCCACGACCCGTCGGAGCTGGCCAAGTCGAGGTCGAGGTGCACGCCGCGGGCCTCAATTTCCGCGACATGATGTGGGCAATGGGGCTGCTGCCCGAAGAAGCGCTGATCGACGGGTTTGCCGGACCCACCTTTGGGCTTGAATGTGCCGGCATCATCCGCTCGGTCGGCTCGGGTGTCGAAGACTGGGCGGTCGGCGACCGGGTCATGGGGTTTGCTCCTGCCTCGCTCGGCACGCGCGTCGTGACGATGGCCGATGCGCTGGCGTCGATCCCGCCAGGAATGAGCTTTGCGGCGGCTGCGACGATTCCCGTAACCTTCGTCACCGCGAAATACGCGCTGGGGCATTTGGCAAAGCTCGCACCGAGCGAGTATGTCCTCATTCATGCTGCCGGAGGCGGCGTGGGGCTTGCCGCGATCCAATATGCCAAGCACTGCGGGGCGGTGGTGATCGCCACCGCCGGATCGGAGGTTAAGCGATCGTTCCTGCGGCTAGCCGGCGCCGATCATGTCCTCGACTCGCGCGATCTTCGGTTCTCCAACGAGGTGCGCGAGATCACTGGGGGACAAGGTGTCGATGTCGTGCTCAATTCGTTGAGCGGCGAGGGGATGGAGCGCAGCCTCGAGGTTCTCAAACCGTTTGGCCGCTTCCTCGAACTCGGAAAGCGGGACCTTTACCTCAACCGCCGCATTCACTTGCGGCCGCTGCGCCAAAATATCTCTTACTTTGCTATCGACATCGACCAGTTGCCGACGCGCCGGCCGGACCTAGCCCGCACACTCTTGCGGGAGGTATCCGCGGCACTGTCCGAAGGCTCGATTAGACCGCTTGCGCATCGGATTTTCTCGTTCGGCGAGTTGGACGATGCGATTCGACTGATGCAGTCCTCGGGTCACATCGGCAAGCTCGTCCTCGAACCGCGCTCCAACTGCGGTGTGCGGCTTCGCCAGCCGCCGGCAGTAGCATTGCGCCGCGATGCGACCTATCTCGTCACCGGCGGGGTGGAGGGGTTTGGTTTCGAGGCCGCGCGGTGGCTGGTTGCGCGGGGCGCCGGCTCGATCGCGCTGCTCGGCCGCCGCGGACCCGCTACGCCCGGATGCGAAGGACGGGTCCGCGAACTCGAGGCCGCCGGTGCCGAGGTGCGCGTTTATCGCGGAGATGTAGCGGACAAAGAATCCTTGGCCGCGGTCCTGGAGGCGATCCGGGCGATCCAGCCGCCGCTTCGCGGCGTCGTGCACGCCGCGTCGGCGATAGACGACGGTCTCGCCTCCGAAGTGGAGTTTGCCAAGCTGGAGGCGGTGCTTCGGCCAAAACTCGGCGGGGCGTTGGCTCTCGATGCCCTGACCCGGGACGATCCCGTGGAGTTGTTCTTGCTCTTCTCCTCGGCGACGACTTTGGTCGGTGCCCCGGCACAGGGGGCTTATGTGGCAGCGAATGCCGCCCTCGAAAGCTTGGCGCGTCGGCGCCGTGCCGAGGGGCGCCCGGCGCTCGCAGTCGCCTGGGGTCCGATCGCCGATGCCGGCTATCTGGCCGAGAGGCCGGAGACCCGTGATGCGCTTGCGCGCCGTCTTGGCGCCAAACCAACCTCGGCAGCCGAAGCTCTGGCGGGCCTGCCCGCGGTAATCGCTAGCGGATTGCCCGTTGTCGCTTGCGCCGAAACCAATTGGAATGAGGCTAGGCGATTTCTGCCGATCCTTGCCACGCCATTGTTCTCGGAGGCGCGCACGAGGGGTTCGACCTCGCCCTCGGACGAGTCACTCAACGAGCAGCTTGCTAGTCTCGACCCGGACGCCGCACTTGCGTTGATCAAGACCGTCGTTGCCGAGGAGGCGGCTACCATTTTGCGGCTGCCGCCGAGCGGCATCGACCTGCTTCGTCCGCTTTCGGAGATAGGGATGGATTCGTTGATGGCTGTCGAACTTCGCCTCGCTCTCGAAGCCCGCCTCCGGGTGGATTTGCCGCTGGTTTCACTCGCCGAGGGAACGAGTGTGACTTCGATAGCGGGGCGCCTAGCGACAGCGGTCTCCGCCGGATCGCGGGACAGTAACTTGATCGCCCTGGTTGCACGTCACGAGGGCCTGGACGACTCGCCATTTCCGACCGGAGCCGTAAAGACGAGCGCGTCGATGATCGAGCCGAAATCGGTGGCCGCAGAATAGTTGATGGAACCACGCCGGAACCTGTTCGGCCTGTCAGCACAGGCCAAGGCGCTTCTCATCGAGAAGCTTGCTTCGACCGCGCAGGTGCGGTCGTCGCGTGTGGCGCGCCGCTCCGATCTGGAGGATGAAGACGGCGCTCCCCGTCTCGATGTCTCGGAGCTGGAGGGTTTCCGAGAAATCCGGATGATCCGTGAAGCCGCAGAGTTTCTCGGCATATCCGATCCGTTCTTTCGCGTGCACGAGGGTATTGCGGATGCCGAGACGGTGATCGATGGCAGCCGCTATATAAATTTCGCGTCCTACAACTACATCGGTCTCAACGGGCATCCGGATATCGTCGGCGCCGCGAAAGCAGCCATCGAGCGATATGGGACTTCCGTCTCGGCCAGCCGTCCAGTCTCCGGCGAGCGTCCCGTTCACCGGGACCTCGAGCGCAGGCTCGCCAGCGTTCATGGGACCGAAGATTGCGTCGTCCTGGTTGGTGGGCATTCGACCAATGTCACGGTCATCGGACATCTGCTCGGTCGCGACGACGTGATCGTGCATGACGCTCTGATCCACAACAGCATAGTGCAGGGCGCAATGCTTTCGGGGGCGCGGCGCGTGCCATTCCCGCATCTCGACCATGAGGCCGCCGATCGGTTGCTGCGCGAAACACGCCCGCGCGGCGGGCATGCGCTCCTCGTCATCGAGGGTCATTACAGCATGGATGGCGATATCCCCGATCTGCCAGCCTTCGCTGCCGCTGCCCGACGCAATCGGGCCTGGCTGATGGTCGACGAAGCGCATGCATTGGGTGTTCTCGGACCGCGCGGTTTTGGGTCTGCCGACCGATTTGGTGTTGATCCAAGTGAGGTCGACATATGGATGGGAACGCTCAGCAAGAGTCTCGTGTCGTGCGGCGGGTACATTGCCGGCAGCAAAGCGCTGGTGGAATATCTGAAGTTGGTGGCCCCCGGTTTCGTCTTCTCGGTTGGGATGGCGCCCCCGGCGGCTGCCGCAGCGCTCGCGGCGCTGGAGCTGCTCGAACGCGAGCCGGAGCGTGTGCGCCGGCTCAATGATCGGGCGGCGCTGTTCCTAAAGCTCGCGCGGGGCGGCGGTCTCGACGTCGGCGGTTCGATCGGAGCTTCAATCGTGCCGATCGTAACGGGCAGCTCGATCCGCGCCGGGCGCCTCGCCCAGGCACTGTTCCGCCGAGGGATAAACGTTCAGCCGATCCTCTACCCGGCGGTGCCGGAGCGAGCTGCCCGGCTGCGCTTCTTTGTGACTGCCTCCCACACTGAGGAGCAGATCAGAGATACTGTCGCTATCTTGTTGGAAGAGAGCCGCCAGGTGGCGTCGGAGCCGAGCGACTTGGCTGCAGTCGCCCGGCATCTCGGGAAGTTGAGCTTGTCCTCGCGGTAGGTTCGCCCCGAGCCTTATCACCGCAGGCGGAAATAATGGACGCTGAACAATTCGGCCGGGTCCGTCCAGGTGTCCACGGGGCGGAAGCCGGCGCGCGCCGCCAAACTCCGGAATTCCTCGACTGAATATTTATAGGAATATTCGGTGTGGATGAGTTCGTTCTTGGCGAAATCGAATCGTTTTCCTGCGATCCGGGCCGCTTGATTGGCGAGACTGCGTATGTAGATTTCCACCCGGCCTTCCGCGCTGCTGTAGAATGCCAGGTGCTCGAACCGATCCATATCGAGGTCGCCATCGAGTTCGCGGTTGATGCGTTCGAGGAGGTTGAGGTTGAACGCGGCAGTGACGCCGGCTCGATCGTTGTACGCGGCCTCGAGGATGTCAGTCTCCTTTTTCAGATCGACGCCGATCAGCATTTCGCCTCCGGGCCCGAGAATGCGCGCGTAGTTGGCGAGGAACGCAACGGCGGGATCCGGCTCGAAATTGCCGATTGTCGAGCCCGGGAAAAATCCGACCCTTTTTCCGCCAGCTCCGGGCAACGGCGGCAACGGAAAAGGGCGGGTATAGTCGGCGCAAACAGCAATGACCGGGACCGACGGAAAATCCTCGGCCAAACCGGTCGCGGCATCGCGCAAGTGTTCACGCGAGATGTCGACCGGAACATAGGCAGCAGGCCTTTCGAGCGCCTGAAGCAATAGACGAACCTTTTGGCTGGCGCCGCTGCCAAACTCGATTAAGCGGCAGTGCGGCCCCATCTGAGCCGCGATATCACTCGAATAGTCTTCGAGGATCGCGATTTCGGTTCGGGTCGGATAATATTCGGGCAGGCGGCAGATTTCCTCGAACAAAGCCGAGCCGCGCGCGTCATAAAAAAACTTGCAAGGAATCCGCTTGCTGGCGCGCCCGAGGCCCGCCAGCACAGCATCCCGAAAGCTTTCCTCTCCGGGCGCCAGATCGTGGAAGGCGAAACGCGCGCCGTCTTTCATCCAATGTCCTCCGCCAGCCGCAACCCAGCGAAGGCCCAGCGCGCCGAGGGCGGAAAAAAGTTGCGATAAGTTGCCCTGATGTGCCCAGGTGGGGTGATGGCTGACCCGCCGCGCAACACGATCTGGTTGCACATGAATTTCCCATTATACTCGCCGATTGCCCCACCGGCCGGGCGAAAGCGAGGGTAAGCGGTATAGGGACTGGCCGTCCATTCCCACACCTCACCGTACATTTGCCGGGGCTGGGCAATGCCACCCGATGAAGCGTCCGCACAGGGGTGGAAATGGCCGCGATCGGCAAAATTGCCCAAGATCGGCAAGCCTTCGGCTGCAATCTCCCACTCCGCCTCGGTCGGCAATCGCTTTCCCGCCCATGTGGCGAAGGCATCGGCCTCGTAAAAACTCAGGTGGCACACCGGCTCGGCAGGGTTCAGCCGGCGGCGACCCGATAATGTAAAAACCGACCACTCCTCGCCATCGCGCTGCCAATAGAGCGGCGCTTCCCAATTCTGACCGCGAACCGTCGCCCAGCCGTCTGACAACCAGAATTCCGGCCTCTGGTAGCCACGTTCCTCAATGAAGCCGAGATATTCACCGCAGGTTACGGGTCGGGCTGCGAGGCGAAAGGGCTCGAGCCAGACCTTGTGCCGGGGGCTCTCGTTGTCGAAGGCGAAACCAGCACCCTGGTGGCCGATCTCCTTCAGGCCGCCGGCAAAATCTACCCAAACCAGGGGGGCTGCCGCCGCCTGCACCTGGAGCTGCAGCGCCTGATAGGCCGGCAGCAAGGGATTAATCGAAAACACGTGCTTGATGTCCATCAGGATCAGTTCCTGATGCTGCTGCTCGTGGTGGATGCCGAGCTCGATCAGGGCGGCAATCTCCCCCCATTCCGGTTCGGAGACTCGCTCGATCAGCCGAGCCATCGCGGCGCTTACGTGGTCGCGATAGGCCATAACGATATCGACCGTCGGGCGCGACAACAGGCCGCGCTCGGGCCGCGGGTGACGCGGGCCTGCCGACTCGTAGTAGGAGTTGAATAGAAAACCAAACGCGGGATCGAACACGCGGTAATCCGCATCGAACCGGGTCAACAGGAACGTCTCAAAAAACCAGGTGGTATGCCCGAGATGCCATTTTGTCGGACTGACATCCGGCATCGACTGGATCGACTGGTCCTCTGCCGTCAAATTGGCGGTCAGGGATTCGGTCTCGCCGCGTACCGCTCCGAGCCGCTCGACCGCGGAGTGGCGGTCGCCGGCGCGAGCTTCTTCTTGCAACGCAATCTCAAACACAACGTCCCCCATACCCTGTTGCATTGCCCCGGCTAACACCCTTGTCGCCGAGTCGTTTCGCTAGCGAAGATAACGATCACGCAGATGGCGCTCGAAACTCGCTGTCCCGAGCGGTCGCCCAGTGGCGGTTTCGACCAGCTCCGCCGTCGACAACAACGATGCCTTGGAATGCACCCGCTCTCCTGTCCAGCCGAG
>Ga0207693_10002205_pt1 | contig 16987 bp, 9 predicted proteins | sample LARL81metaG_FD_184347 | JGI IMG/M metagenome (GOLD analysis project Ga0207693, IMG submission 184347) | Corn, switchgrass and miscanthus rhizosphere microbial communities from Kellogg Biological Station, Michigan, USA - LAR L8-1 metaG... | ecosystem: Host-associated > Plants > Roots >...
TGAGAGAGGCGAGTGATGTTCCGTGTGCGCGAGCGACCGACTCGAGCCCGGGCGTCTCTACCGGCAGCGTGACGGGCACCGTCTCGGTCGCCGCGGGGGCCACCCGGCGTATGAACGGCACGACTGTCGTCGCAGCGGGCGCCGCGTCCGACCAGAACTGCCTGCCTGCCTCGGCGTCCTCGTCGTCGGCGACGGCAAGCTGGTTCTGCCATTCGGAGAAGTCCGCGTACTGCAGCGGCTGCTCGTCCACCGCGCGACCGGCGTACTGCGCCGCGAGTTCGCCGGCGATCGTCGCGAGCGCTCCGGCGTCCACACACGGCGCGGCAGCCGTCACCACGAGGGTGAGACGATCGGCCGCCATCGCGAGGCAGCGGGCCGAGAGCAGGGGTCCGTGCTCGTAATCCCAACTGCGCGGTCGCTCAGCGGCGGCGATCTCGACCATGCGCGCCTGCAGCGTGGCGGGATCGAGCCCGCTGAGATCGACGACTTCCCAATCGAGCGCCACCGCGTCACGGACGACCTGCAGTGGGGTCTTCATTCCCGGCTGCCGCACGTACGTCGAGCGCAGAATCTCGTGTCGGTCGGCAAGGAGCGAGAACGCGTTACGGAGACGGTCGATATCGACCGGACCCTCGAGCTCGACGATCAGCTGTCCCGCGTCCGTAGGGCCGTCCGGTCTCATCGCCCAAACGAGCTCCTGTTGCGGGGAGAGCCGGTAGCTGATTGCTTTCTCGTCCTGCATGTCAGAGCCTTTCGTCGTCGACTGTCAGTGCGAGGTCCGGGGGATCGGAGAGCGGTTCTGCCCGGCGCCTGCACGGCGCGGGACGAGCGCGAGGATCGGGGTCTCGGGAGAGACTACGACCTTGCGCACCAGTTGCTCGAAGTCGGCCGCGAGCACGTCGATCGTCGCCGCATCGAAGAGATCCTCGTCGTACTCGAAGTAGCCGCCGAGCTCGCCCCCCTTGATCTGGAGCTCCAGGGCGAGGTCGAAGCGCGAGAACCCAATGTCGATGTCGATCGAGCCTACCGCACGCACACCAGGAAGCTGCAGGAGCTGAGGCTCCTGGGCGTGGGCGCGGAAGTTGACCTGGAAGAGCGGGTTGAAGCTCGGGTCGCGCCGCACGCGCAAGCTCTCGACGAGCTTCTCGAACGGCAGTTCCTGGTGGGCCAGGGCACCCGCGGTGCTGGCGCGAACGCGCGCGAGAAGATCCCGAAAGGTCGGATTGCCGGCCAAGCGGTTCCTCAGGACGAGCGTGTTGGTGAAGAAGCCGATCAGTCCCTCGAGCTCACTCTCGTTGCGCCCTGCGAAGGGCGAGCCCACCAGAACGTCCTCCTGTCCGGTGAAGCGATAGAGGAGTGCGTCGAAGGCGGCAAGCAGGAGGATGAAGACCGTGACGCCCTCGCGCCGGGCCAGCGCGACGATGTCCGCGCCGAGGTTCCCGTCGAACGCCACGTACCGGTGCTTGCCGCGGTGAGCCTGCACCGGGGCTCGAGCGTGGTCAGCCGGCAGGCGCAGGCGCTCAGGTGCGTCCGCGAGCGCGTCGCGCCAGTAGCTCAGGAGCTTCTCGAGCAGCGGCCCTTGCAGGCGCTGCCGCTGCCAGAGGGCGTAGTCGGCGAACTGGATCGGTAGCTCCGGCAGCTGGGGCGCGCGGCCCTCGACGAACGCGCCGTACAGCTCGGCGAGCTCGCGGTTGAGCACTCGGTCCGACGAGGCGTCGAACGCGATGTGGTGGATCGACAGGAGGAGGACGTGTTCCGTCGGATTCATGCGAAACAGGGTGGGCCGGAGCATGAGGTCGGCACCGAGATCGAAGCCGCGGCGCGCGGCTTCCCGGAGCAACCGCGCCAGCTCTGGTTCCCGGCTCTCGGCAGCGCCGCGAGTCAGGTCGACGACGGGCATCTCGAGCGACCAGTCGCCGAGGGGAACCTGGAGCGGCTCGCGCTCCTCGACCATGTACGTCGTGCGCAGGATCTCGTGCCGCTCGACTACGGCGGCAAGCCCGCGCTCCAGCGCGTCGGTATCGAGATCGCCCTGGAGTCGTACGGCGCGTGCGCCGTTGTTGGTCGGAGAACCCGGCTCCCACTGATCGAGGAACCACATCCGCTGCTGAGAGAACGACAGCGGCGCGGGGCCACCGCCGGTGCGGCGGGGGATCCGGGACGAGGACGCGCGCCTTCGCAGCGTCTCGCGCAGCTCAGCCCGCTCTTGCGGCGAGAGCGAGCCGATTCGCCGAGCGAGATCGCCGTCGAAGCCTGGCGGTTCTGCGCTCGTGTTCATGCGTCGTTCCACGACGAGAGACGGCTTTCCGCCCACCCTTCGATGCTAGTAGGCACTCTCAAACAGGCGTACGCGACGATCGTGCAGCGTTTGCGCGCACCCTAGCCCATTGGGCAGGTGGGCTATTTCATCCGCCACGGGCCTAGAGGTTACGGTGCATCCTCGTGGCGAGGACGGTCTTCATCACAGGTGCCGCGCGTGGCATCGGTCGCGCCACCGCAATCGCATTTGCCGAAGCCGGCGACAACCTCCTTCTCACCGACATCTGCGCGCCCATCGACGGGTGCCCCTATCCGCTCGCCACCCGGGACGACCTCGACGAGACCGCCGCGAGATGCCGTGATCGCGGCAGCGTCGTGGCTGTGGCCGTCGCCGACGTGAGACGACCCGAGCAGGTCGAAGAAGCGGTCCGACAAGGGCGTGACGAGCTCGGCCCCGTCGACGTACTGGTGAACAACGCCGGCCTCGTCGGCCCTGCCGGCGCGCCCGCGCACGAGCTCAGCGAGGAGGCGTGGGCGCTCGTGCTCGACGTCGACCTGAGCGGCGTCTGGCGCTGCGCCAGAGCCGTGCTCCCGGAGATGGTCGCCCGCCGGAGCGGCGTGATCGTGAACGTCTCCTCGACGGCGGGCCTCGTGGCGTTCCCACTGTTCGCGAACTACGTGGCCGCGAAGCATGGCGTCATCGGCCTCACCCGCGCGCTGGCGCTCGACTACGCCCCGTACTCCATCCGGGTGAACGCGGTCTGCCCGACCTCGGTGCGTGATGAGCCCCAACTCGCCTCCGGCATGCTGCACGGCGTCGCGGACATGCTCGGCGTCGGCCTCGATGATTACGAAGGGCTCTCGCTGCCGCATCATCCTCTGGGGTCGCTGATCGTCGGGGCCGATGTCGCGGCAGCCGTCTCGTGGCTCGCTTCCGAGGCAGCGGCGAGGATCACGGGGGCCGTTCTCCCGGTCGACGCCGGCTTCACCGCCCGCTAGGGCCGTGGCCGCATTGACTCGTCGAATGTCCAGTCGTCACCGCGGGCCCTTGTTGCGACAATAGGCACGTGTCCGGCCTGGGATCTCGCATCAGTGGCCGTGCTCGCCGGTCAGTCTCACTACCCGTTTATCTGTCCGCACGCCGGCGCTACTACGACGCACGAAGGCTCGTCGGCCGCAACCCCGGCCGCGGCCGCCTACTGCCGGACTTCATCATCATCGGCGCGGCGAAGAGCGGGACGACCAGCCTGTACGGCGCGTTGGCCGACCACCCCTACGTCGTGCCGTGCACAACCAGCGACCCTCACTTCCGGAACACGAAGGAAGTCCACTTCTTTTCCTCCGGCTTCCAGCGCGGTGAGGATTGGTACCGCTCACATTTCCCGCTCGAGAGTGCGCGGCGCGCGTTCGAGGCCGAGCATGGGAGGCCGTTCCTGACGGGGGAGGCGAGCCCCTCGTATATCTCGAGCTACTGGGCGCCCGGACGAATCCGGCAGGTCTTGCCGAACGTGAAGCTGCTCGCGGTGCTCCGGAATCCGGTCGATCGCGCGTACTCGCAGTTTCAGATGTCGCGACGTCAGGGCATCGAGCCGCTGGAGAGCTTCGAGGAGGCTACGGCCGCGGAGGAGGAACGGCTCCGTCCGGAAGTGGCCCGTCTGTCGGCCGATCCGCATTACAACAGTCCTGATTTCGGCCGCTGGTCGTATCTCGCTCGCAGCCGCTACGCCGAACAATTCGAGCGGTGGCTCGAGCACTTCCCCCGCGAGCAGTTCCTCGTCTTCAAGGCGGAAGACCTACTCGCTGATCCCGCGGCGACACTCGACGCCGTCCACGATTTCCTCGGCCTCCCGGCTCGCCGACATGAGAAACCGACGCGACTCCACACGGGTGGTGACTACGCCCCGATGGCACCGGACGTACGGGCCCGCTTGGTGGAGTACTTCCGCCCGCACAACGAGCGTCTTTATGACCTGATCGGGATCGACTTCGCCTGGGAGCGCGATGCCGGTTCCGTAGCGGTCTGATCGCTTCCCCGCCAGCTTCAATGCTCGTCGCGGGCGCGCGACCTCAGTATGGGTCGCGCCTGCGGCGCCGTCGCTCGCGGGGAAACGAGATCGTCGTGCAGTTGGAACTCGAGTAGCCGACTCGATGGCCGGTCGAGAGTCTGGGCGAGAAGCTCAACGAAGCCGTCGGCGAGACACTCGATCGTCTGCCGTTCGAAGAGGTCGGTGTCGAAGTTGAACTCCGCCAAGACACCCTCCTGGTGGACGTGCAGCTCGAGCGCCAGATCGAACCGGGCGAGCCCGATTTTGACCGGCACCCGCCGCGTGCTCGTCCCGGCGAGCTCGAGGCTCGGATTCGGGTCGACGCGGACACGGAAGTTGACCTGGAAGAGCGGATTCACTCCTGCGTAGCGGGGCGGCCGAACGGCGTCGACGATCCCCTCGAACGTGAGCTCCTGATGATCGAGGAGCTCGGCCGTCGTCTCGCGGACTCGCGACAGCAACTCACGGAAGGTCGGGTTTCCGGCAAGCCGTGCTCTCACAACAAGCGTGTTGGCGAAGTACCCGACCAGTCGCTGGAAATCGGGCTGGCCGCGGTTCGCAAACGGCCCTCCGAGGAGGATGTCGTCTTGTCCCGTGAGGCGATATAGCAGCGTCGCGAAGACCGCGAGGAGGAACATGTAGGGAGTCACGTTCTCTTCGCGGCAGGCAGATGTCACAGCCTGCGCAACCTCCGGCCCGAGTGCGACTTCGTGCACTCCGCCCTCGAAGCGGTGGGCCCGTGGCCGCGGGCGATCGGTCGCGAGCGGGAGGAACGTCGGCGCTCCGGCGAGCGCTGAACGCCAGAAGAGCATTTCGTCCTGCAGCCGTTGTCCGTGCAGGCGCTCTCGTTGCCAGACTGCGAAGCCGCCGTACTGAAGTGCAAGAGCGGGCAGCTGGGGCGGACGGTCGGCGACTGCGGCCTCGTAGAGCTCGGAAATGTCGTGAAACAAGATCTCGACCGACCAGGCGTCGACCGCAATGTGGTGCGTCTGCAAGAGCAAGACGTGCTCCTCATCCGCGAGCCGGAAGAGCGTCGACCGGAGAAGCAGGTCACGCTCGAGTGCGAACGGCCGCCGTGCGTGCTCGCGGAGAAGACGCGGAAGCTCCTCTCGGGCTTGGATCGGCGAGATCGCACCGAGATCGATCAAGGGGAGCTCGAAGCGCCAATCGGTGAGGACGACCTGCTCGGCGACGCCGGCCTGCCAGACGAGTGCAGTCCGCAGCGCTTCGTGTCGTTCGACGACGCCGGCAAGGGCACGCTCGAGGGCGGCGCGCCTGAGCGGTCCGGAAATCGCGACGGCAAGGCCTGCGTTGTAGACCGGGCTCCCACGGTCGAGCTGGTCGAAGAAGAGAAGCTGTTGCTGGTTCGCCGACAGCGGGTACCGACGGCGGTCGCGAACCGGCTCCTGCTCTGGGACTTGTGAGTCCGACGAAGTCGGAACCTGCGCAATCTCCGCGAGTTCGTCGACGTGGGACGCGAAGGCAGAGAGCGTGGGGTGGTCGAAGATAGAACGGACGGACAGCTTGATCTCGAACCGTTCGCGTACCTGGGCGATCACCCGGGCTGCGAGAAGCGAATGGCCGCCCAGGTTGAAGAAACTCGCGTCGCGCCCCACCTCCGCGACGCCGAGCACCTCGCACCAGATCGCTGCAAGCTGCTTCTCCGTCTCGGTCACGGGAGCGACGTCCTCGCCGGCCAGGTCGCGCTCCCAGACGGGCGAGGGCAGCGACCGAACGTCCAGCTTCCCGTTCGACGTGAGCGGGAGCGCTTCGATGAATACGAAGGATGTGGGCACCATGTACGCGGGGAGCTTCTCTTCGAGTCTGCCCTGGATGTCCCTTCGGAGCGACTCCGGATCGCTCCCGCGAACCGATGCGGCAGGCACGATGTAAGCGGCGAGCCGCGTGTCACCTGGCGCTACCTCGAGTGCCCGGACGATGCACTCCGCGACGGCGGGGTGCTCTGCAAGCGCCGCCTCGATCTCTCCCAACTCGATTCGGAAGCCGCGAACCTTGACCTGGTCGTCGAGGCGTCCGAGAAACTCGACCTCACCGTCCGCGCGGCGGCGGGCCCGGTCCCCGGTGCGGTAGAGGCGCCCGCCACCGAACGGTTTCACCAGGAATCGCTCAGCCGTGAGCTCCTTCCGGTTGAGATACCCGCGGGCGACGCCCGCCCCGCCCACGAAGAGCTCACCGGGAACGCCCGGCGGAACGGGCTCTAGCCGCGGGTCGAGGATGTACATGCTCAAATCGGGGATCGGCTGCCCGATCGGGCTGACGTCGCGTTCGGTATCCGCCGCCTCTATCGGACGGTAGGTCACGTGCACCGTCGTCTCCGTGATCCCGTACATGTTCACGAGCTGCGGCCCGCGCGCGCCGAACCGTTCGAACCAGGGTCTCAGCCCGTGCGGTCGCAACGCCTCGCCGCCGAACACGACGACACGCAGGTGCAGGTCGTCCGCGACGGCGAGCAGGTCGTCGAGGGCGGTCATGAACAAGCTCGGAGTTGCGTTCATCACCGTGACGCGCTCGTCTACAAGCAGCTCGGCGAGTTGCTGCGGCGAGCGCGTAGTCCAGTGAGGGCAAACGACGAGACGACCGCCGTACAGGAGCGGTCCCCAGAGCTCCCACACGGAGAAATCAAAGGCGTACGAGTGGAACAGAAGCCACGTGTCAGCCTCGGAGAATCCGAACCACGCGTCGGTTGCCGAAAAGAGCCGAGCGACGTTTCGGTGCTCGACTTGGACTCCCTTGGGTGCGCCCGTCGAGCCTGACGTGTAGATGACGTAGGCGAGATCCTCGGGACGCGATTGCGTAGGCGGTGGCTCGAGCCGGCGCTCCCCATCGTCGAGATCGGTGCCGAAGCAGAGTGCAACCGCCTTGTGCGGGGGGAGTTGCTCCAGCAGCGACTCGTGAGTGAGCAGAACAGGCGCCTGCGTGTCTTCGAGGATGTAGGCGAGGCGTTCCGCGGGGTAGTGCGGATCCAGCGGAACGTACGCACCGCCGGCCTTCAGCACGCCGAGGATCGCGATCACCTGCTCCAACGACCGCTCGAGACAGAGCGCGACGAGCACGTCGGGGCCGACGCCGGCGTCTCGCAGACGGTGCGCGATCGCGTTTGCCCGAGCGTCGAGCTCGCGATAGGGGATCGTCGTCCCCTCGAACGTGAGCGCAGGAGCGTCGGGAGACCGCTCTACTTGCGCGGCGAACAGCTCGTGGAGGCATGCGACCGGGAACTCCGCCTTCGAGGCTGAGGCTTCGACGAGATGGTCCCGCTCGGCCGGCGCGATCATCGGAAGGTCGGCAACCCTCTGCGCCGGAGCGTCGATCCCTGCTTGCAGCAACTCGAGGAAGTACGCCTCGAATCTCGCGATCGTCTCCTCGTCGAAGAGGTCTGTCGCGTACTCCCACATGAGCTCCAGCTGGTCGTTCGCCTCCTCTTCGACCCACAGGGTGAGGTCGAACCGTGCCGTAGAGGGGCGCGCATCGAACGGCTCGGCTCCGGCGATCTCGAGCGGAGCCTGCGGCACGTGCGCGAAGAACACCTGGAAGATCGGGTGGCGGTTGAGGTCTCGCTCGAGCTGAAGCTCGGCAACGATCCGCTCGAACGGAACATCCTGATTGGCCATGGCGCCGTGCACGACACCGCGAACGCGGCCGACCAGCTCACGGAAGGTCGGGCCGTCCTCGAGCTCGAGGCCAAGCGCGACCGTATTCGCGAACAACCCGACTGCATCCTCGAGATCGCTTCGCTCTCGGCCGGCAACGGTTGCGCCGACCACGACGCCCGCTTGACCGCTGAGCCGGTGAAGGAGCACGTAGAAGACGGCAAGCAGGGTGGTGAAAACGGTGGCGCCCTCGGCTCGCGCAAAGGCTCGGACGTCCGTGGCCAGCGCGGCCGGAAGGCGCGTGCGCCTGGAGGAGCCCCGGTAGCTCGGTGCCGGCGGCCTTGCGCGGTCAGTTGGCAGCTCGAGTACGTGTGGTGCGGCGGCGAGACGGTCATGCCAGTAGGCCAGGCCCTCCCTCAGCTCGTCTCCAGCCGGCGAACCGTCTATTCCGAGCGCAAACTCGGCGTACTGAATGCGGGGCAGGGGTAGCCCGGGATCGTCCCCGCGCGTCAGGGCGCCGTACAACGCAGCCAGCTCGCGGAAGATGACAACGTGCGACCAGCCATCACAGACGATGTGATGGAAGACGAGTTGAAGCACATGCTCGTCGGGCCGAAGTCGTAGAAGGGCGGCGCGGACCAGGATGTCCGTCGTCAGCGAAAACGGACGCGATGTGAACTCGTCCGCGAAACGCTGCGCGGACTCCTCGGGCTCGGCCAGCCCGCTCAGGTCGTGTTGCTCGAGGCTCAGCTCGAGGTGCGGATCCACCACCTGGACCGGGGCACCGCCATCGTCCGCAAAGCGCGTCCGGAGTGCGGCGTGCCGTCGCACGATCTCCCTGAGACTCTGTTTGAGCGCCTCGGCGTCTAACGGGCCTCGAAGCCTCGCTCCGAGGGGCATGTTGTAGACGCCGCGAGCACCCGCCATCTCCTCGAGAAACCACAGGCGTTCCTGCGCGGGGGTGCACGGCACGCGTTCCGGCTCGGTCGAGGGCTCCGGTGAAGACGCCGGCGCCTTTCTAGAAGGCGGCTCGGCCTGGGTCGTCGCGCGTTCGGCCGCGATCGCCGCGACCAGGAACGTAATCGTCGGAGTGTCGGCGAACTCCGGGAAGCCCACTGCGACCCCGAAAAGATCTTCGACGGTGGCAAGCATCCGGATCGCGAGCAGCGAGTCGCCACCTAGCGAGAAGAAGTCGTCGCCAGGCTCGACCGAGTCGCAGCCGACAACCTCGCGCCACAGTTGCGAGAGGATCGGCTCCGGGCCCGAATCCGGACTAACGGGGACCGCGCGCTCAGGATCGGGAACGAGCTCCCGAAGGTCTGTCATGGCTCGGATGCTATTGCCGCCCTCCCGGGACGCCTACGCCACAATCGACGAGCCATCGGCTCCGTACCTGGCCAACCGGTCAGGTGACTCGGCAGGCAAGATCTGCAACGAATCGGAGAGTAGGAATGGAAGTGACGAGGGGGATCGACATCGAGCTTCTGCCACCCACCGGGGATCCCGCGGCAACGGCGTCGTCGCAGCTCGCGGCGGGCGGAATCCGGGAGGCGGTTCGCGACGTCGTCCGGGAAGGCCGTTATGAGGACGCCTGGGAGCTCCTCCGGCCGTCCCTGCTCGCCGAGGATGACCCTGCGACCTGGGGCCTCGCCCGTCGGCTCCTACAGAGCGCCGCGGACGAAGGATGGGCACCGTCGTGCAGGCGAGATGTCCGACTGGCTCTCCTCTGCTCGTACGAGTCCGCCGAGCTCGTGGAGCACCTCCGTGTCGCGTGTCCTGCGTTCGGGATCGCCCTCGAGGTCTACGCGGCGCCGTACGGACAGCTCGAGCAGGAGGCGCTGGGGGAGAACACCGGCTTGGTGCAGTTCGCCCCATCCCACGTTCTCGTTGCACCCACGACCGCCGACCTTTCGTTCCCCGCTCTCAGCGAGGATCCGCAGGGCTCGCTGGCGGCCGAAGTCCGGCGTTGGCGATCTCTTTGGGATGCGCTCGGCTCCAGAGTCGCCGCACGGGTCGTTCAGCACGGGTTCGTTGTTCCCGACGAGTCACCGTTAGGACATCTGGCGCTTCGGATACCCGGAACCCGTCTTTCGCTCGTCCGCGAGCTGAACGCCCGGCTCGGCGCAGAAGCAGGGTCGACGGTGCTGTTGGTGGACGTGGAGCGCCTCGCGGGGGCTCTCGGGAAGCAGCGGTGGCTCGATCCCCGGCTCTGGTACACGGCTCGTCAGCCGTTCTCGTATGAAGCGCTTCCCGGCCTTGCCAAGGCGACCACGGCAGTGCTCGCGGGAGATGTCGGCCTCGCGCCCCGCTGCATCATCGTCGACTTGGACAACACCCTGTGGGGCGGCGTCGTCGGCGACGAGGGGGCCGAAGGCGTCGTGATCGGAGACGGCGCGGAAGGCGAGGCCTTCGCGGCTTTCCAGGAGTACCTGCTGGCTCTCCGTGATCGCGGTGTCCTCCTCGCCGTCGCCTCGAAGAACGACCTTGCGGCGGCAAGGGAGCCGTTCGAGCGCAACCCGTCGATGCGGCTGCGCTTGGAGCATTTCGAGGCGTTCGTCGCCGATTGGCGGCCCAAGTCAGTACAGATCGCCGAGATCGCCGAGACGCTCGGGCTCGGGCTCGACGCCCTCATCTTTCTCGACGACAATCCCGCCGAGTGCGCCCAGGTCGCGTCGGCGTTGCCCTCGGTTGCGACAGTGCCGTTGACCGTCTCTCCGTCCGAGTTCGTCCGAACACTTGAACAACACGTACATCTCGAGGCCTCGTGGCTGAGTTCAGAGGACAGAGCGCGCGCCGACTCCTACGCCGCGCGGCGCAAGGCAGAAACACTGCGCGAGGCGGTGGCCTCGTTGCCGGACTTCTGGCGTTCGCTCGAGATGCGTGGCCGGGTGCGTCCGGTGGATGCCACGACGCTCGAGCGCACCGCGCAACTGACCCAGAAGACAAACCAGTTCAACCTCACGCTCGTGCGCAGGACGCCCGAACAGATCGAGCGTCTCACAGCAGACCCGCGCACCATCTGCAGAACATTCGAACTCGAGGATCGGTTCGCGCAGCACGGCATCGTCGGTGTCGCGATCGCGGTGCCCGATCCCGAGGAGCCGGCGACGGCACTCGTCGACACGTTGCTACTCAGCTGTCGCGTGATCGGCCGGACGGCCGAGCAGCACCTTCTCGCCCACGTGGCGCACGCGGCGGCAGGCCTGGGCTACGACCGACTCCGCGGCATCTACGTGGCCGGGTCGCGGAACGAGCTCGTCTCCGACCTCTACCCGAAACTGGGGTTCGTCGAGGCGGGGGAGGGGCGCTGGGATTACGACCTCGGCGGGAGCCCGCTTACGAGCGAGTACATCGTGGAAGCCGGTGAGTAGCCAGACAGAGTTCGACCGGCGCTTCCACGACGTGCTCGAGGACGTGCTCGGCTGGGACGCGGTCTACGCCGACGCCGACGGCCCGGCAACCATCGAGGCCTGGGACTCACTTGCTCAGATCCGGCTCGTCAATGCCCTCGAGACGGCCTTCGACGTCCGACTACCCGACAGCGCCCTCCTCGAGGAGCAGACCGTCGGCTCACTGAAGCACCTGGTGGCCGAGCGGGGAGCTGTCCGATAGCTGCGGCTGCCATATCGCGCAAGCTCCGCTTCGGGCCCGAGGACGTCGCGGCCTTCGCACGCGCGTCGGGCGACGTCAACCCGTTGCACATGGACGCGTCCTTCGCCCGGCGGTCACCGTTCGGCGAGTGCATCGTGCACGGGTGTCTCCTCACGATGGGGATGCTCGGTTGTATCCCGGCTGAGGAGCTCGGAGCGGGAAGAGCGTTGAGGGTCTCCTTTTCGGGACCGCTCAGCGTCGGCGCCGTCGCGGACGCGAGCTCGACCGTCCACGACGGCTCGTGGGAGGTGAAGGCGTTCGGCCGGGGCCGTCTACTCGCGCGCCTCCGTCTCTCGCGCGAGGAGGACGAGTCGTCGAACGGGGGCGAGGCCCCACCGGTCCTTCCGCCCCGCCCGTCGCGCAGTTCTCCCGCGACGGATGCCCTCGCTTCTCCGGGGCAGGATGACCCACACCACGCCGTCGACTACCGCGTGGGTCCTGAGTTGCAAGCGCTGGCCGACCAGCTCGGCGCCGCTTCGCTCGCCGACGGCCTGCGGAACGGCCTGGCCTGGGCGAGCTATGTCGCAGGGATGGAGGTCCCCGGACTGCACGGGCTCCTGACCGGCGTGAAGCTGACGCTCGCGCCCGCTGCACGCGGCGCCAGCGCGGCGGTATTCGCGTTGCGGGCGGTTGACGACCGAACGGGGAGAGTCGTGGTCGGTAGCAGGCTGACTGGCGAGGCAGTCGCAACGCGCGCAGAGATCGAGGCCTTCACCCGCTCCGCACCGCGACCGCCGGCCGCCTCGAGCCTGCAACCGGCTGAGCTGCCTCGACAAGACCCTGACGGTGCTGTCGTAGTCGTCGGCGCCAGCCGCGGCCTCGGCGCCTCGGTGGCGCTGGCGTTTGCGCTACGCCACTACGACGTGTTTGCCGTGTACGCGCGGGCCACGGATGCCGCGGACGAGATGAGGCGACTTGCGGGCGACGACGCCGGCCGCCTCGTCCTCCATCGAGCAGACGCGTGTGACCCGTCCGCAATGGACGCGCTCGCGAAGCTCCTCAGCGCGGGGAAACGGCCACTGCGGGCAATCGTGCTGGCTGCCGCGCCACCCCCGGGGTCGGTCGCCCTGGCGGGGGACGGGGCCGCCGCGGTGGCGGACTACGTGACGACGAGCGTCCGGCTCGTCGCGACGCCGCTTGCGTCGCTCTTACCCGTCCTCGCGCCTGACGGAATAGTCGTCTTCTGCTCGTCGGTCGCCCTGACTGCCCCACCGCGCGACTGGCCGCAGTACGTGGCCGCGAAGGGGGCGGTTGAGGGACTGGCAGGGTGGCTTGCCGTCGCCAATCCCGGGCTCACCGCGCTCGTCATACGACTCCCGAAGATGCTGACCGACATGACGAATGCACCGGCCGGCCGGGTCGGCGCCGCGCCGGTAGAACCGATCGCCCGCTGGCTCGCAGAGACGATCATGGCCGGAGAAGTCGGCCCGGGTCTCTCCCTGCTCGAGGTTCCAGCGGAAGCGCTCACCCGCGAGACGGTGCAATCGTGACGGACAGGGCAACGGGCTCACCACCCTCGCTCGTATGGGACGAGCTCACGTCGCTAAGCGACACGTACACCTGCTACAGCTCGGCGATCGCGGCGTGGGCGGCTCTCGGGTCCGCTTCCTGGGTGTCGGCCATCAACGGAGGGCTGCACCTTGTCGTCGTCGATGCCGGAGACGCGCTGTTCGGCTTTTCACACCTCGCCCCGGAGCTCTCGCGCACGCTCGGTCTCGTGCGCCGCACGGCAGATGACGTGGCGGAGGCGGCGGCCGGCATCAACGACGAGCTCGCGGCGAACGGACGAGTGATCGTGGCTGGTGATGGCTTCAACCTGCCCTGGCACGTCGCCTACGGCCGGCGCCACGTGCCGCACTGGTTCGTGCTTGCGGCGGACGGAGCCATGTCCGTCGTCGACCCCTTCACGTGCCGAAATGACCTCGGCATCCAGCAAGCGACAATCGAACCGCTCGACCAGGCGGACGTGCCCGCCCTGGTGGCTGGAGTGCCGGTGGACGATCCGGTCTTCGCGCTGCGCGAGGCGTTCGCGCTCGGCGCCGATGAGCGGCCGCTTCCGGCAGCGTCGTTTCGGTGGTTCGCGCATGCAGCCGCTCCCGAACCTCCATCGCCGCTAGGTGACGCCGGGCCGGCAGCGGTCCGTCGTCTCGCGAGCCACTTCCGGGAGCACAGCCTGGACCGGGCCGCCTACCGGCAAGCCGACGATCTCTGGTCGATCGCACGCCACCGTGCGTTCTTCGCACAGCAGGTCGCGGGCGAAGCGGCGAAACGGTGGAGCGGTGACCTGCAGGCCTGGGTGGAGGATCACGTCCTCCCGTTGGCTCGGTGCTGGGCGCACGTCGCGCCACTCCTGATGCAGGCGACGCTCGCGCTCGATGGAGGGCGGACGCCTACGACGAGCCTGCCGGACACGCTTGACGAGCTCGCGGACCGAGAGGAGAAGGCACATACCGATATCTCTGCGCACGCGCCGGAGCTCGTTCAACCGGGCCTGATCGTCTCCTCCTAGCCGGTCGGATAGGTGCCGCAAGACGCTTCTGCCCCTACGTCCTGTGGTGCGCCCGGCCCGCCCGGCCTAGCATCCCATTCGAAAGGCCGAGCGGCCGCCTCCTGGACCGCTGCTGAAAAGCGAGTGCATACGTGAGCCAACAGGTGACCGACGGAGCTGCGACCTTCCGGCTGTCCCCGCAGCAGGAGCAGCTCTGGCGCGGGAATCCAGACGGCCCGCAACTCGTCGTGCGTTGTCGCGCGAACGTGGGCTCCGCGGCCGACACCGCCGTGCGAGACGCCCTCAGGCGGGTCGTCGAGCGGCACGAGATTCTGCGCACGACGTTCGAACACAGCCTGGGGCTCAAGATGCCGGCCCAACGGATCAACGACGACCCTGACGTCGGATGGATTGCCGATGGCGACGCAGCGGTTCCGGACCTCGATCAGGGACCCGTCGTGTGCGCGAGCCTCTCGGCGAACGCAGAAGGTCACCGGGTCATCTTTCTGACGATCCCCGCCCTGTGCGCAGACGCGCGCTCGGTCGCCCTGCTCGTATCGGAGCTTCATGCCGAGCTTGCCGGAAGCAGCGCGCAGGCAGGAGAACCGCTGCAGTACGCCGACTATGCCGAGTGGCGCAGCGAGCTGCTGACCGGAGAAAGCGGGGAGTGGGAAGTCGATGACCTGCCGTCATCGCCGGAGCTTCCATTCGTGCGGTTTGAGGACATACAGCTGGGCAGCTCCCCGCGGCGCGAGGCGGTGCCCCTCGACAGCGCGGCGGTCGCAGGCGGCGCCGCGGCATGCGGAGTCACGGAGGCGATCTTCGTCGAAGCGTGCTGGCACGCATGCCTGGCACGGCTGACGGGTGCGACGAGCGTTCTCGTAGGGGCAGTGCTCGACGGCCGTCAGCAGGACGAGCTTGCCGATGCCGTTGGTCCATACGCTCAGGTGCTCACGCTCGTGAGCACCATCGACGACGGCACTTCCATCGTCGAGGTCGCCGATCAGCTGCGGCGGGGGCGGGCTCGTCTCGAGCAGCGACAAGACACAGCGGATGCCGCGGTCCTCGATCAGGTGGCGCAGCGCTGCCACATCGGGTTCTCACACCTCGACCTGCCGGGCGCATTAGTCATGGACGAGCTCGTCGGCGCGCCGGCGCCGTTCTTCGCGCACCTGTGCTGGCTCTCGGGCGGAGACGCGGCACACGCTGAGCTTCACGTCGCCCAGGCGCTCGCTGACTCGGGTACCGCCGGCCTGCTCTCGCGCACCCTCGCTGCGATTGTCGCATCGGCAGCGAATGACGTCACGGTTCCCGTCGCAGATCTGGCGATGACGCCTGAGACGACGCCGACGAGCGACCTGTCCGTCTTCGTAGGTGCCCCGTCGCAGCCGGTCGCCGGCACGGTGACGGAGCTGTTCGACGCTGCGGCGCAAAGGGCGCACCACGCTGTCGCGGTCGTCGCCCCTGACGCGACGCTCACGTACGGGGAGCTGAACGAGCAGGCGAACCGGATCGCCCATCGCCTCAGGGAGCTGGGGGTGGAACGCAATACGCCGGTCGCCCTATGCATGGAGCGCTCGGCCAGCTCGATCGTGGCGCTTCTCGCCGTGCTGAAGGCAGGCGGCGCCTATGTTCCGCTCAACTTCGAGCACCCAGCGGCTCGGCTCACGCACCAACTTACCGAGACACAGGCGCGCGTCCTCCTGACCGAAACGAGCCTGGGGGACAGGCTTCCCGACTTCGACGGGACCGTGCTGCTCGTCGACGGAGACCCCGCCGAGCTCCAGGCCAAGTCCGAGACGGACCCGCTGCCGGTGAACGAGCCGGACGATCTCGCGTACGTGATGTACACCTCCGGCTCGACTGGGACGCCGAAAGGCGTCTGCGTCACCCACTGCAACCTTGCCACCTATGTGGCCGGAGTTCTCGACCGTCTCGAGCTCGCGGATCCGACGGGCGTGTCCTTCGCGGCCGTGACCGCGTTGAGCACCGACCTCGGAAACACGAGCGTCTTCCCCGCCCTCCTCGGCGGAGGAACGCTCCATCTCGTGGCTCCCGGAGACGCGGTCGACAGCAGCCGTTTCGCGTCCTATTTGGAAGCGCATCCGATCGACGTCCTCAAGACCACGCCGACGCAACTCCGCGCCCTCCTCGACGGCGACCAACCCCCCGCCGTCCTGCCGAAACGGTGGCTCGTTCTCGGCGGGGAGCCCCTGAGCTGGCAACTCGTCGACCGGCTCCGCGCCGCGGCTCCCACCTGCCGCATCCTCAATCACTACGGCCCGACCGAGACGACGGTGGGCACCTGCACATTCGAGATCGGGGCAACCTCGACGGTCGGTTCGACGGTGCCCATCGGGCGCCCGCTGCCGCGAGCCCGCGCGTACGTCGTCGACCGCAAGCTCCGCCCTCTCCCCGTCGGTGTGCCGGGTGAGCTCTGCATCGGCGGAGACGGCGTCGCCTCCGGGTATCTCGGCCAACCGGAACAGACGCAAGAGCGCTTCCTCCCGGATCCCTTCGCGGACGAGACGGCCGCGCGGCTCTACCGGACCGGTGACCGTGTCAGGGCCCTCGCAGACGGCGACCTCGAGTTTCTCGGGCGCACGGACGACCAGGTGAAGATCCGCGGCTACCGGATCGAGCCGGGAGAGATCCAGAGCGTTCTCGGGACCCACCCGGCGGTGCGCCAGTGCGAACCGTCGCTGCTGACGTCGACGCCGGAGTGGGTGGCCGCAGCCATGCCCTCCAGGCCGAAGGCCAGGCTGCGCACGGTGGGGTCGGTGAGGCCGGTGGAGGCGTCGCTCCACGAGCTGCCGTCGCTGCTGCGGGCGATGCCTCGCCCGTCGAGGCCGGCGTAGGCCAGGTGGGGGGCGCGGACGTCGAAGCCCACCGTCCAGCAGCGCACACCGGTGATGCCGGTGGCCCGCCAGGTGGCG
>Ga0207693_10002206_pt1 | contig 16983 bp, 10 predicted proteins | sample LARL81metaG_FD_184347 | JGI IMG/M metagenome (GOLD analysis project Ga0207693, IMG submission 184347) | Corn, switchgrass and miscanthus rhizosphere microbial communities from Kellogg Biological Station, Michigan, USA - LAR L8-1 metaG... | ecosystem: Host-associated > Plants > Roots >...
CAGCAGCAGGCGACTTTCGATCTGAGCCTCATCAAGGCGCACTCCAACACCACGGAGCTGACGAGCGGTGACAAGCAGCGTCGCGACACCGACCTGCACTGCGAAGGATTCATGTCCCTGCTCTGCGGCAACTCGCAGGGTGGGGAAATCGTGCGGCTGGACAAGGAAGTGCAATGGACGCTGGAGCCCAAGAAGAGGCAATACCGCGAAAGCCACTTCCTGAGCGCGGCGGAGCGCCAGGCTGCCGAGGCGCAGGCAAGCGCCGCGCTGGAGAAACTCAAGCAGTGTCCGACACCGCCTCAGGCGGCCAACCAGGCTCCGGATACCTCCAAGTGCGAGATGACGCCGCCGAAGATCGACGTGCATCAGACCGACAGGCACGCCTCGTTGGCCGGCCACGACAGCCACCTGACGCAGCTGGTCCTGACGCAGAGCTGCCGCGACAAGACCACCAGTGACACCTGTGATTTCACGCTCACCCTGGACTCGTGGCTGACGCAGGAGGAGATCGCCGGCGTGGCCGACGTCACCGCCTTCCGCACCGCCTACCTGAAGAAGCTCGGCTTCGACGATCCGAATTCGCAGATGCTGAAGGAGGTGCGGCAGTTTCTGGCGCCGTACCAGGACAGTCTCAAGCAGCTCTCGTCCCGCGCCACGGAGTTCAAGGGCTACCCGCTGAAGACCGACATCCGCATTGCCTTCGGCGGCGCCCAATGCGCGGCGGCCAAGAAGGGCGCGCCGGGCGGGGCCAACGGCAACGCGGTAACGGATGCCAGCCAGGCAGCCTCCGACGCGGCGACGAGTTCGGCCTCAGGGGCGGCCGGGGCAGCGGCCGGACAGGCGGCGAGCAACGCCGCGGGTAACAGTATCGGGGGTTCGATCCTGGGCTCCGCCGCGAGCGCCTTCGGCAGCAAACTCGCCGGTGGCCTCTTCGCGAAGAAGACGCCGAGCACCCCTGCCCCCGCAGCACCCTCCCCCGAAGTGCCGCCGAACATGATCCAGGTCGCGCAGATCACGCTGCAGACCTCGGCGATCACGCCCGGACCGGTGCCGGCAGAGCAGTTTGAGATCCCCGCCGGCTGGAAACTCGTCACGCCAAAGGAAAAGGCGCCCAAGGAGTTCACCTGCCCGAACCCGGGAACCTAGCAGCCGCCGTGCTGGGGTGAGGCCGGCGCGAAGCGCACGGCACGCGCTCTGCAGGAGGCGGAAAAAACGTTCGCAAATGTGTGAGCCGCGGCCGATCGAACCCGGCCGCAAGGGTCAGGTATCCCGGTCCACCCAGGGCGGGTGCTTCTTGAGCGCTAGCGGGACACTCGGCCGCGCTCTATCCGCCGCCTTGCCGGGGGACGCATGACGGCTACGCATGCGCCGGGTTGCTTTTGCCGGCACCCCGATCGTGCTCCCGCGGATCACCGGCTCGTTCCTTGTTTTTGTCATGGGCCGCTACCTCCCCGCCGGTCCCTCCGGCGCGAAAGGAATTGTCCATCCCGTTGGGGTACGCGCGGGATCAGGCGGCACGGGCACGCGCGGTAGGATCCGGGCTACAGCTGTTCCCGCGGGCCAGCACACTCAGCGGGCCGCCCGTCGTGGCGCCCGCTGCGTCGTACGCCGGCGGTGCGCGCCGGTACGCGTTTTGCCGGCGGCCACGGTGGTGGCCGCCCCTGCTGCGCGGCGCGCACGCATGCTTTTTGCCAGGAGCTCGGTAAGGTCCACGACATTGCTCGTGGGGGGTTGAGACGGGGCTTCCTCCAGAGGCTCCACGGCATGGGTCTCGCCGGCGGCGAGCTTGCGACGGATCAAGGTCCCTATCGCGTCGGTGAAGTGCTCCGCGTACGCGCGCGGCTTCCAGGCGCCGGTCATCTGTTGAATCAACTGGGAAGCCATCCTGCGCTCTTCAGGCTTGATGCCCGCGGCGCTGCCGGCCTTCCCGGGCAGCCCCAGCTGCCCGGCAGAACGCACGTCACCCGCCCAACGCAGCACGTCCAGCACCAGAGCTGCCTCTGAAATGACGATGGCGGCCAGATGCTCCTTGTTGTGGATCACGAGCCGCGCCAGCGCTACTACGTCTGCCTCGCGCATCGCCTCACGCAGCAGCACGTAGACTTTCTCGGACTTACCGGCGGGCTGTATGTAGTAGGGCCGCTCGAGCATCATGAAGGGCAGCTCGGACCTCTTGACGAAGGACTCAATCTGGATGGTCTGAGTCGATTTCGGAAACGCCGCCCGGATCTCCTCGTCGGTGAGGACGACGTACTTGCCGTTGGGCTGACGGACTCCCTTGACGATGTCCTGCATCTTCAGTTCCCTGCCGGTGCGCTTGTTGTAGCGCTTGTAGCCCACCGGATCCAGGGACCTGCGATCCAACCACTGGAAATCGACACCGGAGTCCTGGGTGGCCGGAAACAGCGACACCGGTAAATGGACCAGTCCGAAGCTGATGGCGCCCTTCCAAACTGCACGTGGCATGGCCGTCCCCTTCCTTGACCTGATCGCTATCCTCCTCCGGCGGCGCCGCAGGCTCCGTCAGCGTGCCACGCTATTTTTGCAATTTGGATCGCCAGGGGCAGGTTCCTCCGTAGGAGGGCACTGACGCGCACACCGGCGCTGTGGTTGGCTGCGGCGCGGCCCTCGTGCAACCCAGAGGCGGCCCGACCGCCACAAGATTGCAACGACGAGTTGCCGCCGCCCAAGATAACTTGGGCGGCGTCTTGCGTGACGCAGGTCCAGCGCTTACAGCGTGCGGCCTCCCCTCAGGCCGGCGTCGCGGCCGTATCAACGGCGGACACCTTGGACAGCAGTTGATTGAGCTTCTCAAGATCCACCGGCTTGACCAGGTGGAAATCAAACCCTGCTGCAAACGAGCGTTGCCGGTCGGATTCCTGGCCCCAGCCCGTCACGGCGATGAGCAGCAGCTCCTTGCCCCACTCGTGTGCGCGGATGCGGCGCGCGACTTCGTAGCCGTCCATCTGCGGCATCCCGATGTCCAGGAAGATGACCTCGGGACGGTGGCGCATCGCTGCCTGCAGTGCCGCTGCTCCGTCTTGGGCGCGGTGCACCTCGTGTCCATTGAGGGCGAGCAGCGCTGCCAGGCTCTCCAGCGCATCAAGGTTGTCATCCGCGACCAAGATGCGGCGATGCTGCGGCCTTGCGGCCTGGCACTCGGCGGTAAGCTGGTCGCCAACAGCGGGCAACACGGCCGGCGTCATCAACGGCAGACAAATGACGAATTCACTTCCTCGTCCCGCCCCCTCGCTGTGGGCACTCACGCTGCCGCCGTGCATCTCCACCAGGCGCCGCACCAGAGCCAGCCCAATGCCCAGACCACTCTGCGGTCGCTCCATCCGCTGGTCGAGTTGCGTGAACAAGTCGAAGATCTTGGGCAATACCTCGGCGGGAATGCCGATGCCCGTGTCGCGCACGCGTATCTCAACGTCACGGGCGCGCGCGCACACCTGCAGCACAATGCTGCCCCCAGCGTCGGTGTACTTCGCGGCATTGCCGAGCACGTTGGCGATGGCCTGGGTTAGACGCATGCAGTCGCCATCCACTACTGGCGGCTGCTCGGGCAGCTCCACCGTGAGCACCTGCGAGCGCCCCTGAATGATCGGCTCCACGGTCTCCACGGCACGTGCGATCAATTCGCTCACCTTGAGCGGTTGCCGCGTGAGATTGATCTTGCCGCGCGTGATGCGCGACACGTCGAGCAGGTCATCCACCAGGCGCGTCAGCTGCGAAAGCTGCCGCTCGATCACATCACGTGCCAGACACATCTGCGGGTCCTGCAGGGCCTTCATGCGCATCAGGTGCACGGCATTGCGGATCGGGGCGAGCGGGTTGCGCAGCTCATGGGCGAGCATCGCCAGGAACTCGTCCTTGTGACGGTCCGCCTGCCGTAGCGCGTCCTCGGCGCGCGAGCGCACCGTCACCTCGCCTTGCAATGCGGCGTTGGCGCGCTCGAGCTCCGCGTTGGCCTGCTGCAGGGATACGTTGAGGGCCTCCAATTCCCGGGTCTTCTCCGCCTGCAGTGCTGTATTGGCCATCGCCAGGCGCTCGTTCGCTTCGGCCAGGTTGCGATTCAGGGCCCGCAGTTCGCGGCGCTTGCAATACAGCTCGACCAGCACCGCGACCTTGCTGCGCAGAATCTCCGGCACCACCGGGATCGACACGTAGTCGACCGCCCCGACCTTATAGCCCTTGAGCCGATCGAGCTCGGACATGTGTACGCCGGTCACGAAAATGATGGGGGTGCGTTCGAAGCGCGGATGCTCGTGTATGAGCCGCGCCGCCTCGAAACCATCCATCTCCGGCATGCTCACGTCCAGCAGCACCACCGCGAACTCCTCGCGCATCAGCTTCTCGAGAGCCTCGATGCCCGAGCGTGCCGAGACCAGGTTCTGGCCCAGCTCGCTCAGCACCGACTGATAGGTCAGCAGGCGCGCCGGCTGATCATCCACCAGGAGGATGTTGACCTTCTCCGGCGGGCGCACCGCCGCGGCTCCCGGGGCGCCCTCGAGCGCGCGCTTCAACGATGTAGCCACATACGCACCAGGGAGAGCAGCTGATCGGTGTTCACCGGCTTCGCCACGTAGTCCGAGGCACCCGCCTCGAGGCACTTCTCCCGGTCCCCCTTCATGGCCTTGGCGGTGAGTGCGATGATCGGCAGCATGCGGAATTGCGGCTGAGTTCTGATGCGGCGCATCGTCTCGTAGCCGTCCATCTCGGGCATCATGACGTCCATGAGCACCAGCGAGAGGTCCTCGGTGCTCTCCACCAGGTTGATTGCTTCCTGCCCGTTGGTCGCCGTGATCACCTCCATATTGTGGCGCTCGAGCAGACTGTTGAGCGCGAAGATATTGCGGATGTCATCGTCGACCACCAGTACCTTACGGCCCGTGAGTGGTGCATCGCTTTCATGCAGACCCGCGATCATGTTCTGTTTTGATTCGGGCAGGTCGGCGATGACCCGATGCAGGAACAAGGCCGTCTCATCGAGCAGCCGCTCCGGCGAGCGCACTCCCTTGAGCACGATGCTCTTGGCGTTCTTGCGCAGCTCGCTCTCTTCACCCTCCGAGAGGTCGCGGCCCGTGAACACGACGATCGGCACCTGACGCAGGCTCGAATCCGCCTGGATGTTCTCCAGCAACTCGAAGCCGGACATGTCCGGCAGCCGCAGGTCAAGCACCACGCAGTCGAAACTGCCGCCGCGCAGGGCGGCGAGCGCCGCGGCACCGGTGGCTGCGGTGGTGATCTCGACGTCACTGTGTGCGAGTAGCTCCGTTACGCTCATCTGCTCGGCCGGGTCATCTTCGACCACGAGCAGGCGCCGCACGCGCGAGGCGGTGAAGCTCTTCAGCCGGTCAAAGGCGGCTTCGAGCTCATCGGTCGTGACCGTCTTCGTGATGAAGGCGAACGCGCCGCGCTCCAGCCCGTACTGGCGTTCGTCCTCGATGGTGAGAATCTGTACCGGAATGTGCCGCGTCTCGCTGCTGCGCTTGAGCTGGTTGAGCACGGTCCACCCCAGCATGTCGGGCAGGAACACGTCCAGCGACACCGCTGCCAGGCGGTACTTGCGCGCCAGCGACAGCGCCTCGGCTCCGGTTCGTGCCAGCAGCACCTTGAAGCCGCGGTCACGCGCCAGAGTGAGCAGGATGCGCGCGTAGTGCGGGTCGTCCTCGACCACCAGCAGCGCCGCCTCATCCGCACCGAGGGCCTCCCGATCATCGGCAATCTCCTCCTGGCGCACCACCGGCAGCACCGCGGGCTGGAACACCGGCGGCGGCAGACCGGGCGCGTTCGGGCTCTGGACGCCTCTGTTATAAGCCGGCCCGACATAGGACAGCGGCAGATACAGGGTAAAGGTGCTGCCGCTGCCGGCGACGCTGCTCAGGCGTATCTCCCCGCCCAGCAGATGCGCCAGCTCGCGGCTGATCGCAAGTCCGAGCCCGGTGCCGCCGTACTTGCGCGCGGTGCCCGCGTCAGCCTGCTGGAACGCCTCAAAGATGATCTTCTGCTTCTCCGGGGGAATGCCGATCCCGGTGTCACTCACGGAAAACTCGACCACGGCGGGAACCTGGCTGAGCGTCGGGTGCTCCGCGGTCCAGCCGCCCGTGGCGGTGCCGACGTGCAGGCGCACCCCGCCGCGCTCGGTGAACTTGAACGCGTTCGACAGCAGGTTCTTCAACACCTGCAGCAGGCGCTTGGAATCGGTGGTAATGGCACGCCCGAGGCGCAAGTCGAAATCGGCCGTGAACGAGAGCTTGCGGGCCTCCGCCTCATGCCGGAAGTTGCGTTCGATGGTCTCGCGCAGGTGCGTGAACAGCAGATCCTCGCACTCCACGGTGACGGTCCCCGACTCGATCTTGGAAAGATCGAGAATATCGCTGATGAGATTGAGCAGGTCGGTGCCAGCGCCGTGGATGGTATTGGCGAACTCTACCTGGCGATTACTCAGGTTGCCGTCGGCGTTCTCCGCCAGCTGCTGGCCGAGGATGAGGATGCTGTTCAGCGGCGTGCGCAGCTCGTGTGACATGTTCGCCAGGAACTCGGACTTGTAGCGCGACGTCAGGGCCAACTCGGCGGCCTTCTCCTCGAGCGCGCGGCGTGCGAGCTCGATTTCCTGATTCTTGCGCTCCACTTCGGCGTTCTGTTCGGCGAGCAGCTTCGCCTTGTTGGCCAGCTCCTCGTTGGTCTGCTGCAGCTCGGTCTGCTGCGCTTGCAACTCCCCGGCCAGCTGCTGGGACTGCTTGAGGAGGCCTTCCGTGCGCATGGTGGCCTCGATCGTGTTCAGCACCACGCCGATGATGCTGCCCGTCAGCTGCTCGAGGAATGCCAGGTGCGAGGCGGTGAAACCGCCGAGCGAAGCAAGCTCCACCACCGCCTTAACGTGCCCTTCGTACAGCACCGGCAGCACGATGACATTGCGCGGCCGCGAACTGAGCAGACCGCCGCGCACCTGGATCGAATCGGGCGGAATATCCGTGAGCAGCAGGCGCTGGCGATCCGCAGCCGCCTGCCCGACCAGTCCCTCCCCGATGCCGTAGCGACGCGGTTCGCGGTTCTCGTAGCCTTCATCGGCGTAGCTGGCGAGCTCCTTGAGGCAGGCGCGGCCGCTGCTGCCCTCCATCACGTAGATGATTCCCTGCTGCGCATTGACCAGGGGGGCGAGTTCCGACAGCAGCAGTTGTCCCACGGTCACAAGATCGCGCTGACCCTGCATCATGCGGCTGAACTTCGCCAGATTGGTCTTGAGCCAGTCCTGCTCGTTGTTGCGCTCGGTGGTCACGCGCAGGTTGCCGATCATGGCGTTGATGTTGTCCTTGAGCTCCGAGACCTCACCGCGCGCCTCGACCTGAATCGAGCGGGTGAGGTCGCCCTTGGTCACCGCGGTCGCCACCTCGGCGATGGCGCGCACCTGGTTGGTGAGATTCGCCGCCAGCAGATTGGTGTTGGCGGTAAGGTCCTTCCAGGTGCCCGCGGCGCCGGGCACGTGCGCCTGGCCACCGAGGCGCCCCTCGACGCCGACCTCACGTGCCACGCTGGTCACCTGGTCGGCGAAGATCGCCAGCGTATCGGTCATGCTGTTGATCGTGTCCGCCAGCGCGTTGACCTCGCCCTTGGACTCCACCGTGAGACGCTGCCGCAGGTCCCCGTTGGCCACCGCGGTCACCACCTTCACGATGCCGCGCACCTGGTTGGTGAGATTGTTGGCCATCACGTTGACGTTGTCGGTCAGGTCCTTCCAGGTGCCCGCGACGCCCGGCACCACCGCCTGGCCGCCGAGCTTGCCCTCCGTGCCGACCTCGCGTGCCAGCCGCGTCACCTCGGCGGCAAAGCCGTTCAGCTGATCGACCATCGTGTTGATGGTCTCCTTGAGCTGCAGAATCTCGCCCTTGACGTCCACGGTGATCTTGCGCGACAGGTCACCTCGTGCAATCGCGGTCGAGACCTCGGCGATGTTGCGCACCTGGCCGGTGAGATTGCGCGCCATCGAATTGACGTTGTCGGTGAGATCCTTCCACGTGCCGCCGACGCCGGGGACGATCGCCTGGCCGCCGAGCTTACCCTCGGTACCCACTTCACGTGCGACGCGCGTCACCTCGGCGGCAAAGCTGTTCAGCTGGTCCACCATGGTGTTGACGGTTTCCTTCAGCTGCAGGATCTCCCCGCGTACGTCCACGGTGATCTTGCGCGACAGGTCGCCGCGGGCGATGGCGGTGGCCACCTCGGCGATGTTGCGCACCTGGCCGGTGAGATTGCTCGCCATCGAGTTGACCTTGTCCGTCAGGTCCTTCCACACGCCGCTCACGTCCTTCACGTCCGCCTGGCCGCCGAGCCTGCCCTCCGAACCGACCTCACGCGCGACGCGCGTCACCTCCGCGGCGAAGGCGTTGAGCTGGTCCACCATGGTATTGATGGTTTGCTTGAGCTGCAGGATCTCCCCGCGCACGTCCACGGTGATCTTGCGCGACAGGTCGCCGCGGGCGATGGCGGTGGCCACCTCGGCGATGTTGCGCACCTGGCCGGTAAGATTGCTCGCCATCGAGTTGACGTTCTCCGTGAGGTCTTTCCACACCCCACTGACGCCCTTCACCTCGGCCTGGCCACCGAGATTGCCCTCGGTACCCACTTCGCGCGCCACGCGCGTCACCTCCGCGGCGAAGGCGTTGAGCTGGTCCACCATGGTGTTGATGGATTCCTTCAGCTGCAGGATCTCACCCTTCACATCCGCGGTGATCTTGCGCGACAGGTCGCCATTGGCGATCGCCGTGGCGACCTCGGCGATGTTGCGCACCTGCCCGGTGAGGTTGCCCGCCATCGAATTCACGCTGTCGGTCAGGTCCTTCCAGGTGCCGGCCACGCCTGGCACCACCGCCTGGCCGCCGAGCTTGCCCTCGGTGCCGACTTCGCGCGCCACGCGGGTCACCTCGGAGGCGAAGGAACGCAGCTGATCGACCATCGTGTTGATCGTCTCCTTCAGCTGCAGGATCTCGCCGCGCACGTCGACCGTGATCTTGCGCGAGAGGTCGCCGCTGGCGATCGCGGTGGAGACTTCGGCGATGTTGCGTACCTGGCCGGTGAGGTTGCCCGCCATCGAATTGACGTTGTCGGTCAGGTCCTTCCAGGTGCCGGCCACTCCCGGCACCACCGCCTGGCCGCCGAGCTTGCCCTCGGTGCCCACCTCGCGCGCGACGCGCGTCACCTCGGCGGCGAAGCTGTTCAGCTGATCGACCATGGTGTTGATGGTGTTCTTCAGCTCGAGAATCTCGCCCTTGACGTCCACCGTGATCTTGCGCGACAGGTCCCCGCGCGCCACCGCGGTGGTCACCTCGGCGATGTTGCGCACCTGCCCGGTGAGATTGGTCGCCATCGCGTTGACCGAGTCGGTCAGGTCCTTCCAGGTGCCGGCCACGCCGGAGACGATCGCCTGGCCGCCGAGCTTGCCCTCGGTGCCCACCTCGCGGGCGACGCGGGTCACCTCGGAGGCGAAGGAGCGCAGCTGATCGACCATCGTGTTGATGGCTTCCTTGAGCTGCAGGATCTCCCCGCGCACGTCGACGGTGATCTTGCGCGACAGGTCGCCGTTGGCGACCGCGATGGTCACTTCCGAGATATTGCGCACCTGCCCGGTGAGGTTGCTCGCCATCGAGTTCACGCTGTCAGTCAGATCCTTCCAGGTGCCCGCGACGCCGTGCACCGCGGCCTGCCCGCCGAGCTTGCCCTCGGTACCCACCTCGCGCGCCACGCGCGTGACCTCGGAGGTAAAGGCACTCATCTGCGCAATCATCGCGTTGACGATGGTGGCGGAGCGCAGGAATTCGCCCTTCAGTGCCCGCCCGTCCACCTCGAGGCTCATCGTCTGCTGCAGGTCGCCCTTGGCCACCGCGGCGATCGTGCGCGTGACCTCCGTGGTCGGCCACAGCAGGTCGTCGATGAGCGTGTTTACCGAGTGTTCCATCGCACCCCACGCACCCGAGCGGCGATCGCTGGACATGCGGTGGCGTGTCTTGCCGTCCTTGCCCACGATCTGGCCGACGCGCTCAAGTTCCTGCGCCAAGCGGTGGTTGGCGCTGACGATCTCGTTGAAGGTATCGGCAACCTTGCCCGCAAGACCGGTCTGATCACTCGCCAGGCGCACGGAGAAGTCCCCGTCTCGCACGGTTTGCAGGGCCCGCAGCAGCTCGCTCAGGTCAAGCGTCGGTTCCGCGGGCCGCGCGGGCGCGCCGTTGGCTTTGCGGGTGGCGCGCCGAAGATCTCGCGTTTGCATCGACAGACTCCCGGTGCGCGCTGCGCTTAAGTTGGCTCAGACCGTTTTCGACAGGCTCCGCCAGGCGCCACGCGGCCCGACATCGCTGCCGAGGATGGATAGAGAGCCTGGTACGCCGGCAGTTCACTCAGACGCTTCGCCCGCCCCCGTGCAGGCGGTTTCACGCACACTTCTAACACCACGGTGCCCCCCAAGTACTGCTAGTCAAGCATAAGTCTGCGTCTGTAGGACTTGCTGTAAGACGCCGCCTACTCTTGGCGGCTAGGCGGCCGCCTGGCCGCCCAGCGGCAGGCGCACCACGAGCCGCGTGACCGCATCGTCGCCCCCCATACTTAATTCGCCGCCGATGGCGGTAGCCCGCTGCAGCATCGCAAGTACGCGCAGGTCATCCTCACCCGCAGCCGTGGCCGACAGCGGCAGCGCGCGGTGCACGACCTGCATCTCCAGCACGTTCGCCTGTACCTGGGCGCTCACCTCGATGGCGGACTTGGAGCTCGCCGCCGCCCGCTCCAGGGCGTCCTGCAGGATGCGGTACAGACCGACCCGCGTCGGCAGATTCAGCGGCACCTCATCGAGCGGGAGCTTCGATCGGAAGCTGCCACCCAGCCGCGCGACCATGTCCTCCGCGTACCAGCGCAGGGCGGAAAAAAGACCCACGTGCATCAGTAAACCGGGCTGCAGGCGCTCGACCACCCGGCGTTCGAGCGCGATGGCCTCATCGAGGGAGTGCTGCACCTGGGCGAGCCGCTCCCGAACCTCTGCGGGGGCCTGTGGCAGCTGGCGCAGTGCATGGCTGACGTCCATCTTGGCCGCGACCAGAAAGCCGCCGAGTTCGTCGTGCAGTTCCTTGGCGATCACCCCGCGCTCTGCATCCAGCTGCCGCTGCATGTAACCGGCGAGCCGCGGCATCAGGGACGCCGCCGATAGCAGGTAATCGCTCGCCGGGACTTCAGATGCATCCCCCGCCTTCATATGATTGACTCTGCACGCGTGACAGTCCGGCGGACGGTGCTAGGCTGTTGTAGCGGCATGTACCATTCCTGCACAAGGAGCTGACGGTGTCCGAAGGCCTAGCGCGCCGTCGCCGCGTGCTCGTGGCGGACAACAGCCCGGATCTGGCGCTGGTGCTCGGCGAGATCATCGGCATGGATCCGACGCTGGAATTCGTCGGCCACGTGCTCACGGGAGCCGAGGCGCTCGAAAAATCGCGCGCCGGGGCCACCGACGTTTTGATCCTCGACCTGGGGCTGGGGGACTGTCATGGCTTCGAGGTCCTCGATCGCTTACGAGCCGACGCAACACAGGTCAAGGTCATCGTGCACACCGGTCACGCCTCTGCGGACCTGGCCGCACACGCGCGGCGCAAAGGGGCGGCGGCCTACGTGGTCAAGGACGGCGACCCCGAGGCGCTGCTGGCCGCGATTCGCGACAGCTGACGTCAGCTGTCGCGGCGCGTCCCGGCCCGCAGGTGCCGGGTCAGGTCCGCTTCCCGACCGGCACTCGCTCCGCTTTTCGCAGCGTCGGGTCCGGCATGTTGCTGTTCGTACTCGCGCTTGCGCGCATACCAAGCCTTCAGGGCCTCCCGGCTCTGAAAGGCGGCATACGAGAGCACTGAGGGTTCTAGTTCATACGCTTCCACCGGCTTATCCCCTAGCGAATCGCCAATACACGTGCGGCGTGAACTAAGGTGAGCGCGGGCCCTAAGCCTGTCCCGCAGCGTGGAGCGTTTCGTCCTGTAGGCTAATTCCTACAGCCCCGCGGTGCCCGGCCGGAGGGGCTGCGCGTCGGGGCCCTCGGGGCGCCACACGCGCACGAACACCCGCCGGATGCGCGGATGCTGGCGCCTGAGGGCGGCCTCGAGCCGGTCGATGGCGTGCTCGCGCGCCTGGCCGCCGCCGAATTCGAGCGTGATCGCCACCAGAATGAACTGCGGGCCCACGTGCATCGAGAGCACCTCGTGGACGCGCTTGATGCCCTCGATCTGCTGCGCGATGCGGCGAATATCCGCCACGACATCCCGATTCGCGCTCTCGCCGATGAGCAGCCCCTTGGTCTCATACGCCAGCCAGACTGCCGTGACGGCGAGCACCAGGCCGATGAGAACGGAGGCCAGACCGTCGAACAGGGGATTGCCGGTGAGCTGCTGCAGGATGAGCCCGCAGCCTGCAATCAGCAGCCCGAGCAGCGCCGCCGAATCCTCAAAAAGCACCATGAAGCGCGACGGGTCCTTGCCGGCGCGCACGGCCTGGATGTAGGTGCGGCGTCCCTTGACCTTGGAGAATTCGGCGATGGCGAACAGCCAGCTGGCCCCTTCAAACAGCACCGAGACGCCGAGTACGGCGTAGTTGACGAACACATGAGTGAGGGGCTCGGGGTGTTGCAGCCGCAGCACGCCGCGCACCAGGGCTACCCCCGCGCCCACCGTGAAGAGCTCGATCGCCACCACGAAGCACCAGAAGTAGACCTCCTTGCCGTACCCGAACGGAAACTGTTCATCCGCCGGACGGCGCGCCCGCTTGAGCCCGTAGAGCAGCAACAGCTGGTTGCCGATATCAACACTCGAGTGCACCCCCTCTGCCAGCATCGCCGCGCTGCCGCTGAACAGGGCGGCCGCGAACTTCGCCAGCGCGATGCCCGCGTTGCAGGCCAGGGCCAGGTAAATGACGGGACGCGCCGAGCTGCGTTCGTGCCCGGCGATCGTCTGTGGCTGCGACTTCGGATCCGCACGCGCCACCCGGCCGGGCGCGGCGTCGCGGGCACGCCGGTGCCGTCGCCGTGCGACCCCCTTGGACCTGCGGGACGAGTGCGCCATGCGCTGCTGCGGGCCGCCGGCCCTAGTCCCCGCCCGGCAAGGACTGGCGCAGCGAGTCGATGCCCCGCCACGGATCAGCCCGCATACGCCGCAGCCGCTCGCGCAGCGTCTCGAAGCGAAACTCGTCCGGGCCAGTCACCCGCGGCAGTTCATCCCAGCTCAGCGGCGTCGCCACGGGGGCCCGCGGCCGGTTGCGCGGCGAGTAGGAGCACACCGCGGTGGCGCCGCGTGCGTTGCGCAGGTAGTCGACGAATATCCGCCCGGCGCGCGCGGATTTCGTGGCGACCGCCAGATAGCGCTTGGGCTGATCGCGCTGCAGCTGCTCGGCCAGCGCGCGCACGAAGCTGCGGGCCGCGTCCCAGGGGGCGGCCGGCCTGAGCGGGATGACGAGGTGCAGTCCCTTGCCGCCCGAGGTGCGCACGAAGGCTTGCAGTTTCAGCTGGCTCAGACGGTCACGCAGTTCCAGCGCCGCCTCGATCACGCCCTTCCAGGAGACCCGCGCCCCCGGATCAAGATCGATCACGAGCCGGTTGGCGCGCTCGAGATCTCGAACCGAGCACCCCCACACATGCATCTCCAGCACGCTCATTTGTACGAGCCCGAGCAGTCCGTCCAGGTCCTTGACGTAGATCCAGCGTTGGCCGTCCTGGGGATCGTCGATCTGAGCGATCGCCGGGGGCAGGGTGCGGCCGAGGTGTTTCTGGAAGAAACACGGGCCTGCCGCCCCGTCCGGACAGCGCAGCAGCATCAGCGGCCGGTTGATCAGCTCCGGAAGTATGAAAGCGGCGATCTCGGTGTAGAAGTCGGCCAGGTCGGCTTTCGTCACGCGTGGCTTGCTGAACAGCACACGCTCGGGATGCGTGAGGCGCACGCGCGCACCCTCGGGCGTCGCGGTGCTGCGCTTGCGGACCGCGCCCACGGGTCAGGCTGCCCCGGGCCGGGGGACCGCCACCCCGCCCCGCCGCCGGCGCGCGCGGCCGTGCTTCGCACCCGCCTGAGCCGGCCGCCGCAGCTTCACCGCGTCGTGCGCGGCTCCCGTCAGGGAGCCGACGGTGCGATCCGGCCGCAGCCCCTTGAGGCTCGCCTGCCGCAACAATCCCTCCTCGGTCAGCCCGCGGAACTGCACTTCGACCACCAGCTGCGGCCGTACCCACAGCGGCGTTGCGCCCCGCAGCTGCGCGCGTGTGGGCGGATTCAGCAGCGACACCCCGCGGGCCTGCCGCGCACCCTGCAGTCGGCGCAGCAGATCCGGAATCGCCGCTTGGGTGAATCCGGTGCCGACGCGGCCGCAGTAGCGCCAGCGTGAACCCGGGCCCGGGCTTCCGAGCAGCAGCGAGCCGAGCGCCTCGCGCGCGCCCTGTCCGCGGGTGTAACCAACGATCGCGTACTCATCGGCCTGCACGCACTTGACCTTGAGCCACGCGCCGCCCCGGCCGCCGGCGTAGGCCGCCGCGGCGCTCTTGCAGACGATGCCTTCGAGCCCCTGCTGACACGCCGCGCGCGCCGCGAGCGGCCCGCGGCCCACCGCATAGCGCGTCAGACGCAGCGGCCGTGGCGCGGCGCGCAGCAGGCGCGCCAGGCCCTCCTTGCGTGCGAGTTGCGAGCGCTCGCGCCAGTCCTCACCGTTCAGCCACAGCAGGTCGAACACCATGACCTGCAGCTGCGTTTCGCCGGCGCTGGCACCGAAGCGTTGCTGCAGTTTGCCAAAGCTGCTCACCCCCGCCGCATCGATCGTGATGAGCTCACCGTCGAGGATGCAGCTGTGACAGTCGAGTGCGCGCGTCGCGCTGGCGGTCGCGGGAAGCTTCGCGGTCCAGTCCTGGTCGCCGCGCGAGCTGATGCGTACGCGCTCGGCGCTGCGCCACAGCAGCACCCGGTAGCCGTCGAACTTGACCTCGTGCAGCCACTCACGCCCCTCTGGAGCGGCCGGGACGAGCCGTGCGAGCTGCAGGTCCACGCGCGACGGCAGACGCTCCTGAGTGGCAGCCCGCTTAGCCACGCGCTTGGGCCTCCGCGCGGGTGCGGACCGCCTTATGCGGGCGCCCGACCGGGGCGGCGCGCCGCCTCTTGCGCCAGCGCGAGAGCGGTACATCATCGGCGACGTCACCGGCCCGCGCGGCGGCGTCCGCGACCTTGATCAGGAGCCACTGCGGCTGTCTGCCCGCAAAGCGGGTGCGCACCAGGGACCATTCACCGCGCAGGCGCTGCCCGCGCAGGGTGAATCGCAGCTGGCCTTTTTGCAGTGCCTGCGCGGCATTGCCCGGCGCAGTCCACGTGCCGCGGTCCCAGATCCAGACCTTGCCGGCCCCGTACTCGCCCGCCGGTATCCTGCCTTCAAAGCGGGCGTAGGCCAGGGGATGATCCTCGACCTGCACCGCCAGGCGTTTGGCGGCGGGATCCAGGGAGGGACCCTTGGGTATTGCCCAACTGCGCAGCGTCCCCTCCAACTCGAGCCTGAAGTCAAAGTGCCGCGCGCGCGCGTGATGCAGGTGCACGACGAAGGCTGCGCCGCGGGCGCTCCGAGGGGAGGCGGGCACATCCGCAGGTTCGGGAGTAACCGCGAAGTCGCGTTTGCGGCGATACGGGGCCAGTCGCTTAGCGGTGTGCATCTGAGCGGTCCTCGGCAAAGCGTCCTCGCCCCGCTTGGTCAGGCAGCCTTGTACTCTGCGCGGACTTGCCCGGCACACCTAGGTTATGCAGCCCGAGAGGCGGTGTAGGAAAGCGCCCCTATCAAGGGCACGGCCGCCGCGAGCGCGCCGCACGCCAAGTGGTGCGGGGCACGGAATTTTTCCCGACAAGGCGCGCACTTGCCTGCGGCCCTGGAAGCACCGAAACTGAAGCTCGATGCACGCGCGTTACGACGTCCTGGTGATCGGTGCCGGGGCCGCCGGACTCATCGCCGCTTCCGAACTGGCACACGCCGGCCGCTCGGTGTTGGTACTGGAGGCCCGGGACCGCATCGGTGGTCGCATCTGGACACGTACTGAGCCAGGGCTTGAAGTCCCGCTCGAGCTCGGCGCCGAGTTCATCCACGGCCGGGCCGAAGTCACGCGTGCCCTGCTGGCGGACTCCGGCAAGGCCGCCATCCCTGCGGCGGGCGCGCATTGGTCCTTCAAGGACGGGAGCCTGCGCCCCAGCGATGGCCTGTTTGAGAACCTGCAACGCCAGGTGCGCCGCTCCGCGGTGCTGCATCAGCAGGACATGTCCTTTGCCGCGTTCCTGCAGCAGCTGAGTCTGACGCCGGACGAACGGCGCTTCGCGCAAACCATGGCCGAGGGATTCGACGCCGTGGACGTGGAGCGCGCCAGCGCGCGGGCGCTGAGCGCGGAATGGACCGGGGACATGCTCGGCGACGCACCCCAGGGGCGTCCCGCGGGTGGCTATGCCTCGGTGCTGCAGGCGCTGACGGGCGCCCTGGCGCGCAGCAACGCGCGTCTGCAGTTGCAGTCGCCGGTGCAGGAAATCCTCTGGTCAAGGGACGCCGTGTGCGCGCGCGGGAAGTGCCTGAGCCGTGAGTTTGAGTTCTCCGCCTCCCGCGCCATCATCACTCTGCCCCTGGGTGTGCTGCAGTTGGACGCCGCGCAACCGGGCGCAGTCAGGTTCACACCGGCACTCGATGGCAAGCGCCCCGCCCTTGCCGCGCTCGACTGCGGTGCGGTGGTGAAGATCCTCATGCGATTCAGCTCTGCGTTCTGGCAAGAGATGCACCACGGTCGCTACCGCAACGCGTCGTTCTTCCACCTGCCCGGCGGCGCGATTCCCACCTACTGGACGGCGGCACCGGCGAGTGCTCCGCTCATGGTCGCCTGGGCGGGGGGGCCGGCGGCGGCGCGCCTGAGCGCGGGTGCCGGCGGGCCCGGGCTCATCGAGGCAGCGCTTGGAGGACTGCAGACACTCTTTCAGTCAG
>Ga0207693_10002208_pt1 | contig 16977 bp, 15 predicted proteins | sample LARL81metaG_FD_184347 | JGI IMG/M metagenome (GOLD analysis project Ga0207693, IMG submission 184347) | Corn, switchgrass and miscanthus rhizosphere microbial communities from Kellogg Biological Station, Michigan, USA - LAR L8-1 metaG... | ecosystem: Host-associated > Plants > Roots >...
GCGCAAGACTCAAGGCCGAGCGGATCGCTACTCCTTTCTCGTAAGGCTCTTTCATCCTCTACTTCAAGCCGGTTTAGCCCGGCGCACTGGAATGGCGATTTTGCAACAGGAGCAGGGGCGCGGCGCAAAAATCCGGCAGGACACTGGTGCAATTGACAGTCGACTGGGCCCCCACGGGAATGAAACTACTGCGGGAGAAGTGTCCCTCAAGGTTGACGGATGTCGAGCCTCAGGATTCTATTCGCTGCCATTTCTGCGATCGTATTGTTCCTGTACGGCCTAGAAGCGTTCAGTCGCGAGCTCCAAGCGGTTGGCGGTGAGACGCTCCGGAAATGGCTAGGCACGCTCACCGAAAGTCGCTGGCGGGGGGTGGTGCTGGGTGCTGTTGCGACTGCTATCATTCAATCCAGCAGTGCCGTTACCTCACTGACTGTGGCGCTGGTGGATGCTGGCACTATGACGCTCCGCTCCAGCCTGGGTGTCCTGCTTGGCGCAAACATTGGAACGACTTCCACGGCATGGCTGGTCTCGTTGAAGTTAACTGGGATCGGACCGTTCTTCATCGTTCTCGGCACTGCGCTGAGCGCAATTCCGACGCGCTTCAAGGTGCTTGGCAAAGCTGCCTTCTATTTCGGGTTCATCTTTTTCAGTCTGGATTTAGTGAGCTTCACGCTGAAGCCTCTAGCTCAAAGTCCGCTATTCGCGGAGGTACTGAGTCGCTCGAGTACACCAATGATGGGCGTACTGGCAGGGGCGGTTGTTACCGCGATCGTTCAGTCAAGTAGTATCACGACCGGACTTTGCATCCTTCTCGTGCAGCAGTCAATTCTGCCGGCAACGGCGGCGATTCCCATCGTCATCGGTGCGAACATCGGGACAACTGCCACCGCGCTGGTAGCCAGCATCAAGATGCACAAGACGGCGCGACAGGTAGCACTGGCCAACCTCTGCTTCAACACTTTTGGAGTCGTGCTGTTCCTGCCGTTTCTTGGATGGTTCGCGGCAAAGGTGGTGGACTTCGCGGGCGAACCCGGCACGGCAGTGGCATGGGCGCAACTGATCTTCAACCTGGTGATGACGTTGGCGGTGTTGATCTTGCTGCGCATCTTTCAGCGTCGTGTGGAACTCTTCGATTCGACGCAGGCGCGTGCCGCAACATCACCGGTCTCAGGTTGACGTTGGCCAAACGGGCCGGATTCCGGCCACCGCCACCTCCGCCGGAAAGTGCTTTGGCTACTTCATTGGTCAGCATATCTTCCACGCGCATTCTCGCTTCCTCCACGAACATCACGATCAGAAAATCCCGTGATCGGAAGAGGTCCGGCGCTGTCTCTCAATATATGGCCTACAAATGGTGGACCTCTAGAAGCAGCGAGACGGGCGGGAGGGTATTCACACGGTTTCGATGGCGATGCCGATCCAGAGTGGCTCACGATGGTTGCCGCTGAACTGTTCGATCCGGCCACTTCGATTTCGACCGCCGCTGCGAGTCTCGAGGCAGGCCGAGCAGAGCATGTCGCTACGATGTTGAGTGATGGACAGGTCCTGATAACGGGGGGAATCAACGGATATCAAGAAGTTTGCTGTCGTCCTAAACCGTTTGCTGTGACTTTGGCCAGCTCTGAGCTCTATAAGTGAGTGGGCGCTGCGTCCCAGCGGACCTTCCTGATGACCGAGTGAAATGCTTTCACACTTGGCGCTAGGACGAGCGATCCTCCCAGTCGACCCATTCAACGGGATGAGTCGCAAGGTAGGCACCCACAGCTTCGCCGAGGGTCGCGAAGAAGGCTCGTTCGCCGAAGCGCATGAAGAGCTCGAAACGCTTCAGCTTGTCCTTGACCGGATCCTTCATCTCGGCGAAACACAACTCTATGCCGGCTGCATGCAGGGTGTCGTCAAGCTCGCAGACGGCGTCGGCCGCGGTGACGTCGATGCTCGTGACCGGCTCGGCTGCGACCACAAGCCAACGGACGGGGGTCGGCGAGTTTGCGACGGCATCCAGGACGCGATCGTGGAACAACTCGGCGTTCGCGAAGAAGAGCGGTGCATCCCAACGGAACAGCACAAGACCCGGGATCAAGCGTGCCTCCGGATAGCGGGCAATGTCGTGATAGCCCTTGACGCGTTCGACGCGGCCGAGCACGGCCGAATGCGGGCGCCAGCCGTCCCAGAGGAATTCAATCACCGCAATCACGATCGCAAGCGCAATGCCCGGAATGGCGCCGAGCACGGCTACACCTGCGAAGCAGGCCATCGAAAGCCAGAACTCCCAGCGCTGGATGCGATATATGCGGCGCAGGTCAGACACTTCGACCAGGCCGATGGCCGAGGCAATGACGACGGCAGCCAAGGCAGTGTGTGGCAGATGCTGGAGCAGCGCGGGCGCAAGAACCAGCAGCAATGCGATAGAAAGCGCACCCACGACACCCGTCAGCTGCGTCCTGGAGCCCGCCGCCTCGGCCACCGGTGTACGCGATGAGCTGCTGCTGATGGGGAAGCCCTGAAAGAGGGCCGCGGCGAGGTTGGCGACGCCGAGGCTCACCATTTCCTGGTTCGGGTCGACCGATGTGCGCAGACGCGCCGCGTAGGTTCGAGAAAGCACGCTCGTGTCCGCGAATGAGACGAGGGCGACCGCGAGGCCACCCGTGAGGATCGGTACCAGGTCGTCGACGTGGACAAGAGGAAAGCGTGGCGAGGGCAATCCCTGTGGCAGAGGTCCGAGCACCGATATGCCGGCGCGTCTTGCGAGGTCGAAGGCCGCGACTACACTGGTAGCGGCGACCACGGCGATCAAAATGCCTGGTACGCGCGGCCAGCGCTTCAGTAACAGTATGAGAGCGAGGGTGCTGACGCCGATCGCGAGTGCCATGAGGTTCGTGTTCCCTCGGAGCACCTTGCCGAAGATTCCCCACGCTTGGCGCACTGGGCCGTTCGGGGTGACGGAGAACCCCAAAAGCTTCGGGACTTGGCTTAGCAGCACCGTCAGGGCAATGCCGTTCATGTAGCCATAGCGGATCGGCTTGGACAACAGATCGGTGATGAAGCCCAAACGCGCTAGGCCCGCCGCAACGCACACCACGCCGGAGACAATTGCCATCATTCCGGCCAGCGCGACCGCACGTTGCGGCTCACCCGCCGAAAGCGGCAGCACGACTGTGAGGATTACGGGCGCGAGTGCCGAGTCCGGGCCCAGGACGAGAATGCGGCTTGGACCGAACAGGGCGTACGCGAGCAGTGGCACAATGGTCGCGTACAGGCCGTTGATACCCGGCACGCCCGATGCCTCGGCGTACGCGATGCCGACCGGCACGAGCATGGTCGTCATGACGAGGCCGGCCACAAGATCGTGCCGCAACCAGGGCGACTCGTAGTGACGTAGGGTGTTCAACCCGGGAAGCCAGCGTATCCAGCCGGTTTGATTCGTCTGGGTTGCCTGGCGGGCGATGCGGCCAGGTTCTGTGGTGTGGGAGGAGAACGATTCAGTCACGGCTGTTCCCTAACAATCGCTGATGAGCTTGGCGACTGGAATATCAAAACACGACCTGATGACGCGCACGACGAGTCGTTCCGGAGAGAAAATCGTGAGCAGAGGCAAGAAGGAGCTACTTGCAGTAAACGCGCACCCGGTCAACAAGGCAATCACGATCCTCCAGTTGGTATGTGGGTTCACGCCCGGATTATGCGCCAGTGGGTCAATTGTTGTCGACGGCGTTGATACTCAGAGATTTCCGAAAGGCCATATGTTCTTGCTGCTCTCGCTAAGGCGGCCTGGCCGTTCTTGGTTTGACGGTGATACCACTACGGTGACGGATGAAACACTCTGCCGAATACCGCAAGTTAACGGCATTCTTGATTAATCGCGCCAATTCCTTATCATGAAATTTGCCGAAAGCGGCCAAAAGCAGGGGCCTTACTTGGCTGACGCCGAGATACCGGAGCGTATCCAGATCAGCCTTTACCTCTTGGTGATGTGTGCTCCACGCGTCGTGTGACGGAGTCAGAACGGCAGCATAGTCATTTGCGCGATTCTCAAGCACAGACACCCAACTCAAAGCAGTCGCTTCTTAATTAACTTCTTTCTTAATTTTGTCAAACAAGTCGCTACTGCGAGTATGTCCATGCGTCGTGATCCAGAAATATCGAATGTAATCGACTGCATCTCCGTCTTCGCGTCCTAGGGATTCAAGGATAGCCGACATTGATTGCCATTTCTGTGTAATTTGATCTGCTTGAGTTTGTGGGACAAGGGAATAAAGATAATTCTTAACAAGCTCGGCGGCCGACAATTTAAGTCCCCTATCGTTCATCGTCTCAAAGATGCGGTACGCCGTAGCCTGATCTTGCACTTCTACCCAAATCACCCTTGCTCCACTTTGCAGGTAATCCAGCCATTTTTGGAGAGTTGAGGCTTGTACATCAGGGGGGAGGCTCTTAGTTATGGTCTTGACGTGATCTGCGGCGGCTTTCGCCGCTTCTAAGATGAGTTCGTGGGATTCTTTCTTTGGGTCTGGTACGGCAGCCTTGCGTTCGGGATTGTCGGGCTGCTTTAAGATCTTGGAAACAAAAAACTGCGATCTGCGGCACTTAACGAGAAATGTGGGGTTTCTCTACCCGTTCGTTCCAATGAAAGCAGGCTTTCCCCGGTAATTACTCGCGCGATTTTCTTGTCGTTCAAAACGGCCTAGAAAAAATCGCGAATCGCCGCAATCAAAATCATCGTTGTGGCGATCCTCTGTTGACCGTCATAGACCTCGATAAAGTTAGGCTGGCCCGGAGGATTAACAACGATTACGCTTCCCAAAAAGTATTCGTCGGCCCGTTGCGTAATAGCGCCATTGAGGTCTTTGAATAGGTCTTCAACGTGTGACTGCTTCCACGCATAAGAGCGCTGGTTTATGGGAACGTGCAGACCTTTGCGGTTTCTGACGATCTCACCAAGGGTGTCTTTGCCAAATTCTATTGTTGGCATAATTTCTGCCCGATTCTCCCATCGGCCAAGAAATGATACGCTATCGCCGGAAAGGAACGGCCCCGATCATCCACACTAGCATCTGCCTGTTCAACTCCTGGCTCGCCTTTTTTAAATTTTTTCTAAATCGAAGAGACGGAAATCGGTCGGTGCATTTGGTCGACGCCCTGGTGCTGGACAACTAGTCGGACTGGCCTGCCCACGCGTTAGCTTCGGAACGTGTCCAACTTTGGACTATCGAGGGATGTAGGTTTAGAGGGAGCAGCCGGCTGTGTACCATTTTGTGTACCATCATAGCCGCGAAATGCCGTTAACCGATGCCATCACCCTTTTGCAACCAAAACAAAACCCGCTGATTTAGCGGGTCTTAGCAGATGATAGTTGGTAGCGCTAACGGGAATCGAACCCGTGTTTGAAGATTGAGAATCTTCCGTCCTAACCCCTAGACGATAGCGCCCTTGGAGAGCGGTAATTATAACAAAGCAAGCAGAGCAAAAAATGGTTCCGATCCGGAATCCCGTTGAAGAAACTGAGAATCGATATATAGCGATTGTCTCTTGACATATTCTCCATCCTGAACTAATTTCTTTTAGCGAATAAAAAGCGAAAATACGGATTTGCATCGAGGCCTTCCGCCCCGACATTCCCTGAAATTGTTTTTCTTGTTTGAGGTTCCATGTCTTCCCTGCCCGTTTCCATCCAGCACGGCTTCGCTGATGTTTTTGTTCTCAGGAAGGAACCGGCGCTGGTTTTAAAACGCCTAGCGGCATTGCCCAAGCTCACGGGCGTCGTCCCGGCATCGCGGCTTGAAATACGTTCCTCGCCAGAGATGGTTTCCAGCGGGATTCAGGAAATCGATGGACTTACGGGCGGGCTTCCACGCGGCTGCCTGAGCGAAATCTGCGGATCAGCTTCTTCGGGACGCACCAGCGTGCTGCTCGCCACGCTTGCCGCTGCTACCCGGCGCGGAGAAATCTGCGCTCTGGTAGATGCTACCGATGCGCTCGATGCGGTATCGGCAGTATCTGCTGGAGTGGACCTGGAAAAACTGTTATGGGTGCGTTGCGGGAAAGCCGGAGCCATGCTGCAGACGACAGACCTCGGACCTCAAACCTCAGGCTTCGAACCTCAGATGTCAGATCCAAACCCAAGTCTTTTAAATTCAACGTCTGCTGTCCAAAATCTGAAGGCCGAGGTCCGACGGCTCAAGTCCCACTTTCGGTCTCTGGAACAGACACTGCGTGTTACCGATCTGCTTTTGCAAAGTGGTGGCTTTGGTTTAGTGGCGATCGATCTCGGCGATGTGCCGCACTCGGCGGCACGACGTATGCCGCTAGCCTCCTGGTTTCGCTTTCAGCGTGCGGTCGAGCCCACTCCCACAGTGCTTTTGGTGGTCGCTCAGGAGCCTTGTGCACAAACCTGCGCTTCGCTTCTGATCAGGCTGCAGTCAGGGAAAAAGTTGTCAGGTATCGGCAATCAACTCGCACTGAAAAACGATGTCGGCCCAGCCCATGTGCGACTTCTGGAGGGGCTGCAAATTGAAGGAGAGCTTATGCGTTCGCGCCTACAACGAAAACCGATGCAATCGGTGATTACAGCCTTTGCCACCAAGGCGGTACGAAGTGCCTAGTGCCGCGTGACTGACGACTATCATATCAATGCCTTTTGCCTGCATCTTCGTTCCTGATTTTCCGGTGGAAGCGCTGCTGCGTGCCGAACCGGAATTGCGTTCGCAACATGTGGCCGCCCTTGAAGGTAAAGCTCCGCTACAGAAGGTTTTTGCGGTTAACGAAAAGGCGCGCTGCGCCGGAATATCTCCCGGCATGACGAAACTTCAGGTGGAGGCCTGCCCTGATCTTGTGCTGCGTGCCCGCTCTTCATTACAGGAAATAGCCGCACATGCAGCCCTGCTGGACTGCGCTCAGTCATTTTCACCACGCGTGGAAGACGCGGCCTACGACACTGTCCTTCTGGATCTGAGCGGCTTGGAGTCGCTTTTCGGCCCTCTGCCTAACATCGCACGCGCTTTGGCGCGACGCGCCTTCGATCTCGGACTCGAAGCCAATGTTGCGATCGCTTCAAATCCGGATGCTGCCCTGCTCGCCGCTCATGGTTTTTCAGGCGTGAGTGTAATTCCTGAAGGAAAAGAAAACGAGCAATTGGGCAATCTTCCGCTGCGAGCGTTATTCACAAAATATTCCAATCCCCAAACTCTCGAAATACTCGAACGCTGGGGCATTCGAAATCTTCGTTCTCTGGCTGCTCTGCCGAATATCGCGTTGAGCGAGCGTCTGGGACAAGAAGGCATTCGCCTGCAACAGCTGGCTTGTGGCGCCGTTTCCCGAACTCTGGTTCCAATGGAAGCGCCGCTTATTTTTGAAGAAGCTATCGAGCTGGAATACCCATTGATGCTGCTTGAGCCGTTGGCATTTCTCCTGAACCGGTTACTGGAGCAATTGTGCGTTCGGTTAAGCGCGCGGGCTTTGGCAACCCAGGAATTGCATCTGGGTTTGACGTTAGAACAAACTTCGCATGCATATAACGCCATGAACTATGCGGGAACGGACACGGTTGTTCATCCGGGTCAAGGGCAGGCCACACAGATTTTTGAACGCACTTTGCGGCTTCCAGTCCCATTGCTCGATGCCAAGGTTTTTCTTAAGTTGTTCCAACTTGATCTTAATGCTCATCCACCGGGCGCTCCCATCGCCAAGATTCATGTGTCTGCCGAGCCGGCGCGGCCACGCGCGGTACAAAGCGGATTGTTTCAACCGCCCTCTCCCGAACCGGAAAAGCTTGAACTCACTCTAGCTAGGATCGCGGGAATTGTCGGCCAGGATAAAGTTGGATCTTTGAAGTTGCTTAATACGAATCGTCCGCAAGGATTCCTCATGCAGCACTTTGCACCAAAGGGCGGCGCTCACGGCACTAAAAATAATAAAAATCAGCGTGGGAAACCGATTCCCAGGGGACAAAAATCCGATCGAAATGGAGACTCTGCAAACCAGCCACTCTCCATTTCGAATCTTCAAACCACTAAAACCGCTGTAACTGCGCTACGCATTTTTCGCCCACCTCTGCGTGCTGCAGTAACTCTCCGCGAAGGCCTGCCGGTGAGCGTTGTTTGTTCAAAGCGCAAAGAAATATGTGGGGAAATCCTTTGGGCAGCAGGTCCGTGGCGTACCTCAGGAGATTGGTGGGAACGGGAAGGATGGGCGCGCGACGAGTGGGATATTGCCTTACAAGAAAAGACGGGTATTGCACTTTACCGGTTGGTTCGTGACTTGCTAAGCGGGCAGTGGGCTGTGGAAGGAAACTATGATTGATGAGGGTAGAAATTTTGAACTTACCGGCTTACCGTCTATAAGGTGTTCACTGTATTTTGGACACTTATGATGTGGATAACCTGTTCAAACTGTGCGATTTACCTCTTAATCGAGCTAGCGCCATATCCGCTGCCTGTCGCGAGAGTGTCCTGCCCCTCGCATCTGCAATTGGCAAAAATAGGCCCTGTTCTACTCCCCCATTACCGGACCGAAACATAGAAAGCATTGTTGCCCGATCGCAAATCCTTGCCATAAGAAAAAACTACTCCCCCTCCGAACACTCGAACTTTGGCTTGCGCACCCAAATCCCATAGCCATTCATGCGAGCCCAAACCATCGGAAGCATCCGAAATCTTGCCCGTATCCAAGAATGGCCCAAGCTTCACGGCAAAGATTCCGTTGCCGTAAACTTTTTTGTCAGCCTCCCAGTTAGACAGAAAGTAATCGCGCCCCAAGGGAGCACTACCCTTCCTTCCGTCGCGCGTACCGATGTGTCCGCGCATCGATAAATCACTGTCCCGCTCCAACCCCAGCATGAATAGCTCGTCGAATGGAACAGCTCCAAACGTCTTGCCCGCTCTGATCGAATGCTGCACCTCGTAGTCGTCGTCGCGGGATTGAGGGAACCAATGGAGGCGCGCCGAACCCTGCAGCTTCTCGAAACTCTGCGAAGGTCGTGACCACACACGCCCCGCTTGCGAGGAAAGACCACCATCGAGCGTCAACCTTCTCTCCGGCAAACGCCACAGGCTCACATCCAGCCGGGTGGTTTGCTTGAGTTGATAGCCTCTGGCCAGAAGACTGGGAATTAACACGACACCGGGGTCAACACTGCGGAAATTCCGGTGGGAAACTTCGACTTCCGCAGACCACTGCCAACGCCCGCTCTGGAAAGCCGAGAAGGTCGCACTTACGGCTTCGCGCCGCATGTTCAGGCTTCCCAGCAAAGGCGCTGGTCCCTGGAAGGAGTTCCGAATGTCCCAGTTCTCGTCGCGCAAATCCGCCCACAATCCATAGCGAAATCTAGGATTTCCCTTAAACGGTCCGGAGAGTTCAGCCGCAATCCGGCGCTTCTGCGCATCCCACCGATACATCGATACGAAATTGATGGCCTCATGATTCAGGTTATAAATTTCTGGCGTGACCGACAAAAATGGTAGCTTCCGAAAAAGAAGAAACAACTTTTCCAGCTTGGTTTGGCCCCATCCATCGCGTTCCTGGTTGCGAAAGACAACGTCAAATTTGCCGTCTTCACGGGCTTGCAGATCAAACTGGTAGCTGGGAAATATTCCCAGCCCGCCGATTCGAGGGTCGGTGGTCAACAGATCGGGTAGAGATAGGGTGCTCGCCGGCGCGAACGCGAATGCGCGATCGAGCAAAGAAGAATTTATTTGGGGTACGGGCGAGGCCTGAATTTGGGCGATGACGGGCTTCTTTACCCGGTTCCAATACTTCAGAGCCGCTTCTGTATTCCCCTGTAGGAAATAAACCGTGCCGAGAAAATCATTGCCGTAGGAATCATTCGGATCCAATTGGAGCGCCCGGCGCAGAAAGCGCGCGGCTTGCGGGTAATGCTTCTGCTTGAATGCGACTCCGGCTAATTCCAACGGAAATCGCTTGTCTTCCGGCAGCAATCGAGCACCCGATACGAAGACGCGCTGCGAATCCGCCAGCCGTCCAACTTGGCCCAGGGCGGTTCCGTAATAGAAATCGAAATCTCCAGGCGGGTGTTCTGTCGAGTCGCCCAGCCTGACGATTTCTTGCCAGCGCTGTTCGGCAAACAAATGCTTAACCTGATCGGACACGCCGTCGTTAGAAAATTTGCTTTGCGCGTGAGCCAAAGCAAACAAACCGAGAGCGAGAAGGACCAGAGGGATTTTGGCAGATTTCGGGGTCAGCTTTGCGGCACAGCCAAGAGCGTCCATCTGTCAGTTGCGCTCCATTCCCTTTCGAAAGCGGGGCGGTCCTGCTTGAGCAGTTTCCTTTGGGCGGGATCGTTGACTATGACCTGCTCCGGATCGATTCCGGTAACGACCACATAGTGCAACGACGCGCCGTCGGACGGCTTGAGCGCCACAATCAGAGGACGCCCTTTGTCTAGATGCTGTTGCAGGTCGTGCCACTCTCCGCGAATGGTAAACGTACGAAATCCCTTTTCTCTTAAGTAACGCTCCATGTCGGAAGCGTAGATACCGTGAACCTTGGCAGAATAAAGCAAGTGCTGGATTCGAACCGCATCGGAATCCTCGCTGGCGGGTTTATTTTGCTGGTGCTGCCAGTACTGCATGACCATTGCGAGACTGGCAGCGCCGCAACCGTCTTTTTGCTGCTTTACAAAAGGAACGTCCAGCCAAACGCCTGGAACATCCGCGGCGAATAGCGCGCAGCCGCTGCACAACAAGATCGAGAACTTCCAGGCAATGCGGCGGAACATTGCGATCCTAGCGCACCGCAACAATGATCAAAATGAGCGCGGCAATAGCCACGAGAATGATGATCAGGTCCCGGTCGCTGAGGGTGCCTGCGGCAAAATCGACCTGCGCTTTATTCGCCCGCAATGCCAGTTGCGCCAGCTCAGCGTCATCAAGTGTGGAAACCGCACCCTTTACCTGGTCCGGATTCATGTGCGCTGATTTCAGAGCCTTTTGGGCCATTTCGGACGATAGGAATTGCTGAATGTCAGTGCGATTTTGCTGTCTCAGGTTCGACGCCTGGACTGTCGCCTGTTGCAGCTCGGAGGGACTCACCAAGTGGCTGGCGGTTTCTGCCACCAGATTTTGGGGTAGAGCGAAAACGGTAGCCAAAGCTAACGCTGCCGCCACCCGAGATAATTGCCTTAAGTCGAAACCCATGTCTTGCTACCTCCATTAAGTTTTGCCGATGTTTTCGTTTCGGCTGTTAGCCGAGAAACATTATTAAAATCTTACACTTCGAAAGTTCGATGCGCGGTTTCTTTTCGAGTTTGCTTGAGGAGTAACAAGATCGATAAACATGTATTCGCGAGCGAACAATTCACAATCGCTCCACTCTCGTTTGTATATCTCGGGCGATCCACTCCGGGTCTTTGCCAACCGAAAATCGAATGGGAGATCCAATGATCACTCTGATCTGTCGCGGTGGCGCAAACTTCTTTCCCGCTCTCTTTAGTTCGAACAGACCATCGATCCGCATCGGCACTACCGGAATCGCTAGATCATTTGCCAACAGCCCGATGCCAGCCTGAAAGGGGCGCAGTTTGCCGTCGGTAGTGTGGTGACCTTCCGGAAAAACCAGAACACTGTAACCGCGATCCACCGATGCGCCGATATATCTGAAGCTCTCGCGGAAGCCAGCCAAGTGAGGTAATGGAAACAGATTGAGCAAAGATACTCCCAGAATCCACTTGAGCCGGTCAAATGCCGCGCCCAGCCAACTGCGGCCTTTGGGAGGCGTGCGCAGCGCTTCCAAAGCCTCACCACCTGTGGCTGTCGTAAGCCGATTACGAAAACGGGCGGGGAGAGCAGTCATCACAAAGCCGATGTCAATATCGTCGATGTGATTACAAGCCACCAGGATCGGGCCTCGAAGACCGTGTAAGTTTTCGCGTCCCTCGATGCGAGGCCAACCAAGCAGAAAGACCGCAGGACGCAGCAAAAGGTAATAAATGCCCGTGCGGACCCACGTTATTGGCCAGTGCTGGACCCAGGTAGGATAGTGATATCTCGTCCTCGATGGATTCTTCCCACGCAGCAGGTGTTCAAGATCGCCAAGCGTCTTTACCTGAGCAAACTGAGTTTCGCTCAAATCCACCTGGTAACGATCTTCCAGCGCGTCCATCAATTCCACTCGATCGAGCGAAGTAAGTTTCAAGTCATTCTCGAGATCGGCGCTTCTTCCGGATTGCGTCGCGACGGATCCCGTGACGCGGTTGATTAGCTGAGCGAGCGGACTTGAGAACCAATTGCCGATCGGTTCATTCCCCAGGCAGGACAAGACAGTTTGCTGAATTTCACTGGTACGTGGCTTCTGCGTTGATGTTCGTGGAAAATCCTCTTCCGCCCAAACAAACCATCTCCGCATGCGCTGATACTCGGCCAACGTTTCATTGGCTCGACTCACGACAGATTCGGGATCGGTATTGTGATCTCGCAAAATCAGGACTGCGCAGGGTTCAGCATTACTTCCGATAGGCAAGGCGATTACGACACAGTCCTTAACCTCAGGCTGCCGGTTTAAGGCGACTTCGAGGTCTCCCGGATAGACGTTCATCCCGGCTGAAGTGACGATCACATCTTTCTTCCTGCCCTTGAAATAGAGATTGCCCTCGGCGTCCAACTCGCCAATGTCTCCGGTTCCATACCAGCCTTCTTCGCCCACAATCGGTTCTAGTTCTTGTCCGGTCCAATATCCAGAAGCGACTCCGCCGCCGCGAACCAGTATTTCTCCGTCGGTCGCCAGCTTCACCTCGCGACCGGCGAGCACTTTGCCGATAGAACCCCTACCAAGACGAAAGGGGTGATTCACACTTACGATCGACGTAGTTTCGGTGAGGCCATAGCCCTGGATGACGGCGTATCCCATCCTTCCCCAGAAATCTTCGGTGGCTCGATCCAGCGCTGCTCCACCGCAGATGAAGGCCCAGAATTTCCATCCCAACTCGTGGTGGACCCTGCGAAAGATCCACCAGCGTCGGAGAAAGTGCTTACCTTCGGCACTCTTGAATCGCCTTCGAAAATCCTCCAGCTGGTTCTCTTCGTCCAGATCGCGCTCGATTTTTTCCTTCAAAGACTGCAACATGCGCGGCACCGCAACCAGCAAAGACGCTCGCTCGCGCCGGATTCTGTGTATGACCTCGGCGTGCTTTGAGGCGTCCTGAAAAATTACAGTTCCTCCCATAAGCTGGGGGAGCCAAATTCCCAAAAACTGGCCGAATACATGGCTCAGCGGCAAAAGGTTCAGAAAACGCACCGGATGCACAATCCACTCATACCTGAGATATTTCTTCATTTCATTTTCCAAAGGTGCGATGTTGCCCAGAACATTGCCGTGGCTGATCGCAACGCCCTTCGGCTCGGCCGTAGTCCCTGAGGTAAAAACGATTTCCAGAGTATCGGTGGAAAGAATGCCTGCCGCTTCATACGTGGCCTGAGAATGTGTCGCAAGGGTATCCTGCAGGTCTTCGAAAACCAGAATCGGAGTTGCGGTCGAAGAGAAAAGAGAAGCGGACGTTTGGGCATGATCACGCGAACACACAAGAAGCTTTCCTTGCACTTGATCACACACACGCGATGTGAAATCGCCGGTTGCGGCGTCATCCACGGGTACAACAATCACTGCGCACAGCGCGCAGCCGAAAAATGCCGCCACCCACTCTGCGGCATTCGGCCCCCAAAGCAGCACTCGCTCGCCTTTGGCGATGGCGCGCTCTTGCAACTCGCGGGCGAAACGGAAAGCCGCTTCGGCGACCTGCCGGTAGCTCCAGCGAACAGTTCGGTATCCCCGAAGCTGAACGTAGGCGCATTCTTCGCCACGCTGTAAGAAGTTATCGAGGAATTCCGCAACGGAGCGACGCTCCATATTTCGATGGTAACGCCGGCTGGCGGGACTAAGCCGACATTCGGCGCGCATTCTTGGGACAAAATTGAGATAACAACTGTAAAAACTCAGTCAGGAAGGGCGGAGTGGGTTGGTTTCGCATGGTCACGGCGTACCACTGACGACGGAAGCCCTTCCCGCCCATCGGGCGAATTGCCACCTTGCCAGATTCGACGGCCGGCGCCACAGCCCAGCGCGCTAGAAACCCGATACCGGTGCCAGCCGCCGCCAGTTCGACAATCGCCTCCGTCAGCGGAACTTCGATGACTCGTTGTGGCTCCACCCCAGCCGGCTTTAACACCTTCTCCAAGAGCGTGCTTTCCTCGCGCGGCGGATAAATCAGGACAGTTTCGGACTCGAGATCCCTGGGCCGGACTTGGCTGGCTGCGGCCAGACGATGTTTAGAGGACATAACGAAAACCAGTTCGTCCTCGAACATCGGGGTGGCTTGCAAGCTTTTATTGCGCGGAGGACAGCTGATGATCGCGACATCCAACTTTCCTTCGAGTAATGCCGCGGCGGGATCGGAGGTGGCACTCGCGACGATATTTACTTCTACTTTCGAAAACTTGTCATGAAATTTCTGCAATACCGGAGGCAGCCAGTGGTAACAGGTATAACACTCGGTGCTCAAACGAACTTCACCGCGCGCTCCGCCGTTCAGACCTTCTATCTGCACCTCGGTTTCGCTTAATTCGTCGAGCACCCGGCGCGCGCATGCTATCAGACGTTCTCCTGCCGGAGTTAAAACCATCTTTCTTCCGAGCCGCAGAAACAGCGCGGTGCCCAACCTTTCTTCCGCATCCCGCAATTGGTGGCTTAGCGCGGACTGCGTGAGATGCAGCCTCTTGCCTGCTTCGGTGACGCTGCCTTCCTCAGCCACTGTCACTAACAGCTTGAGATGGCGAACTTCCAATTTCGGAGTCATAGCAACCATGAGTGTAGTTCATTGATTTCATGAAAACAAACAATAAATCTCATATGTGCTTTATCCCGTCCAACTGTCATGCGCTGGGGAAAACGGATTGACGACAAGGATTGGATAGCCAGAAGAAAACGTTGATCTCAGACTCCAGCTACAGACTTCGATCAATTCCTAAAGTAGTTCAGCCGCTACGGAGTGATCGGCGTTTATCAACAAACACGACGCATAACAGCAGTTCATGACACTAGTAAATCTTGGGAGGTTGTATGAAAAACCTGTTCACACGGATCGTCGCTTTACTTCTTGTATTTGGCAGTTTAGCGCTTATTCCGGCAGTTCACGCCCAGCGCACTCCACGGATCATCAAGGCAAATATCCCATTTGAGTTCGCTGTAGGCGATCGACTCTTTCCCGCAGGCAACTATTCGGTGGTAAGCACGGCGCCTTCGGTCCTGGAATTGCGCGATACCGAAAACCGCATCCTGGTCATGGTGCTGACCAATTCCGTTGAAAGCTCGAGGAGGCCCTCCTCGCCGACGCTCCAATTCAAGAGCGCTGGCGAAGGTTACGCGCTGACACAAGTCTGGCAGGAAAACTTTTCTATTGGCCAGCAAGTCAAACCACCTACATCGTGGGAGAAGCTCGCGAAGAGTGGGCCCGAACACACGCTCACAGTTGCGATTAACAACCCACGGTAGACACGTAATCCCTAGGGAGGATCGTCAATGAATGCAAGTGTGAATGGAAATAATGGACAATTGCAAGCGGAGGACCTCCATGTTCAGGAGGTCATCCGCTCGGCAGAACGAGAGCTGCATGAGCTGCTGCAGCGTCGCGCGGAACTTATGAAACGGATAGGCACCATTAAGCAGACTTTGTCAGGGCTGGCGAATATTTTCGGCAACTCGGTACTTAACGATGAGCTGCTTACCTTCCTCGACCGCAAAACTGCCAGTCGCCAGCCAGGTTTCACCCGAGCATGTCGAGTGGTTCTGATGGAATCGGAAAAGCCTCTTGGGGCTCGCTTCGTCTGTCAAGCGTTGCAGCAACGATTTCCTGAGGTGTTGGAGCGCCACAAGGATCCGATCGCTTCGGTGACGACCGTCCTTAACCGGCTTGTCGACTACATGGAAGCGCGTTGTTCGCTGGATAGCAACGGTCGACGGGTTTGGGAATGGATTTCCGAACGACAAAACTCCGCCACTCTGTTGTTCGGCGGCGCTTCTGCGGTCGCGTCGCAGAAGCGAATGGGAAAACAGCAGTGAAGGGAGGAAATATCATCTGAAACTTGAGTGGACGCCCCTAAATCAGTCCCTCTTTCACATGACGGAGAAAGTCTTCCGCGTCCTGTTGAGCTTTCTTGGCGGCGTGTGGATCGCTGCGGTTCTCGAAGGTAATCTCCTGCAAGGTAATATCCGCGGCGTCCTTGGGTTTAAATCCGCGGTTCACTAGTTTGCGGGCACGTTCCGTAAAGCTTTCAGAATCGCTGACAATTGCTGGTTTTCCGTGGGCCAGGCAGTCATGAGACTGAAATTGAGACAGGGCCAATCTGTCGTATGCGCTTTTTGCCTCCGGATTGGTAAGCAAGGCTGGGACGGGGAATGTCCAGCCGCAGTCAGAGCAAGCCCAGCCGGTCAAGCGCTGGTGTGAAACCCATGTAAGCCATCTGCCCATAGTCTCCCCACCGCCGCAGGAAGTTAAAGATTGCTGGGCCGAACTAGGTTCTTTCGTCGTGATTTTTGCGGCGAATGTACGCGAAGTACGAACTTTTTCTTGGATCGTGCCTCCCCGGCACTTCCTCGGTCCTAGTATCAAAAATACTACAAGAATCGTTGATGGAGAGTAGTGACTGAGGAGGACACCCTAATTTGGCCAGCGTTGGGAAGCTAGTTCTGGTCTAACTCGGTCGTACACTCCCTTTCGGTAACCCTTAGTAACCATACGATTTTCGGTAACCCGTCTTACAATGACCCTTGTCCGAAAGACCATCCTTCGTACGATCGGCAGACATGGCCGATCAGATGGCCAACCCGTCGGTCGCGCTTCCCAAGAAAGATATTTTCTGGATGGAAGTAGACCGCACTTGGAGTCAGCAAGCATATGGCGTTCGGTTTTGGCTTCAACAAACAGAAAGCTCTCAGCGCTGCGGAGAAGTTCGTCCAGCAGGGCAAACTGCAAAATGC
>Ga0207693_10002209_pt1 | contig 16974 bp, 11 predicted proteins | sample LARL81metaG_FD_184347 | JGI IMG/M metagenome (GOLD analysis project Ga0207693, IMG submission 184347) | Corn, switchgrass and miscanthus rhizosphere microbial communities from Kellogg Biological Station, Michigan, USA - LAR L8-1 metaG... | ecosystem: Host-associated > Plants > Roots >...
CTCTGCGTCGATTGCCAGCAGCTCGTCGACCCGGTGGGCGCAGGTGTGGCGGGTGCGGATCGTCTCCAGCCCGCTCTCGCGCAGCTTCGCCGCGAGCTCGGGGAACTCGAGGATCGCCTGCATCGCCTCGCGCATCTCCGTCGTGTCGCGGGCGACCAGGTAGTCCTGACCGGGACGGAAGAGGCCCTCGCAGTCGTCCCATGGAGCGGAGACGAGCGGGATCCCGCAGGCGAGCGCCTCGAAGGGCCGGATCGTCGGGATTCCCGGCAGCGCCTCGACGTAGGGGCGACGGGGAACGTGGACGGTGAGGCGGTGGCGGGCGAAGAGCTCGGGGGCGCGGTGGTTGGCGACCCAGCCGCGGTAACGGAGGCCGCTGAGGCGGATTCGCGCCCGGACCGCAGCCGGGTAGCGGACGCCATAGATGGCGCCGTGCAGGCGCAGCTGGCGCGCCGGCCGCAGGAGAAGCTCGCGCAGCTCGCGGTCGCGCTCGCCGTCGCCCCAGTTGCCGATCCAGACCAGGTCAGCCTCCCGGGAAAGCTGCGGAAGCGGATGGAAGACGCGGGTGTCGGCGGCCTCGTGCCAGGTCCAGGCCCGGGTGGTCCAGCCGCGTTCGAGGTAGATGCGGCGAATCGCCTCGCCGTAGGCGAGGACGCCGTCGTAGCCGGAGAGGTCGTATCTCTCCATCGCCTCGGGGGCGGTGCAGGCGCGGTGATGGGTGTCGTGGAAGAGGAGGCGGTAGCCGCCGTAGCGATCGTGGTGCGCCCCGATCCGTTGCACCAGCGCCGGCTCGTTCCACTCGTGGACGATGACCAGGTCGGCCGCGTCGAGCTCCCGCCCGATGTCAAGCGTCGCTAGGTCGTACTCACGGGCGGCGAGGTCGGGGAAGGCGCGGCGGAACTCGCGCAGCGGCTGCTCCCCGTGCTCGCGCTCGAGGTTGGCCCGGCTCCAGCCGGCGGCGGGTTCGAGCACGGCGACCTGATGGCCGCGCGCCTGCAGCTCGGCGACGGTGCCGCGGAGGAAGTGGGCGTTGCCGTGGTTCCAGTCGGAGACCAGCGAGTGGGAGAAGTAGACGACCTTCACGCGTGCACCTGGGCTGGTGTCGCGATCAGCCCGCGGTAGAGGCGGGCGTAGGCGCTGGCGGCCCGGTCGATCGAGTACGACGCGGCGCGGCGCTGGGCACGGTCGGCGAGGGCGCTCCGCAGCCAGCGGTCGCCGGCGAGGCCGGCCAGCGCCTCGCGCAGGGCGCCTGAATCTCGCGGGTCGACGAAGATCGCCGCGTCGCTCCAGAGCTCCCGCAGCGAGGGGATGTCGCCGAGCACCAGGGCGCAGCGATCGGCGGCGGCCTCGAGGATCCCGAGGCCGAAGGGCTCGTAGAGGGCCGGGGCTGCGTAGATCGCCGCCCGGCGGCGCAGCTCCGCCAGCCGCGAGGAGTCGAGGACCCCGGTGCTGGTCGCGAACCGCGTCGCCTCCCTGCCGCCGAGGTCGCCAGCCAACACCACCGGCCACTCCAGACCCTCCGCCGCCGCATCGAGCACCGCCAGGTTCTTCGCCGCATCCCAGAACCGCCCCGACCCCAGCACCATCGCCTCCTTCTCGACCTGCACTCCCCCGACGGGACGATTTCCCTCCATATAGGGGTACTTTCGTCCCGTCGGCGGGAGGTGGGTGCCGTTGTGGATGACGCAGGTGCGGCCGGGGGGAAGGTCGCGGTCGCGTTCGAGCTCGCTCAGCATCGCCTGGGTGGGGGCGACGATCGCGTCGGCGGCACCGAGGCCGGCCGCCACCTCTTCGCGGTAGCGATCCCAGGCTGGCGGGGCCTCGCTGCCGTGGACGGCGCGCCACCAGGAGAGGACGCAGGAGTGGGCGACGACGAGCTTGGGGGCGGAGAAGGGGAGGGCGGCGTGGGAGTAGGAGCAGAGGTGGACGACATCGGGCCGCTCCGCCTCCTCCAGGGCCAGCAGCCACTCGCCGGCAGCGGCGACATCCTTCCAAGGGTTCTTCATCCACTCGAGCCGGAAGCCGCTTTCGTGCACTCGGCGCGGCAGCAGTTGCCGCTGTTCTCGCCGCAGGCGCGGCCCCATCGTCGCGACGACGACCTCGTTCCCCCGCGTCCGCAGCGCCGCCGCCAGCTCCGCCGTGTAGGTGAGGACGCCGCCGACCGTGTCGGTGCTGATCAGGACCTTCACCGACCGGCCTCCGCGTAGACGTCGTCGATCGTCCGGGCGAGCAGCTCGAGCTCCTCGGCGGCGGGCTCGTAGGAGCGGTCGGCGGCGAGTCGCTGCGCCCAGGCAGCGATCGCCAGGCCGCCCCAGGCGTCGGGCGGCTCGACCAAGGTCTCACTCGAGGTCCCCCGCCAGAGCTCGGCGCGGAAGTCGTAGAAGGAGCCGCCGACGTTGCGGACGCTGACCGCGCCCTCGCTGCCCCAGGCGGTGCACTCGAAGGCGCACTCGCCGCCGGCCGGCTGGAACCAGGAGCAGGCCAGCTGCGCCCGCACCTCGCCGAGGGTCAGCACGGCGCTCGCCTGGTCCTCGACCGCGTGCCCGCGCAGCGACAGCGTCCGCGCCGTCTCCACCGCGACCTCAGCCGCCCCGGTCAGCCACAGCGCCAGGTCGACGAGGTGGGTGCCGAGGTCGATCAGGCAGCCGCCGCCGGCCAGCTCCGGATCGGTGAACCAGGCCTTGTCGGGGCCGTAGGCGTTGTGGAAGGCGAGGTCGAGCGAGTGGAGGCGCCCGATCGCGCCGGATTCGACGAGCCGGCGCGCCGCCCGCAGCGCCTCGACGTGGCGGTAGGAGAGGTCGACGTCGAGCAGCCGGTCGGCCGCTCGCGCCGCCGCCAGCACCCGCCGGGTCTCCTCGGCGTCCCGCGCCAGCGGCTTCTGGCAGAAGACCGCGAGCCCACGCTCCAGCGCCACGATCGCCTGCTCGGCGTGCAGCGCGCTCGGAGTGGCGATGACGACGCCGTCGAGATCGCGCTCGAGCAGCTCCTCCAAGGTTGCTGCGCGCTCGGCCGCCGGCGCCGCCTCGGCTGCCGTCGCGAGCGCCTCGGCCTGCGGGTCCGCCAGGGCGGCGACCTCCGCCAGCCCCTCCCTGGTCAGGGCCTCCATCCGGTTGCGGCCGATCCAGCCGACGCCGAGGAAGCCGAGCCGGGGAAGAGTGGTCACGGTCATGCCATCACCAGCGCCTTGATGAAGCCGTCGGGCCGCTCGACCGCGGTGTCGAGGGCGGCGTCCACCTGTTCGAGGCCGAAGCGGTGGGTGTAGAGGGATCCGGGGTCAAGGCGACCCTCCTCGACCGCCGCGACGGCCTCGCGGATTCCTTCGACGTAGACGGCGGGGTCGCGCTCGTGGGCGTTGACGACGTCGAGGCCGCGCCAGTTCCAGAGCTGCATGTCGACCTGCCGCGGGCCGTCCTGGTGGAAGCCGGCAATGACCAGGCAGCCGCGGGTGCGCGTGAGCGGGCCGGCGGCGTCGAGCGTCGTCTGCACTCCGGCGGCCTCGACCACGACGTCGCAGAGCTCGCCGCCGGTCAGCTCCTCGACCCGCTCGGTCACCGGCTCCTCCAGCGCGATCGTCTCCGCGGCGCCCATTGCTGTCGCCGCCTCCAGCGCCGAGCGCCGCCGCGAGATCGCCAGCACCCGCGCGCCGGCCGCCGCTGCCAGCTGCACGATCACGCAGCCGAGGAAGCCGGCGCCGACGACCGCCACCGTGTCTCCGGCACGAATGCCGCTGCGGCGGACGACGTTGACCGCGCATCCCAGCGCCTCGCCGGGAAAGGGTCCGGTGCCCTCGGGCAGCGGCACCAGGTCGGCGGCGCGGGCGAGGTCGTAGTCGGCGTAGGCGCGGTATACGAGGCCGGCGACCCGATCGCCTTCGGCGAGGCCGTGGACGCCCGGCCCGACGGCGTCCACCACGCCCCAGCCCTCGTGCCCGGGGGCCCCGGGCGGCTGCGGGTAATCGAACCACGGGCGCCCGATCCAGACCGCAAGGTCGGATCCGCAGACGCCGCTGCCCTCCAGCCGTAGACGCACCTCGCCCTCGCCGGGCTCGGGCAGTGGCACCTCGACCAGCTCGGCCGAGCCGCTTTCGCGGATGACAGCGGCGCGTGGCATCAGGCAGCGGCTGTGCCAGGCCAGCTCATCTCGTCAGCCCCCGCGCGACCAGCTCGCGATGGGCGGACTCGACCGAATCCTCCGCCGTCTGGTCCTGCAGCCACTCGGCCAGCTCGGCCATCCCCTCCTCGAGGCGGACCCGAGGCGCGTAGCCCAGGGCTTCCCGCGCCAGCGAGATGTCAGCGAAGCAGTGGCGGATGTCGCCGACCCGGTACTGGCCGGTGATCTCGGGCTCGATCTTGCCGCGGCCGGTGACCGCTGCCAGCCGCTCGGCGATCTCCCGGACGGCCACGCTCTCGCCGCTGCCGACGTTGATCGCCAGCCCCGTCGCCTCCTCGCGCTCGAGGGCGAGGGCGCAGGCGCTAGCGACGTCGTGGACGCTGACGAAGTCCCGCCGCTGCTCGCCGTCCTCGAAGATCAGCGGCGGCTTGTCGTTCAGCAGGCGGCCGCCGAAGATCGCCAGCACTCCGGTGTAGGGGTTCGAGAGCGCCTGGTCGGGGCCGTAGACGTTGAAGAAGCGGAGTGCCGTCGTCGGGACGCCGTAGGAGGAGCCGAAGAGCAGGCACATCCGCTCCTGGTCGTACTTGTTCAGCGCGTAGACGGAGGAGAGCGAGGGCGTCTTCGTCTCTGCCGTCGGCTCGAAGACCAGCTCGCGACCGTCGCGGGCGCGCGGCTCCCATTCGCCCCGCTCGAGCTGGGCGCTCCTGCGCTCGACCGCCCAGGCGAGCTCCCCGTCGACGGTCCGTGCCTGGCCCTCACCGTAGATGCTCATGCTGGAGGCGACGACAAGGCGGCCCACCTGGTGCTGCATCAGCGCCTCGAGCAGGACGCCGGTGCCGACGGTGTTGACCGAGCAGTAGTCGTCGATCTCGTACATGCTCTGGCCGACCCCGACCCGGGCGGCCAGGTGGACGACGGCGTCGACCCCGTGCAGCGCGTACTGGACGGCGGCTGGGTCGCGGACGTCGCCGACGATCAGCTCGACTTCGTCCTCGAGGTAGGAGGGGCGCTCGCGCTGCGGGTGAACCTGGGGATCGAGGCGATCCAGGGCGCGGACCTGATGTCCGCTCTGGAGGAGATGCCGGGCGAGATGGGAACCGATGAAGCCGGCACCGCCGGTGATCAGTATTCGATTGGACACAGGCGGCCTTCCGCTTATGGGATGAATGTCTTGAGGTACCCCCTAGCTACCTTGCTGCTGTTTTGGCTAAACAAACGCGCGACGATTGGCACCCTTTAGGTATGACTGATTCGAAGAAGGCGTTGCGGGCGGTCGTGCGGGGGCGGGTTCAGGCCGTCGGCTTCCGCGAAGCGACGGTTGCCGAGGCGCGCCGACGCGGGGTCTTCGGCTGGGTTCGCAACGGCGACGACGGCACCGTTCTCGTCCACGCCGAGGGGCCGGAGGGGGCGGTCGACGAACTGGTCGAGTTCCTCCGCGAGGGGCCGGCGGCGGCGCGAGTCGAGGCGGTGGAGACCGAGAAGGGGAAGGTCGAGGGGCACGAGCAGTTCGCCGTCCGCGGCGTCAGCGCCGGCGTCTTCGTCGTCCAGGAGCACTGGGCGACCGCGCACCACTTCGACCTCCGGCTCGAGGTCGACGGGTCGATGCGCTCCTGGGCCGTGCCCAAGGGCCCTTCGATGGACCCGGCGGTGAAGCGGCTGGCGATCGAGGTCGAGGACCACTCGCTCGCCTACAACGACTTCGAGGGCGAGGTCGACGGCGGCCGGGTTGCGATCTGGGACCGCGGCAGCTACGAGCAGGGCGGGCGGGTGCCGTGGCCGGAGGCGCTGGAGCGCGGGCACGCCGTCTTCGTCCTCCACGGCGAGAAGCTCGAGGGAGGCTTCGCCTTGCAGCGAACCCGCAGCGGCGAGAAGCCGCAGTGGCTGCTGATCAAGCGCAGAGACGAGTTCGCGCGGGCCGGCTCCGGTTAGCCTCAAGTGATTGGAAAACCACGCCGATGTAGCCACGGTGGACAAGTCGTCTAAACGAACCGAACGGTCGCGCAAAATCGCCTTCGCGGTTCTTGGCCTCCTCGGGGGCCTGTTGTCGCTCTACGCCGCGGTGATCATCGGGGAACTGGGGGGCGCCCCGCTCCAGGACGCGGCCGGGCGCTGGGTCTACGACACGGTGGTCCTCGGCGCCGCGCTCGTCGTCCTCTGGCAGATGCTGACGATCGAGACCGAGCGCCGGGCCTGGCTGGCCCTGGGAGCGGGGATGCTGCTCTGGGCGCTCGGGCAGACCTATTACTCGGTCGTCCTCTACTACGCCAGCCCCGCGCCCTTCCCCTCGCCGGCGGACCTGCTCTTCCTCGCCTTCTATCCCGCAAGCTTCATCGCCCTGGTCTTCCTGCTGAAGGCGCGGGTCGCCCAGCTGGAGCCGCTGGCCTGGATCGACGGCCTGATCGGCGCACTGGCGGTCGCCGGCGTCGCCGCGGCGCTGATCTTCCCGCCGGTCCTCGAAGCGCTCGGCGGCAGTCCCCTCGGCGTCGCCGTCAGCCTCGCCTACCCGTGCATGGACGTCGTCCTCCTCGGCCTCCTCGGCGGCGCCTTCGTCGCCTCGAAATGGCGGCTGGGAGGGACCTGGCTGCTGATCGCGCTCGCGCTGCTCCTCTTCGGCGCCTGCGACGTCGTCTACCTCTCCGTCGCCGGTCAGTCCACCACCGCCCTTAACCTCGCCAGCGTCGGCTGGCCGCTCGCCTTCCTCCTGCTCGCCACCGCCTCCTGGCTACCCGTCGCCGAGCATGGCAGCGCCCCCGCCCGCGCCGGCAAGCGGCGGATCCTCGCCCCCCTGGGGATGGCGGTGGTCGGGATCTCGCTGCTCGCCGCCGGCAGCTTCGTCCACATCGGCGCCGTCGCCGTCGCCCTCGGAGTCGCCTGCCTGGTTGCCGTCCTGGTCCGCCTGCTGATCACCTTCAACCTCAACACCCGGATGCTGCTGGAGAGCCAGGACGAGGCGGTCACCGACGCCCTCACCGGCCTCGCCAACCGGCGGGCGCTGATGGTCGACCTCGACCGCGCCGTCTCCGCCAGCCCGCCGGAGGCGATGGTCCTCGCCCTCTTCGACCTCGACGGTTTCAAGGCCTACAACGACAGCTTCGGCCACCCGGCCGGCGACGACCTTCTGCGCCGGCTCGGCACCCAGCTGGACGAGGCGGTGGCGCCGCACGGCCGCGCCTACCGGCTCGGCGGCGACGAGTTCTGCATCCTCGCGGCGACGCGCGAGCTGCCGGCGGAAGCGATCTGCAAGGTCGCCGAGGAGGCCCTCTCGGACCGCGGCAAGGGCTTTGAGGTCGGCGCCTCCTGGGGCAAGGTGCTGATCCCAGTCGAGGTGGTGACGGCAACCGACGCGCTGCGCCTCGCCGACAAACGCATGTACTCGAAGAAGGGGATGCGGGCCGGCTCGGCGCAGAGCCAGACCCGCGGCGTCCTGCTGCGGGTCCTGCAGGAGCGCGAGCCGGAGCTGGAGCGCCACCTGGACGGCGTCGCCCGGCTGGCCTCGGCCTTCGGCCGCTCCCTCGGCCTCGACGGCGAAGAGCTCGACGTCCTCGTAAGGGCGGCCGAGCTGCACGACATCGGCAAGATCGCGATCCCCGACGAGATCCTCCACAAGCCGGACTCGCTCAGCGACGAAGAGTGGGCGCTGATGCGCAAGCACACCCTGGTCGGACAGCGCGTCCTCGACGCCGCCCCCGCCCTCGGGCCGGTTGCGGCTCTGGTCCGCTCGACCCACGAGCGCTGGGACGGCTCCGGTTACCCCGACGGGCTCTCCGGCCGCGACATCCCCCAGGGCTCGCGGGCGATCCTGATCTGCGACGCCTACGACGCGATGATCGAGGGCCGCCCCTACCGGGCGCCGCTGAGCAGCGAGCAGGCGCTGGAGGAACTGCGCCGGGGCGCCGGCACCCAGTTCGACCCCGACCTCGTCAAGTGCTTCGCCGACAAGGTCATCCCGGCGCTGGCTCGGAGCCAGTCCGCAATGTCGCTTTAGTCGCTCTGCAGGAGACAAAAGCGACAGGCGCCCTCTACGGTGTCGGCGTGGGGGTGACGGTCGACGAGTTGATGGTGGCGGATTCGGCCGCGGCCTGGGAAGCATGTGGGTTCGAGGTCGAGGGTGAGGTATGCGTCGTCGGCGATACCCGGATTCGCTTCGTGGGCGACGAGCGAGGACGCGGGATCGTGGAGTGGTCGCTGCGCGATCTTTTCTCGCTCGATCTCGAGGGTTTGGCAACGAGTAGGAGCGACAGACCGCCGCCGGGCGATGGACCGCCGCATCCCAACGGCGTCAGCGCCCTCGACCACGTCGTCGCGATCAGCTCCGACCTCGACCGCACCGTCGGCGCCCTCGTCGCCGCCGGGCTCGACCTGCGGCGGATCCGCGAGGAGCCGACGCCGGCGGGGGCGCCGCGCCAGGCCTTCTTCCGGCTCGGCTCGACGATCCTCGAGGTCGTCCAGGAGCCGCCGGAGGCGACCGAGCGGGCAGGGGGAGACCGGCCGACCTTCTTCTGGGGCCTCGCCTTCGTCGCCCCCGACCTCGAGCGGACGGTTTCCTTCCTCGGCGAGGACCGCGTCAGCGAGACGCGCGAAGCGGTCCAACCCGGGCGCCGCATCGCCACCCTCCGCCGCCGCGCCGGCCTCTCGCTGCCCGTAGCGTTGATGTCGCCGCGGCTCTAGCATTGCCCCATGGGAGAGTTTCGTTACGAGGGGCACCGGATCTCGTATGACACGTACGGCCGGGGCAAGCGGCTGATCGTCCTCGTCCACGGGCTGCTGATGAACCGGCATATGTTCGACCGGCTGGGCCCCGAGCTGGCCGAGCGCGGCAACCGGGTCGTCACCGTCGACATGCTCGGGCACGGGCGCTCGGACCGGCCGGAGGACCTGCGGCTCTACTCGATGCCGCTGTTCGCGCGCCAGGTGGTGGCGCTGCTCGACCATCTCGAGGAGGAGAGCGCCGTCGTCGGCGGCACCTCGCTCGGGGCCAACATCGCGCTCGAGGTGGCGGTGCGCCACCCCGATCGGGCGCGGGCGCTCTTCATCGAGATGCCGGTGCTCGACAACGCGCTGGCGGCGGTGACCGCCTTCTTCGCGCCGCTGCTGCTCGGGCTCAAAGTCGGGCGGCCGCTGTTCGAGGGGATCTCCCTCTTCACGCGGGCGATCCCGCGCACCAACTACCTCGTCGACATCGGCCTCGACTGGGTCCGGCAGCGCCCCGGACCCTCGCAGGCGGTGCTAGAGGGGCTGCTGCTGGGGGAGACGGCACCGCACCGCGAGGACCGGGTTCAGATCGAGCACCAGACGCTGGTCGTCGGCCATCCGCGCGACCCGCTGCATCCCTTCAGCGACTCCGGGATGCTGCTGGAAGAGCTGCCGAACGCCCGCCTGGTCGAAGCAAACTCGATTCTCGAGTGGCGACTCGACCCCAGCCGGCTGAACGACGAGCTGAGCGGCTTCCTCGAGGAAGTTTGGGCGCCGAAGCTGCGCGCCGTGGCCGGCGGCTGATCCCGCCGACGGGACGATTTCCCTCCATATACGGGTACTTTCGTCCCGTCGACCGGTCCCCTGTCAGAATCCTGGCCGGTGAGCCAGGTTTCGGGCGACAAGCGAGTGGAGCGAGAGGCCGAGTTCTCGACGATCTCCGGCCAGGAGATCAAGCCGCTGTACACGGAGGCCGATGCCGCGCCGGACGCCGAGGAGCGGATCGGCGCCCCCGGCGCCTACCCGTTCACCCGCGGGCCGTACGAGTCGATGTACCGGGGGCGGCTCTGGACGATGCGCCAGTTCGCCGGCTTCGGCACCGTCGAGGAGACCAACGAGCGCTTCCACTACCTGCTCGACCACGGCCAGACCGGGCTCTCGACCGCCTTCGATATGCCGACCCTGATGGGCTACGACTCCGACCACGCGCGCAGCCTCGGCGAGGTCGGCCGCGAGGGGGTCGCCGTCGACACCCTCGCCGACATGGAGCGTCTCTTCGAGGGGATCCCGCTCGGCGGCGTCACCACGTCGATGACGATCAACGCCCCGGCGGCGATCCTGCTCGCCTTCTACGTGCTGGTCGGCGAGAAGCAGGGAGTCCCGGCCGAGAACCTCGGCGGCACGATCCAGACCGACATCCTCAAGGAGTACATCGCCCAGAAAGAGTGGTGCTTCCCGATCGAGCCGGCGCTGCGGCTGGTCACCGACATGATCGAGTGGTGCACGGAGAAGATGCCGCGCTGGCACCCGGTCTCGATCTCCGGGTACCACATCCGCGAGGCCGGCTCGACCGCCCAGCAGGAGCTCGCCTTCACCCTCAAGGACGGCTTCACCTACGTCGAGCGGGCGATCGCGCGCGGCCTCGACGTCGACGACTTCGCGCCGCGGCTCTCCTTCTTCTTCAACTCCCACATCGACTTCTTCGAGGAGATCGCCAAGTACCGGGCGGCGCGCCGGATCTGGGCGCGGGAGATGAAGGAGACCTACGGCGCCACCCGCGAGGAGTCGATGCGGCTGCGCTTCCACACCCAGACCGCCGGCGTCTCCCTCACCGCGCAGCAGCCGCTCAACAACATCGTCCGCACGGCGCTGGAGGCGCTGGCGGCGGTGATGGGCGGGACCCAGTCGCTGCACACCAACTCCTTCGACGAGGCGCTGGCGCTGCCGACCGAGGAGGCGGTGCGGGTGGCGCTGCGGACCCAGCAGATCATCGCCACCGAGACCGGCGTTCCCAACACCGCCGACCCACTGGGCGGCTCCTGGTTCGTCGAGAAGCTGACCGACGAGATGGAGGAGGCGGCCTACGGCTACTTCGCCCGCATCGACGAGCTGGGGGGGATGGTCGAAGCGATCCGCCGCAACTTCCCCCAGCGCGAGATCGCCGACGCCTCCTTCCGCTACCAGCAGGAGCTGAACGAACGGCGGCGGATCGTCGTCGGCGTCAACGACTTCACCCAGGACGACGAAGAGCCGACGCCGATCCTGAAGATCGACCCGGCGCTGGAAGGCAAGCAGCGCGACCGCCTTGCCGCGACCCGCGCCGCCCGCGACGGCGCTGCCGTCGAGTCCGCTCTGACCGAGCTGAAGCGCGCCGCCGCCGGCGAGGGCAACCTGATGCCGCCGATCCTCGAGGCGGTCCGCACCCAGGCCACCGAGGGCGAGATGATCGCGGCGTTGCAAGAGGTCTTCGGGACCTACACCGAGTCACCCGTCTTCTAAGTGTGAACCGATTTGTCCCCGGTATGCGGGGACAGCATGAAAGGAACGAATGAGCGTCGAAGCCGTCGCCCCCGCCTACGAGATCTCCCAGGAGGCGCTTGACCTGCGGGACATGGTGCGCCGGCTGGCGCAGGAGAAGATCGCGCCGCGGGCCGGCGAGATCGACCGCAAGAGCGAATACGCCTGGGACGTGCGCGAGCTGCTCGCCTCCCACGACATTCTCGGGCTGCCCTTCGCCGCCGAGTACGGCGGGACCGGCACCGGCACCCTGGTGCTGCAAATGGCGGTCGAGGAGATCGCCAAGGCCTGCGCCTCCTCGGCGCTGATGCTGATGGTGCAGGAGCTGGGGACGCTGCCAATCCAGCTCTTCGGCTCCGAGGAGCAGAAACAGCGCTGGCTGCCGAAGTGCGCCAGCGGCGAGTGGACGCCGGCCTTCGCGCTCTCCGAGCCCGAGGCCGGCTCGGACCCCGCGGCGATGCGGACCAGCGCCGTCCGCGACGGCGACGAGTGGGTGATCAACGGCCAGAAGGCCTGGATCACCAACGCGACGATCGCCGATTTCTACGTCGTCTTCGCCACCACCGATCGCGAGAACCGCCGCACCAGCGCCTTCGTCGTCGAGAAGGACGCGCCCGGGTTCGACCCCGGCCAGCTCGAGCACAAGCTCGGGATCAAGGGCTCGCCGACCGGCTCGCCGAGCTTCACCGACGTCCGCGTCCCGCACGAGAACCTGATCGGCGAGGAGGGCAAGGGCCTCGCCGTCGCCCTCGGCACGCTCGAGCGGACCCGCCTCGGCGCCGCCGCCCAGGCGGTCGGGATCGCCCAGGGGGCGACCGACTTCGCCAACGACTACGCCGCCGAGCGGATCGCCTTCGGCAAGCCGATCAACCAGCTGCAGGCGATCCAGTTCAAGCTCGCCGACATGGAGACCGGCACCGCCGCCGCCCGCGAGCTCCTCTACAAAGCCTGCTCGATGGCCGACCGCCCGCAGCGCCCAGCCGATCTCGGCAAGTGGACCTCGATGGCGAAGCTGTTCGCTTCCGACAACGCGATGAAGGTGACGGTGGAGGCGATCCAGGTGCTCGGCGGCTACGGCTACGTCAACGAGTACCCGGTCGAGCGGATGATGCGCGACGCCAAGATCACCCAGATCTACGAGGGCACGAACGAGATCCAGCGGGTCGTGATCGCCCGCTCGATGGCGTAGCGCTCCACCCTCCTGGACGCACCGTTTTCTTTTACTGGCCAGGTGGCCAGGAACGATCAGCGGGATTTCCCATGCTGATGGGGTTTGACGGGGATCGGAACAACTGTCCAATGTGTCACGAAATCGCGATAAAGTTGCAGTTGGATCAAAGCGGGAGAGCGCTGGGAGAGATCTCGCAAGATCCGGGTAAACCCGTCGGCAGGCCGACATTCCTTCTGGACCCCCAGACAGGAGCGAACGACAGTTTCCGCAATCCATCCGGCAGAGGAGCGACGACCCCGCGTGCACGGGCGCTCGGTGCTGGTCGGCGCCGAGAAGTTCCACGTCCGCGGGGTCACCTACGGCACCTTCCGTTCTGAGGACGGTTCGTCCTTCCCTGCGCCCGAGCGGGTGCGGGAGGACTTCGCGGCGATGGCCGCGGCTGGGGTCAACGCCGTTCGCACCTACGTGCCGCCGCCGGCCTGGCTGCTGGACGCCGCGCTCGAGCAGGGGATCCGGGTCATGGTCGGGTTCGCCTGGGAGCAGCACGTCGCCTTCCTCGACGACGCCGAACGGGCGAACCGGATCGAGCGCCGCCTCGCCGACGAGGTGCGCGCGCTGGAGCGGCACCCGGCGATCCTCTGTTACTCCGTCGGCAACGAGATCCCGGCTCCGATCGTGCGCTGGCACGGCAAGCGCGCGATCGAGGACTTCCTCGAGCGGTTGCATTGGGTCACCAAGTGCGTCGACCCGGACGGGCTCGTCACCTACGTCAACTTCCCCTCGACCGAGTACCTGGAGCTGCCCTTCCTCGACCTCAGCTCCTTCAACGTCTTCCTCGAGCGGGAGCGGGACTTCGAGTCCTACCTGGCGCGGCTGCAGAACCTCTCCGGCGACCGGCCGCTGCTGATCACCGAGCTGGGGCTCGACAGCCGCCGCAACGGCGTCGAGGACCAGGCGCGCAGCCTCGAGTGGCAGGTGCGCAGCGCCTTCTCGACGGGCGCCGCCGGCACCTTCGTCTTCGCCTGGACCGACGAGTGGCACCGCGGCGGGCACGAGGTCGAGGACTGGGACTTCGGGCTCGTCGACCGCGAGCGCGAGCCGAAGCCGGCGCTGGCGGCGATCAGCCGTGCCTATGCCGGCGTTCCCTTCTCCGACCGGGGTCCCTGGCCGGCGGTATCGGTGATCGTCTGCACCCACAACGGCGCCGCCACCCTCGGCGAGTGCCTGGCGCGGCTCGGCGACCTCACCTATCCCGACTACGAGGTGATCGTGATCAACGACGGCGCCGAGGGGGCCTGCTCGCGGATCGCGCGCGAGCACGAGGTGACGCTGATCGAGACCGAGCACCGCGGGCTCGGGCACGCCCGCAACCGGGGGATCGAGGCGGCACGGGGAGAGATCGTCGCCTTCCTCGACGACGACGCCTACCCGGACTCCGACTGGCTCCACTACGTCGCCGCCCTGCTGCGGGCCAACGGGCACGCCGGCGTCGGCGGACCCAACATCCCTCCCGAGGACGACGGCTTCGTCGCCGAATGCGTCGCCGCCGCGCCCGGCGGACCGATCCACGTCCTCGTCACCGACCGCGAGGCCGAGCACGTCCCCGGCTGCAACATGGCCTTCCGCAAGGACGTGCTGGAGGCGGTCGGCGGCTTCGACGAGCGCTTCCGGGTGGCGGGCGACGACGTCGACCTCTGCTGGCGGCTGCAGAAGGCGGGGCGGACGCTGGGCTTCAGCGCCGGCGCTGTCGTCATGCACCGGCGGCGCGACTCGATCCGCCGCTACCTGCGCCAGCAGTACGGCTACGGCAAGGCCGAGGCGCTGCTGGAGCGCAAGTGGCCGACCCACTACAACCGCGCCGGCGCCTCGCGCTGGTCGGGGCGGATCTACGAGGCGCCGACGGCGCAGTCGCCGCGGCGCCGTTCGCTGGTTCGCTACGGGACCTGGGGCAGCGACCTCTTCCAGTCCGTCTACGACTCGCCGCGCGCCCTCTCCGGGATGCTGCAGGCGCCGGAGGGTCTGTTGCTGGTCGCGCTACTGGGGGAGATCGCCGCTTTCGGACTGCTCTGGTCGCCGCTGCTGGTCGCCGCCCCCGCCTTCTTCGCGGCGATCGCCTGGATCATGGTCGCCGCTATCTCCAGCGGCTGGCGCGCCCATCACGACGTCCCCGGCCGCTCGCGGTGGGAGACGCTGAAGCGCCGCGCCACCACCGCGCTGCTCTTCTTCCTGCAGCCGTTCGCCCGCCTCACCGGCCGCCTCCGCAACGGGCTCTCCCCCTGGCGTCGCCGCGCCCAGACGCGCCCGACCCTGCCCCGCCCGCGCAGCGTCGAGGTCTGGAGCGAACGCTGGCGCGAGCCGCAGGCCTGGGTCGAGCAGCTGCAGGACAACCTTGCCGCCGCCGGCGGCTTCGTCCACAGCGGCGGTCCCTTCGACCGCTGGGACCTCGACCTCCGCGCCGGCGCCCTCGGCGGCGTCAAGATCCGCACCGCGGTCGAGGAGCACGGCGAGGGCAAACAGCTCCTCCGGGCCAGGGTCTGGCCCCGCACCACCGCCGCCGGCCGGCTCGTCGTCCTCATCCTTGTCCTCCTGGCGACGGTCGCCCTCGAGCAGCACCGCTCCGAGATCGCGGTCGCGATCGTCGTCGGCATCACCCTGCTGGTCACCTTCGGCGTCGAGGGGATGGCGACGGCGACCCGGCTGGCGGTGGCGGAGATCGAAGCGCTGGCGGAGGAAGAGGAGGGGACTGCGGAGCTCAGTGACGCCGTCCCGGCCCCGACCCGCGCCGAGTCCCGGATCGGCCTGGCGGCGATGGAGGAGCGGCGATGAGCCCGAGCCTAGGTCCCGTGCGGATGCGGGTTCCGCTGAGAAAAATCCGCCGTGGGACGGAGACCAAGCGCAGCGCCTGGGAGCTATGGAAGTCGCTGCCGCGCGTAAAGCCGTATCTCGCGCCCTATCGCCGCACCTTGATCGCGGTGACCCTTCTTACGGCGGGAACCGCCCTGTTCGGGCTTGCCGAGCCCTGGCCGCTGGCGGTGATCTTGAACCAGGCTCTGCACGAAGAAACGGCGAGCGGGTTTCTCGGCTCTATCTACGGCGCCAACCCGGACGTCTGGACGGTCCTCATCTCGATGCTGTTGCTGCGTCTCCTGATCGTGGTGGTCGGAAACGCGATGACGGTGATCAACCACTACCTAGGGGCGAAGACCGAGCAGAACATGGTGCTCGACCTGCGCAGCGATCTCTTCCGCCACGTCCAGCGACTCTCGCTCACCTTCCACGACGAGCGGGCCACCGGTGCGTTGATGAGCCAGATCAACATCCAGGCTGCCGCGGTGGGGAACATCGTCATGGTGATCCCGCCGATCGCCGAGGCGGCTTTGACGCTGATCGGGATGCTCGTCATCGCCGCCTTTGTGGATTGGGAACTGGCGATCCTCTCGCTGATCATCATCCCCCTCCTCTGGTGGTCGTTCGGCGTCTACGGAAAGCGGATCGTGCCGCGGATACAGCGAGTTCAGGAACTTGAGTGGCGGTCGCTCTCGATCGTCCACGAGGCGATGGCGATGTTGAGGGTGATCGTCTCCTTTGGCCGGGAGAAGTACGAGCACGAACGTTTCCGCGAGCAGGGTCAAACCGCCGTCGACGAGCGGGTGAAGCTGACCGTCAGCCAGAGCCTCTACACGCTTGGAGTCCAGACTGCCACCGCTGTGGGCGCGACGTTGATCATGGGTGTCGGCTCCTGGCACGTGATCGAGGGAAAAATCTCCGTCGGGGAGCTGATCGTCCTCCTCACCTACATCGTCTCTGTCTACCAGCCGCTGGAACAGATCAGCGGCACGGTGGCGATGATCCACGAGCAACTGGTCCAGTTCAACGCCTCTCTGGCTCTGCTGGACAAAGAGCCCGAGGTGATGGAGAGGCCCGACGCGATCGCTCTGGGCAGGGCCCGTGGCCGAATGGCCGTCGAGCATGTCTCGTTTGCCTATCAGGGGAGGCAGGAAACCCTCAAGGACGTCAACTTCGAGGTCGCGGCCGGGGAACGGGTGGCGATCGTTGGCCATACCGGAGCGGGGAAGAGCACCCTGATGAGCCTCCTGATCCGGTTCTACGACCCGGCAGAGGGACGGATCACGATCGACGGGGTCGACATTCGCGACATCACGCTCGACTCGCTGCGTGAGCAGATCAGCGTGGTTCTGCAGGAGCCCCTCCTCTTCTCCGGAACGATCGCGGAAAACATCCGCTACGGAAGCCTGGGCGCTTCTCAAGAGGCAATCGAAAGAGCTGCCCGGGGAGCCAATGCCCACGACTTCATCGCGGATCTGCCCAACGGATACGGAACCGTGGTCGGAGAGCGAGGCGCCCAGCTTTCCGGCGGCGAGCGTCAGCGGATCTGCGTCGCCCGCGCCTTCCTCAAGGACGCGCCGATCCTGATCCTCGACGAGCCCACTTCGTCGATCGACTCACGAACCGAGGGGGTGATCCTC
>Ga0207693_10002210_pt1 | contig 16961 bp, 14 predicted proteins | sample LARL81metaG_FD_184347 | JGI IMG/M metagenome (GOLD analysis project Ga0207693, IMG submission 184347) | Corn, switchgrass and miscanthus rhizosphere microbial communities from Kellogg Biological Station, Michigan, USA - LAR L8-1 metaG... | ecosystem: Host-associated > Plants > Roots >...
GATGTTTGACATTGTCGAACCGTTTCCGTTATTGTCGCAAACTAAGGCTCGTGGGTGGAGAGCGATGGTTCAAAAAGAAGGGCGCTTGCAGGCCATTATTTGTGCTGCATGGACCGCTTGCGGCGGTTCCCAGGCGGCGCTGATTGGTCAAATGAACCAGCCCGGCGCGTGCCGCGCGCCGGTCGCGCTCGCCGCGTGAGCCATCCTGCCCGTCGGTACCTAGGAGTGGCATGAAGAAGCTCATCAACGCGCCGGACGACGTCGTCCGTGACGCGCTCCGGGGTATGGAGGCGGCGCACGGGGACCGGTTCCGGATCAGCTATGACCCGTATCTGGTCGTCCGCGCCGACGCCCCGGTCCAAGGCAAGGTCGGACTGATCTCAGGAGGCGGCTCGGGGCACGAGCCGATGCACGGAGGCTTCGTCGGACCCGGGATGCTCGACGCGGCATGTCCCGGAGCTGTCTTTACATCGCCCACGCCCGATCAGATGGCCGAGGCCACCAAGGCCGTCAACGGCGGCGCGGGCGTCGTGCACATCGTCAAGAACTACACCGGCGACGTCATGAACTTCGACATGGCCGCCGAGCTCACCGGTGCCGAGGGCATCGAGGTCGAGACGATCCTCACCAACGACGACGTCGCCGTTGAGGACTCGCTGTACACGGCGGGTCGGCGCGGCGTCGGAATCACGGTGATCGTCGAGAAGATCTGCGGGGGTGCGGCCGACGACGGCCGTTCGCTCGCGGAGGTGGCTGAGCTCGGCCGGCGGGTCAACGCCAACGGGCGGTCGATGGGCATGGCGCTGACGCCTTGCATCACGCCCGGCTCGGGCGAGCCGAGCTTCGAGCTCGCCGACGACGAGGTCGAGATCGGGATCGGCATCCACGGCGAGCCGGGCCGCTTCCGCGAGAAGATCGGTCCCGCTTCGCAGATCGCCGAGCGTCTGATGACGCCGATCGTCGAGGACCTCCCGTTCTCGTCGGGCGACCGTGTGCTGGCGTTCATGAACGGCATGGGCGGTACGCCGTTGATCGAGCTGTACTTGATGTACGGCGAGGTCGCGCGGCTCGCCCAGGAGCACGGGCTCACGATCGAGCGCAACCTGATCGGCAACTACATCACCTCGCTGGAGATGCAGGGTTGCTCGATCACGCTGCTCAAGCTCGACGACGAGATGGTGCGCTACTGGGATGCTCCGGTGAACACGCCGGGCCTCCGGTGGGGCGCTTAGTGCGCACCGCCGCGCGGGAGAGCTGATCTTGGCTGTCAACCGCGACACGGTCCAGGATTGGATGCAGCGGTTCGCGGCCGCGATGGCTGAGCATCGCCAAGAGCTCGTGGCGCTGGACACCGCGATCGGTGACGGCGATCACGGAACCAACATGGACCGCGGGATGCGAAAGGCGCTCGAGAAGCTCGAGAGCCAGGAGCAAGCCGATGCCGGCGCCGTGCTCAAGACCGTCGCAATGGCGCTGATCTCCAATGTCGGCGGTGCGGCGGGCCCGTTGTACGGGACGCTGATGCTGCAGATGGGAACAGCGCTGGCGGGCAAGGACGACATCGACCTCGCGACCTACACCGAGGCCTGGCACAAGGGAATTCAGGGCGTGCAGGCGCGCGGTAAGGCGGAGCTGGGGGACAAGACCATGGTCGACGCCCTAGTCCCGGGCGTCGAGGCGCTAGAGAAGGCGTCTGATCTCGATTCGGGCCTGCGGGAGGCGGCAGCCGCTGCCGAGTCGGGAATGCGGGACACGATTCCGCTGGTCGCACGCAAGGGGCGCGCCAGCTACCTCGGGGAGCGCAGCAAGGACCATCAGGACCCAGGTGCGACTTCCACCTTCTACCTCTACCAGACCGCCGCAGACGCGCTCACGGGTTGAAAAGGAGAAAAAGCATGGCGGATTACGCCGCAGCCCTCGACCAGGGCACCACCAGCTCTCGCTGCATGATTTTCGATCATGGCGGCAACGTTGTTGCTGTCGAGCAGCTCGAGCACGAACAGATCTATCCAAAGCCCGGGTGGGTGGAGCACGACGCCAACGAGGTCTGGCAGCGCTGTCGCCAGGTGATGGACGGCGCGTTGGGCAAGGTTGGCGGCGGCGCCGACGCGATTGCCGCGCTCGGCGTCACCAACCAGCGGGAGACCGCCGTGGTGTGGGACCGCAGCACCGGCGAGCCCGTCCACAACGCGATCGTGTGGCAGGACACCCGCACCGACAAGATCTGCGAGGAGCTGGAGAAGGAGGGCGGACAGGATCGCTTCCGTCTCAAGACCGGTCTTCCGATCGCGACCTACTTCTCGGGACCGAAGGTCCGGTGGATCCTCGACAACGTTGACGGGGCTCGCGAGAAGGCCGAGGCCGGGGAGCTGGCGTTCGGAAACATGGACACCTGGTGCATCTGGAATCTGACCGGTGGTACCGACGGCGGGTTGCACATCACCGACGTGTCCAACGCGAGCCGGACGATGCTGATGGACCTCGCGACGCTCGCCTGGGATGACGAGCTGTGCGACGCGATCGGCGTCCCGAAGTCGATGTTGCCGGAGATCCGTCCGTCGAGCGCTGTCTACGGCGAGGTCAAGCAGGGGGCGTTTAGCGGCGTCAAGGTGGCGGGCGACCTCGGTGACCAGCAGGCGGCGACGTTCGGTCAGACTGCCTTCTCGGTCGGCGAGGCCAAGAACACCTACGGCACGGGCAACTTCATGTTGCTCAACACCGGCCACGAGGCGGTGCAGTCAAAGAACGGGCTGATCACAACGGTCGGCTACAAGATCGGCGACAACGACGCGGTGTACTGCCTGGAGGGTTCGATCGCGATCACCGGCGCGCTGGTCCAGTGGCTGCGCGACAACCTGAAGATGATCCGCACGTCCGGGGAGGTAGAGGACCTCGCCAAGACGGTCGACGACAACGGCGGCTGCTACATCGTGCCGGCGTTCTCGGGTCTGTTCGCGCCGTACTGGAAGGCGAGTGCTCGCGGCGTGTTCGCGGGTCTGACGCGCTATGTCAACAACGGTCACATCGCGCGGGCCACGCTCGAGGCGACGGCGTTCCAGAGCCGTGAGGTGTCAGACGCGATGACCGCCGACTCGGGCGTCGAGCTGGAGTCGCTGAAGGTCGATGGCGGCATGGTCGTCAACGAGACCCTCATGCAGTTCCAGGCCGACATCCTCGGCGTCCCGGTGATCCGCCCGAAGGTGGCGGAGACGACGGCGTTGGGCGCCGCATACGCGGCCGGCTTGGCGACCGGGTTCTGGAGCACCGAGGAGGAGCTCCGCGAGAACTGGGTCGAGGACAAGCGCTGGGAGCCCAAGATGGACGAATCGGAGCGCGAGACGGCGTACAAGTTCTGGAAGAAGGCGGTCACGCGGACCTTCGATTGGGCCGAGTAACCGTCGATCCGGCGGCTGCTGCGCGGCGCCTCAGACCGGGTTTCCGCGCTGCAGCCGTTCGGCGATCACATCCGGATCGTGCGGCCGAGTAAGCTCGTCCGGTGACCACGCTCAGCACCGATGTTCTGGTGATTGGCGGCGGCGCCACCGGCGCCGGAGTGGCGTGGGACGCTGCCCTGCGCGGCTTTGACGTGGTGCTTGCCGATCGCGGCGATCTCGCGACGGGCACGAGCGGGAGATTCCACGGGCTCGTGCACTCCGGCGGCCGTTACGCGGTCAAAGATCCCGACGCCGCCAAGGAGTGCGCTCACGAGAACGGGATCATCCGACGGGTCGCATCGGCCTGCGTCGAGGACACCGGCGGGTTCTTCGTCACGACGCCCTTCGACGACCCCGAGTACGCCGACCGGTTCGCCAAGGGATGCAGCGATACGGGCGTCCCCTGCGAGGAGATCGATCCCGCGCAGGCCCGTCGTGAGGAGCCGCGGCTGAATCCCGGCGTATCGCGGGCGTTCCGCGTGCCGGACGCCAGCGTCGACACGTGGCTGCTCGTCTGGGCGCTCGCGCAGGGGGCACGTGCGCACGGCGCGAGGGTGCTGCCCTACCACGAGGCGATCACGATCCACCGCGAGGGCGATCACGTGCGCGGCGCGGGCCTGCGCAACAACCTCACCGGCGAGCAGGTCGACGTCGAGGCGCGGATCACGGTCAGCGCTTCCGGCGCATGGGCCGGGCGCGTCGCGGAGATGGCGGGGATCGAGGGAGTCCACGTCCTGCCGGGGCGGGGGATCATGATTGCGATGAACCACCGCCTGGTCAACACGGTGGTCAACCGCTGTCAGATGCCAACCGACGGCGACATCATCGTTCCGATCCGCACGGTCAGCGTGATTGGCACCACCGACGTTCACACCGACGACCCCGACGACCACACCGTGCTCCAGAACGAGGTCGACGCGATGCTCGACGACGGCGAGAAGCTCGTTCCGGGGTTCAAGCAGGCCCGCGCGCTGCGAGTGTGGACGGGAGTGCGGCCGCTGTTCGAGGACCGCAAGGGTGGCGATAGCGGACCGACGAGAGACGTCACGCGCGCGCACGCATTGCTTGACCACCGCGAGCGCGACGGCGTCGACGGCTTTGTGACGATCACCGGCGGCAAGTTGACCACCTACCGGCTGATGGCCCAGGACACCGTCGACGCGGTCTGCCGGCAGCTGGGCGAAGACCGGCGGTGCACGACGGACTCCGAGCCGCTTCCCGGCTCCGAGTCCGGCGAGTATCTGCACATCAACGATCGCCTGCGGCGCCGCGAGGAGACCCTGCAGGACGACCAGCTCGTGTGCGAGTGCGAGCTGATTCCGCGCTCGCGACTGGAAGACTCAGCGCGCCGGCGCGGTTCCTTCGACCTCGACGACATGCGAAGACAGCTGCGGCTGGGCATGGGCCCGTGCCAGGGCGGCTTTTGCATCTATCGGGCGACCGGGATCCTGCACGGCCTCGACGGCATCGACAGTGCCGAGGCCAGCAGCGTGCTTGAGAGCTTCCTGCGCGAGCGGTGGAAGGGCGTGTGGCCGATCCTGTACGGCGACCAGGTGCGCCAGGCCAGGCTCGACGACTGGATCTTCCAAGGCGTCCTCGACGTGAGCCATCTGCCGACATGAGACCGAGCAGGCACTTTGATGTGGTGGTGATCGGGGCCGGCGTTGCCGGGCTCAGCGCCGCCACCCGGCTGGCCCAGTCGGGCGCGCGCGTCTGCGTGCTCGCCAAAGGCGTCGGGTCCACGCACCTTGCGCCGGGCCTGGTGGACGTCCTCGGATATGACCCCGAGCGCGTTACGAGCCCCTCCGAGGCGCTGCCTGCGTTTGTGGACGCCCATCCCGAGCACCCGTACGCGGTGATCGGACAGGACGGCATCGCGGCAGCACTTGAGTGGTTCGGCGGGATCGTCGAAGCCGGGCCGCATCCTTCGTATCGGTACGTGGGCGATCTGTCGCGCAACCACGTCCTGCCGACGGCGCTCGGCGCCAAGCGCCCGTCGGCGCTCGTCCCCGAGACGTTCGCCAACGGTGAGCTCGTCGCCAGGCGCGGCGCATCGTCGGGACCGATCTGCGTAGTCGGGGTCCGCGTGTTGCGCGACTTCCATGCGTCGCTGTGCGCCGCCAACCTCGAGCGCGATGGCGTCGCGGCCAGAGGAGTGCAGCTCGAGCTCGACGTCGGGCGCGCGGAGGCCAACTCGCTCGGGCTCGCGAGATCGATGGACGATCCCAAGTTCCGCGCCTCGTTCGCGGCGCAGGTGCTGCCGCTGCTTCACGGCGACGAGCGCGTCGGCGTACCAGCGATCCTCGGGCTTCGCGATCCGCACGGGGCATGGTCCGAGCTCGAGAGCCGGCTCGGGCACGCCGTGTTCGAGATCCCGACGCTGCCGCCGTCGGCGTCCGGGATTCGCGTCTACGACGCGCTGCGCGCGGGATTCCGCGCGGCCGGCGGCCGGCTGGTGATCGGCGCCGCCGTGGTCGAGGTCGAGCGCGAGGGTGACCGGGTGACCGCCCTGCGCGCCCACACGAGCGGTCACGACCACGTGTACGGCGCGCGCTGGGTGGTGCTGGCGGCCGGCGGATTCACGTCTGGTGCGATCGAGCTTGGATCCGACTGGCAGGCTCGCGACACGGTGATGGGGCTGCCGCTGCGCGGGGTGCCCGGCGACGGCGAGCCAAGGTACGGCGGCGACTACTTCGCAAGCCAGCCGATGGCACGGGTCGGCATCGCGGTCGACTCGTCGCTGCTGGCCGAGGGGACGTCCAACGTGCTGGTGGCCGGCTCAGCATTGCCGGGAGCCGAGCCCTGGCGCGAGGGGTCGGGAGAGGGGATCGCACTGTCCAGTGGGCTGCACGCCGCGCGGACGGTGCTCGACCGGGAAGGAGCAACTGCGGCCGCATGAGCGAGGTAAACCCGATCACCGAGGCGCTTGGCCACGAGCTGTTGCGAAGCTCACTGGACCACTGCGTCAAGTGCACGATCTGCGAGACCGTCTGCCCGGTCTCGAACGTGACGCCGCTGTTCCCAGGTCCGAAGTACGCCGGGCCGCAGGCCGAGCGCTATCGGATCGCGGGCATGCCGTCGCTGGAGACCTCGGTCGACTATTGCTCGGGGTGCGGTCTGTGCACGATGCACTGTCCCCAGGGCGTCCAGATCGCCGAGCTCAACGCCCACGCTCGCCGGGTGGTCAAGGAGCAGGCCGGTGTCAAGTTCCGCGACAAGGTGATCGCCCGACCGACCGTGATCGGGCGCCTCGGTACACCGGTCGCGCCGCTGGCCAACTTCGGCCTGCGATTCGGCCCCGCTCGCGTGCTCGCCGAGCGCGTCCTCGGCATCCACCGCAAGGCCGCGCTGCCCAAGTTCGCCGGCCGGCGTTTTGCGACCTGGGCCAAACGCCACCAGGGCCCGGCGACGGGGAAGAAGATCGTGTTCTTCCATGGTTGCGGGACCGAGTACTACGAGCCCGACTTGGGCGAGAAGGTCGTCGCTGTCCTCGAGCACAACGGGTTCCGGGTGGAGGTCCCCAAGCAGGACTGCTGCGGTCTACCGCTGCAGTCCAACGGCCTGTTCGACGACGCGCGCGGCTACGTGCTGCGGCTTGCCCGCTCGCTTGCCCCGCATGCGCGCGACGGCTCGCTGATCGTCGGCAACGCCACCAGCTGCACGCTGATGCTCAAGCGCGAGGCGCGCGAGATCCTCGGGCTCGAGGACGATCCGGATCTCGAGCTCGTCAGCCGCCAGACCTACGACATCTGCGAGCTGCTGCTCGAGATGCATGATGCCGGTGAGCTGAAGACCGACTTCCAGCCGGTGCATGAAACGGTCGCATACCACGCTCCGTGTCAGCAGCAGGGGCACTGGATCGGCAAGCCCGCGATGGAGCTGCTCGCGCTGATCCCGGGCGTCGACCTGCGCGAGATGGACGCGAAGTGCTGCGGGATCGCGGGCACGTACGGCCTCAAGCTGGAGAAGTACGACATCGGCATGGCCGTCGGCGCCGATCTGTTCGGTCAGGTTGAGGCGGCAGACGCCGGCGTGGTGGCGTGTGACTCAGAGACGTGCCGCTGGCAGATCGAGCACGCCACCGGCCGTCCGTCCAAGCACCCGGTCGAGCTGCTGTATCAGGCTTACGGGTTGGGATAGGCCCGACCCCGATGGTCGGGATCGTCGTCGTTTCACACAGCGCTGAGCTGGCTCGCGGAGTAGTCGAGCTCGCGCGCCAGATGGGCGGCGAGGAGGTGCGCGTCGAGGAGGCGGGCGGGATGGACGACGGCTCGATCGGCACCGACGCCGCGCGGGTCCTGGCCGCGATCGAGCGCGCGATGTCCGGCGACGGGGTGCTCGTGCTGATGGATCTGGGGAGCGCGCTGATGAGCGCCGAGATGGCCGTCGAGCTGATGGAGTCCGACGGCCGGGTCGTGCTCAGCGAAGCGCCTTTGGTCGAGGGTGCGGTCGCCGCGGCGGCGGCCGCTCGCACAGGCGCCTCGCTCGACGAGGTCCGGGCTGAGGCGGGGCGGGCATTTGCGGCCAAGCAAGCTCAGCTGGGGGTCGAGGCCGAAGGACCGTCTGAGCCGGCAGCAGCTGAGCCCGAGGCCGACGCGCGCGCGGAGATCCCGGTCGTCAACGAGATCGGCCTGCACGCGCGTCCCGCGGCGCTGGTGGTCGAGCTGGCCGGACGATTCGACGCGGACTTGCGACTCGCAAAGGAAGGAGGACCGGGGCCGGTGAGCGCTCGGAGCCTGTCTGCCCTGATGACTTTGATGGCGCGCAAGGGCGACCGGCTGGTGGCGACTGCATCTGGTCCCCAGGCCGGGGAGGCCATGGCGGCGCTGGAGGAGCTCGCCGCGGGGGGATTTGGTGACGGGGCTGTCGAAGTCGCGGCCAAGCCCGAAGTCCCAGGCCCCGCGTCATCGCAGGCCGCGCTCACGCCCGCGCCGCAGCCGGGCGACGTGCTGCGTGGCATTGGTGCATCGGCGGGCATCGCGATCGGGCCGGCCTGGAAGCTCTCCGACCAGGGGCAGGCTTCGCCGCTCCGCGAGTCACAGGGGCCCGAGGTCGAGCGGGGGCGCCTCGACGAGGCGCTGGCCGCGGCCCGTGTGGCCATCGAACACGACCGCGACACTGTCGCCGGGCGCGGGGCGGCGAAGGAGGCCGAGATCTTCACGGCGCACCTCGCGCTGCTGGACGACGATGCTCTCGTGGATCGCGCCCGGGCGTTGATCGACGGCGGCGACTCGGCGGAGGCCGCGTGGCATGCCGCCGGCGAGGAGACGGCCGCGCAGTGGCGGTCGCTTGGCGACAGGCTGCTGTCGGAACGAGCCGCCGACGTGGACGACGTCGGACGCCGGGTGCTGACGGCGCTGGCGGGCGGCGACGCCGGGGCGCTCATGCACGAGGCCGGGATCGTCGTCGCCGACGAGCTGACGCCCCGCGACACCGCGGCGCTCGACCCCGATCTGGTGCAGGCCGTGGCCACCGCACGGGGGACCGCGACGGCCCATGCGGCGATCCTCGCGCGCGCGCTCGGGATCCCGGCAGTGGTCGGGCTCGGCGTTTCTGTGCTCGCGCTCGCCGAGGGAACGCCGCTGCTGCTCGACGGCCAGGCGGGAACCGTGCTCGTCTCGCCCGACGACGCGCAGGCCTCCGCCGCGCGTTCGCGGGCCGCCGAAGCGGACGCGCGCAGGCGAGTCGCCCGCGAGCACGCCCGTGAGCCGGCGGTGATGCGCGACGGCACCGTGATCGAGGTGTTCGCGAACCTCGGCGGCGCCGGCCAGGCTTCGGCGGCGGTGGAGATGGGAGCCGAGGGCGTTGGGCTGTTGCGGAGCGAGTTCTTGTTCCTCGAGCGCGCCGAGCTTCCCTCCGAGGACGAGCAGGTGGAGACGCTCGCCGCCATCGCCGCCGACCTCGCCGGCCGGCCCCTGATCGTGCGCACGCTCGACGTCGGCGCCGACAAGCCGCTGCGGGCGGTCCCGATGGAGCCCGAGGCAAACCCGTTCCTCGGCCGGCGCGGGCTGCGGCTGTCGCTAGCGCGACCTGAGCTGTTCCTGGTCCAGCTGCGGGCGATTCTGCGGGTCGCGGCCGAGCATCCGCTCAAGGTGATGTTCCCGATGGTCTCGACGGCGGCCGAGCTCGACGCGGCGCTCGCGCTGCTCGAGCAGGCGCGCGCGGAGACCGGCGTTGGAGCCGAGCTCGAGGCAGGGATCATGGTCGAGGTGCCCGCCGCGGCGCTGCTTGCCGAGCAGCTCGCTGAGCGTGCCCGATTCTTCTCGGTTGGGACCAACGACCTCACGCAGTACACGATGGCCGCCGAGCGCGGCAACGAGCTGGTCGGCGACCTGCTCGCCGGAGCCCAGCCCGCGGTGCTACGCCTGATCCGCCTGATCGCCGCGGGTGCGGGCGTGCACGACCGCACCGTGGCAGTGTGCGGAGAGCTCGCCGGCGACCCGGCTGCAGCGGTCCTGCTGGTCGGGTTGGGCGTCCGCGAGCTCAGCATGGCGCCGCCGCTGATCGCCGAGGTCAAGCAGGCGCTTCGGTCCGTGACGCTGGCCGACGCGAGGACCGCGGCCGATCACGCGGTCAACGCGCCGGATGCGACCACCGCGCGGAGGATCGCCGACGCCCTATTGTGAGCGGGGACCGCTGGTACGATCGCCCGCTGTGGAGGCTGGAGCGCTGAGAGCAACGCATCGAGGGCCCGCGCGCGCCAGCGCCTTGATTCTCGCCGGCACGAGCAGCCGGATCATCGCCACTCCGGTGGTGATGGCGCTCGTCCTGAGCCGCTCCTACACGGCCGCCGCGATCGTGTTCGCCGCCGCCTCGGCGACCGACTGGTTCGACGGCCGGCTCGCCCGCCGCTGGGGCGTGAGCTCGCGGCTGGGGTCGTTCCTGGACACCACGGCCGACAAGCTTCTGGTCACAGGCGCGCTGATCGCGCTTGTGGCAGTCGACCGCGCGTCGCCGTGGATCGCCCTGATCATGATCGGCCGCGAGATGATCGTGCTCGGCCTGCGGGCGGCAGTCGCCACCCAGGGGCTGCACCTGGAGGCCTCGATGCTCGGGAAGTGGAAGGCGACCGTGCAGTTCGTCGCGATCGCGTTGGTGATGTTGCGCCCCGACGTCGTGATCAGCGGCGTGTTCCTCGATCAGTGGGTGCTGATCGCGGCCGCGATCGTCACCGTATGGTCGGGCGTCGACTACTTCATGAGCTTCTCGTCGGCGCTTCGCGGCGATCCGTGAGCCGCGTCTTCGTCACGGGCGGCAGCGGCGTCGTCGGTCGTGCTCTAGTTGAGCGGCTTGTCGCCGGTGGCGACGAGGTCGTGGCGCTCGCCCGGTCGCGACCGGCGGAGGAGACGGTTCGTTCGCTGGGCGCGCAGCCCGTCCGCGGCGACATCTTCGACGAAGATGCGCTCGCATCGGGGATGTCAGGGTGTTCGGTGATCTACAACGTCGCCGGCGTCAACACTCTGTGCGTCGAGGACCCGGAGCCGATGCTGCGGGCCAACGTCGACGGGCCTCCCGTCGTCGTGCGCGCCGCGGCCCGTGCCGGTGTGGGGCGGTTTGTCCACACCTCCTCGGCGGCGACGATCGGGGAGGCATCGGGCGTGGTCGGGCGCGAGGACACGCCGCACCGCGGCTGGTACCTGTCGACGTACGAGCGCTCGAAGACCGAGGGCGAGCGGGCGGTGTTCGAGGCGGGCCGCGACGCCGGCGTTGACGTCGTGTGTGTGAACCCCTCGTCGGTCCAGGGACCGGGGCGTTCAGGCGGGACCGCGCGGTTCCTGCTGGCATACCTGGATGGGCGACTGAAGGTGTTCGTGCCGACGAACGTGAGCCTCGTCGACATCGCCGACTGCGCCGAGGGTCACGTGCTCGCCGCGCAGCGCGGGGTCGCGGGCGAGCGGTACCTGTTGAACGGCATCGCGCTGTCGATCACCGAGGCGCTGGCGCTGGCGGGCGAAGTCGCCGGGGTGCACGGACGGCCGCGACTGGTCCCGCGTCAGGTAGCCGTGGCCGGAGCGTGGGTCGTCGAGCATGGGTCGCGCCTGGCCCGCCGCAAGCCCCCCGTGTGCCGCGAGATGGTCCGGACGCTGCTCCACGGCCACATCTACGACGGCTCGCGCGCCGAGCGCGACCTGGGGCTGCGCTACACCGCTCCTCGGGACACGCTGCGAAAGACCGTCGACTGGGCCCGAGCCGAAGGCCTGCTCAGCGCCGCGTAGGCAACCCCTAGGTCCAGATCAGCTGCGAGCGGGTGTCCCAGTAGCGGTCAGGCGTCTCGACTAACCCTGAGAGCTGTGCTTCGACTTCATCGCTCCACTCGATCTCGACTGCCCTGAGGTTGCTGTGCAGCTGGTCGACGGTGGAGGCGCCGCTGAGCGCCGCGTCGACCCACGGCCGCGCGAGCACGCCCGCGAGGGCCACGGCGTCCTCGGTCGTGTCGAGGCGCCGCGCCGCCTCGCTGAGCTGCGCGATCCCGCCGCGGGCGGTGAGTCGGCCGTTTGCCAGCGCCTCTTTGATGATCACTCCCATGCCCGCATCGTGGGCGGCCTCGAGCGCATCGCCAGCCGAGCGCTCGAGCAGGTTGTAGGTGGCCTGGACGGTGTCAAAGCCGCCGACCTCGATCGCGCGCCGGATCGTGTCCGGCTGTTCGGTTCCGGTGGCGCTGAACCCGACGGCGACTCCGCGCGAGCGCAACTCCGCCAGCAGCGCTCGCACCTCGGGATCCTCGAGCACGCCGCTCGAAGCCGTCGCGGAGTGGATCTGGTACAGCATCAGATGCTCGCCGAGCTGTTCGCGCGTCTCGGCCAGCTGGCGCCGCAGCGTGTCGGCGCTCAGGTCCTTGACCTCCGGTGGATCGGCGTCGACCTGCCAGTCGGCCGTGTACGTGTAGCCCCACTTCGAGCTGATCGTGACTGCACCGGGCTCGATCGACCGGCCCCGCAACCACTGTCCGAGAAACTCCTCGGCCCGGCCGTAGGAGCGGGCGGCGTCGAAATGGCGAACGCCGGCCGCGTACGCGGCGTCGAGCACCTCATGGGTCCGGTCGGCCATGGCCTGCACAGACCGCTCGTCGAAGTCGCCGCCGTGGTCCAGGTTCAGGTACCCGGGTCGCCCGAGCGCCGCCAGGCCGAGCGCGATCGCCGTCGTCGGTATCCCGGTCGCGCCGAGTGTGCGGTTCATCTCGGTCATCGCACGGGCTCCGGCGGCGGGACCCAGCCTCCGAACACGCGCTCGAGCTCGAGCGCGACCGCAATCGAAAGGTGGTCATGCCCCGGCGACGCCGCCACCTGCACGCCGATCGGCAGCCCGCGGGGCGTCAGCCCCAGCGGAACCTCGGTGACTGGAACCCCGGCAAGGTTGAATACCGCCGACGGCGTCAGCAGCCACGGACGGCCCACCGTCCTTCCGTGGCGCGGTGCCGTGCGCGGATAGGCCGGGTGCAGGAGCACGCCGTCGCCGATCGCATCCTGCAGCTCGGAGGCGAGGCTCTCAGCAGCCGCCAGCAGGCGCCGGCGCGAGACACCGCCGGGCCCGGGCAGTAGCTCCGTGGCGAGCGTGAGCCGTGTCGGCAACGTGTGCGGGCCACCTTTGCGCGCCAGGCCGCGCCACGTCGGCGCCGCCCCGCCCGCCTCGATCAGCAGCGCGGTGAGCTGGCGCTCGGCGCTGGCCTGAAGCGTCGCCAGAAACGGCAGCGCCGCGATCCGCCATGACTTAAGCGCGATCCGCCGGACGGTTGCGCCCGCGGACACGAGCGCGCCGATCGCACGCTCGCGCGCGTCTCTCAGCGCCCGCGACATCGGCAGCAGCGATGCGTGCTCGACGGTGACCACCTGCAGCCCCGCGAGCGAGACCGATGCGGGGTCGCCGATCGTCATCGCGGTCGCGTACGAGTCGATGCCGTCCGGGCCCGCCATGATCGACAGCAGCGGCATCAGGTCCTCGGCCCGGCGGACGAGCGGACCGGTGGCGAGCATCTCCGCCGCCCTGCCGGCGGTCGGCGGGTAGTGCCCAGTGTTTGGGACCAGCCCCGGCGAGGGCTTGTGGCCGAACACGCCGCAGAAGAACGCCGGCACACGGATCGAGCCGCCGATGTCAGAGCCGACGCCGAACGGGGAGGCGCCCGACCCAACCGCCGCGCCCTCGCCGCCCGAGGACCCACCGGCCGTGCGGTCCGGGTCGTACGGGTTGTTCGTGCAGCCGTATACGCGGTTGGTGGATTCGATCCACAGCGATAGCTCCGAGGTGTTGGTGACGCCCATCGGGATCGCGCCGGCGTCCATCAGCCGCTGCACGGGAGGGGCGGTCTCCACCGCGCGGAACTCGCGGCGCATGACCAGACCGGTGGACTGCGGCATGCCGTGAAGCGCGATCGACTCCTTGACCGTGAACGGCACGCCGAGCAGCGGCGGCAGGGGGTCGTCGGCCCCAGCGGCGGCAATCCGGCTGTCGGCCGCGGCGGCTTCCTCGCGTGCCTGTTCGAAGCGCTCGGCGGCGAGCGCGTTGATGCGCGGGGCCAGGAGCTGATGGCGCTGGATGTGGGCTTCGACCACGTCGCGCGCGGACACGCGCCGGTCGCGGATCGCGGCCGCGAGCTCAGAGGCCGAGCTCTCGGTCAGGGTGCCCATGTCACGCGGCCGACATGAGCCTCATCACCGACTGCACGAACCGCTCGTAGCGGTCAGGCGAATAGCGCTGCGGATCGGTGAGCACCATCCGTCCCGCCTCTTCGCCCAGATCGCGGATCGCGCGGGCGGTGAGCTCCACATCGAGGTCTGAGGGAAGCTCGTTGCGGTTGATCGCCCAATGCACCAGGCGTTCGATGCGTTCCAGGATCCTCGCCCGGTGCGTCTCGACGTGCTGGCGCACGATCGCCGGCGTCCCATCCAACGGCAGCAGGATGATCCGCCAGGTGGTCGGCCTCGCCGTGACCGCGTCCAGGAAGCGGCGCACGCTGCCAGCCAGCACTTCGACGGGGTCGCTGTCGCCGGGATCGTCGGGAACGACGCGCTCGAGCTGCTCGCGCGAATAGCGCTCCTCGCGCTCAACCAGCGTGTGTAGCAGCGTGCCGAGGTTCGGGAAATGGTCGTAGATCACCGGCCGCGTGACCCCGGCTGCGCGGGCGATCGCCTCAATCGAGACGCCGCCGTAACCCAGCTCGAGGATCACGCTCAGCGCCGCGTCGATGAGCTGCTCGCGCCGCTGCTCGGGCGGCATGCGCGGCGCATACCGGCGCCGCGCCTTAGCTCCGGTGTCGCCTGCTCGCTGGATCGGACGTGCGGGCATCGCGGCCGCAGGCTAGCGCAGCTGATCGTGCGCGCGGAGCATCACCGCGGGCTGCGCTTTTGTCCCTCGACCACTTGCTGGAGCACTTCGTCGCTCCATGTGTGCGTGCGCAGCAGTCTGTAGCGCTCCCTTGCGATGTGCATGTACGCCTCGGTCTCGGTGCGATCGCCGATCATGTCGGCGTCGCGGAGCATTGCGACAACGGGGCGGTACTCGGTTTCGAGCCACAGCTCCGCGGTCGTCTTTCGGTCGAGCAGCTCCTGGCGCGACCGCATCGCGCGAAAGCCCCACGCCTCGACCGCTTGACCCAGCACCGCGAAGTCCCACGGATCCGAGAGGTCGATCTCCGAGCGCACATCCTCGGGCAGCGGCACCCGCTCGAAGAACACGCGTTCATGGCTCTTCAGCGGCAGGTCGGTGAGGTTGATCGTCGCGGCGGCGTCGACACGGGTGATGACGTCGGTCACGTACGCATCGATGTCGGCGCGTCCCAGGGCGCGAGCGACCGACACGCGGTGATGACCGTCGCGCACGAAGTAGATGTCGCCGACCTTGAGCAGATCGACCGGTGGCATCGCCTCGCCCCTTCGCATCGCGGCGGCGATGTGCTCCCAGCGGGAGCGTACGCGGGCCGAAGTGGGCCTGAAGCGACGGTCGAAGTTGCGGCCGCGATCGATCGTGCCGACGATCTCATCGAGCGTGACGACCTTCAGGCCGAGGGGCCGCTCGCTGACAAATCCGAGCGCGTCGATCACCTCGGAGTACGGCAGGATCACGCCGACGTCGTCGGGCTCGCCGCGCAGCCGCGCGACCAGCTTGGCGACGGTCGCTCTTCGTCGTGCGCGCAGAAAATCGTGCTGCGCGTCCCCGACGGAGAACCCCGTGGAGCGCGGCGCCGCCATATGAGGGACTAGGTTAGCTCGGCGTGGAAGCGCTGCTGGAGGCCGGAGGCGTCGGCGCGGCACCGTTGCCGCTGCGGTTGGAGCCCAGCAGGCTCTCCCCGGACTCGGCATCGAACAGCTGCAGGTGGTGCGAGTCAAACCACAGCTCCGCCTCTGCGCCATGGCGCGCGGTGCTGTCGGCTCCAAGCCGGGCCGTGACCTGCGTGCCATCGCCCGTGCTCGGCAGATCCACCGAGCCCGCATCCCGGGCCAGCTCCTCGAGCTCGGTCGAGGCGACGCGATCGGACGCGACCACGAAGTAAGCGTAGAACTCGGAGCCCATCGACTCGAGCACATCGATCTTCGCCTTGAACGTGATTCCGCGAGAGCGGTCCGCGACCAGGGCTGCGTCCTCGAAATGCTCGGGACGCAGCCCGGCGATCACGCCTTTACGACCGCCGCCGGCGCCTGACTGCAGGCGGCTGCGCAGCGCGTCGGGGATCGGCACAGACCCGATCGGGAGCTTGACGCTGTCGCCGTCGAGCTCGCCGGCGAGGAAGTTCATCGAGGGTGAGCCGATGAAGCCGGCCACGAACAGGTTGTTGGGGCTGCCGTACAGATCGGAGGGTGGGCCGACCTGCTGCAGGATGCCGGCGCGCATGACCGCGATCCGATCGCCGAGCGTCATCGCCTCGGTCTGGTCGTGCGTGACGTAGATCGTTGTCGTCTCCAGCCGCTGCTGGATTCGGGAGATCTCAGTGCGCATCTGCACGCGCAGCTTCGCGTCGAGGTTCGACAGCGGCTCGTCCATCAGGAACACGCTGGGGCTACGCACGATCGCGCGGCCCATCGCCACACGCTGGCGCTGGCCACCGGACAGGTTCGCCGGCTTGCGGTCCAGGTGCTGCTCGAGATCAAGGATCCGCGCCGCTTCCTCAACCTTGCGATTGATCTCCTCCTGCGGAGTCTTGGCCAGCTTGAGGGCGAAGCCCATGTTGTCCCGCACGGTCATGTGCGGATACAGCGCGTAGTTCTGGAAGACCATCGCGATGTCGCGATCCTTGGGCTCGAGATCGTTGACCACCGCGCCGCCGATCTTCAGCTCCCCGGCGGAGATGTCCTCGAGCCCGGCGACCATCCGCAGAGCCGTCGACTTCCCGCATCCCGAGGGACCGACCAGAATCATCAGCTCGCCGTCGGGCACATCGAGGTTCAGGTGCTTGACCGCCTCGAAGCCGTCGGCATAACGCTTGGTCACGTCGTCGAACTGAATCTCGGCCATGACCTCTCCTCTCCTACCGGGTTACGAACTGCATGGAGGCTCGTACCCGGCATTCTCGCCGGGTAATCCCGCCGGATCGCCCGA
>Ga0207693_10002211_pt1 | contig 16958 bp, 20 predicted proteins | sample LARL81metaG_FD_184347 | JGI IMG/M metagenome (GOLD analysis project Ga0207693, IMG submission 184347) | Corn, switchgrass and miscanthus rhizosphere microbial communities from Kellogg Biological Station, Michigan, USA - LAR L8-1 metaG... | ecosystem: Host-associated > Plants > Roots >...
GCCGCAAGTCAACTGGTGGCACGAGTGGTCGGCCAGTGGCGTGGTTGCGCGGGCAAGTCGGTGACCTTGATCGTCGACGGCAACCCCCTCACCCTCGATGTGGGCGAGCCGATCGAGAAAGGCACGGTCATGGTGCTGCGCAATACGCTGCGCAACGGTACGGCCGGTTTCAGCAGTGATCGGGCCATCGCGGCCAAAGCCAATGTGGTCATCGACTTGGACGCGGAGGGGTTCGACCTCGGCGACAGCCTCGAAACGATTGCCCACCTAATCCTGGAGCGGGTGCCGAGCTAAGCCGCGAGTGGGTAGCTGACCGCGTTCACCAGGGCGGCGGTGGCGGCAAGGTCACCACCTGAACCCGGCGGCGATTGCTGAAGGCGACGGTCAGCCATATCGAGGCCCAGCCGCCGCACGCCCAGAAGGTCAATAGCGTGAGCACGGCGTGTGGTGCATGGTTGGGGCCGGCCCCCACGATGCTGGTTTGCATGGGTACACGCTGCGGCGGATGTCGGAGTGGCGCAGGCTGCGATGACGTCTTCCAACGGTATCCATCGTGCATTGCGCACCTAATTGACCGCGCGCCAATTCATGGCTCCGCTAGCCCGATCAGACAGGCAGCGAGAACCCCAAAATGAGAATTCTCTGGTGCCTTCTCCACGCATTCGTATTTCGCCCATTTACTTGAGCACTGACCGCCGCCTAGGTGATGATCCTCTCGTCACCGACGTCGTACTCGGCGACCGTGGCTGCCAGGATCGCGGCACCCTGTTCGTCGCTGGGACCGCTGCCGCGGAAGGCCTCGACCGCGGCCATCGATTCCCATCGTTCGAAGACGTTGATTCGGCCAGGGTCGAGCAGGTCTGCCGACAGCGAGAAGTCGAGGCAGCCCGGTGTCCGGCGCGCCTGCCGCATTACCTCGACGCATCCCGACAGGTAGTCGTCGCGTTGCTGCGCGTCGACCACGACGTGTCCAGCGACAATGACCATTGGGTCTCCTTCGTCTGTGCGATCGAACGATCACCTGATATGACTGCACTTCGGGTCAGAAATCACCGCCGAGCGTTGGGTGATGAAGAATGGGGAAGGCATGAATCTTCGAGAGGCACGACAAGTCCTCGGCTCGCTCGACACCGATCCCGACGCCGCGCGCGTGTTCGGAGAGGTGTACGAGACCGCTGACGGGGCAATGGTCATCCCGGTCACCAGTGTGCGCGGAGCATTCAGACCCGGCGTCAGCGACGGCCGATCTGCCTTGCACGCCAGGCCGGCAGGCGTGTTCGTGATCAAAGACGGTAAGGCGGCCTGGGTGCCGGCAGTCGACGCAGGGCGCATCGCGATGATGGGAATTCTGGTCGGCCTGGTGTCGGCGGCGCTGGCCGGCGTCGCTATGGTTCGTCGTCCGCCGTGGCCCGATCTGCACGGCGATATCTCGCGCTCGCGCTAGCCCGCCACGCCGCCGCGAACGCGGCGATGATCAACGCCGCCAGCGCGACCAGCCACGGCCACGCCCCGTGCTGGTGGACCCAGCCTGCGATCGCACCCTGCACGCGACCGGCGGCCGCGATCACCGGGTCTTCGGGATTGCCGTTGCCCGCGAAGAGCCGAATTTCGTACAGGCCGTAGTAGCCGACATAGACGCCGACAACCAGCAGCAGTGCTCCGCTGATCCGGTTGACATACGGCACAATTCGACGCATCCGGTCGACGGCAGCCGAACTGGCCAGCGCGGCGGCCACCGCGAGCACCCCGACCACGAGAGTGAAGCCGGCGGCATAGGCGACGTAGACGGCCATGCCGCCGAGAACCGAGCCACCGCGAAGCGCGGCGGCGGTGACTGCGAGGAACGGCCCGACCGTACACGACAACGACGCAACCGCGTAGCTGATCCCGTAGGTGAACATCGAGCCCAGTCGCGCCGTCGGTGCCCAGCGCGCGCCTCGTGCCGCGCCACGCAGCATCGTGATCTCACGTCCCGCAAGCAGCCAGATACCAAGGGCGACAAGGACGATGCCGATCACCACGGTGACGTACGGCAGATAACGCTGCACGGTCGCGGCCGCCGACACGGTCAGGAGGCCGAATCCGCCGAACACGGCGAGGAATCCGGCCGCCATCGCGGCGGTGGCCGTCACCGCCCGGGCCACGGCGGCGTGTCGATCAACATCCTCGCCCCGCACCACCAGGGCCAGATACGCGGGCAGCATGGCGAAGCCACATGGGTTCAGCGCCGCCAATAAGCCAGCGCCGAAGGCCAAGCCCACCAGGTCTTGGTCCACGGTGCGCGGCGACCTAGGACAGCGCCGCTACCCGGTCGGACAGCTCCTGGGTGGGCATGGCCGCGGTCGGGTTGTTCACGAACGTCGACGAGCCGTCGGCACGGTAGAACACGTAAGCCGGCTGCCACGGGACGTTGTAGCGGGCCCAGATCGACCCGTCGGCGTCGTTGAGGTTGGTGAAATTGAGGTGGTACTTCGACACGAAGCCCTGCATGGCCGCGACGTCGGAGCGCGCCGCGACGCCGACGAAGGTGACGCTGGGATTGGCCCCCGCGACCTGGCTGACGCCGGGCGCCTCAGCGTTGCAGAAGGGGCACCACGGCGTCCAGAACCACAGCACGGCAGGCTTGCCAACGAGGCTCGCCCCGCTGAACGGCGTGCCCGACAGCGTCGTCCCGGTGAACTGCAGCCGGTCGTCCGCGACCGCCGCAGGCGGACTGACAAGCCCGAACGCCAGCGCAGCAGCCACCGCGCAGAGTGCGAGTGATCTGCTCAGTCGCGGGAATCGTCTGCCCATCCCCCATCTCCTTCGCTCAAGCGGCAGCGCGTGGATGTCCTGCGTCGCACACTTCTAAACACGATGGCACCGCCGTAGCGGTTCACGTCCGGAAAGGGTCAGATGTCGCTGGAAAATGGCCTGGCGAAGGCGTTTGGGCTGACGAGCGAACACTTCGACCGAATGGCGCTGCTCTCCGACGACGTCAGTTCTGCCGCGGTACCAGTTCCGCCACGAACCGATCGATGAAATCGTCGATGTTCGCCTGCTGGGCGGGTCGGATCACGAACTTGGTCAAACCCGCCGCCAGATATGCGTCGAGCCGACGGTGCAGTTGCGACCAGTCGGCGGCGATGAGGTCGGCGGGATCGACATCGGGCCTGCGCCGCTTGACCGCGGCAATCAGTCCGTCCGGCATGTCGCCGTCGCTGACCGCGAGGTTGATCCCGAAATGATCAGGTTCGATTTCGCGGTCCGCTTGTGCAGCCGCCCGTTGGATCTGTTCGCGACCACCGCGCGCTTCCTCTGGGGTGAGGAAGCTACCGAGCCACCCGTCGCCGAGCTGGCCGATGCGGCGGAACGCCGCAGGCGCGGATCCGCCGAGCCAGATGTCGAGCGGTTTGGCCGGTCGCGGTTCGACATCGGCGGAACTGACCGCGAAATAATCACCCGCGAACGCAACATCTTGTTGTTCCAGAACCGATCTCAGCAGCTGCAGCGATTCATCGAAGACTGCGGCTCGCTCCCCTTCGGGCACCACGAAGATCTCGCGTTCCGCGGGAATCGCCGACCGCAGGCCGAACACCGGCAGCACTCGTTTGGGCGCAAGACCGGCCAGCGACGCCAGCTGTTTTGCCACCAGCACGGGATGTCGGCCGGGAAGTACCGCCACCGACGTGCCGACCTTCAGATTTGTCGTTCGGGCCAGTGCGTAGGCCATTCCGACGAACGGATCGACCGCCTTCGAGTACACCAACTCGGAGAACCACAGCGAATCGACACCGGTCGCCTCCAGATGGTCGACGATGCTCGCCAGTTGCTCCGGGCCGGTATCCGCGCCGAGCCCGATGCCGAACCGAATCTTCACGTCCACCTCCAGGCCCCTCCGACGATGCTACGGAAACTCCCGTTGTGGGCCTTGTGCGCCGTTGCCCGACGGGCCAGAGTGGGAAAATGAGCGAACCGTGGATCCGGGGATGCGTCGTCCAGCGCATCAGGTTCCGCGGCGGTCTGGTGCTCAACCTCGACGACAACGAACTCGTCATCACGGTGCCGTTCCATCTGACGCTTCCGGCGACGGACCGCGACGACGAAGAGGCGGTGCTCATCGATCCGAAGGCCACGCGGGACGAAGAGCGTGCGCTGTTCGACTTCGCGGGTTCCACCTGCACCCATGCGAGTTGGGATGAAGACGGCAGCCTGCATCTGCGGTTCTCCGATGGCCACGAGATCCATGTGCACAGCGACGAGCGCCGCACCGCGTGGGAGCTTTACGGCAAGCACCACGGCTATGCGGCGTGCCTGGCGCACGGCGACGTGCGCGTCGTCAGGCACGACCTGCCGGAGGACGAATCCGCCGAGCGCTAGCGATGCAGGAGTGCCCGCATCTGGGTGAATCGGAACAGCCCCTCGCGCCCGGCAATCGGCTCGTACGCCTGCACCTGGTCGGCGACGAACTCGGCGCGATCCTGTTCAGGCAGTCGACCGGTCCACGCCGTCGACCCCACCGCGCACCATCGGATGAACGCCTGCCGTGAGCCGAAATCCCACTCGCGATCGCTGAAGGTGACGTCGTCAAGCGTCAGGCCTGCCGACGCGGCCAGTCCGCCGTAGGCGGCCGGATCTACGTGCACGTACGGTGCCGAGAATCCGTCGAACCACCTTGCCCACCGCGGGCTTTGACATACCGTCATGGCCGTCGCCTCGATGCTGGTGCGCGGCCCCGCACACACCACCTGGATCAGCGCGCGTCCGCCGGGGCGCAGCACCGTGGCTATCTGACCAAGCGCCTGCCGCTGCTCGGGAACCCAGTGCAGCGCGTTGAACGACAGCACCGCGTCGAAGAATTCGGCGAACGGCAGCCGGCGGGCATCGGCCACCACGAACCAGGGTCCCGAATCCGTCGCCGCGCCGCCGCCGTGTGCGGTCTCGATCATCCTCGGTGACGCGTCGACCCCGACCGCGCAACCGCCGGGCACCTTCGCGGCCACCGCGCGGGTCAAGTAGCCGTCACCGCAACCGACATCGAGCACCCGGTCGTCCGGCCCGAATCGCAGTGCCTTCACCGCCTCGGTCGTCACCGCCCGTTGGAGGCTGCTGACGTCGGCGTAGTCGCGGCCGCTCCAGTTGGGCACGTCTGAGAGTTAACGCGAAATGGGGTTCGCCCGCGGGCTGCTTGCGAATAATCTAGCTCGCGATGACTACCCGGAAGATCGTCCTGGCCGTGACGGCGGTGCTGCTGGCGACCTCGGGCTGCGCAGACAAGTCGACCCCGCCGCAGTCGTCGGCCACCAGTTCCGCTGCCTCGTCGGAGACCGCAAAACAAATGAACGATGCCCTCGCGCAGCGGCTCGACGCCGCCGTCAACCACGCGATGACGGCGGCGGGTGTCCCGGGAGCGATCATCGGTATCTGGGGTCCCGACGGCGATTACGTCCGCGCGTTCGGCGTGGCCGACAAGAACACTCGCGCACCGATGAAGGCCGATTTCTACAGTCGAATCGGCAGCGTGACAAAGACTTTCACGGTCACGGCTGTCCTGCAACTGGCCGATCAAGGCAAGCTCAGTCTCGACGATCCGATCGCAGAGTTCGTCGACGGGGTGCCGCTGGGGGCCAAAATCACGCTGCGCCAGCTCGCGAGGATGCAGAGTGGGCTTTTCAACTACAGCGCTTCACCGGCTTTCCAGCATGCACTGTTCGCCGATCCGCGGCGAACGTTCACTCCGCACGAATTGCTGGACGACGCGTTCGTGCAGCCGAACCAATTTCCACCCGGCGAAGGATTCGAATACTGCAACACCAACACGGTCTTGCTCGGTCTCGTGGTGCAGAAGGTCAGCGGACAACCGCTGCACTCCTACATTCAGGATCACATACTGGCTCCGTTGGGCATGAGCCACACCAGTTTTCCGACCACCAACGCGTTCCCCGATCCGCACGCGCAGGGCTACACCGTGCAGACGGCCGACGGCAAAGAGGCCACCGCCACCGACTGGAACCCGTCGTGGGGATGGGCGGCAGGGGCGATGATTTCGACCCTCGACGACATGCGCGTCTGGGCACCCGCGCTGGCCACCGGAAAGTTACTCACGCCGCAGATGCAAGAGCAGCGGCTGCAGACGGTGGGATCACCCGGAATGCCGCCGCAGGACGGATACGGGTTGGGCATCTTCAACCTCGGCGGATGGATTGGACATAACGGCAGCTTGCCCGGCTATCAAACCGTTGCGGTCTATCTGCCGCAGAAGCAGACGGTGTTGGTCATCCTGATCAACACGGACATCGAATATCAGGGCAACGAGCCAAGCACCACGGTGGCGACCGCAATCACCAAAGAGCTGACGCCGGACCATGTCTACTCGCTCGGTCCGCAGATGCCGCGTTGACCGTCGTGCGCCAGAAACGAAAGGGGTACCCATGCAAGGTTCCGCGACGGTATCCATGTCGGCGCCGGCCGACAAGATCTGGAATCTCATCGCCGACGTTCGCAACACCGGCAGGTTCTCGCCGGAGGTGTTCGAGGCCGAATGGCTCGACGGAGCGACCGGGCCCGCGCTGGGCGCGCGGTTCCGCGGACACGTAAAACGCAACGAGATCGGCCCGGTGTACTGGACTACCTGCCGGGTCACTGCCTGCGAGCCCGGCCGCGAATTCGGCTTCGACGTGCTGGTCGGTGACACGCCCGCCAACACCTGGCACTACCGGCTGACGCCGGTTGACGGCGGCACCGACGTGACCGAGTCGTTCCGGATGCCCGACAGCGCCTTCACGAAACTGTTCTCGGTGATGGGCGGCCAGCTGCGCCAGCGGCGCAACGTCCGTGGCATGCGCACGACCCTCGAGCGGATCAAAGCCGTTGTTGAAGCGCCCGAGGGTGCGTGACCGGGTCGGTTACTGGACGCCGATGCCGAAGATCGGGATCCAGAGGCCGAACAGCCATATCCCCCACTGCCCGAAGCCGTCGTTCCACACCGGATTGACGTCGTACCCCCAGTAGTTGAACGGATGCGGCGGGCCACCGGTCCACTGATACGCCGGCGGCGGGCCCCAGCCCCACGGCGGCGGGCCGTTGCGGTCGTCCCACCATTCGTGACGATTGCCGGCCCACCACGGACCCTTGTCGCCATCCCAGTGGTTCCAGTCCGGCCCGTTACCGTGACCCCGGCCGTTGTCGCACCAGGGCGAACAGAAATCATCGTGTGGCTTCAATGGTGCGGGCGCAACCGGGTCGGCGGACGCGACAGCCCCACCAGGCCCGAAAGCCCCGAAGCCGAGTGCACCGACGATCATGGCTGCGGACACAAGTTTCGACCGCCTCATCGTGTATTAACTCCTACCTCGCGGCCCCGACGCCCGAATCCGACGCTGGGCCGCCGCTATTCATTCCCTAAATCGGAGACAACGCATACGGCTGCTCCTAGCTGGATATCGGCCATCAAGGTGGTGTCGTTACCAAACGGATGTCGTTGGTGCGTCAGGATTTTGCGGTGGCTAGAGGGTGCGCAGGCGGCGCATGCGATCGCTGATTGCTCGCCGCGAAACGTCCGCCTTGCGGGCCAGCGTCTCGAACGCGTGCGGGCATCCCGGGTGCAGGTGCAGCTCGGTCGGCACCCCGGCATCCGCCAGCCGTTGCGCATAGGTGATGTCCTCGTCGCGGAAGATGTCGAGGTCGCCGACGTCGAGATAGGCGTCCGGTAGCCCGGCCAGGTCCGTGGCGCGGGCGGGCGCGGCATAGGGCGGTACCGTGTCGGTGCCCGCGCTGTCGCCGAGCAGCGCCGCCCAGCCTGTGACGTTGTCGTCGTACGTCCACGTCAAGAACGGCAGCAGCTCCGGGTCCGGCGGGTGAATGCGGTCGTCGAGCATCGGGTACACCAACAGCTGCTGGGCGACGGGCGGCCCGCCACGGTCGCGTGCCAGCAGGCACACACCCGCCGCCAAGCCGCCCCCCGCGCTGTCGCCCATCACACCGATGCGGCCGGGATCCACGCCGAGCGTCGCGGCGTTGTCGGCGAGCCACCGAAGTGCCGCGTAACAGTCCTCGACCGGGGTGGGATGCGGGTGCTCGGGGGCGATCCGGTAGTCCACCACCAGCATCGGCACGCCGGACGTGGCGACGTAATCCCGCACCGCCAGGTCGTAGACGCGGCCGAGATGCTCGAGGCCGAAGATCATGCCACCGCCGTGCAGATACAGCACCGCGCTGCCCGGCTGACCGTCCGGCCTCTGGTACCAGTCGAGGTCCAACGTGGCGCCGTCCGCGGTCATCAGCGTGTGCCTGTCGACTTCCACGCCGGCGACTGGAGCCCACGTGGATGCGACGTAGTCGAACATTCTGTGGCCGCCGACCCGGCGGGTCTCGACATCGCCGATCGGTGGCGCCTCGGTTTCACCGAGAGCCTCCAACAACGGAGCGAGCTCCGCCAGCACCTGCGCGTCGATACCGAGGGCCATGGCCTCGACAGTAACGTGGACGCGCGTGACCAGAGCGCAAACCGACACGGCCGCCGGTCAGCGCATCTCACCGTTCGCCGCAGGTGCGGTTCTCCCGATCGCGGCTGACCGCAGTATTGCATTGCATTGCAAGCGCATTCGGTGACGGCTACTGGTTCGACGAGGTGTACATGCTGGCCATCGGCCGCTATCACCTCGATTGGGGATCAGCCGATCAGCCGCCATACGCGACTACCGCTTCATCGGCGGCGCCTTCGTCGCGCTGTACGTGGTGTTCGTGGCCACCGCGGGCCGCCCCTACTACCTCGCCGGGTTGTACGCGCCGTTGGCGGCGGCCGGCGCGCTCGGGCTGCAGCGGCGCCGAGAAACCGCCCCGAACTGGCGGTGCTGGCTGATATGGCTGGGCTACGGGCTGAGCGTGGCATTGGCCGTCGGCGTGCTGATGCTGTCGGTGTCGATCGCGCGCTCCGACGTCGGCGAGCGGATCGCACAACGCGCCGCCACCGCCTACTATGCGTTGCCGACCGAGCGGCGCGAGCGGACCGTGGTGTTCGGCGAGTCCTACATCGTCGCCGCATATGTCGACGGCTATTCCAAGCGCTACCAGCTGCCCGAGGCACACAGCACGAACCGCAGCTACGGGTACTTCCCGCCGCCGGCCGGCGATGACACGGTGCTCTACGTCGGACGCGATCCCGGCGCGCTGCGCACGTACTTCGCCGATGTGCGCACGGTCGGTGACGTCGGCGACGACATGCACGCGTATTTGCTGACGGGACAACGGCAGTCGTGGGACGAGATGTGGCCGCGGCTGCACACCTTGACGGTGTCCTGAATCCGCTCCGGGTGCGCCGCTCGGTTTGGTAGAACAGGTTCTAGTTTCAGCAGCGAACCGAAGGAGTACTTCCGATGGGGCCTTCCACGAGTAGATGGTCACGCGAGGAACTCGAGGAGGCGTTCCAGAATTATCAGCGAGCGGTGATCGAGGTCGGCAAGACGTGGGACTGGTCGGGATACGCCGACCACTTCACCGAAGATGCGAAGTACGTCGAGCACGCCATGGGCAACATGGAAGGCCGCGAAAACATCCGCGAGTGGATCGTTTCCACGATGAACACCTTTCCCGGCAGCGAGATGCCGGTGTACCCGGTGGAGTGGTACTCGATCGACACCGACAAGGGCTGGGTCATCTTCAAGAACGTCAACACGATGAAGGATCCTGGCGACGGCAGCGTCCATGGGGCGCCGGTGATCACCGTGCTCGAGTACGCGGGCGACGACAAGTGGAGCTACGAAGAGGACGCGTACAACCCGATGAACTTCCTGGTGATGTTGCAGGGCTACGTTCAGCGGTGTCACGAACTGGGCACACTGTCCGACGACGCGAGGACGTTCGCCAGGAACATGAATTGGGAACTGACCTAACGTATTACGCGCGAGCTGCCGAGGATTGGGTCCGTTTGCGTCTGCTGACGACAATTGTCCTAACGAATCACGAAGTCGTCTGGATCGGGCTCACGGGTCCATGTCCAGTAGTCGACCAGCCGCCAGGGGCTGAGGATGTGCACTTCCCCGAAGCTGTTCTTGTAGAACGAATGCTTGACCGAGGGCTGTGACCACACCATCTTGCGCATCTCGACCTGACTGCGCTCGTGCCAGTCCGTCGCCTTGTCCGCGCGCGGTTCGATGGACCTATGCCCATTGGCGATCAGCAGCTCCAAACACTCTGTGATGTAGCGCATTTGGCACTCGGAGTGAAAGATCAAGCTGCCACCGTGTGCGAGGTTGGTGCCCGGGCCGTACATACAGAAGAAGTTCGGGTAGCCGGGCACGGTGATGCCCAGATACGCCGACGGCCGCTCACCCCAACGCTCGCTGAGGATTTCGCCGCACCGCCCGGAGATGGTCATCGGCCACAGCATCTTGTTCGCCCGAAAGCCCGTGGCGTACACGATGACATCAGCCGGGTAACGGGTGCCGTCGTCGGTGACGACCGCGTTTGATTCGATGCGGTCGATGCCAGTCCTGACCAACTCGACGTTGTCGCGGGTCAGCGTGCGCAACCAGCTGCCGTTGTCCTGCAGGGTGCGCTTGCCCGTCGCCGGGTAGTCGGGCACCACCTTGGCCAGCAGTTCCGCATCGTCGCCGATCTGGCTGCTGATCCACTCGGTGAACATGATCCGGGCGATCTCGTTGATCTCGCTGACCGCCTTCCGCTGGTCCGGGTAGGCCGCGTCGACCCGGGCGGCCTCAAGGCCTTTGTCGCAGCCGGGCCAGAACAACAGGAACCGGTACCACCGGCCGTAGAACGGCAGATACCGTAGCGCCCACTGCACGCCGGGGCCGACCTCGGCGTGATAGTTCGGGTTCGGAAACATCCACTGCGCGGTCCGCTGGAACACGGTCAAGCGGTCGACGTCGTCCGCAATGGCGGGCGCGATCTGGAAGCCGCTGGCGCCCGCGCCTATCATGGCTACCCGCTTGCCGCGCAGGTCGACGGCGTGGTCCCACTCCGAGGAATGGAACGCCGGCCCGGCGAAATTCCCTTGGCCGTCGATCTCGGGAAGGTGCGGCCTGTTCAGCTGCCCTACGGCGCTGATCACCGCGCGCGCCGACAGCGTCGTCGTTGCTCCGTTACGACCACACGCCCGAACGGACCAGGTGGCTGTGGCATCGTCCCAGGACGCCTCGGTCACCTCGGTTTCCCACAGCACATGGCTGCCGATGTCATAGCGGTCCATCACGGTTTGGAAGTAGGCCTGCAGCTCGGGCTGTTCGGCGAAGAAGTGCGTCCATTGATCGGTCGGCTCGAAGCTGTAGCAGTAGAAGTGATTTCCGACGTCGACCCGCGCCCCCGGATAGGTGTTCTGCCACCACGTCCCGCCGACACCGGCGTTCTTCTCGATGATCGTGAACGGGATGCCTGCCTCTTTGAGGCGAATGCCCGCCAGCAGCCCCGATTCCCCGCAGCCGATCACGACCACCGGGAAGTCGTCGGCAGGGATGCCACGGACTGCCCGACTGTCTTTGCCGTCGAGCTCCATCTCTTCGAGCAACATCGGCACGTATTCGGGTGGAACAGGCTCGCACACCAGCCACTGCATCATCTCCAGCAACAGCTCCGGTCCGATCGGCTCCGGTTCAGGACAGCCGCGGTCGCGATAGTCGGCGATAACCTCCAGCGCGAGCTTGCGCACTGCTGACTTGTCCTCCTCGGACATGTAGCCGTGCACTTCGTTGAGGAATAGCCCTGCGGGCTTGAGCTCGCCGCGAATCAGGTCCGGGTCGCCCGACATGTGTACCAGCGACAACATCAACGTCGGGATGCTGACATCCAGCAACGCCTTCGCGACGTCCTCGTCGGACGTCGTAAACGGTTGCCCCGCATGTGGGTTTCGCACCGTTCGGTGCTATCACGCCGGATCGCCCATTGGAACATGTTTCAGAAATCCATGACGCCGGCTGAGCCGGAACCTACGCTCGGGGACGTGGGTATCGCGGCTCGCGTGAACGGAACAGCTCCCCCGGATGTGCCACTGTCGAACATCGACCTGGGTGCATGGGAGTTCTGGGTCAAGGACGACGATCTGCGCGATGGGGCGTTCGCAACGCTGCGGCGCGAGGCGCCGATCTCGTTTCACCCCCCGCTGGAGACGCCAGGTGTGCAGGAGGGACTGGGTCACTGGGCGGTGACCAGGTACGACGATGTCTGGTATGCAAGCCGTCATCCGCAGATCTTCAGCTCGAGCCCGAGCATCACCATCAACGACGCGAATTCGGATGTGTCCGAGTACTTCGGATCGATGATCGTGATGGACGATCCGAAGCACCTGCGGCTGCGCAACATCGTCAGTAGGGCGTTCACCCCGAAGGTCGTCGCCCGCACCGAAACCTCGGTGCGGGATCGGGCACGGCGCCTGGTGGAGACGATGATCGAGACGCATCCCGACGGCTCCGGCGACGTGGTGGCGGAACTGGCGGGCCCGCTGCCGTTGCAGGTGATCTGCGACATGATGGGCATCCCCGAGGAAGACCATCAGAAGATGTTCCACTGGACCAACGTGATTCTCGGGTTCGGCGACAAGGACATCGCGACCGACTACGAAGAGTTCGTCAAGGTCTCGATGGACATCGGCGCATACGCGACCGCGCTCGCCGAGGACCGCCGAGTCAACCCACGCGACGATCTGACGACCGCGCTGGTGCAGGCCGAAGTCGATGGCGAACGGCTGACGTCGGCCGAGGTCGCGTCGTTCTTCATCCTGCTGGTCGTGGCGGGTAACGAGACCACCCGCAATGCGATCAGCCACGGCGTACTCGCGCTTACGCGCTTTCCCGATGAGCGGACGAAGTGGTGGGCCGACTACGAGGCGATGGCGCCCACGGGCGTCGAGGAGATCGTGCGGTGGGCATCGCCGGTGATCTACATGCGGCGCACACTGACCGAAGACTGCGAGCTGAGCGGCGTGAAGATGGCGGCCGGCGACAAGGCGACGTTGTGGTACTGCTCGGCCAACCGTGACGAGGACAAGTTCGCCGACCCGTGGACCTTCGACGTCGGCCGCACACCGAATCCGCATGCCGGCTTCGGCGGTGGCGGCGCGCATTTCTGCCTCGGCGCCAACCTGGCGCGACGCGAGATAAGCGTTGCGTTCGAGGAGCTTCGCCGTCAGATGCCCGACATTCAGGCGACGGAAGAGCCCGCGAGGCTGCTGTCGCCGTTCATCCACGGCATCAAGCGGCTGCCGGTGTCCTGGACAACACCGAGCTGAGCTCCTCGCGGGTCGGGCCGTCCGGAACCGGCGGGCGCCACCCGGCCGCGTAGATTTCCCTGGCGCGGGCTTGAGCTGGTGCCAGGCTGGAGGGCAGTCCGTCCATGGTGGTGTACGGGTCGACAAGGTCCTTCAGCTGAGGGTCGGCTTGAGTCGCCGCAACGATCAGGTCGGACGGCAACCATCGGCGGACGTCGATGTCCCCGCCGGACCATCGACGCATCCGATCGGTGTCGGTGTAGCGGTGGTCGTCGAACCACGGTCGAACGTGCCGCAACGACCAGCGGTCGAATTGAATTGTCGCCGTTGTGATATCACGATCATGCAGGTCAAGGATGCGGACGAGTTCCCGCGCCTGCATCAGCGCCAGCGTCACTCCCCGCCCGGCCAGCGGCGTCGTCGTGCACACCGCGTCACCGACCGAGATCAGGCCGGGCAGCACGGGTCGGCCCGCGCCGTCGAGCTGTCCGCGGTAGGTGTTGTACAGCCGCCCGCCGGGCAAGGCACGCGAAATGGGTTGTGCGCGTGACGAATCGATCCATTCTCCCAGCAGCGGGATGGCGCGCACGGCGTCGTCGAACACCTCGTCACGGCGCAGCAGGCGCAGCCGCTTGTCGGTCCCGGCATGGGTGAATGTGATCGAAAAGACGCCGTTGTCATGGAGGAACGCGATGGCCCAGTAGCCCGACAATCCCAGCGACAAGCCGATCGGTGAGTTCATCGGACCGGCGTCGGCGCGGTCGAGCAACCGATATTGCCGAGTGACGTACACCGCGCCGCAGTCCCCGCCCTCGGCGGGCGGGCGGATTCCGTCGGTGAACCGACTCGAGCGGCCCGATGCGTCAATCAGCAAACCTGCGCGCAGCGGGCCGCGGTCGACCATCACCCCGACGGCCCTGCCGCGGTCGTGCTCGATCCCGTCGACATGACCACACAGCAGCGTGACACCCTGCTGCGCCGCCGCGCGGTTCCACAGCACGCGCTCGAACGTCGTCCGCCGGCACAACAGCGCCACCGGTCGATTCTCCGCGGTGGTCGCGATTGTGGCGCCGGCGGTGACGAGGTCATCGAGCACGTCGGGCAGCTCCGCCCGCAGCGCTTCGACCACCTGACTGCGGAATGTGTGGGCGTGGTGGAACTGCATGACGCCCTTGCGCTGCCAGAAGGTATCTGGACCGGACGGCGGAGGGCCGGGGTCACGGTCGACAACTGTCACCGCACGGCCGCGACGCGCGAGCGCGATCGCGGTGAACAGGCCGGTCGGACCCGTGCCGACGACGACGGTTCGCACATCTACTCCATATTGAGGTAGTTTAAGGTGTAATGAATACACTCAGAGTTACCTAGAATGCCTGATTCTGTCAAGCGCGATTACCGCTCGGAGCTGCGGGCGGCCCAGGCGCAGGAGACGCGGCGGTCCATCGTGGCCGCTGCAACCCGTCTCTTCGTCGGGGGTGGATACGGGGCGACGACCATCGACGCGGTGGCCGAAGCCGCAGGCGTCAGCCGCAAAACTGTGTTCACCGCGGTCGGAGGCAAGCTAGACCTGCTCAAGCTCGCGTTGGATTGGGCAGTTGCCGGCGACGACCAGGCCGTCGCGCTGTCCGACCGCGCCGCCATCCGCCGGTGGATGGACCAGGCCGATCCACGTCAAGTTCTCGATGGGCTCGCGAGCATGCTTGCCGAGATCGGTGCGCGCGTCGGGGCGCTCTACGGCGCGCTGGAGGTGGCAGCCGGCATCGATCCCGCGGCGCGTGAGCTCGCCGAGGAGTTGCAGCGACGTCGTCTTGACGACGCGCGCAAGGTGGTGGGCCCGCTTCGAGACATGAAGGCGCTGGCGACCGACATCACATACCAGGAGGCCGTCGATCTGGTCTGGCTCGCGATGGATCCCGCGCTCTTCGATCGGCTGGTTCGCGTCAGGCGCTGGTCCACCAGCCGGTTCAAGGAGTGGTTGGCCAGCACGTTGTGCCGGCAACTTCTGGGCTGATCAGGCGGTCTGAACCGCCTGGGCCAGTGCTCCGATCGCCGTACTGTCGAGGTGCTGGCACAAATCGCCAGGATTATCGAAAACTGCTTGTGCACCGGCTGTTTCGAGTTCACCGCGGGACACCCCACCGCTGAGCACCGCGATGGTCGGCACACCGGCACGCTCGCAGGCCTCGACGTCCCACACCGTGTCGCCGACGAAGACCGCGTGATCGGCGTCCACCCCGGCGCGGTCGAGCGCGACCTCGATGATGTCGGGTTTCGGCTTGGCGGTATCGACGTCATTCGACGACGTCACCGCCGACACGAGGTCGTCGCTCGCCAGCACCTTGCGCAGAATCGACAGCTCGTCCTCGGGCGCAGACGTCGCCAAGACGGTTTGCAGGCCCAGCTCGTCGACCGCGTTCAACAGCTCACGTGCACCGGGCAACGGGCGCAACAGCGGCACGGTCTCCTGGTAGTACCGCGAATGCAGATCCTTCAGCCGCGAGCGGGTTCCGTCATCGGCGCCCTCGGCAAGTGATGAGACGAGCGTGGAGCCGTCCATCCCGATCGACCGGTGGATCCGCCACGCTTCCACCTCGACGTTGGCTTCGTCGAATGCGCGGTACCAGGCATGGACATGGAGATAGTTCGAGTCGACCAGCGTGCCGTCGACGTCGAACAGCACCGCCGGGAGGGCGCCGGCAGGTGTCACAACCGGTGTCGCTGCCGGCTGGTCGGCGTTTCGGCCTGCGCCTGCCGGGCGTCGGTCGTTTCGGATTCACGCAAATCGTCCTTGGGGCCCTGGTCGTCCTTGTGCTTGGGGTCGAGAGCATCGGCGCGCTCCCGATGCGCGTCCAGCTCTTCACGCGAGGTGGACGCGGACTCGCGATGGGTGCGCGCGGTGCCCGCCAGCCTGGCGGCTTCCGCGGCCTTGACTTCGGCCTCGGCCTGCGCGGCCCGGACCCTCGCCTCGGTTTCGGCCGCGATGGCCTCGCGCTTCTCGACGTGTTCGGTCTTCTGCCCGATCTCTTGACGCATCTCCTCGGCCTGCGCGTGCCGGCGCTTGTTGCGTGCACTTCGGGCCAGGAACGCGACGAGCGCGATCACAACGATGGCCGCCACCACGGCGATGACGATCCATACAGCACTGTTGCTATCCACGTCGACTCCTTCGGTCGGTCGGGCCGCTCGGTGATAGACGAACCCGCTAATTCGCCGGATGCCCTCCCTGGACTGCACCTAAACACGAAGGCCCGACCAGCCTTGTCAGGTGTAGCCTGACAGATGTCAGGAGATGCCTGACACCGAAGGAGGGGCGATGCCGACGAAGACGTCAGAAATGCGCTGTTCGTTCTGCGGCAAGCTGCACACCGACGTCGCCAAGCTCGTCGCGGGTCCGGGCGTCTACATCTGCGACGGCTGCGTCAACCTGTGCGTGGACGTCATGGCGGGGGCGACGCAGGTGGAACCGCCGACGCTGCCCGAGTGGGCAGCAATGTCGGATGACGAACTGCTGCAACGGATTCCGTTCATAGCAGCGTCGTCGGCCAACATCGAGGCCGGGCTTCGCGATCGGGTTCATGAACTGCGCGACCGCGGCGTGTCATGGGCTCGCATCGGCGCGGCACTGGGCATGACGCGCCAGTCGGCATGGGAGAGGTTCTCCTCCGCGACTACTTGACGATCAGCGTCCCGTGCATGGAGGGGTGATATTTGCAGTGGAACGCGTATTCGCCCGGTTCGGATGGCGCGGTGAGTGTGCCCTCTT
>Ga0207693_10002212_pt1 | contig 16954 bp, 19 predicted proteins | sample LARL81metaG_FD_184347 | JGI IMG/M metagenome (GOLD analysis project Ga0207693, IMG submission 184347) | Corn, switchgrass and miscanthus rhizosphere microbial communities from Kellogg Biological Station, Michigan, USA - LAR L8-1 metaG... | ecosystem: Host-associated > Plants > Roots >...
GCGGAGGGCCTTCGCCGCTCCCGGGGGCACGCTTGTGGATCGGCCGCCGCTGGCTCCCCTTCGTCCCGGCCGGCGTTCTGTTCGGCGGCTCCTACGTCTCGCTCTTCGAGGCGTACTACCGCGGCCGTGTGACGGTCGTCGCGCCGCTCGTCGCGATCGAGTCGCTCGCCGGCGTCGCGCTCTCGGCGCTGCTCCTCCGCCATTCCGAGCTCGTCGGGAAGCGGCTAATCGCCAGCGCGGCGCTAATCGTCGCCGGGGGCGCCCTCATCGGCGCCTTCCGCTAGCCCGGTACCGCCAGCTCGGTGCCCCAAGACCGGTACCAGGTACCGCAACAGGAGCGTGACGAAGTCCTGACCTCGGTGTAAGCGGTCGTCGACCACTCTCTCCGGGAGATGCCACGCAGGAATCGGGACTCGGCCGCAGGCACCTTCCATGTCTTCACCCATTGCGTCTGGGCTGCCCCGCGCCTTTATCGCGACGCAACCGACCGGATCGAGTTCCTTCGGCATCTGGCGGTGGTCGGCGCAAAGGTGGGGTGGACGTGCGTCGCCTATTGCCTCATGGACACTCACTACCACTTGATCGTCGACGCCGGCGACGGAGTGCTTCCGACGGCGATGCACGGGCTCAACTTGCGGTATGCGCGCTACCACAACCGCCGTTATGGGCTCCGCGGCCACGCGCAGTTCGAGCGCTATGGCTCGCGCCGGGTGGCGGATGGCGGTGATCTCCTCACGACGTTTGCCTACGTCGCGAGAAACCCGGTCAAGGCGGAGCTGTGCGCCTCCGCACACGAATGGCGCTGGAGCAGCTACCGGGCGACCGTTGGGCTGGAGGAGCTTCCGTCGTTCGTGGATCCCGCGCGGGTCCTGCGCTGCTTCCCGTGGCCGACCGTGGAACCTGCAGCAGCTCTGCGCGCTTACGTAGAGAAGCGGTAGCGGAGTCGTTGCGGTACCTGGTACCGGTCGTTCGCACGCTGACCAGGCGTTTCCCCTAGCGCCAGGTCAGTCCATATCTGCTATAAACAGGCTTAGATTTTCTCAACTAGGAGGCAGGAGCACAATATGGCGAAGACCATCGGCATCGACCTGGGCACGACCAACTCGTGCATGGCCGTGCTCGAGGGCGGCGAGCCGACCGTCATCCCGAACGCCGAGGGCGGCCGCACCACGCCGTCCGTTGTCGCGTTCACGAAGGACGGCCAGCGGCTCGTCGGCGCCCCGGCGCGGCGGCAGCAGGTCACCAACCCCACGAACACGATCTTCTCGATCAAGCGCTTCATGGGGCGCAAGTTCGACGAGGTCACGGAGGAGATGACCATCGTCCCGTACGAGGTCGTCAAGGGCCCGAACGGCGACGTGCGCGTCAAGGCGGAGGACAAGGAGTACGCCCCGCCGGAGATCAGCGCGATGATCCTCCAGAAGCTCAAGCAGGACGCCGAGTCGTATCTCGGCGAGACCGTGGCCGACGCGGTCATCACCGTCCCCGCGTATTTCAACAACGCGCAGCGCGAGGCGACGAAGGACGCCGGCAAGATCGCCGGCCTCAACGTCCTCCGCATCATCAACGAGCCGACCGCGGCTGCTCTCGCGTACGGGCTCGACAAGGAGGGCGCGGACCAGACGATTCTGGTCTTCGATCTCGGCGGCGGCACGTTCGACGTGTCGGTGCTCGAGCTCGGTGACGGCGTGTTCGAGGTCAAGTCCACCGCCGGCGACAACCATCTCGGCGGCGACAACTTCGACAAGGCGGTCGTCGACTGGATGGTCGCCGAGTTCAAGAAGGATCAGGGCATCGACCTCGCGGCCGACCGGATGGCGCTCCAGCGCCTCTACGAGGCGGCGGAGAAGGCGAAGATCGAGCTGTCGTCGACGATGACGACGCAGATCAACCTGCCGTTCATCACGGCGACGCCGGAGGGCCCGAAGCATCTCGACCTGCAGCTCACACGGGCGAAGCTCGAGGAGATCACGGCCGACCTGCTCGAGCGCACGGTCGGGCCGACGAAGCAGGCGCTTTCGGACGCAGGCCTCGACTCCTCGAAGATCGACCACGTCGTGCTCGTCGGCGGCATGACCCGCATGCCGGCGGTGCAGGAGAAGGTCAAGGCGATCGTCGGCAAGGAGCCGCACAAGGGCGTCAACCCCGACGAGGTCGTCGCTGTCGGCGCCGCGCTCCAGGCCGGCGTGCTCAAGGGTGAGGTCAAGGACATCCTCCTGCTCGACGTCACGCCCCTCAGCCTCGGCATCGAGACCAAGGGCGGCGTGATGACGAAGCTGATCGAGCGCAACACGACCATCCCGACGAAGAAGTCCGAGGTCTTCACGACCGCGGAGGACAACCAGCCCTCGGTCGAGGTGCACGTCCTCCAGGGCGAGTCGGAGATGGCGACCTACAACAAGACGCTCGGCAAGTTCCAGCTCGTCGGCATTCCGCCGGCGCCGCGGGGCCTGCCGCAGATCGAGGTCACGTTCGACATCGACGCCAACGGGATCATCAACGTGTCCGCGAAGGACATGGGCACCGGCAACGTCCAGCAGATCCAGATCCAGGGCGGATCCGGGCTGTCCGAGGACGAGGTGCAGGAGATGATCCGCAACGCGGAGTCGCACGCCGAGGATGCCCACCGGCTGCGTGAGGCCGCGGACACGAAGAACCTCGCCGAGACGCTCGCGTACCAGACCGAGCGCTCGCTCAAGGAGCACCGCGACAAGCTCGACGAGTCGGAGGCCTCGACGATCGAGGGCCGGGTCATGGAGCTGCGTCAGGCGCTCGAGGGCGACGACCTCGGCGAGATCCGCTCCAAGATGGACTCGCTCCAGGAGTCCTCGCACAAGCTCGCCGAGGTGCTCTATGCCGAGGCTGCGCAGCAGGCGCAGGCCTCGGGCGGCGGCGACGGCGAGGCTTCGGCCGACGACGAGGTCGTCGAAGAGGGCGAGTACGAGGTCGTGGACGAGGAGGCGCCCACCTCGTGACCGACGAGCAGGTGAAGCACCAGGAAGAGCAGCTCGAGCAGCAGCAGCAGTCGGAGCAGGAGGTCGACGACCGCCTGCTCCGGCTCGCCGCCGACTTCGAGAACTACAAGAAGCGCGCGGCCCGGGAACGCCAGGAGTACGTCACGCTCGCAAACGAGCGGCTGATCGCCGAGCTGATCCCGATCCTCGACGACCTCGAGCGTGCGCTCGCCGCTGCCGAGCAGCATCAGGAGGCTCAGCTCGAGGAGGGTGTCAGCCTCGTGCACCGCTCGCTGGCGGCGCTCCTCGAGCGTCACGGCGTGAGTGCCATCGACACGGATGGGAAGTTCGACCCGCACGTGCACGAGGCGCTGCTCTCGCAGCCTTCGGAGGCCGAGGAAGGCGCGGTCATCGACGTCGTGCAGAAGGGCTACAAGCTCGGCGACCGCGTCGTCCGGCCCGCACGGGTCGTCGTCGCAGCACCGCCGCGGGAGGAGCCGTCAGGCGATGCCTGAGTCCTTCTACGACACGCTCGGTGTGAAGAAGGGGGCCTCGGCCGACGAGATCAAGAAGGCTTACCGCAAGCTCGCGCGCCAGTATCACCCCGACGCGAACCAGGGCGACAAGGCGGCGGAGGAGCGCTTCAAGCAGGTGCAGAACGCCTACGACGCGCTCTCCGATCCGGAGAAGCGGAAGGCGTACGACCGCTTCGGCTCGACGAACGGGCGCGGTGCGCCGGGGCCCGGCGGAGTCAACGTCGATTTCGGCGACTTCGACTGGAGCGGCGACCTGAGCGACATCCTCGGCGGCATCTTCGGCAACGTCTCGGGCGCGACACGCGGCGGCCGGCGCGGCCGCCACCAGGCGGTGCGCGGCCACGACGTCGAGACCGAGGTGCGCCTCTCGTTCGAGGACTCGCTGCGCGGCGCCGAGGCCAAGGTGCCGGTGGAGCTGACGGTCGCGTGCTCCGAGTGCGGTGGCACCGGAGCGCAGCCGGGCACCGCTCCGGTCATCTGCCCCGAGTGCAACGGACGCGGCGTCACGTCCGAGAGCCAGGGCCTGTTCGCCCTGTCCCAGCCCTGCCCACGCTGCCGCGGCAACGGGACCGTGATCGAGCAGCCTTGCGCGAAGTGCAAGGGCTCCGGTCGCGAGCGGCGTCTGCGCACGTACACGGTCAAGATCAAGCCGGGCGTCAAGGACGGCACGAAGATCCGCCTCAAGGGGAAGGGCGAGGCAGGCGCGCACGGAGGCCCGAACGGCGATCTCATCGTCGTCACGCGCGTTGCGAAGTCGGACACGTACGAGCGGCGCGGAGACGACCTCATCGTCCAGGTGCCGGTCTCCTTCCCGACCGCAGCGCTCGGCGGCAAGGTCGAGGTGCCGACGCCCGAGGGCGCGGTCTCGCTCAAGATCCCGGCCGGCTCGGAGGACGGGAAGCTGATTCGGATCAAGGGCCGCGGCGCGCCGAGGCTCACCGGCAAGGGCAAGGGCGACGTCCTCGCGCGCGTCCGCATCCAGGTGCCGAAGCGCGTGAACAAGAAGGAGCGCGAGCTCCTCGAGGAGCTCCAGAAGGGGGTCGTCTGATGGAGGCCTCTGAGCGCCCGATCTACATGATCTCGGTCGCCGCCGAGCTCGTCGGCATGCATCCGCAGACGCTGCGCATGTACGAGACGAAGGGCCTGATCCGTCCCCAGCGGACGCCGGGCGGCACCCGACTCTACTCGGAGTCGGACATCGAGCGTTTGCGCATCGTCCAGCGGCTCACGACCGAGCTCGGCCTTAATCTTGCGGGCGTCGAGCTCGTGCTCCGGCTCGAGGACGAGCTGCGCAAGGCGCACGCGCAGATCGAGCGCCTGCAGCGGCAGCACCGCCGGGACGTCCAGAAGGTTCACAAGCAGTACCGCCGCGACCTCGTGCTCGTGCGCGACGAGCGGCTACCCGAAAGGCAGTAACGAATGGATTTCAACAAACTCACGATCAAGTCTTCGGAGGCCGTGGCGGCTGCGCAGGAGCTCGCGCGCCGGCTGGGCAACCCGGAGCTCTACCCCGAGCATCTCTTGCTCGCGCTACTCGACCAGGAGCTGCCGCGCGAGCTCGTCCCCGACGTGGACGCGGTACGCGCCCAGGCCGAGGCGAGTCTCGCGCAGAAGCCGCGCATCGAGGGCTCGCAGCAGCAGCCGCAGATCTCGACCGCGCTCTCGAAGGTGCTCGACCGCGCCTTCGACGAGGCGAAGAAGCTCGAGGACGAGTACGTCGCAGCGCAGCACCTCCTGCTCGCGCTCGACGTCGTGCCGCGCGACGAGCTGCTCGCGAAGATCGCCGAGGTCACCGCCGGCCGGCGCGTCACCTCGCAGGACCCCGAGGGCTCGTACCAGGCGCTCTCGAAGTTCGGCCGCGATCTGACCGAGGCAGCCGAGAGCGGCAAGCTCGACCCGGTCATCGGCCGCGACGAGGAGATCCGCCGCGTCATCCAGGTGCTCTCGCGCCGCACAAAGAACAACCCCGTTCTGATCGGCGAGCCCGGCGTCGGCAAGACGGCCATTGTCGAAGGGCTCGCGCAGCGGATCGTCGCGGGCGACGTCCCCGAGTCGCTCAAGGGGAAGCGCGTCTGGGCGCTCGACATCGGCGGTCTGCTCGCCGGCTCGAAGTACCGCGGCGAGTTCGAGGAGCGGCTCAAGGCCGTGCTCGAGGAGATCCAGAACGCCGAGGGCAAGATCATCGTCTTCATCGACGAGCTGCACACGATCGTCGGCGCCGGCGCGGCCGAGGGCGCGGTCGACGCGGCGAACATGCTGAAGCCGATGCTTGCGCGCGGCGAGCTGCGCGCCGTCGGCGCGACGACGCTCGACGAGTACCGCAAGCACATCGAGAAGGACGCTGCGCTCGAGCGGCGGTTCCAGCCCGTCTTCGTTGGCGAGCCGTCCGTCGCCGACACGATCGCGATCCTGCGTGGCCTGAAGGAGCGCTACGAGGCGCACCACAAGGTGCGGATCCGCGACGCGGCACTCGTCGCGGCAGCGGTTCTCTCCGAGCGCTACATCTCCGACCGGCAGCTCCCCGACAAGGCGATCGACCTCGTCGACGAGGCCGCCTCACGGCTGAAAATGGAGATCGAATCGTCTCCGGTCGAGCTCGACGAGGCGAACCGACGCGTGACCCAGCTCGAGATCGAGCTCGCGGCGATGGGAGGCGAGTCGGAGGCCGTACGCGCGCCTGTCGAGGCCGAGCTCGCCGAGGCGAAGGAGCGGCGCGACGCGCTCGCCGCGCGTTGGGCGCGCGAGAAGGAGGCCCTCGACCGGATCGGCGAGATCACGCAGCAGATCGACGCGCTCCGCATGGAGGCCGAGCGCGAGGAGCGCGCAGGCAACCTCCAGCGCGTCGCCGAGATCCAGTACGGCTCGCTGCCAGCGCTCGAGAAGGAGCTCGAGGAGCGCGACTCGCAGCAGGCGGGCTCGATGGTCAAGGAGGAGGTCGACGAGGACGACGTAGCCGCTGTCGTGGCGCGCTGGACGGGGATCCCGGTCGACCGTCTCCTGGAAGGCGAGACGGAGAAGCTGATCCACATGGAGGATCGCCTCCACCAGCGCGTCGTCGGCCAGGACGAGGCCGTCGAGGCGATAGCGAACGCGCTGAGGCGCGCGCGCACCGGCCTTCAGGATCCGAACAGGCCGATCGGCTCGTTCGTCTTCCTCGGCCCGACGGGCGTGGGGAAGACCGAGCTCGCGCGGGCGCTCGCCGAGTTCATGTTCGACGACGAGCACGCGCTCGTCAGGCTCGACATGAGCGAGTACCAGGAGCGGCACACCGTCGCGCGCCTGATCGGCGCGCCGCCCGGCTATATCGGCTACGACGAGGGCGGCCAGCTCACCGAAGCTGTGCGGCGGCGGCCCTACACCGTGATCCTCCTCGACGAGATCGAGAAGGCGAGCCCCGAGGTTTTCGACGTCCTGCTCCAGGTGCTCGACGATGGGCGGCTGACCGACGGCCAGGGCCGCACCGTCGACTTCCGCAACACCGTCCTGATCATGACCTCGAACGTCCGTACGGCCGACGCGCTACGAGAGGTGTTCCGGCCCGAGTTCCTGAACCGGATCGACGAGGTGATCGAGTTCAAGCCGCTCACGAAGGAGCAGATCGGCGAGATCGTCGAGCTCCAGCTGGCGCGGCTGCGCGACCGGCTCGCGGAGCGGCACATCGAGCTCGAGCTGACCGACGCCGCGCAGGACGCGCTCGCCGAGGCGGGCTGGGATCCTGCCTACGGCGCGCGGCCGCTCAAGCGGGCGCTGCAGCGGCTGGTCGAGAACCCGCTCGCGCTACGGCTGCTCGAGGGCGAGTTCGCGGACGGCGACACGATCCGCGTCGACGCCGAGGACGGAGAGATCCGCTTCGAGAAGGTCGGCGCGGCGGTCGCGGTCTAACGCGCGTCGATCCAGCCGAGTAGCCGCGATCAGACTCGCTGGTTGAACGGCGCCTGCTCGAGCAGGTCCCAGCCGTGGTAGGCGCCGGGGTAGAGCGCGAGCAGCGTGCAGTGGAGCGGCGCCGCACCGGCTGCGCCGCTCCAGCCGCTAGCGTCCTCGGCGTGCTGCTCGTCGTCGCGGCCACCGAGCGGGAGCTCGCGCTTCTCGACGGGCTCGAGACGTTCTGCTGCGGGATCGGCCCCGTCGAGGCAGCACTGCAAACCGCGCGCGCTCTCCAGGAGCGGCGCCCCGACGCCGTCGTCCACGCCGGCATCGCCGGGTCCCGGTCGCTCGAGCCGCCCGCGCTCGTGCTGGGCAGCGAGGCCGTCTACTCCGACGTGATCGACCCCGCGTCGACGCTGCCCCGCGTGGAGCGGGTTCGTCCCGATGCCGCGCTCCTCGAGCGCGCCCGCGCCTCCCTTCCCGAGGCGCACGTCCTGCCGATCGCGACCTGCGGCAAGGTCGGCGGCGGGACCGGCTTCGACGTCGAGGCGATGGAGGGCTTCGGCGTCCTGCGCGCGTGCGAGCTCGCCGGCGTGCCGGCGGTCGAGCTTCGAGCGATCTCGAACTCGCCGGACGAAGCGGACCGCGCCCGCTGGCGCTTCGACGAGGCGTTCGCCGCGCTCGCCGAGGCGCTACAGCGACTCGACGTCGTCTAGGAACTCGGCGTTGCCGTGCTCCGTCGGCGCGCCGTAGACGAAAACGAGGATCTCCTCGTCGGTCTCGTTGCGCATCTGAAGCGGCGTGCCCCGGTGTACGACGACGACGCCGCCCGGCTCGACGTCCACCCGCTCCCCCGGCTCGCCGAGCAGCATCGTCAGCGTGCCCTGCAGCGGGACGAAAACCTCCTCCTGATCGGGATCGAGGTGGCGGCGGCCGCGCGTGTGCGGCGGATAGCGCCACATCCGCGCTCTCGACTCGTTCATGTTCGCGGGCTCGGTCAGCGCCGCGGCGTGACGCGGCTCTTGCCCCTCGTGCGCCGGCCGCGCCTCCCACTCGAGATCGGCTTGGTGGACGACGTCCCAACCCATGCCGCGACGATACCCTCCGGCGCGTGGCAGAGCTCCGTCCTGTCGCGCTGCCGCCGGCCGAGCGCACCGTCGGACAGCTCGTCGCGGAGTCGATCCGCTTCTACGGCGACCACTTCTGGGCCTGCCTTGTGCTCGGCGTGGCGCCGGCCGCGGTCGCCGTCGTCTTCAAGAACGTGTCGCACGGGATCCAGCTTCTGCTCGCCCCGACGCTCTCGGGTGCGCTGATCAGTGCGGCGTTCGTCCGTGGCTCGATGCTCGTGCTCGGAGCGAGCCCCTCGCGCCGGCGCCTGATCGCTGCCTGGCTGCTCGGCTGGCTTGTGTTCGCGCCGGTCCCGTTCCTCGTTCTTGCCTTCGTCTTGCCAGGCCTCCTCTGGCTCGCCGCCCTCGGCCTTGTCGTGCCGGTTGTGGTTGCCGAGGCGATTCCCCTGCGCGCCGCGGTCCCGCGCGCATGGCAGCTCGGCCGCGCCGACTATCTGCACGCGCTGGGCTCGCTGTTCACCCTCGGAATCGTCGTCGTCCTCTCGCAGTCGGTCCTCGTCTTCATCCTGCGCGGCTTCGGCGGAGCGGCGGAGTCGGCCGCGCTATTCCTCGCGAGCGTGGTCCTTTCCCCGCTCCTCTTCATCGGGACCGCGCTGCTGTACGTCGATCAGGCCGCGCGCGTAGAGGTCGAGTAGGGTCCGGCGCATGCCTATCTACATCCTGCTCTCGCGGCTCTCGCAGCAAGGCGTGCAGACGATCCAGAGCAACCCCGCACGCCTCCAGGAGGTCAACCGCGACGTCGAGGAGCTCGGGGCGAAGGTGCTCCACCAGTGGGCGACGCTCGGGGAGTTCGACTTCATCAACGTCGTCGAAGCTCCGGACACCGCGACGATCGCCAAGGTCTCGGTCGCGCTCGCCGCCCGCGGCTCGACGAAGATCCAGACGCTGCCCGCGCTGACGATCGACGAGTTCGTCCAGACGATCCAGTAACTACACGGCGATGCGGCGGACCGTCACGCCCCAGGCGGCGCCGGTCGCGAACAGCTCGTCGGGGTCTACCTCGCCGAGCCAGCCGAGGAAGTGCGGCTCCGGATCGTCCGCCGTGCAGCCGTACACGGCCGCCTGCATCTCGGGAGCGGGCTCCTCGGCCGTGCCGCGTGCCGCCTCCTCGGCGCGGCGCTCGGCTTCCTCGGCTGCGGGGCCCTCCATGTAGCCGCGGGGCATGGGCGGAGCGTAGTGGCTGTACGCTCGCCGGGTGGCCCACGCGCTCGCCGTTCACGGCCTCGAGAAGCGGTACGGATCGGTCGAGGCGCTCAAGGGCGTCGACCTGTCCGTCGAGGAGGGGGAGCTTGTCGGGCTGCTCGGGCCGAACGGGGCCGGGAAGTCGACGCTGGTGAAGATCGCGGTCGGCCTCGTGCACGCGACGCGCGGCCGGGCCGAGGTCGTCGGCGCACCCGCCGGCTCCCGCGCTGCCCGGGCCGACCTCGGCTACCTGGCCGAGCTCTTCCGCTTCCCAGGCTGGTACACGGCCGACGAGGTGCTCGAGCTCCACCAGCGGCTGGCGCGCTCGGAGGGCGGCGCCGCCGAGCGCGCGCGGCTGCTCGAGCTCGTGGCTCTCGCCGATGCCCGCGACCGCCGCGTCGAAGGCATGTCGAAAGGGATGCAGCAGCGGCTCGGGATCGCGCAGGCGCTCGTCGGCTCGCCACGGATGCTCGTCCTCGACGAGCCGACATCGGCGCTCGACCCGGCCGGCCGCCGCGTCGTTCGCGTCCTCCTCGAAGACCTCCGTGACCGCGGCGTCTCCGTTCTCCTCAACTCGCATCTGCTTTCCGAGATCGAGCTCGTCTGCGACCGCGTCGCCATCCTCCGCGCCGGCGAGGTCGTCGCGGCAGGCTCGCCGGCCGAGCTCTCACGCCCGCGCGGGATCGAGCTCGAGACCGACGAGGGGACGCGAACCGTCGAGGGCGCGACCAGGGAGGATGCGCCGCGGCTCGTGGCGGAGGCCGTCGCGGCAGGGCGGCGCGTCTACGGCGTCCGCGTGCTCACGTCGACGCTCGAGGACACCTACCTCGAGGCCGTGGGAGACGAGGTGTCGTGACCGCAGTCCTCACGATCGCGGGCTACGGATTTCGCGAGGCGGTGCGGCGCAAGGTGTTCGCCGTCGTGATCGTGCTCACGGCGTGCTTCCTCGCCCTCTTCTGGCTCGCGAACCACTACGTCTTCACGCGGCTGTCGACGATCACGCCGCCGGCCGACGTCAACGTGGACACGCGCACGTTCGCCGGTGCCTTCCTGCTGGGGCTCGCGATGTTCGCGACGCTTTTCCTCGGCGTCGTGCTGGCGGTCTTCCTCACGCTCGGGGTGGTGTCCGGAGACGCTGAACGGGGGCTGCTGCAGCCGCTCGTCGTGCGCCCGGTCGGACGGACGACGCTGCTGCTCTCGCGCTTCCTCGGCGCCGCCGTGGTCTGCATCGTCTACGTGCTTGCCGTCTACGGAAGCGCGTTGGCCATCATCGATCTGACCGGCCACTGGACGCCGGCGTCGAAGGTGGCCCCCGGGCTCGAGATCGCCGGCGGTGTCGTGATCGTGATCGCGATCTCGATCCTCGGCTCCGTCGTCCTCTCCTCGACGGCGAACGGGATCGCCGTGTTCATGCTCTTCGGCGCGGGGCTCGTGGCCGGACTGCTCGGGACGATCGGCCACGCGCTGAACTCGCCTGCGATCCAGCATGCATCGAGGGACGCGGCCTGGGCGCTGCCGTTCGAGGCGCTCTATCAGGATGGGCTGCGGCTGATCTCGAGCGATGCGAGCGGGCTCACGGGGTTCCTACTCCAGCTCGGCCCGTTCGGCGGCGCGTACGTCCACGGCTGGGGAATCCGCCTCTGGTCGGTCGGTTACCTCTGCATCGCGCTCGCGTTCGCGGTGTTCGCGTTCTCCCGGCGCGATCTCTAGGACAGCGCTACGGCGACCTCGCCCGCGAGGCGGGCGTTCTGCGCGACGAGTGCCTTGTTCGCGTCTTCGGTGCGGCCCTCGCTCTCGCGGTGGAGGTGAGCCAGGACGAACGGCGTCACCGCCTGGCCGCTCACGCCGACACGGGCCGCCGCGGCCAGAGCCTCGTCGATGAGCGGCTCGACGTCCTCGAGCGGCTGATCCGGCGCCCGCCCGAGGAGAAGGCCCGCGCCGCCGAGCTCCCAGTGCGCCTCGGCCACCCGCGCCGCCTCCTCCGCAGACTCGACGCGCGCCGAGACGGGCGGGCCGCCGGCGGCTGCGTAAAAGAGAGGCAGCGTGTCGACCCGGAAGCCGAGCACCGGCACCCCGAGCGACTCGAGCAGCTCAGCCGTCGCCGGGACGTCGAGCAGCGACTTCGCGCCCGCAGAGACGACGAGCGCCGGTGTGCGCACGAGTTGCGCGAGGTCGGCCGAGACGTCCGGCGGGTCGGGAAAGCCGCGATGGACGCCACCGATGCCCCCGGTGGCGAGCACCCGGATCCCGGCCGCGCGCGCCACGGCGAGGGTGCCTCCGACGGTCGTCGCGCCGATCGCGCCCTGGACCGCCGCGGCTGCGACGTCGCGCGGGCCAACCTTCCGCGCGTCGTCGTTGAAGCGTCCGAGCTCCTCCTCCGTCAGCCCGATGCGAACCTCGCCGTCGAGGATCCCGACGGTCGCTGGGACGGCCCCGCCCGCGCGCACCTGCCGCTCCGACTCGAGGCCGACCTCGATGCCCTCGCCGGGCGGGAAGCCGTGTGCCACGAGCGTCGTCTCGAGTGCAACGACGGCGGCTCCGTCGGAGAGCGCCTTGCGCACCTCCTCGGCGATGCGGATCACGCCGAGCGCTCCATCTCGACGAAGCGGCTCTCCTCGGTGTGGCGCACCTCGTTGAACCCGGCCCGCCGGTAGGCACGGAGCGCGCGCTCGTTCCAGCTCGCGACCCAGAGTCGGAACGTCCTCGGCCTCCACTCCCGCCGGGCGTACTCGAGTCCGGCGGCGATGAACGGCTGCGCGAGGCCGCGTCCCGTCAGGTCGGGCCGCATGCCGAGCCCGAGCCGGATCTCGTGACCTTCCGGGACGAAGTTGAAGAAGCCGACGAGCTCGCCGCCGTCGTCGACGACCGCGCGGAGGTGTGTCCGCCGCGCCGGATTGGCGAACAGCTCGACGCGGCGCGGGTCGGCCGACGTGTCGTACCACTCGTACGGGAACTCGTACCGCCAGTCTGCGATCTCTGCGACATGCTCGTCGGTGATCGGCTTGACCTTCACGGCAGCGACCCTACTTTCGCGACGCAGAGGGCCGCCGCGTCGAGCCCGCGCCGCGCGGCCTCCTCGAGGGAACCTCCGACCAGGAACCCGGCGGCGAGTGCGTCCCCGGCACCAGTGGTGTCCACGACCTCGGCCTCGACGGCGGCGAAGTCGAGCTTCGCGTCCTCGGTGAATACGCTGAAGCCGCGGGCGCCGCGCTTGAGCACACCGACCGGCGCCGTCAGGTATGCGCCTCCCAGCAGCTCCCACTCCGCCTCGGTGGCGAAGAGGACATCGGGCGCGAGCTCGTCGAGCAGCTCGCGGAACCGCACCGGCCCGTAATCGCGGATCTCGGTCCAGGCAGCGACGTCGACCGAGACGCGCGCGCCTTGCTCGCGCGCAAGACGTGCTGCGAGAACCGCCGTCTCCGCCATCGGATCGCGCAGGAGCGCGTAGCCGGAAAGATGGAGAACGTCGCACACGACCCAGGCGGCGTCGAGCTCTTCCGGCGCGAACGACGGGGCCACGCCTCGATCCGAGGCGAGCGAGCGGTCGCCGTCGCGGACGATCGAGACGACGACACCTGTGGCCCCCGCCCCGACGGGGCCGACGAGCTCGACTCCATGCTGCGCCAGCTCCCGGGCGACGAGGTCGCCCGTCGGGTCGTCGCCGCGCTTGGCGATGCACCTCGCCTCGGCGCCGAGCTCCGCCGCCCACGCCGCGACGTTGGCCGCCTGGCCTCCCGCTCCGGCGCGGGTCGAGGCGCGCACGTCGCCGCCCGGCGCCAACGGCTCGGAGAGCAGCACGACCACGTCGAGCAGCACGTCCCCCAACGTCGCGATTCGCAAGGCACAATCGTCCCATGCAGGGAGAGGGAAGGAGGGGAAGAGCGAGGGACTTCCTCCTGGGAGGCCTGGTCGGCGCGTCTGCCGCGGTCGCGACCGCTCGTCGGCGCCGTCAGGTGCGGCGGCGGCGCGAGCAGCGGCTCGAGCAGCCCGCCGGGCTCGCCGCCTTCGAGGGCGCGCCGTGCTTCGAGGAACTGCTCGAGGAGCGGGCGGCCGAGGCGGCCGGGAGGTAAAGGTTCTGTTTCGCACCGATATTCGGTGAGAATGTTCAGCTGATGGCCCGGCCCGCCCGTCTCCTTCCCCTGCTCGCGGTTCTTGCCGCGGTCGCCGTCGCGCTCGTCGCGCCGGGTCCCGCTGCCGCGCGCCAGCAGCCGCTCGGCGCGCCGTTCCAGGTCTACGTCCTCGAGCGGATCAACGACGCGACGTTCGCGTCGCTGGCCGAGCGCGGGGCGGTCGGGCTGGTGCGGCCTGGCTACGGGCCGACCACGAACCGCCGGCGCGCCCTGTCCGAGCTCGTCCGCGGCGCGGAGGTGAATGCGCGGCTCGGCGGAGTTCCCCAGGGCAGGCCGCTGATCGACGCCAAGAAGGCAAGTGCCTTCCCGAACTGTCACATGTGCATCGTCCTCCAGCTGCCGCCGCGCGGCGCGCCGACGGCCAACGACCGCCTCTACCGCATCGCCGTGATCGGGCGCGGCTTCCACGGGTTGCTGACGTCGCCGACGACGCACATCCCCGGGCTCGTCTCCGTGGTGGACATCGTGCCGACCGCGTTGGGAGGTCACCCCGCGACGACTCTTTCCTGGAAGCCGTCCTCGGACTCCGTCGGTCAGCTCTCGCGTCTCGGCAACGCGATCGGGTCGAACAACCGGCTCAAGTTCCCGGTGCTGTTCATCCTCGCCGGCGTACTGCTCGCCCTCGCGCTCCTCGGCCTGCGCGCAGCGGTGACCGCGGTCCCGGCGGCGCTGCTCGTCAACCTCGCGCTTGGAGCGACCCAGGTCTCGAACGAGGTGCTCCTGTGCACCGCGCTTTCGGCCGGGACGGTGCTCCTCGCGTTGGGTCTCGCGCGTATCTGTCGAAGCGAATCGGCGCTTCTCGCGCTCTACGGCGGGGTGGTCGCGCTTTATGCGGTCGCCCTGGTCCGGCGTCCCGAATGGCAGGCGGTCACGCCGTTCGGCCCGACGCAGAACTCGCGCTTCTGGGGATTCGGGAATCAGGTCGAGACGCTGCTGCTCGTGCCACTCCTCGCGGGCGCCTTTCTCGCGCGACGGCGGTTCGGCCTTCTCGGCTTCGTCCTCTTCAGTGTCTTCGGTCTCGTCGTGATGACAGACAACCGGCTCGGTGCCGACGGCGGCGGGGCGATCGTGCTCGGCGTCGCGCTCGCGGTGCTCGGAGCACGGCTGTTCAAGCTCGGGCCGAGCGGCTTCATCGGGCTGCTCGCGTCCGCGGCGGTCGCCGTGCTCTGGATCGTGTCCCAGGGGCTTGCCGAGCCGGGCCCGAACCACCTGCGCAGCGCGTTCTCCCATCACGGCGGCGGGCTGCTCTCGTCGCTCGAGAACAGGGTCCCGCTCTCGTACATGCCTGCGCTCCATGCCTGGCAGATGGTCGTCCCACTCCTGCTCGTCCTCGCGGTTTCGTTCGCGCTCGCGTGGCGGGGCGCTCGGCAGCAGTCGACGCGGGACGTCCTGCTCGCCTTCGGCGTCGCCATCGCGACGTCGCTGCTCATCAACGACTCCGCCGCGTACGAGCTCGCGGGCGGGATCGCAGTCGTCGCCGCGCTCGCCCGATTTGCGCCGGCGCCTGCGCCTGCGCGTGCGCGCGTGCGGATCCTTTCGCGCAACCGGCTCGAGCCGGAGCCGGTGCCGGTCGAACCGCCTCGGCGCTAGCCGGGTTGGCTCCGACCTCGCTGGTACCGTCCGCCCCCGTGCCGATCTACGAGTACCGCTGTCCTAACGGGCACCACTTCGAGCGCTTCCAGTCTATGACGGCGCCGGCGCCCGAGAAGTGCGACGTCTGCGGTGCCTCCCCGGTCGAAATCGTCCTCTACCCGGTGGCCGTCCACTACAAGGGCTCGGGCTTCTACACGACGGACTACGGCAAGGGGAAGGCTGCGAAGAAGGACGGCGACGGCGGCTCGTCGGGCGGCGAGAGCGGCAAGGCCGAGGGCGGCAAGACCGAGTCGAAGCCGGCGGAGAAGAAGGCCGCCGCGAGCGGCGAGTAGCTGCTACTTCAGGCTCGCGTTGCCAGCGACGCAGCCGGGCGCGAACGGGTTGCCCTTCTCCGGAGGCTGAAGCGCGTTGCGGCCGAGCACCTCGTCGATCACCTGGATGTTCTGCTCGTTCCCGATGATGTAGTCGCCGCCCCCGATGTTCTCGGCCGTCCCGCCGAGACGGCAATGGATCGTGTGGCCCGCCCGGAACTTCACCCAGGAGAGCTGCATGAGCTTCCACGTCGACAGGTCGGTGGCGATCGGCTTGAGCAAGGAGCTCCCGTTGAAGGGCAGGGAGAAGAAGAGCCCGGGGCTCGACAGCTTGTTCAGCGTCGCCTGCACGACGAGCTGCTGGTCGTGCTGGCGATCGAAGTCCGTCCACCTCGGGTCGAGCTGGTTCTCGCGGATGCGGGAGAAGATGAGCGCCTCGTGCCCCGTGAGGTGTGTCGGCCCCTTGTGGAAGCGCCAGCCCGGCCAGGCCGCGCAGCGGGCCGCAGTCGGATACGGACAGTCGAAGCGGTTCGACCGGATGTTCTCCGGCACGTTGACTGTGATGCCGCCGACCGCGTCGATGAGCTTCTCGAACTGGTTGAAGTCCACGATCACGACGTGGTTGACGGGCATCTCCTTGCCGACGAGTTGGTCGATCGCCTGGATCGCGAGCTTCGGCCCCCCGATCTGGAACGCGGTGTTGATCTTGTCGTCGCCGTGGCCCGGGATGTACGTGCGCAGGTCGCGCGGGATCGAGAGGTAGTAGAGCCGGTGGTGCCCGGGGTCGGTGCGGAGGAGCGTGATCGAGTCGGAGTGCTGGTCGGTGCTGCGGCCCGCGCTGCCCCTTCCCGTGGCGTGGTCGGTGCCGAGCAGGAGGATCGTCGTCGGGTTGGAGAAGAGGAGCCCGTTGTCCGGCGCGAGCGCCGGCCGCACGCCGTTGGGCAGGCGGGCGTTGGCGTCGCTGACGCCGCTCGAGACCGAGAGGTAGCCGGCGACGCCCCAGACCGCGAAGAGCACGACCAGCCCGAGAATCGCCACGAGCGTCCAGCGCCGCCAGGTCCAGCCGAGCCACAGGCGACGGCGCCGCTCGACGATCTTGCCGGGGCCGCGGCCGTCGCTGCGGACGCTCCGCCGCTGCTCGCGCCGGCGACGCTCGAGCGGCACTTTGCCCTTCGTGCGGCCGCCGCGATAAACGCGGTACGGCTTCTGCTCGGGCGCTGCCATGCGGGGGTTTACGGTACCCACTGTGCAGGCGGG
>Ga0207693_10002213_pt1 | contig 16949 bp, 6 predicted proteins | sample LARL81metaG_FD_184347 | JGI IMG/M metagenome (GOLD analysis project Ga0207693, IMG submission 184347) | Corn, switchgrass and miscanthus rhizosphere microbial communities from Kellogg Biological Station, Michigan, USA - LAR L8-1 metaG... | ecosystem: Host-associated > Plants > Roots >...
TGGTGGCCGAGTCGTCGGAAAGCCACGGTACCCACCTGATCGGATACTTCGTCGGAGAGTCTGTGACCGCCGATAGCCTCGGCGATCATCTGTCCCAGCGGTTACCGGCGTACATGGTTCCCACCAGTTACGTCGAACTGAACGCCCTCCCCCTGACGGCGAGCGGCAAGTTGGATCGTCGGGCACTGCCCCGGCCCGGTGCGCCGGATCGATCGGCTGACTCGAACTCTGGCCCACGTACCCCTGCGGAGGCAGCGCTGGTCGATGTGTTCGCCGCGGTGCTCGGGGTGGAATCGGTCGGTGTGTACGACGACTTCTTCACCATCGGCGGAGATTCGATCCTCGCGCTCTCCGTGCGCAGCGAGGCCGAAAAGCGCGGCATCGCCTTCGATATCGACGAACTCTTCGCCCGACCCACGGTCGCCGAGCTGGCGGGGTCGATTTCGCAGGTAACGCCCGACACCCAGGGTGTCACGGACGCGTTCGCGTTGCTCCCCTTGATCGACCGCGCCGCACTGCACGATGCCGAGGATGCATTTCCCGCGACCGCGATGCAGCTGGGAATGGCGTTCCACAGCTTCGAGCGTGCCGATTCCACCATGTACAAGGACGTGTTTCGCTACCGCTTGGCCATGCCATGGCGACAGACGGAGTTCGCGGCGGCGTTCGACCGGCTGGTCGCGCGACATCCCGCGCTGCGGTCGTCGTTCGAACTCAGCAGGCATTCAGTGCCACTACAGGTGATACGGGCATGGGCGCCAAGCGCATTCGAGGTTGTGACCGGAGCCGAGGACGGGGACATCAGCGAGTGCATGGCGGCTCTGCACAGGCAAGAGTACGACTTGGGCGGCGGTCCGCTGTATAGCCTTCGCGCGTTTGTCCGTGATGACAGTGTCGATCTGGTGTTCGCGTTCCACCATGCGATTCTGGATGGCTGGAGTGTCGCGAACCTCATCCGCGAACTGCTCCAGGACTACCTCTTCGACCTCGGTATCGACGTACCGCCGATAAGCACCGAGGCCTGTTCGGCGACGATGCTCGCCGAGTACGCCCGACTGGAGCGAGAAGCGGGTGAAAGTGCTGCCGCGCAGCAATTCTGGCAGCAGTCCTTGGCCGGATCGCACGCGACGTCACTGGATTCTTACGGCGCCCACCAGCCACCGACAACCGCGGAGCCCGACGCGACGGTGGTGATTCCTCGGTGGCTGCAGGATGCCGCGCACCACCTTGCGACATCACGCAAACTGCCCTTGAAATCACTGCTGCTCGCCGCGCATTGCGTCAGCCTGCAAAGGCTATCCGGCCAGGCCGATGTCACCACAGGGCTGGTCACACACGGACGTCCCGGTCGTTCCGGTGCCGAACGAGCTGCAGGGCTGTTTCTCAACATGATTCCCATTCGGCTCGACGGCACGCCCAAGACGTGGCTCGACGTCGTCGAACACCTTGTCCAATTCGAGCGGGCGAGCCATCGCCATCGCCGTTACCCGCTGCAGGCCATGCAATCCGACGCGGGCCGCCAGCTGTTCAACACGGCCTTCAACTTCGTCAACTACCACGTCTTCGCCGAGTTGGCCACGGTCACCGGGGTCGAATTGCTGGGGTTCGAGGCAGCGGAGCAGACGAACTACGCGCTCTTGGTGTCCGCCGCAATGGATCCGCGGACCGACCGGTTGTCACTCCGGGTGACCGGCGACCGGGCCGCGCTGACCTCATCGCAGGCCGGCGATTACGCAAACACATTCATCCGGGTGCTGGCGGCAATCGTCCGCGGTCCCGAACAGCCCAGCGATTACGCAGCGGATGAGCTGGCAGCTCGCGACGTCGCACAGATCATCGCTGAGCAGGCTGCGGCCACGCCGGAGGTGACCGCGCTGGCGACCGACTCCGCCACCTGGACGTATGCCGAATTGGACGGCAGCGCCGAACGAATCGCCTCCGGCCTGTTGACCGCGGGCATGCCACCGGGAGCACGCGTCGGCGTGAAGCTGGATCGGTCGCCGGAGCTGATCGCGACAGTGCTCGGCGTGCTGAAGGCCGGTGCGGCGGTTGTCCCGTTGGACCCGAGCTACCCGCACGCGCGGATCGACGCGATGATCGATCGTGTCCAGCCGTTCCGCGTCATCTCCGACATCGCCGAAGCGCGGGCACTAATGCAAGTGACTGCGACAACAACGCTACCGGCAATCGGCCCCGAGAGTGCCGCCTACGTGTTGTTCACATCGGGTTCGACGGGGGAACCCAAGGGCGTCACGATGCCGCACCGGGCTCTGGCCAACCTGATCACATGGCAGAACCGGCGTCCGTCGGGTGCCGCCGGCGGTTCGACACTGCAATTCTTCCCGTTGTCCTTCGATGTGTCGTTTCAGGAAATCTTCTCGACGCTCTGCGGTGGCGGGACGTTGCGGCTGGTGTCCGAGTCGCCGCGCAAGGATCTGCGGCGACTGGTGGGCCTGGTCGCCGACGAGGGGATCGAACGCGTATTTCTGCCCTGCGTCGCGTTGCAGGCATTCGCTGAGGCAGCGTACGTCACCCGAAAGCGGCTGGAGTCGCTGCGCGTCGTGGTCAATGTCGGCGAACAGCTGAGGGTGACACCCGAGATCCGCTGGCTGTGCTCGGCGAATCCCGGTCTTGTGCTGGAGAACCATTACGGCCCGACCGAAACGCACGAGGTGGCCAGCTACACCTTGAGTGGTTCACCGGAGGACTTCCCCACGCTGCCACCCATCGGTACCGCGATCGACGGCGCAACGATAAGCCTGCTCGACGCCGACCTGCGTCCGGTTCCGCCCGGAACGAAAGGTGAGATTTACGTGGGGGGTCGTTGCCTCGCAATCGGTTATGAGGCACGTCCCGACCTCACCGCGGAGCGGTTCGTCACGATCGGCGAGCACGGCCAGAGGATGTATCGCACCGGTGATCTGGGGTTGCAGCTGCCCAGCGGTGACCTGGTCTATCTTGGACGGGCCGACACCCAGGTGAAGGTGCGTGGCTTCCGCGTTGAGTGCGCGGAGATCGAAATCGCGTTGATGAGGCTCAATGACAAGGCCATCCACGCGGCAGCCGTTGTGGCGCGAAATCTCGGCGGGTCGGACTCCGTCCTGGTTGCCTACCTAGTCGGTGACGGGAAAGCGACTGACCTCGCCGCGATCCGAGCCCGCCTGCGAGCGGCGTTGCCCGAGTATATGATTCCGACGCACTTTCAATCGCTCGAGGAATTTCCGCTCACGCCGAGCGGCAAACGCGACGACAAGGCGCTGCGTGAACTGCCGCTGTCCACCACCGTTGCGGTATCGGCCGATATAGCCCCGTGCAACGGCTACGAGCGAGCGGTCGCCGACATCATGGCGGAGTTCGCGGGTAGGGCAGGATTCGCGGCCAATACCAACTTCTTCGATGCCGGAGGTACATCGATCGGCGCAATGCGTGTGGTGATGGCGATCGCGCGAACATGGGACGTCGCGATTCCACTGGATGCGTTCGTTACCGCGCCCACCCCCGCGCACCTCGCCAGCCTGATCGCGGCAGGCGGTCCGGCGCGGACGTTCGATCCCATTGTCGCCCTGCGCACCTCGGGTGATCGTCCGCCGCTGTTTTTAATCCACCCGATCGGCGGTAATGTCCTGTGCTATCTCAATGTCGTCAAGCACCTTCCGGTCGATCAGCCGGTCTACGCGCTGCAGGCGGCAGGTGCCGCGCCCGGTGCGACGCCACTCCGCACGATGAGCGACCTTGCCGCGTCCTATATCGCGGCGATCCGTAAATCCCACCCCCGCGGCCCCTACAACGTCGGTGGATGGTCCTTCGGCGGCTACGTCGCCATCGAGATGGCACGACAGCTGGCCGACGAGGAATTGGCGCGTCTGATCCTGCTCGATACAATCGCGCTCGGTGACGGCCCCCGTGCCGGAGTATCTGAAAGTGACTTGATCACCTGGTTTTTCGCAGAACTGCTGTGGCAAGCGCACGGCATGAAGGCATCACAGCTGACGCTCGGCTACAACGGGACGGATCGTGACACGTTGTTCGATTCGATCCTCCGCCAAGCGATCGAGGCCAAGATCGTTCCCGCCGAGAGCTCGCCGAAGTTGATCCGACGGCTCTACGAGATATTCCGCGCCAACTACGAGGCAGCGCTGAACTATTGCCACGAGCCGTTGGATCGTGATATCACACTGCTGAAGTCGACCGAGCGAATGCCCGCGGACGCTGAGCATGTCCATCACATTGTCGGCAGCAGTTTCACTAGCCAAACCAACGGTTGGGAGCGGTTGGCGCCCCGCAGCCTGACCGTGATTGACGTGGCCGGCGACCACCTGTCCATGATGTCCGAGCCCAACATCGCCGATGTTGCGGCGAAACTGGAAGCGGCATTGCGATGAGCACGCCCAAGGTTCTGGTCGTAGGCGCGGGCATTGGCGGCCTGACTGCGGCTATCGCGTTGCGCGCCAGGGGTATCGACGTTGAAATCTACGAAGCGGCGCCGCAGCTGCCAGCCAATGGCACGGGATTGGGACTGGCGAGCAACGCGACGAAAGTGCTGCGTGCGCTCGGTATCGGTCTAGGTTCAGCTGACTGCGGGCGGATACTCGAACTTCTGGAGGTGCGTACAGCGCGAGGCAAACTGATTCGGGCTCTTCCCATCCAGTCCATCACCGCGGAACTTGGCGATCCGATTATATGTATCGGCCGAGGTGACCTGATGCGGGTGCTGCTGGACGCCGCCGATGACACGCCAATTCGTTTCGGCGCGGAGATCGTCGACTTCGAGAGCGGCGACCGCGGTATCCGTGCCACGTGTGCAGACGGCCGCGGCGTGCAGGCCGATGTATTGATCGGTGCAGACGGCATCCGATCGACAATCCGATCAACAATCGCGGGTAAGGCGTCGCCTATCGAATGTGGGTACGTATTTTGGCTCGCCACAGTCGCGTTCGCACACCCACGTGTTGTCCCCGGATATGCCGGCCACTACTGGGGGAAGGGACAGCGGTTCGGGTTGATCGACATCGGTGGGGGACGAGTTTATTGGTGGGGAAGTAAGAACATGCCGGTCGCGCAGGCGCGCTCCTGGCGCGGTCGTAAGACGGAGATACTCACAGCGTTCGACGGTTGGGCTCCGGAAATTATCGATGCGATCGAGCGAACGCCGGACCACACCATCGTGACCGTGCCCGCGCAGGATCGACCGTTCCTCGAGCAGTGGGGCAGCGGCCCGGTCACCTTGCTCGGCGACGCGGCGCACCCGATGCAGACCAGCTTGTCGCAAGGCGCGAGCTCGGCGGTGGAGGACGCTTACGTCCTGGCGGAAGCGATCGCTCGAGTGTCCGATCCCGTTGCAGCGCTGAGGCGATACGAGGATCTGCGCCGCGAACGCACTCGTATGCTGGTACGGAGTTCGCGGCGGTACAGCCGGCTGGAGCAGGTGCAGAACCCTGCCGTACGTGTCGCGCGGGATCTGGGGGTGCGATGCGCGCCGACATGGATCCTCAAGCGGCACAACATCGGTCCGATGCGGTTCGACCTAGCGTGGGATGCGGGATGAGCCAGGAGGTCACATCGATGGAGATTCTCGCGCGATGGGTTTCCCGGTATGCCGGCTGGATCCTTACGGTGGCGGTAGTCCTGCTCGTGCTCTGTGGGCTCTACTCCGGACATCTGAGTAGTCGGCTCAGTGGTGGCGGCTGGATCGTGCCCGGCTCGGAGGAGGCGCGGGCCGAGCGAGCGCAGGAAGCCGGCTTCGTCGGGCGTGGATCATCGAGCGTCATACTGCTGATCCACGACGACAGGTTCAGCGCGCCGTCGCCCGAATTCGACCAGCGCGTCGAGGGTGTGATTCAGCAGATCACCGCCGATCCGCGACTGCAGATCCGCAGCCGGGCGGGTTGGAGTTCGCTGCGGGCGCAGCAACGGGATGAGTTTCTCGGCCGCGATGCCCGGACAACGCTCACAACACTCGAGCTCGGTATCGACGACGGCACGGCGAAACGGGTTCTTCCCGAGGTCGAGCGCGGGCTCTCTCGTTTCGACGCGGCAGGCATGCGGGTCTATCTGGTGGGCCAATCTGCCGCATTCGCCGCAACCAACGAGGTTGGCGCGGCCGCGCTCACGCGCGTCGAGCTGATCTTGTTTCCACTGGTGGTGGTGATCCTGATGATCCTGTACCGCAGTGTCGCTGCGGCGCTGATCTCGCTGGCCGTCAGTGGAACCGCGATCGTTGTCGCGATGGGCGTACTCGCCTGGTTCGCCGGCATCGTCGAACTGAACGTCGTCGTGCAGAGCATCGCCACCATGCTGGGACTCGGCGTCAGCGTTGACTATTCCCTGATCATGATCCGCCGATTCATCGATGAACTGACCACTGCCGATCGAGGCACCGCGCTCACCAACACCATGCGAACCGCCGGACGCACCGTTGCCGCCTCGGGAACCACGGTCGCCGCCGCATCGGCGACGCTGCTCATCGTCGACATGCCGGTGATCCGTTCGATGGCGGTCGCCGCGATCATCGTCGTGCTGTTGGCGGTCCTCGCATGTCTTGTTGTCCTTCCCGCGGTGCTGTACCTGCTCGGTCCTCGCGTGGCTGCGTGGCGCGTGCCGTGGCTGCCGTCCACCCGGGACCGGGGCCGCCGCCGCTGGGACAGATTTGCCCGGATCATCATGGCCAGACCGTTTGCCGCGTTGGCGATCACGTCTGCCGCCCTGCTTGCCGTCGCGGCACCGGCGCTCGGACTGCAGACGGGCAGCGGCGACGCCTCGGTTTTGCCGAAGAGCTCGTCGGTGCGCGACGGCTACGATCTGGTCGAGGAGCAGTACGGGAAGGGCGCCGTCGAGCCAATACTGGTGATCATCGAAGCCGACAAACCGTTCTCCGGCGCAGCCGATTTCGCGCGCGTTGCGGCGATGACTACCGGCCTGAGCCAGCTGGACCATGTCGCACGAGTCGCTTCGCCGGTTTCCATTCTGCAAGCCATGATGCCTGCCAATCCGTTCGCTGCGCTCGAACCCGCCAATTTCCAAAGTCTGCCGGCGGATTCCAGGACATTGATCGATCAGTTCGTCTCCGCTGACCGCAAAACAATTGCCATTGAAGTGTTTTCGAATGAGCGTGCCGCCGACTCCAACGTCAAGACGCTGCTGAGTGAGGTTCGCGCTGTCGCTAAGAGCAATACTGCGACGGGTTGGCAAGTATCGGTCGGAGGTTTGGCCGCTGTCCTGTTCTCGGCCAACCAACACATTTCGGATGCCAACCCGCTTGTCATCGCGACCATGCTTGCCGTCATCTACCTGCTGCTGGTCCTGACATTCCGCTCGCTGTTGTTGCCGTTGAAAGCGATCGCCCTGAATTTGCTTTCCGTCGGTGCAGCCATCGGCGCGGTGGTGCTCGTCTTCCAACACGGCTTCCTCGCGGACGTGCTGGGGATTGAATCAATTGGGCCGATACAGAACTACGTACCCATCTTGCTCATCGCTGTGCTGTTCAGCCTCAGCACGGATTACGAAGTGTTCCTACTAAGCCGGGTGCGTGAACGCTACGAACAGACTGGCGACAATACCGAGAGCGTCGCCTACGGGCTTGTGGAGACCGCGCCGCTGATTTCGGGCGCGGCCGTGCTGATGGTCACGATATTCGCGGCCTTCCTGATCGTTCCGCTGGTGACGGTCCAGCAGATGGGGTTGGCGGCGGCCATCGCCATCGCAATCGACGCCACGATCGTCAGGCTCGTCATGGTGCCGGCTGCCATGCGCCTGATGGGCCGCTGGAACTGGTGGCTGCCCCGCGGCATCACCACTCATCGTGGCTCGATCCACCGGCGCAATCATGCTCTTGGACCAGACCAGATCAATGAACAAGGTGCGCAATGGGTTCCGTGACGGTGACGCCGGCACGCTCGAAGTCGGTTGTTATCACTGGCGCGTCGAGTGGGCTGGGAAGAGTTGCCGCTATCCACCTCAGCGAAATCGGCTATCGGGTGTTCGCGGGTGTGCGTACAGACTTGTGCGCCGCTGATCTTTCCGGGTTACGGCCTTCGCTGGGCGAGATCATCCCGGTGCTGCTCGACGTCACCGATGCAGCGTCGATCGCGCAAGCCGGCAAACTCGTTGCGCACGGGTGTAGCGACAGCGGATTGTGGGCCGTCGTGAACAACGCGGGTATCTCCATCAGCGCGCCGCTGGAATGCGTTCCGATGGGCGTGATGCGCAGCCAGCTGGAGACCAATGTTGTTGGTGTGCTTGCAGTCTCGCAACAGTTTCTTCCGTTACTTCGCGCATCCGGGGGAAGGATCGTCAACGTCAGTTCCGGCATCGGTAACGTCGCGCCACCGTATCTGGGGGCGTATGCGGCAGCTCAGTTCGCCAAGGAGGGGATGAGCGACTCGCTTCGGCGCGAACTGCGCCCGCTGGGGGTGAGCGTTTCGGTCATCCAGCCAGGCGCCGTCGATACGCCGATCTGGGGCAAGATGCGCCGATCTGCGAACCAGATCCTTGCTGCTGCCCCCGCCGACGTCGTCGAGACTTACCGCGCCCGATTTTCTGCGTTTCTCGACGCCAATGAGGTCCGTGCACAGGCGAGCAAGACCACGGCCGCGGACTACGCCGATGCCGTCGCCGCCGCGTTGGCGGCCAAGCGCCCGAAGACCCGATACCGTGTCGGCGCCGATTCATGGAGCAGCGCCCTCGCGCGACGCGTGGTGCCGGATCGGATGATGGACGCCCTGATCGCAGTCCGCCTCAAGCCCTCGGCAAGGGCTGCTTCCTCGCGCCGGCCCAGCCGGGAATTGGCGTCATCGTGAAGGCGGGTTATCGATGGTGGGGATCATGAATGCCAGCCGGCATGTGGACAATGCGCGTCGGCTCTCGAGAAGGCTTGCGAGTAAGGGTGGAGCGGTAGTCGCTCGCAGGCTGATGAATCGGAAGGCCGTTCGGTCCGAGCTTTCGCCTGCTCCGAAAGATAGCGGGCTGCAATCAGTTCCGGGCGACATGGGTCTGCCGATTCTCGGTCACGCCCTCACAGCGATGGCGCTCGGAATCGAGTTTTTGAATCGTCGGCTGGAAACATACGGTGAGATCTCGTGGATGCGCGGCTTGGCGATGCCGTTCGTGCTCGCATTTGGACCGGAAGCGGCTCAGGAGGTACTCGCGAACAACGACCACGTCTTCTCACAGAAGGGCCAGGAGCTATTCCTCGGCCGTTTCTTCACCCGCGGGCTGATGCTATTGGACTTCGAGGAACACCACTTCCATCGTCGGATCATGCAAGAGGCGTTCACCCGAGAACGCCTGGGTGGCTATCTGCATGCGATGGACACGATCGGTCGCGCAGCAGCGGCGTCGCTCTCCGACGAGGAATTGCTCGTTTACCCGTACCTCAAACGCACCCTGCTCGACATCGCCACCGTCGTGTTCATGGGCGACGAGCCCGGACCGCAAAGCGACCTGATGAACAAGGCCTTCACCGACTGTCTGCGCGCCAGCGCGGCCGCGGTTCGGTTTCCGGTTCCCGGCTTACGCTGGTCAGCAGGTGTGCGAGGTCGGCGCGCGCTCGAGGAGCATTTCCACACCAACATCGACGCGCGGCGGAACTCTGGCGGCGACGACCTCTTCGCAGCACTATGCCGCGTCTGCGACGAGGACGGCAATCAGTTCACCGACGATGACGTCGTCAACCACATGATCTTTCTCATGTCAGCCGCCACCGATACGAGCGCGGCCGCCGCGACGGCGGTCTTGCATCAACTGGCGAGCCACCCGGAGTGGCAGGACCGGGTGCGCGCAGAGTCATCGGCTGAGATTGGCGACGGGCGACTTGACCTGGACGCGCTTGATCGCATGCAGTCGCTGGGGATGGTCATCAACGAGTCGATGCGGCTGTTTGCCCCGGTGCCTGCGATCTTCCGGAAAACCCTGGCGGACACCTCGATTCGGGGGTACTTCGTACCCGCACACACCATCGTCGTCGTCGCTCCTTCGCTCAACCACTACTGGCCGGGCCTGTGGACCCACCCTCATGCATTCGATCCCGAGCGATTCAGCGACTCACGTCGCGAGGACAGGTCGCACCGTCTTGCCTTCATGCCCTTCGGCGCAGGTGCACACAAGTGCATCGGGATGCACTTCGCGACAATCGTGGTAAAGGTCGTGATCCATCACTTGCTTCGTGACCATCGCATCGAGATGCGTTCGGGCTACACGCTGGAATGGGACATGACGGCATTGCCGGCTCCGACCGACGGCTTCCCAGTGCTCGTCCGCCGGGTCGACGATTCGGACCTGAAGAACATGACCGTTGCACCGTGAATTGGAGGTTCTCCCATGGAATTCACCTACTTCTTGGCGTTCAACCGATTCGTCTCGAAGCTCTTTTACCGCATCCAAACCCACTTAGTCGCTGCAGAGGACGTGGTATTCCTCAATATTGGCTATGAGGAAGATCCGCCGATGGCCCTGCCGCTCGCAGAATCCGACGAGCCCAACCGGTTCCACATTCAGCTCTACCACCGTATTGCGACCCAGGCCGACCTCGGGGGCAAACGGGTGCTGGAGGTCGGTTGCGGCCACGGCGGGGCAGCCTCGTACCTGATGCGCACCTTGCGTCCCGCCTCCTACACGGGGCTGGACTTGAACCGGGCCGCCGTCGCTTATTGCCGAAAGAGGCACAATCTGGCCGGCGTGGACTTCGTGCACGGTGACGCACAGAAGCTGCCCTTCCCCGACCAATCCTTCGACGCGGTGATCAATGTCGAATCCTCGGCTGCCTACCCCCACTTTTCCCGTTTCCTCGCCGAAGTGGCGCGGGTGCTGCGCCCGGGAGGCCATTTCCTGTACACCGATCTTCGCCCCCGAAGCAACATCGCCGAGTGGGAGGCGGCACTGGACGGGGCCCCGATGCGGATGCTTTCGCATGAGGATATCAATGCGCAGGTTGTGCGCGGGCTGGAGAAAAATACGCCGCGGATACTGGATCTGATCGGCCGCGTGCCGACAATTCTGCACCCCATTGGCCGCGCATACTCCGGGGTGGAAGGCACGGCGTTCTACCGCGCAATGCAGAGCGGGAAGTACTCGTACCGGATGTACTGCTTTATCAGGAGTGAGGCGTCCAGTCCCGGCGGGATCCGCACCCCACCGCCCATGGCCTCAACGTCTACACCTTTGCCCAAAGCCCTCCTGCTTCGTGTGGCATGGATCCCACGCGTTACGCAATTCCTGGCGATGTACCTTTACCCGGTTATCACCCGCTTGGTCAGCAAAGATGACGTTATCTTCCTCAACTACGGCTACGAGGAGGATCCACCGATGGCCCTGCCCCTGGCTGCGTCGGACGAGCCCGATCGGTATCCCATTCAGCTTTACCACCGCACGGCTACCCAGGTGGATCTCGGCGGCAAACGGGTGTTGGAGGTCAGTTGCGGGCACGGCGGCGGGGCCTCATACCTCACGCGCACTGTGCAACCCGCCTCCTACACGGGGGTGGATTTGAACCCGACCGGCGTCAACTTCTGCCGAAAGCGGCACAATGTGCCCGGCCTGGATTTCGTGCAGGGCAACGCCGAGAAGCTTCCCTTCGCCGACGAATCCTTCGACGCGGTGATCAATGTGGAAGCCTCTCACTGCTACGCTCACTGCCCCCGTTTCCTCGCCGAAGTGGCACGCATGTTGCGCCCGGGAGGGCATTTTCTGTACACCGATCTCCGCAGCCGCGAGGGTGTCGCTGATTGGGAGGCGGCGATTGCCGACACACCGTTGCGGCTGCTTTCGCGTGAGCTCATCAATGAGCAGGTTGTCCGCGGGCTGGGGAACAATTCGCAGCGGTTGCTGGACCAGTTCGGTCGCCGCTTGCCAAATATGGGGTTTCTGCACGGCATAGCTCGCGATTTCGTCGGCGGGCCGGGTTCGCGATCCTACGACGATCTGGTAAGCGGACAACTCACCTACCAGCTGTTCTGCTTCACGAAGGATTGAGACGCGCGTTTCATCCCGGGTAGCGATACCGTGGCGATCACCAACGCGGTGTCGCGCCATCCGCGGTGATGGGGTGACCTGCAGTTCCGAGGTCGCTGACGTTGCCGCGATCTCTGAGCCACTGGGTATTGCCCACCGCCCTGGGGGATGGCGCGTTGCAATGGCCCTAAAACACTGTCCCCGTAGTGACCATCGGTGTGCGCGTTGTTGGTAGTGGCTTTGGCGGCCTTGGTGCTGGTGCGGTCGGGCCAGGTGAGCCAAGCGAGCAGGACGCTCAGGGTGTCTGGCGTTAAATCACCGCCTGCCATATGACCCAGGATCGCTGTCGTCGCCTGACTGATTATCCCCGCTCTCGATCATCGCCTCGGCCCAGGCGATGTGTCCTTCGAAGCCATACGATTCCGCCTTTTCGCGATAGCACCTCACCAGGTCCCGGTAGGCAACGTCGTCGCCGCGGGCGCGGGCCAGCAGCGCGCGCAGCCGCAACAGCGTGATCTCGACCATCGCCGAACCTTGATCGGCCGGCAGGTTCGCCAACCGGTCGATCGCCTCTTGGGCGTCGGCCAGGTCGCCCTCGGCGCCACGCTCCAGCAGCGCCTCCACCAGAACGCCGGTGCCCCAAACGCCAAACCCGAGCCGTCCTGCCTGGTGCAGATCGTCCACGGCTTTGCGCATCACCGGCATGGCAGCATCGGAGTCGCCACGCCTGGCCCTCTCTCGGCCCGCCGCCAACTCGGTGACCGGGACCAGGGAGGGAGCTTGCTCGCGCTGCCACTCGCGGGCCTGCGCCATCAATTCCAGTCCGCGGTGACGGTCGGCCGCGGCGTCCCGATACAGCAGCGCGCCACCCAACGCGTACTCGGCGTATTTCAGTGCGTGATCGCTGCTGGCCCTTTGGGCGGTCTGCACCGCCTCCTCGCTCGCGCGCACCGCGGAGTCATCGGCCCGAAGCACCCCGTAAAGTATTCCGCCGTAGGTCCAGCAGACGACAAGGGCGAGGGTTGCCGGGTCGCTGTTTCGGGCCATCGCGACTGCGTCGTGGAGGTCCTGCCGCCATCCGGGACGGCCCAGCCACCACCGAGCGACGCCGCGAAATGCCAACCCGATCGCCAACGGTGATCCCACACCGAAGGCGGCGCCCTTGGCGGGATCACCGTCGGCCAGGTCGATGACGGTCTGCGACCACCGCAAGATCTCGGCGAATTCACCGCTCTCGAACCAGTTGGCGAACGCGACGAACGCCAACCCGATGGTCAAGGTGGGATCGCCGATCGACTCCAGCAGCGCCGTCTGTTCGGATGCCAGCCGCGAGGCCTCACGCGTGCGCTGAGCGTAGAGAAGCTCGGTTGCCAGCCCGCTCATGCCGATGGCCAGCGAGACCTTGTCCCCGGCCGCGCTGCACAACTCCCGCAGCTCCGCGAAGCGGCCCCGGCTTTCCTGGATTGCTTGGTGGCCTTGCCAGTCGGTGGCACACAACGTGGTGCGGGGGGTGATGCGCATCGACAGCTGGTTGGGGTCCTCGGCGGGCAGCGCGTCGGCTATCCGGCATGCCCGCTCCCAACTGAGCCGGGCAGCGCCGACATCGCGGTTGGTTGACCACGCGCCGGCGCGCATGTGCCACTGATACGCGGCGTGCAGATCACTGGCGGCCTGCAGGTGTTCGGCGATCAGCGCCGCGTTCTCCTCCACCGACGCCGGTTCACGCTCTTGGATCGCGGTGGCCAGGCGCCGGTGCCATTGGGCGCGATCCGATTTCAGCTGTGATTCGTAGGCCACCGTGCGGATCAGCGGGTGGCGGAAGGCGTACTCGGCGCTCGGGGTGAACCGGACCTGATCGATCAGCTCTGCGCTCAGCAGTTCGTCGAACACTGGATCGATGCCCAGCGCGGCGAGCAGGTCCGCCCCGAAGCGGGCGCCGATCACCGACGCCGCGTTCAACGTCCGCTTGGCCGGAGTGTCAAGGCGGTCGAGGCGCGCCTCGATGGCCGCCTGCACCGTGGCAGGCACGCTCACCTCGGCGACGTCCGCCCGGCAGACGTAGCCGCCGTGCTCACCGGTCAGTACGTCGCGCTGCACCAATTCGCGCACCATCTCCTCGGCGAAAAACGGGTTCCCGGCGGCCCGTTCGGCGATGATCGCCACCAGCCCGCCGACCGAGGGGTCGGGACCCAGCAGCTCGCCGGCTAGTGCTGCGGTGTCGGAATCCCCCAGGGGGGCAAGGGCTATCGTTTGGCCGCCGTGCACCCGCGTCAGCGCTCCCTCGTACTCGGGGCGGGAGGTGATCAGCACCATCGACGGGGTGCGCGGAATAACGGTGAGGAGGTCGCCGATCATCGACTCGCTGACGGTGTCGATCCAGTGTGCGTCCTCGATGATGAACAGCGCCGGATCGGTGCGCGCCAGCGATGTGGTATTGATCAGTGCGGTCAACCGCCGGCGCCGCGCATCAGGGTCGATGGCGGGCAGCGGCACCTCCGGGTCGGCGATGCCGAGTAGATCATCGAGCAGCTGCAGATCCTGCGGGTCGGCATCGGCCGGCACAGCAGTGCGTAACCGCGCGCGGGCGGCTTCGCCGGCGTCGACGTCGGCGACACCGCTGCCTGCCCGGAGCAGTCGCGTCACGGCGTGGAACGGGACCTCACGCGCGTGGGATTCGCAGAAGGCCCAAAAGACTTCGACCCCGCGACTTGTCGCCAGCGTCGCGGCCTCCCGGGCCACCCGGGACTTGCCGATGCCTGGGGGTCCCACCACATTCACGACTCCACCGCGGCCCCCGATCGCGCGGTCCACGATGGCGTCCAGGGCCGCCATCTCCCAGCGCCGACCGACCAGGCTCGCCTCGGCGCGCCCGACCAGGCCATCGCGCGGGCTGATCGCCACCAGTCGCCGCGCGCGCACGGGTTCGTCGGCCCCCTTGACGGATACCCACTCCGGCTCAGCCAGCATCACCGAGTGCTCGACCAGCCGCGCGGTGGACTCTGACAGCATCACCTCGCCCGGGGTTGCCGCAGATTCCATCCGTTGGGCAAACCCGACCGTCTCGCCGGTCGCTGCGTAACCCAGTGAGCCCGAACCGATCTCACCGGCGATCACCCGACCCGAATTCAGGCCCACACGCAACCGCAGATCCACACCGTCGCTGCGTTGCACCTCGGCCGCCAGCCGGCTGACCTCCTCCTGGATGGCCAGCCCAGCGAGACATGCTCGAAAAGCGTGGTCCTCCAACGCAACTGGGGCACCAAAGATCGCCATCACGCCGTCGCCGGTGTACTCCACGGTCCCGCCGTAGCGGCGCAGTACCGCCGCCGAGCGCTCCAGCAGCGCGGTCATGATTTCGCGCAACCGCTCGATGTCCACCGCGGCCGCGATGTTCATCGAGCGCACCACGTCGGCGAACAGCACCGTCACCTGCTTGTACTTCGCCACGTCGCCCGAAACCGTGGTGGGGGAACCGCACTCGTTGCAGAATCTGGCGTTCTCTCGCAGGTCGGTGCCACAGGACCCACACACCACGCCTACCGTCATCCGACCCTCACATCGCTTCCGCCCAGTCGATGTGGCCTTCGAAGCCAAGCGATTCCGCCATCGCCCGATAGCGCCCCACCAAGTCCCGATAGGCGACGTCGTCGCCGCGGGCCCGGGCCAGCAGTGTGCGCAGGCGTAGAAGCGTGATTTCGACCATCGCCGAATCTTGATCGGCCCTCAGGTTCGCCAAGCGGCCGATCGCCTCTTGAGCTTCGGCCAGATCGCCCTCGGCGCCACGCTCCAGCAGCGTTTCCACCAGAATGCCAGTGCCCCAAACGCCATACACGAGCCGTCCTGCCTGGTGCAGCTCGTCCACGGCTTGGCGCATCACCGGAATAGCGGCATCGCGGTCGCCGTGCCTAGCCCTCTCCCGGGCGGCAAACAAATCGTTGACCGGGACCATGAAGAGAGCACGCTCGCGCAGCCAGATGTCGCGGGCCTCCACCATGACCTCCAGCCCGCGGTGACGGTCGGCCGCGGCGTCCCGATCCAGCAGCGCGACACCCAGCGTGTACTCGGCCAAGCTCAGTGCGACAACGTTGCTCGATCCCTCGGCGGTCTGCACCGCCTCCTCGATTGCGCGCACCGCGGAGTCATCGGCCCGAAGCACCCCGTACTGAATCGCGAAACCGTAGGTCCAGGCGACGACGCTGGCGAGGGTTTCGGGGGTGCTGTGTCGGGCCATCGCTAGGGCGTCGTGGAGGTCTTGGCGCCATCCGGGACGGCCCAGCCACCACCGAGCAGAGCCGCGGAATGCCAACGCGGCCGACAGCGGTGATCCCAGCCCGAAGCCGGCGCCCTTGGTGGGGTCCCCCCCGGCCAGGTCGATGACGATCTGCGACCACCGCAAGAGCTCGCCGACTTCACCGCCATCGAACCAGGCGCAGAACGCCATGAACGCCAACCCCATGGTCAAGGTGGGATCGCCGATCGACTCGAGCAGCGCCATCTGTTCGGATACCAGCCGCGTCGCCTCACGCGAACGCCCGGCGTAGAGGAACTCGGCTGCCGGCCCGCTCATGCCGATGGCCAGCGAGACCTTATCCCCGGCCGCATTGCACAACTCCCGCAACTCCGCGAAGCGGCCCCGACCTTCCTGGACTGCTCGGGCCAACCCGCCGGTGACACACAGCATGGCGCGCGGGGCGATGCGCATCGACAGCTGATCGGGGTCGTCGGCAGGCAGCGCGTCGGCGAGCCGGCGTGCCCGCTCCCAACTGAGCCGGGCAGCGCCGATGTCGCGGACGGCTGACCACGCGCCGGCGCGCATGCGCCAGCCATACGCCGCGGGCAGCTCGCCCGCTGCTTCGAGGTGTTCGGCGATCAGCGCCGCGTTGTCCTCCGCCGAGCCGGGCTCACGATCTTGGATCGCGGCGGCCAGGCGCTGGTGCCACTGGCCACGATCGGATTTCAGCTGTGATTCGTAGGCCACCGCGCGGATCAGCGGATGCCGGAAGGCG
>Ga0207693_10002214_pt1 | contig 16949 bp, 14 predicted proteins | sample LARL81metaG_FD_184347 | JGI IMG/M metagenome (GOLD analysis project Ga0207693, IMG submission 184347) | Corn, switchgrass and miscanthus rhizosphere microbial communities from Kellogg Biological Station, Michigan, USA - LAR L8-1 metaG... | ecosystem: Host-associated > Plants > Roots >...
TGCCCTTCTGCACCTGCGAATCGTCCTGGGACTGCGACTCGTCTCGTGTCGTCTCCTGACCTTGCGCCAGTGTCGTGGTCCCGGTGTTATCGCTGATGGTCAGGTCGCCCTTTCGGGCTGCGATCCGGACCTTACCATCGACATCTCTGACCTCAAACTCGGTCCAAACAGTAGCGACCGGCGACACCTTCACGTCGCCGGCGCGGGTCGCCAGCAATTTTGAGGTCGATATGGCTACGCCTCCGTGCTCCAACTTGAGGGTGCTGCCTTCATACTGAACCAACGACTCATTCAGAACCAGCACGCTTGAACCTGTAGCATTGATGTTGGCAACGGAGTCCGCATTCGTCTGCACCAAATCGCCGGAAAAGAGAGCCGATGACCTCGCGATGGTGTTGCCATTGAGCATTGCCGTCCCGTGGCTGTAGAGCATGGCAGCAGGTTGATCCGCTGCAGATAAGACTGCAGGAAGAACAATGACCATCATACTGCTAAGGATCTTCAAGTACGAAGGTCTCATCATCGCAGACTTTACCATCCTTGGGGACCACCGTTCATGATGCTAATCCGAAAGGACGTGATGCGCAAACCACAATCCAGTCGAAAGCAACCGACCGCCTAATCGCCCTTATTAAACAACTGGGTGCGTCATTCGTCGAATCGTACCTTTCTACCTCTTGTACAGTCAACGACTTTGTGCTGTGGACGCCGCCTTTCGGTGGAAAACAAATCTTGGCGCGCCGATTTTGCAAATTCCGTTCGTCCCTTGCTTCAAATTAGCCCTTTACCGTCATGCGTCTTTGTTTTTACCGTAGCAGGTCGTGAGCACGTACACGCTGACCAAGTTGTCCATCATTCGTCCCTGAAGAATTCATCTAGTTCCCAGCTCAGCGGCTCCCGAAGATGGGCATCGCGCACGATTTGCTAGTGCATTGCGTGTACCGGAGAACGATCTCCTGCGGCTGAGCCGGGGTGATCTTAGTGTGCCTGTCTTTGCCGTCGCAGAGCGTGAGGATGCCGTTCACGATTCTTCTTTTAATTCATGCGTCTGAGCCCGGAAGTAGCCGGCTGGAGTTACCAAACGAACCCATGAAGGCCCCATTTTTGCGCTCAGTGCCACCGCTCGACAGCCGTCCACCACAGGAGCCGCAGCCATTCATCGAGACACGTTTTGGCCCACTGCCGATGCGTCCACCATCGTGTTCCAAACTGCTTCTCGTCTCGCGCCACCGCCACGGAAAAGTGCTTCCCTGGGATATCGTGCCGAAAAATGCTCAAGGAGCGCCGCGTATGGAACTCCGAGGTCACGATCAGTATCCGGTTGCCTGCTTCACTGGCCAGGCACACTTCTGCGTCGCGCGATTCCTCGCGTGTCGAAAGCCCCTTAATCGGACACACCCGGATCGCTGCCGCCTTGGGAAGCCCCTGTATGTATTTCTCCGCCAACTCGATTTGCTGGAATTCGTAAATCCGGGCGTCCGCGGGGACGTCGATCACCACCCGGCGCCCATACCCCTGGTCGAGCAGTTGTAACGCCCGCGCCGGACGCCGATCGGTCTCCCCCGCGAGGACTAAGATCACGTCTGACGGCTCCGGCGCGTCTACCACTAGCAACCGGCCGGCGTCGGCCGCAAACATCCCCAGGCTCCCGATCACCAAAACAATTGCGATCCAAATCCCTTTTCGCCTCATATTTTTCGCGAACCATTCCTCACAAACAATCGCCTGCGTCGAATTCAGACAAAGTACTACCGTACCCTCGGCTGCGTCGCGATACTGCCGCGATCTTCGCATCTACATGTTAAAATCGAATCGCTTTCATGTTTCCTCCCCTCACTTTATTCCGGGAAATCTCATGACGACCTACTCTGCCGCAGATACATCCTTTGATCAACTGAAGACCCGAATTCAACAACGTGAGGCTCGCGTCGGCATCATTGGCCTGGGTTATGTCGGCCTTCCTCTGGCTTTGTTATACAGTGAGCAGAAATTTCAGGTGACCGGCTTCGACATCGATGCGCGTAAAATCGATACGTTGGCCAAGGGCGGTTCTTACATTTACCGTATCGCCGCCGAAGAGATCCAGTCCGCGAAAACCCACGGCTTCTCCGCGACCTCAGACTACTCGCAGCTGACTGCCATGGACGCCATCATCATCTGCGTCCCCACTCCGCTGAACGAGTACCACGAGCCCGACCTCAGCTACATCACCGATACCACCCACTCTATCGCCCCTCATTTGCGAGCCGGACAACTTGTCATCCTCGAGAGCACGACCTACCCGGGCACTACCGAAGAGGTAATGATTCCCATCCTCGAGAAAGAAAATAAGGCCGGTCTTAAAGCTGCCCGCTCCCAGGCACCCACCGGAAAAGAATTCTTTGTGGCGTTTTCCCCCGAGCGCGAAGATCCGGGCAATACCACTGTCGCCCGCTGCGATATCCCCAAGGTGATTGGGGGATTAAACCCGCAGGCCTCGGAACTTGCCGGAGCGCTTTACGGTTCCATCTTTAACCGCACCGTTCCCGTTTCTTCTCCCGCCGCGGCGGAGATGACGAAACTCCTCGAAAATATCTACCGCTGCGTCAACATCGCGCTGGTGAATGAACTGAAGCTGTTATGTCTGCGCATGGACATCAACATCTGGGAGGTCATTGGAGCGGCTTCCACCAAGCCCTTCGGCTTCCATCCGTTCTATCCAGGTCCCGGCCTCGGCGGGCACTGCATCCCGATTGATCCTTTCTATTTGTCGTGGAAAGCGAAAGAGTTTGATTTTAGAACCCGCTTCATCGAGCTGGCGGGAGAGATCAACAACAACATGCCCTACCACGTTCTGGCGTCGGTCGGGACCGCGCTTAACCAGTACAAGAAGGCGATCAACGGCGCGCGTGTCCTGATCCTCGGTGTGGCATACAAGAAAGATATTGACGATCTTCGCGAGTCTCCCTCTCTCACCATCATCGAACTTCTGCAAAAAGCCGGGGCCGAGGTCAGCTACCACGATCCTTACTTCCCTTTCATTGGCAAGGGCCGGAAGTACGATCTACAAATGACGCGCGCGGAATTGAAAAATCTTGATCAGTACGATTGCGTCGTCATTGTGACCGATCACTCCGATTACGATTACGCCAACATCGTGAAGGAAGCCAAACTGGTCGTGGATACCCGCAACGCCACGAGCGGTATTAAAAGTGATAAGGTAGTCCGCTGCTGAGGTGGATCGCTTTTAGACCGACCGCGTAGGAAATCTATCCATTAATGGTGTAGATTTTTGCATGGCCTTACCCTGCCCGCCCGCTCCCTCGCAGTCAACGCATGGTAAGCCATTGATGACAAGAGAGTTGATCCCTAACCCGCAGTCTCCTTAGATGGCCTCTGTCGTGCATATCTGATGTCGGAATAGTACACTTTACGTGGTTCCTGTCTTCCGAGGTTCCCAGCGTTCAAGGAGACGGGGAAAACTTTTAAACTATTCATGGTGTTCTAACAGCTAGGTTTCGAGAATCACTGTTGATTATGGTGTCCCCTTCGACCGAATCAGGCCTGTTTTCATCCCTCCCAAAGTGGAAGGCGCCTTGGCATGAGTTTGTGCTCAGCTATGGCACCCAGGCAGTGATTATCGCGATTATTGCGTGGGTTCCAGTCCTCCACCCCGAGATTCTCGAAGGGCCGAAGAAGGACTACCACGCTATCGAATTAGTTCCTACGCCAGTCCCGGTGGACCACACGCCGCAGCGACAGCTACCCAAGCCAGTTCTGGTCGCAAAGCTCGATCCGCCGTCGTCTGCGCTACGATTACCCGCTCCTCAGCCTCAGCCCAAATTGAAAGTCGAAGACGCTCCGGCTCCTGAAGTCAAAATCGCCACCCGCAAGTCCGATCCCATTCCGCCATCCAATGCTCCAGTAATTCCCAAGCAGATCGTGCGGACAAATGTTTTTTCGACCGGGAGTTCCGCGCCTCAAACCATCGAACGTCCGCCCCAGCAAGTGCAAACCGGTGGCTTTGGCGATCCCAACGGTATTCCGCCTAAGACAACGCAGACGCGAGCGGTCAACATCGCGCAGTCCGGCGGATTCGATATGCCCACCGGACCCGGCAATGGCAACGGGACCGGAGGCGCGACGGGTGCACGCGGCGTGGTAGCTAGCACGGGATTCGGCAATGGGGTCGCAACGGGCAACAGCAACAGCTCTGCACCGCGGGCCGCCGTTCGCCAAGCCGGATTCGGTGATGCCGATGTTCCTGCACCGCCCACGGTCCAGGCGCACCCTGCGGCCCAGGCGGCTGCCAAAATTGTGCCGGCGGAAATCCTTTCCAAGCCGACTCCCATCTACACTGAAGAAGCACGCGTCAAGCGCATTGAAGGTGAGGTGCTTCTGCAAGTCGTTCTTGAAGCATCCGGCAAACTTCGCGTGTTAAAGATTGTTCACGGGCTCGGGCATGGTCTGGATGACGCGGCGGTACGCGCCGCTGAGCAGATTCGCTTTAAGCCTGCCTTGCAGGACGGCCAGCCTTCTGACTCGACCGTCGTTTTGCATATCATTTTCCAGTTGGCGTAACCACGTCCCCAGAAGGGTTTTATGCGAATCGTTCGTTCGGGCTCTCTTGCAGCGCTTGTTTTATTGGCATGCGTCTTCACCGCTACCGCCCAGGATCAACCAACCTCCTCGACGCAAGCGGCTCCCCAGACTTCCGCACCAGCAGTAACGCCCGACACTCCGAATGTCGCCCAGAATCCTGAGCCAGCTCCGCAATCTTCACTTACGCTCAACGATGTACTTGATCGCGTCGTGCAGCGCGAACACTTGTTCATGGCCCAGATGCGTCACATGCATCCGATGGTTGAGACCTATCTGCAGGATTTAAAAAACGATAGTGTGGGAAATCCGATTCCCGTAAACGACAAGTACTTTCTTGGCCGCCTCGACATGACCGACGGTCCAGAAGACGTCTCTTTCGTCGGCCAGCCCGGCTTCGGCCACCGTATGCTGACCAAGATGACCGGGGTTTATTCACTCCACTTCCTGCCCATGGGTTTTGCACAGATGGTGGTGCTCGATTCCGATTTCCAGAAGAAGTTTTACAACTTCACTTTTGTCCGCCGCGAATTTCTCGGTGAAATCCGCTGTCTGGTCATCGATGTCCAGCCGAAGGAAGGCCAGAAGATCTCCCGCTTCATGGGCAGAATCTGGGTCGAAGATCAGGACTACAACGTCGTCCGTTTCAATGGAAGTTACTATCCGCAGCCCAAGATTAATTTCTTCTTCCACTTCGATAGTTGGCGTCTGAATATGCGGCCGGGAACTTGGCTCCCAGCCTATGTCTATACCGAAGAATCAAACCTCAAGACCGGACTGACCAAAAGTCTGCACTTCAAAGCACAGACGCGCCTGTGGGGTTACGACCTGCGAGGGTTGAACAAGAATGAGGAGTTTACACAGATCCTGATTGATTCACCACAATCGGTGAACGACCAGAGTGCCGTCGAGGCCGACGCTACGCCTGTCGTCGCCCAACGAATGTGGGAGCGGCAGGCTGAGGAGAATGCCGTTGACCGGCTCCAAAAAATCGGATTGATTGCACCCTCCGGTGAAGTAGACAAGATCCTGGCAACCGTCGTCAATAATCTGCTTGTCACCAACAACATCGATCTGCAGGGAGACATTCATTGCCGCATTCTGCTGACGTCGCCCCTCGAATCCTTCACCATCGGCCATACCATTGTCATCAGTCGTGGCCTGCTCGACGTCCTTCCCGATGAAGCCTCGCTGGCTATGGTTCTGGCTCATGAACTCAGCCACATCGTGTTAGGCCACCACTTCGACACCAAGCTCGCCTTCAACGACAAGCTCTTCTTCCCCGATGAAGAGTCGTTCCAGCGTCTTGACTTCAAGCGCACTCCGGCGGATGAAGAAGCCGCCGACACCAAGGCTCTGGACCTCTTGAAGAACTCTCCTTATAAAGACAAACTGGGCAACGCTGGATTGTTTCTGAAGGCTCTGCAGCAGAAAGGGCCGGATCTGCCCCACTTGATTCGCCCCCACCTTGGAAACAGCCTGGCCGGGGGCAAGGGTCTGCGGATGTCGACTCTGCTGACGGCTGCGCCTGAGCTTGACCAGAAGCGGCTAGATCAGATCGCCGCTCTGCCTTTGGGCGGCCGCATCAAGGTCGATCCTTGGACGGATCAAGTAGAACTCTCCAAAGCCAAGCCAGTCACTCTGACCTCGGCACGCGAGAAGATGGAGTTCGAGATCACTCCCTTCTTCCCGCACCTTACGCGGCTGTCTGCGAACGGGACGGAAAAAGTGGCTCTGACCACAACTTCTCCGTCGCAGTCAGAGCAAAAGTAATTTTCGGTGTGTTTATAGGTCGGATCGAAGGAGATAAGACTGCAAAACGCTCGCGGCAGGACGGTGGGTCACCCTTGCGGAGCGGTGCCCCTCGCGCTTGTGCAATACCAATCGTCAGACGGACGCTTACTGGATCGCGCTGCCAACTTGAGAAAATACGTTGTTGGCATTCGACCCGATCAGGCGGATCGTTCCTACCACAATGACCAGAATCACAGCCAACATCACTGCATATTCCGCAATGTCCTGACCGAGCTCATCATTCCAAAGTTGATTTAAAAGGTTTGCCACTTGGGCTCCTCTTTCTCACTTCTGCTGAATTACCCCACACCCAAACAGGGGTATTTATGCTTACACTTCCCCTCCCCACATTTTTCAAGGTTGGTGTGTAGCAAAAATTCTAATATTTGCCCTTGGTCTCGCCAATAGCACGGAAGTGCCACCAATTTTCCCCTTGGCCCCAGGGGCACCCTACGCAATGCTCTTCAAGGGAAGGGCCTGATTCACCGCAAATAAAGCAAGTTCCAGCCGCGTGGAAACGCCCAGTTTGTCGAAGATGTTGCTGAGATGGTGTTTCACCGTATCTTCGCTGATCTTGAAGTACTCGGCAATCTCCTTATTGGAGTAACCGGCCACGACAGCAGAGACTATCTCAAGTTCGCGGGGGGTTAGGCCAAACTTTTTTTGCCTCGCCTCGTCATGAGAAGACTGCATCAGGGTGCGCAGATACTGCACCAGGTTTGAGACGCTCTCGCGTCCCACCCAGTACTCCCCCGCCATCACCGTATGGATCGCTTTCAGCAATAACTGAGTTGCCGAGTCCTTCAGCACCACTCCGCGGGCACCTAGTTGCAGAGCCTCCACGATTTGGCTCTTTTCTGCCGCAGCCGTCAGCAGGATCACCCGAACTGGCGTCGCATTCACCGGCAAACTCAGATCTCGCAACGCTTCCAATCCCGGGTGTTTGGGCATTGCGAGATCCAGCAGGAGAATATCGGGCTTTAGTTGTTTCGCCAGTTTTACGGCTTCGGCGCCATCGGATGCTTCGCCCATGACTTTCAGGTCGGCCTCCGCTTCCAGCAACCGCCGCAAACCGTCTCGGAAGATCGGGTGGTCGTCGGCAATCACCAGACGTACTGGCTGCGATTTTCTAAAGTTCATGAGGCATTTCCCCGTTCCGAGGCACACTAACTTCCAGGCGTGTTCCCTGCCCGGGATTTGATTCTACAGTGAGTTCTCCCGCAATTAAACGTACGCGTTCCTTTATGATCATAGGCCCTTTTCCAGCTTCTTCCATTTGAGCCTGGTTAAACCGGCCCGCGAAGGGAAATCCCTTCCCGTCGTCCTCTAACGTCAGACTCCAGTTTCGCTGGTTCGATCCCAGTCTCACCAGCGCGTGACGCGCCCCGCTGTGCTTCCTCACGTTGACCAAGCCCTCTTGCACGATGCGCAAAATCTCCCGGCAAACCCGTTGCGGCATATCGAGATCTTCCAGGTCGGTCACGAAGCGAGCGCTGATGCCGGTCTCGCGCTGAAAGCGTTCCACGGTGTCATTCAAAACCCCCAGCAACCGTTGCGCATCCACATCGATCGCTTTCATCTGCTGCATCAGTTCCCGCAACTTGAGAACTTCCTCCCGCAACAGGCCCTGGATGCGGCCCAACTCCGATCCAATGGGCTTTCCCGCCTCCGATTGACGCCGCAACACGTCCACCTGCATTTCAACTGCAATCAGCGACTGCACGGCTCCGTCGTGCAATTCCCGCGCAAATCGCGCCCGCTCGGCCGCCCCCGCCCGTCGCCGTAGCCGGTGCAGCAGGTAGACGTTATAGACAGCCGGACCGACTTGGTGAATCAGATCCAGTAAAAATCGCAGTTCCTCTTGCTTCTCCCCCCGCCAAGACGGGTTGAGCAGGAATATGCGGCCTCTCCACTCGCGCCCAAACAGGAACGATACGGTTACGAGCGAATTAAATGGCTGCACGGTTCTGAGCTCAGAAATGGACGCCAGGTTCTCGACGGTTACTTGGTGGCCGTTCTCGTCCAACGCCAATGTCGACCAACGGTCGCCATCGATCGCCGCATAAAACACTTCCCCTGGAAAATCGTCCAGATAGGTTTTTCCATCTCGCGGACTCGTATCCAGCCAATGAAACTCCGACGGCCCTTGCCCATTCGCCTTGTTCAATTCACCGACGAAGACCCTCTGGCTATGCGACTCCTGCGAGGCGACGATTGCTCGCGAAGCCCCATACATCGACATCGCCTCGTGAAAGATCTGCTCGATCGTGCCCGTCAACCCCGCTTCCACTCTCACCCGTGCCAAGGTTCCGGTGATGACCGCCTTCTCAGCGCGCAAATGTTTCTGCTGCTCCGCCAAATAACCTAGCAACAGACCCATCACCAGCAAGTAGATCGACAGCATGAATAGCCGTTGCGGTTCAAACGTGCCTGCATTCACTCGCAGGCCCAGCAACGCCCGCCACGAGGCGGATCCTGAAGGTCCCAGCCACATGTGGATCAGAACGTAACTCTCGATCCACAGCAGCGCAACCTCCGCCGCAGCCGTAGCCAACGTCTCCCAAAGGCCCCAGCGGTACGCCGCCGCTGCGAGCACGAAAAAAAAGAAAAGAAAAAACGGAGTTCTCGGCCCTTCCGCAAAGATTGAAATCAAGGCAGGCCAAGCCACATCGCCGGCATGAACCAGAAGACGAAACCCGGCCGTCGACTCCGGCCGCCGCTTCAGCAGCATGAGAATCAGGATGCCGTTGGCCAAGTAGAAAACGAACAGTCCGTAAGCGGCCCACGAATTCCCTAGCTCCGTAGGATCCATGCGGATCGCGACCAGGGTAGCCACTGCGAGAAATACCCGGGCGGTGGCCAGCCACCTCTCGATCCGGCGGGTCTCCCCGGGATCCGCAGGGATTCTCAACCTCCAGGATTGCCGATAGCGCTCAACGCGAGGATTCAATCGATTGCCTCTTCCCCCAGCGTGGATCTTCGCTGCATATTATTGAATAAGAAAAGCTTACCGGCAAGTACGACTTGGATCACGTCGTATCTGAGCGTCGCCCCGCTCTTGAGTCTCAACTACGCTTAGGTTACTACGGTAACCCGCGCCCCACGGCAATCCCGACTAGAATGCCTGCAGAGGACTGTCTTGAGCAAGCGCTCCAAACTCTGGTTAGCGGCGGTCGCGGGGCTGTTACTGGCCCAGTTTCTTGTGGCTCTCGCCCTGCCCCGGTCCTTTCAGCTCACGGCTTTCAGCGACATTGTTCAAGGAATCTTGCTGGCTTCCGGCACCGCCGCTTTCGTTCCTCTAGCACTTCGCTCGCAGGGGCGCATGCGGCTCTTCTGGTCGCTTATCACTCTTGGCATTTCCTTTTGGTTTATCTACCAGATGCTCTGGATCTACTACGAGGTAATCCTGGGTGTCGATGTCCCGGACCTATTTGCCGGCGACATTATCCTATTCCTCCATATCGTTCCGCTGATGGCCGCTTTGGCCTTGCGTCCCCATGTGCCACGCGACGAATACGCGGCGCGCGTGGGCCGGCTAGATTTCGCCCTGCTGATGCTGTGGTGGGTTTATCTTTATGTGCTAATTGTCATTCCGTGGCAATATGCCGTTCCTGATATTGAGGCTTACAACCGCCATCTCAATGCCGTCTATGTCTCCGAAGAAGCCGCCTTCCTGTTGAGCTTGTTTGCCTGCTGGGCCACCAGCAAGGGCGCCTGGAAAAATCTATACGCCAGTCTTTTTGGCATGAGCTTCTGCTATGCCTCCAGCTCCACTGTAGCGAACTGGGCGATTGCCCGGAAGCTCTACTACAGCGGCAGTTTCTATGACATTCCGATGGTCGCTTCTATGGCCTGGCTGACTTGGATCGGCTTGCGGACTAAGGCCGAGCGCCCTGCCACGGATGCGCGGGGAGTCTCTACACTCTACGGCGTTTGGGTCGCGCGCTGCAGCATGATTGCGGTCTTTTCCTTGCCCTTGTTCGCCGCGTGGGCTCTTTTAGATAGCAACGCGCCTTCTCGCGTCCGGGTATTTCGTCTCGCCCTCACCCTCGTCGCCGCATTCTTCATGGGGGTATTGGTCTTTCTGCGCCAGTACCTGCTGGATCGCGAACTGCTCCGACTCCTAAACCACTCGCGCGAATCCTTTGACAACCTGAAGCGCCTGCAGGCTCAGATTCTTCAGTCGGAAAAACTGGCTTCTATCGGTCAGTTAGTCGGCGGAGCGGCTCACGAACTCAACAACCCGATCACGGCCATGCTGGGTTATTCCGACATGCTGCTCAGCACGGCCTTGACTCCCGAACAACAACCGATTGCCACCAAAATCGGACAGTACGTTCGCCGTACGAAGTCTTTGGTTGCCAGCCTGATCAGCTTTGCCCAACAATCGCCTGCGCCCAAGAATCCCCTCGATCTCAATACCCTCGCCCGAACCGCTGTGAAGCTGACCCAATCCCAATGGAAAGCTCTCGGGATCGAAGTGCGCACCCAGTTCGATCCCGCTCTTCCCAAGGTTTTGGGAGACTCCAACCAGCTGTTGCAAGTCTGTCTGCAACTGGTGGCGAACTGCCTGCACGTGCTCAGCGAACGTGGTGGTCGCACGCTAACGGTCAGCACCGAACAGCAGTCAGGAAAGTGCATCCTTCGTATCGCTACAGAACCCGTACCTCTCCGGCCCGCGGGGGACGATCCCACCTCCCAAATCGATCCCGAAGATGGCCTCGGCTTGGCCGCATGCCAGGGAATTCTGCACGAGCACCAAGGCAAGATTTCGCGTGAGCGCCGAGAAGACGGCGGGATCCTGCTTCGCGTGGAACTTCCGCTGATCGAATCGGTTGCTGTCCAGAACAAAGAATCTAGCGATTCGACGGTACCGATTCTGTGGCAATCTCAACCGTACGCTTGAGTTGACCGCAGGCCGCGTAAATGTCTCTCCCTCTCGGACGCCGCACAAACGCCGGAATGCCCGCTGCCCGCAGAATGGTCTGAAACGTAGTGACCCGTTCTACATCGGGAGTTGTAAAGTCAATCCCCGGCCCAGGGTTCAGGGCGATCAAATTCACTTTGCACCGCATCCCGCGCAGCATCTCCGTGACCTCCTTCGCATTCTCGGGTCCGTCGTTCACGCCGCCGAGGAGAACGTATTCAAACGTAATCCATTCCCGAGTCCGCAGCGGATATGCCTTCGCCGCCGCCAGCAGTATTTCCAGATTCCACTTCTTGTTCAGTGGCATCAGCCGGGTGCGCAGGTCATCATTTGAAGCGTTCAACGAGATAGCCAATTTCGGCCGGATTTTCTCTTCTCCGAAGTCATAGATCCGCGGTACGATTCCCGCCGTCGAAACTGTCATCCTCCGCTCCGCAATGCCCACCTCTTCCACGAGCAGCCGGACCGCTTTTATAAAGTTGTCGTAATTTAGAAACGGTTCGCCCATGCCCATGAAGACCAGATTGATGCGGTCCTCGGGTGGAGAGACCTTCTGGTCCTTCAGAACGGCACACACCTGTCCTACAATATCCCCCGCGGTGAGATTCCGTTTCACTCCCAGCAGCGCCGTCAGGCAGAATTGACAGTCCACCGCGCATCCGACCTGGCTGGAGATACAAATCGTCGACCGCCCCTGATTCTGCCCCTGCTTCGCCCTCTGATCTCGCTTTTGCTTTTGGGTGGCAGCACGCTTGGAGTCTGCGGTTGGCCTCTCCTCTGATGACACGGCCACAGCCCCTAAGGGATTCATGTCCGCGAAGCGTTCTGCCACGTCACCAGCCTCGCTTCCGTCCCCGGCCTCCCCATCATCCCCTTCCGGCATCCACACGGTCTCCACGGTCTGCCCATCGGTGAATGCTATGAGATACCGCACGGTACCATCTTGCGATACAAATCTGTTCTCGATCCGGGGCAGTCCCAGCGAGATGCCTTTGGCCTGCAGCCTGCTCCGAAGCTCGCACGACCAGGTCGAAATCTGCCCGATCGACTCCACTCGTTGCCGGTAAACCGCGTCCAATAGCTGCTTGGCGCGATAGGCTGGCTCTCCCAAATCCGCGATTAGAGTCGTGGTTTCTGCCCGATCCAGTCCAAGCAGCGCGACTTGTGAGTTTTCTGCCATCCCAGCCATGATTGTAGACGGACCACCGGTTGCAAGGCCCATCAATTCAACTCTGCTCCCAAGGTAGAATCACCATAACCGACTGATTCTAAACCATTAAACTATTCTCGCACGCCTACCCGCACTATGTCAGAATAGTAGCCAGTCTGAACAGGTTCTCCCAGGATTCGGCTCGACAGCATCAAACACAGAATTCAATGACCAAAGAAGTGCGCAATATTCGTCGCCAGAAACTGCCCAACGGCCTCACCGTCATCACCGAGCAGATGCAACACATCCGTTCCGCCTCGATTGGTATCTGGCTGCAGACCGGCTCTCGGGACGAAGATCCCGAATGGAACGGCATCTCCCATTTCCTTGAGCACATGGTTTTCAAAGGCACCAAGCACCGCACCGCCGAAGAAATCGCGCGCCAGGTCGACTCCATCGGCGGCAACATGGACGCCTTTACCGCCAAGGAATGTATTTGCTTTACCGTTAAGGTGCTCGACGAGCATGTCCCGACCGCGCTCGATATTCTCAGCGACTTGGTTCTAAACCCGACCTTCGATGCCGCTGACATCACCCGCGAGCGCGGCGTGATCATGGAAGAGATCAAGATGGATGAGGATAATCCAGACTACCTCGTTCACGAAATCTTCACCCAGAATTTCTGGAAAGATCATCCCCTGGGCAAACCGATCCTAGGAACGAAAGAAACCGTGAAGCGCTTTGAACGCCCCTCGGTCGTCGAGGCCTACGGTCACCGCTTCGCCCCCGGCAACATCATCGTCTCCGCCGCCGGCAATCTCGATCACGATCGCTTTGTCGACCTCGTCACCAAGGCCTTCGAGCACATGAAGCCCATGAAGAACGGCTTCCATTCTTCAGCGCCGAAGATTGTTTCCCGCATCATCCTGCGCAACAAGAAAGCTCTGGAGCAAGTCCAGTTGTGCATCGGCGTCCCCGCCCATCCCATCGCCCACGAGAAGCGACACGCCGGCTACATTCTCAACACCCTGCTCGGCGGAGGCATGAGTTCCCGCCTCTTCCAGAACATTCGCGAACGCCAGGGTCTGGCCTATTCCATTTACAGCGATCTCAATCCCTATCGCGACACGGGATGCCTCGCGGTCTACGCCGGGACGTCTCTTGCCTCGGCATCCAAGGTGGTGCAATCGGTCGTCAGCGAATTTCGGAAGCTGAAAGTCGAGCCTGTGCCGGAAGAAGAACTGAACCGCTCCAAAGCTCAACTCAAAGGCAGCCTGATGCTCTCGCTCGAATCGAGCACCGCCCGCATGTCCAACCTGGCGCGTCAGGAAATGTATTTCGACCGCTTTTACGATCTTGACGAACTGATCGAAAAGATCGAAGCCGTAACCTCAGAGGATCTCACCACTCTGGCGAATGAATTCTTCAAGACGGAATCCGTAGCAGTCACCGCCCTGGGAAATCTCCCGGGCCTCAAAATCACCCGCGACCAACTAGCCTGCTGATCGTCTTTCCCGGTGTATCCCCTGTGTGAAAGGGGTCTCCCACCCTGTAACTTCCTCGCGGAAGGCGCATCCCATGTCTGCCCGCAGGTAGAAGCCTGCTGGCAATTCGAAACATACTCAAGGAGATTCCATGAAAAAGCTTCTCAGCAGCCTGATGCTCGCGTGTACCCTGACCGCCTCCGTGGCCGCCTTCACCCAAGACCAGATGAGTCAAGACTCCATGAAAAAAGACGACTCCAAGCAGGACACCATGAAGAACGATCAGATGAAAAAGGACAAGAAGTCCAAGAAAACGACGAACAAAGATTCCATGAAAAAGGACGACATGCAGAAAGACAGCATGAAAGACGACAACATGAAAAAGGATGAAATGAAGAAAGACGAGATGAAGAAGAACTAACCCGTCGTCCTGTGCTCAGGGCGCGGGCTCCCCAGCCCGCGCTTTATGCTCTTCAACCTTGATCGCTCAGTGGTCCTCGGGTGCGCATCTTACTCGTTCGAATCCAAGAGCGCATCTGCTTCCCACTCCAGCGCAATATGCCCCGCCGACGCCGTATGGAGGTATTCCCGCAAGCAGCGCGCGCACGGCACATACCCCTGCTGGATGGCCTCTTTTGCCGTGAGAGTTCGCTCTGTATCTTTGTTATGGATAACGCCGCAGCCTGGAGCGTGGAAAAGTCTGGCATCTGCGGTGACCACAACCTTCATATCCGGGGGGATCCCGTGCCCCGACTGCGCGTGCTCTGATTTCAACTGCGGCGCGACCGCCACCGAATTCGCGACATGCAGTCCACCCGCAAACAAAGCCATCGCCGCCAGCGGAACCATCCAGGTCGACCATGTGGGCCAAGGCTTGCTTCTCGCCCGCGCACTCTGTGCCAGCCTCTTCTCGAGCCGCCGTCCATATCCCGCGGGTACCTCGATCATCCGCTCGTCCCCATACAACTGGATCACATTGCGCGTTCCCTCCAGCACTGAGGAGCACCGTTTGCATGTCTGGAAATGCGCATCCATTGCTGAGCGCAGCGTCGCATCCACGTCGCCTTCAAGATAATTTGAAATCTCGTGCCAGACTTGTTCGCAAGTCACTACCATGGCTTGCTTCCCTTCTCGAATGGCAGGCGGCTGAACCAACCCTTGTCCCACCCTCCGGCAAGCAGATCGCGCAACATGAGCCGCGCCCGCAGCAACCGCGTCTTCACCGAGGCCACCGAAATTCCCAGCGCCTCGGCAGTCTCCTGAATGTTCAGCTGCTCCATGTCGCGCAGTACAAACACCTCCCGATATTTCCGATCGAGCATCGCCAAAGCATCTGCTAGTTTCTGCCGCACTTCCTTACGCTCCAGCGCTTCCGAAGGAATTTCACGCCAATCGGCAAAGTCGCGCGGCGCATAGTCGCTCTCTTCGTCGCGCCGCTCGTCAATGCCTTCCATCACCACCGTTCGCTCCCTCCGCCGCCGCATCAGAGCCTCGTTCACCGTAATCTGGATCAGCCAAGTGCTAAATCGCGCCTCCGCCCGGAACTGCCGGATATTGGCAAAGGCCTTCAGCATCGCCTCCTGCGCCACATCTTCTGCGTCCGTCTCATTGCGCAGAATCGCCAGCGCCGCTGCATATACCCGCCGTTCATAAGGCCGCACCAGCTCATAAAACAACTCGTTGTGCCCGTGCTGCACCTGCGCGATCAAGTCCTGTTCACGCGTCGTCCCCGCCGGATCCGGATTGTGCAACGCAAACTTTGGCTCGGCCATCTCTCCCTGCCGCCCGCTTGTTCAGTACTCCGGATCCTTCTTCCATCCTGTCAGCATGGATACAAAGTTATTCCAGCCATGCAGAACCACCATCACCAGATGCCCCAGCACAAATCCCAAAATCGCCCACATCAGCACGAAATGCCATAGCCGCGCCCAATGAAAGCCGCCCATCAACCAGGCAAACCACGAAAACTGCACCGGCTTCCAAATCGCTAGTCCGGTCAACACCGATAACCCGCCCAGCCCAATCCCGCTTGTATAAGCGAGTTTTTGTAGCGGGTTATAAGCTTCGGGCTGCTCAGGCTTCGGCCCAAAAAAGAAATAATGCTTCACCATCGGCCACACTCCAGGAATGTCCCGATGCGTAAACAATACCTGCCGATAATTCCCACTGAAAATCTCGTACCCGAGATAAATCACTCCAGTCGCGATGTAAATCCACATGAACGTCAGGTGCCATTGCAGCGCGCCACCCAGCCATCCTCCGATAGCAAACGATTTCGGCCAGCTCAATAAATCCTTCTGCGGAATCTTGGCGCCAAAGCTCGGAAAAGCCCGAAAAATCTGCAGCCCACTCCCCACCATCACAAACAGCGAAATCGCGTTCAGCCAATGACACCACCGCACCACCAGGGGATGCTCATAAACAGCGCGCCCCACCGTCTCGGGTTCGTCGCCCTTCGTGCGAACAATCTCAATCACGGTACCGCTCATGCACCCTCCAGTAGCGCCGCCGTCTCGGCGGCTGTAGCGGGGGCGTCCCGCCCCCGCTTCTGGTCGCCAAGCCGGCAACATGCCAGCGTTACAAAATCTCACAGCCCGTAAAACGACGAATACCCTTGATCTTCCCAATACCCAACTTTCTCCAAAACATTGGTAACCTTCAGATCCGTTAGATATTTCGCCTGCTTGTAACCAATCTTCGTAGGGATGTTCAGTCGCAGCGGAGCTCCATGCTCCCGCGTAAGAGGCCTGTCGTACATCTCATAACAAAGCAGTGTTTGCGGATGCAGCGCCGTCCCTATGTCCAGCGATTCGTAGTAATCGTCCGCACAACCCAAGGTCAGAAATCGCGCCGAAGTGTCCGCCCCAATCATGGTCAGAAAATCTGATAGCCTCGCGCCGCCAAAACGTCCAATCACATCCCATCCTTCGACACACACATGCCGCGTATTCTGCCGGAACTTCGGCAACGCTTGAATCTGCGACAACCGGTAATCTCCCGGCTTCTTCACCGCCCC